>Ga0265297_10000578_pt1 | contig 106039 bp, 146 predicted proteins | sample Munlanlwell13791_FD_192502 | JGI IMG/M metagenome (GOLD analysis project Ga0265297, IMG submission 192502) | Leachate microbial communities from a municipal landfill in Southern Ontario, Canada - Leachate well 137-91 | ecosystem: Engineered > Solid waste > Landfill > Unclassified | place...
CTTGTTCCTGAAGGTTCGTTGCAATAATAGCAGGGGGCGAAGCCCCCTGCAAGAGTCGTCTACCTAAATGGATAAACGACAAATAGTTACTACAGCGTTTTCGAGCGCCTTCAAAGAAAGCAACCAAAAACGCAAGTTTCCCTTCGATTGTCAAAGATACTTCCTGCATAACTATGTGCTACTAATGACTTTATATATTTGCGAGCGCCTATTTTAGTACCATCGCTACATAACTACAGTATCCGTACTGACTTATGCCGTTTTTCTGGCATATTGTCGTTATTACAGCACAGGCGCTCGCATTAACCGATGATATCGAATTCAATACCATTCTTACTGCATACGTCTGCAATTTCCTTTTCAGAGCGGAATACAATATCATCGATATCACGGGGATAGTCGATCCCGGCTTTCACAGTCGGCATAACCAGCTTTGAAAGCACATTGTAGTTTACCTTCCGCTTTTGTTGCTGAAATACGTAGATCTTACAGGTACAGGATCGTCCGAGTGCTGCAGACCCCTTATAGTCATAGGCACGGAAAGCGGCCTGCAAAAGAAGCTCAAGATCATCATCGGTAACGCCATTGACCTTTCCCATATCGGGGAAATAATTGATATTGGCCTGATATACCGAATAGGGAATGAAAGACCGCTTTGCAAAAGATCCTTGTTTTCCGTCTTCACGGGACGGCGTAGTCATACTGACATTGACGGTTTCGACTTCAGATACCGAATAGAATTCAGGGATCTGTACGGCACCGACAATAGGAGATCCTTCACAGAAAGTAGCCCCGAAGAGTCGTGCATCGACAAAATCAGCACAGAACTTCTTTCGCGGATCAATTTCTTCTGTATCCTTTTCCTTACCTTTGGTCTTTTTTGCGTTCTTTACCCCGTACTGAGCAAAGATATCATTAAGATTCTGTCCGCGCTTGCAGTAGATCTTATTACCTTCGGATTCCATATAGCCACGGATACGGGCTTTATAGGACACCCCGGTAACTAGTCCACGACCATCGGGCATGATTCGCGGAGCGCCCTCATTATCGGGATCACCATTCAAATTACCCATGACACATTCGATGATCGGATACGCATTGATAGTGTTCTTACTGGAAATCTTCATGTTAGTGCCTTTCTTAATCTTCTTGGTCTTCAATCTGGTTATTTTCGACAACTTCACAGGTACCGCTTTCTTCGTTTTTGTCTTCTTTTTCCGTTTTTGACGCTTTCAGCATGTCGATAAAGGACTTCATTTCTTGGTAGAACCCATACTCGAATGCAATATTCTGTTCCGGATTGAGCCTCTTTTGGAAGTTTGGGCCGATTTCCTGTAAAATCTCTCCATAACGCTGTTCCAGCTTATTACCGAAAGCTACGTTCTTACAGTAATAACGGATATTTCCACCGTTTTGTACAAGAAACCTCTCCGGATTTGCTTTAATGCCGTTCACGTTCTTTACCGCATACGTCGGGGAACAGTACAAAGACTCCCGTTTATCATAGTCTTTATAGCTATTCTGCTTTTGTCGCGAGGCACAAGACAGGATAAAGAACAATCTTCCCGTGTCAGACGCTTTCTTGGCTTCCGGAGTCTTAAATTCTCCATTCTCCATGATTGAATTACCTCCCTCGGTTTCCCTTGTCAATGCCAATCGAATCATAGCCGGAACAACAATATTATACTGTGATAGCCGATATCGACGGAAATATCTAACAAGCTCTGATATCACGAATGACGGTACAGGAGCTTTATCCGTAGAATTCAGCAAGAATTCTGTGAATGATTCTGCCCATTTAGGCAATACTTCGGAATAAATCTTCTTATCCATATCGAATTTCTTATGAATCCTTGCGTGGATTTCGTTCTTTTCATCCGGAGCCAATACACTTGTACAGAACTCTTCAAGAAGCGTATCAACGATGGATTTCCTGATTCCCGTCTTGCTAATCTTCGCAACAAGGGCATTGAAGAATGCTTGCCCTCCAAGATCATCATAAACAGCTTTAAGAGAATTAACCATGACCGATGCCGGAATGTCTTTTCCCTCGGTAAAGGTAAATCTGGTATCGGCTCCGCCCATTCCAAATCGGACGATATGGCACATGTCCGCGCCGTAGGCACTTGTAGCATTATTGAACTTTTTGGTTACTGACAGAAAATTCGATACCGATTTTTCCGGATTAAGGAACTTTACAAAGTCTTCCACTTCTTTAATAGCACTCACAAAGAGCATGTCCTTGGAGGACTTATGAAAGGTCTTATTGCCGATAACGATATCGTCATAGGCAAACTTTACCTTATCCGCACACTCCGAGCATATATAGAGGTCGCATCCGCCATAATAGCGTGACGTATCATCCTCTGTTGTCATCAATACTGCGCCAGTAGTACGTCCTTTTACTCCCTTGACAATCCCTAGCTTCTGCGTCTTCTTCACGTATTTTCCTGTTTTTTGGCAATACGGGCAAAATCCAGACTTACCGGTACTGTCATCACGATAGGTATTGAAGTATCCTGACCAGATTTCTTGGAAATCAGGGTCTTCCACAAAGAAAGACTCATTAATAACGTCTACCGAGAACGCGGCTGTCAAAGATACTTTCCCATCGCTGCTTTTAAGCCCTTTTTCAATAAGTCCATCCAACAAGTTTTGTGACAGAGGCTTTGAAACGCAATCAACAATTTGCTGGATCCCGGCAAGGATCTTCTTGGGTGCTTTTACTTGCTTTGCGTAGTCAAGGAATCGTTTATATATTGCTACCGTTCCTTCCTCCCCGTCAAAAGCCGGTCGCCGCTTAGGCCAATTACTAAAGAGATAGGCACACCCATCGATACCAAAGCGTGTATCAATATTGCTTGATCTGGAAAGCTGCAAAAGTCGCGGTGCCAATAGCTTAACAAAATGGGCCTTTGGGTTGTCAATATCTACGCAATCCCTTACAGCGACAATTTCTCCATTTTTGATAACCAACTTTACATTGGCTTTCAAATACTCAAAAGCAGTATAGTCATACTCAGGAGTTGCTCTATTCGTATAGTCGATAAGCCAGCTCAATGACATGTCAGAGTCTCCTTCTTGGCATTCTCATATTCAACCCAGCCATTTTCTACGTTGGCATAGAAAAAAGTTGGGTTCTTCCGCGTTACTTTGTCAATGTTGAAGTAAGCCAGACCAAGCGGAAGATTGATGGTATTCTTCATCCTTAGCGCGTCTTGAACCGGAATAGATTCAAAATATGCAATAAAGTCGGATCGACCCATACAGGGATGTCCTTTGATACAATTCCCTGTTCTTGCGCTCTCAAGGAAAATTGCGTGATACTTCGCCTCATTACAGTCTTTTCGTCTTTCTGGCAGAATCTGATCCTTATTCAGTTCAATACGGGCAATCGCCGTATACTTCGGTTTGAATAAGCATCTTTGGATTCGCTGTTGAGGCTCATTATGCCCAAAATCCTTATACTCATTAACCATCAGCTGTACAGTAGAGGGGATTTCGTGCAAGAACAACTTTTCAACCACATATTTAAACTGTGGTTTACGGTAGATTTTTGAAAAAACAGCCGTTACTGCCGATTCCGGCGGAAGAAGCTGTGAAATCGGATCTGCTTGTGTACCCGGAATAGTCCACAAAGCCAAATCACCCCAGAAAGTAATAGCAACTCTTTTTTGTTCCGTGTACATACAGTCCCTTTCTGTTATGCACTATACTAGATAAAACAACCGAAGTCAAGAGAAAAATAATTATTTTTATGCTTTTGGTGTTCCTTTTATATTTGCTGTTAGGCCACTGATTACCCCGCCGGACGGCGTACAGCTTGAAATTGTGATCCATTTTTCATTCTCCGTGCTTGAAGCAATATTCCGGGCTAACCGCCTTAAACGACATATACTTACCGTTGATGGGTTCACAGGTGCGGAATACCAGACCTTCCGCCTGAGTACCGTTCTTGTACCGCGCCTTGGCGACTTCTGACATGATTTCTTCAATGGTTTCCCATTTGAACGTCCCCTGAAAGTACAGATCAGCCATCGGGAGGCTATACATGGAACAGAAAAGAAGCATGTCGGAGTACGAAAGAGCCTGTTTGTTAAAGTACACGTTGAACACCCGGATTTCCGGCTCTTTCAGGGTTTCCGAGTTACCCTGAATCTTCGGGCCGACGATTTCCGACTGAATCACGTATCCGGCGGGGATGTCGGCCAGCCTGTATTTCTTTGCCATTTCCCAGTACACCCCGTCATTGAGGCTCAGTTCCTGATTGCGGGAACACACCCGGAGCTTCTTTCCCTGCCGGATGAAGGTGGCGCTGGTACCATCGTGCTTGATCGTGGCATAGCACTGATTGCCCTTGAAGAAGCGGAGACGCGCCATGCAGCCCTGAATGCGGTCTTCATCGGTCTTCGATACCAATTCGGTCGGGAACGACCCGTTGGGTTCAAAATACCCGAAAAGGCCAAAGAGCTTCCACCGGAGATAGCTGTACCACTTGGCAAAGAAGCCCTTCTGGACGTTATTCGACTTACCCTGATCGGGAGTCTCTTTCTCAAACTTCGTCACCCCAACCAGCGCGGTAACGTCGGTTCCGTCGGCATACGTACCCGTGGGGAGGATACTCATGGGGAAGCAGATACCCTGAGAGTAGAATCCCCGGATTTTCATGGTCTTGACCCGGAATTTCTTGTCACGGAGGAATTCAAACTCCGGCTTTTCCGGGAGGACGCTATCGACCTGTACGTAAACGCACTGATCCCCGACCTTGAATTCGTCTTTCTTGACAACAACCATCCAGCCAAGGACGGCGGCGATTTCGACCTTATCGGCGTTTTCGTGCGGTACGATAGCGGTAATGGTTTCAACAGTGGCAAGCGTGTTCATAGATTCCCTTTCATTATTCGTTTATTATATTTTACATGCACCGGCTGCAAGCAATCTTGCTTCAACAATCTTATGCACATCCACGAACGTCATACCATCTGGGATCTCTACAAAATGTACGTTTTCACATGCACCGACCTCGATATCAAAGTCAGAAAATATCTTTTCAAGAGCCGCGTAAATCTTATCATTTTCTATATCATCAATACCCCCGAATCCGTCGTCCGGCCCGCACATAAAAGAAACGGTATCCCCGGAAAGCGGCCCCATTTCAAATGGGCAATTCAATTTTGCCTTACTTGGCGACTTTATCCCGATGGTAGTATTACTCGTGTTCGCTGGTTTTGTGGCATTACTTTGGACTGACGGCTGTTTGTATGTAGCCGCCACGGGCGAATCATTTTCCTCTTTTTCAGGTTCTTTATCAAAAAGCGCCATGCCGTCTTTCTGTACTATCCCAATAGCACAAAGAGGACATACTTTTTCGATATTATCACAATCATCAAACACAAGATTATTACACTTTGAACAAATATACATACTTTTCCCTTTCATTGTCTGAGAAAAACCCAAGCCGGTTGGAGCCTTCTACACCATCAGGGCAGCTCCGTGTGGTATTACCCCGGTTAATCAGACCGTGGCGGATGGTTACACCCTTTCGGAACCGGCTACTTATTTGTTTTGCAGACGTATGCAGTTCCCTTTACCCCTATAGCATACACCACCGGAAGCGGGAAGTCAAGAGAAAAATACGAATTTTATTCCCATCCCGCAAATTCATCATGTTCCGCTTCTTTATACTTCCGTTTAAGGCGGGATGCCCGTTTCTGCTGCTTTGACTTCCGGATATCCCGTTTCTTCGTCTGTGAAGCATAGAAATCATCCAAGAGTTGCAGGAGTCTCAGGCACTGTGCCTTGTCAAACATCCCGATATGGGCCTTGGCCGGTGGGAGTTTAAACCACGTTGCCAGCCATTTATACGCCCCCGTCCGGGTATAGTATCCATCTTTCCACAGGTGGTCAAACCGCTTGTGGCATTTATACCGTAGATGCCGTACTTCTAACGTGGCGGGAGTACCAACCGGGGTTGTCGTTCCGGCGTGGCACCCAAGATAGCTGTTACATCTCTCGGTAGAACACCCGTAGTAGTTATCCCCGTTTTCCTTCTGTTTCAACACCATTGGCGCACCACAATCAGGGCAAATAAGATCCATAGACAGTCTCCTTTTCAATAGAATCCGCGTTTTTCGAGCAAAGACTGGATCTCCCAAAGAGTCTTTTCAGCCACGTTTTCTTCCCTAACGGCGTCCGCGATACTGCCGTAATGGGACTCAAAGACGTTCATGAGGACTCTCCGGATAGCCTCCTCATCGGGCTTTCGCGGGAGTGTACTCTTGGCGTAGAGTTCTTCCATCGACTTTTCCTTGGTATCAAACCAAGACAGGATTTTTTCTTCCGTCCAGTCCCCACGGCGGACAGATTTCAGGATTTCACTGTTCCGCTCAAGGTCAAGATCCCCTTCGGTAAGGATCTGTTCGGCTTCCAGTAACAAACGAATCAGGTGATAAGCCCATTTAGTATCGAAACCAAGACGCTGTACGGTTTCAAACCGCTTTGACCCTTCTTTGGGCTGCTTGACACCCATTTTGTGCAACTGGCTATAAGCGTACCCACGGAATTTCTGGTAGCAATGGCTGCTCAGAAAGAGCTTCCGGTTTTCCCGCAGAATTTCCCCGATTTGGGTACAGTGCTTGATGCACCGGCGCGGACTGAAAAGCACATCCAGCATGTTCGGGTTATTCTCCATACAAAGATGGAAGAATTTGGCTACACCGTACAGGGTAACATCGTACTGTTTCCGGCTTTCCGGATCATCAATATGATGCTTCTGCCATGTGGTAAAACGCGGCTTAAGCTCACCAAATCCATCAATCTCCCCGGCCAGATGGGGAAATGCGATCTCCTTGGGCGGAATTACCCACCCAACAAGGTCTTCGTCGGAAGAGTCTGCGTTGTTACAGCCATAGGCGGTACTCCCGGTAATGGCAAGATACTGACAGTTTGGGATAGCCCACTTCGGCGGCTGAATAAGGTTTTGGTCATACAAGCGGTTAAGAATCATTTATAGCTCCTTATCAATAGATACGTGAATCTTCAATACCGGTATAACGCCATTTCTCAAATACCATTACTGCCTCTTCTGGTGAATTCGCAAGTACACTCTTGGCACAAACTTGCCACAGGAAGTCATTGCCTTTGAAGTACCCCGGAACTGTTACCTTTTGAAGACATAGCGCGCCATTCTGGTCTTCAACCGATACCAATTGGCGATAATCATTTTGACCCTCATTTCGTTGATAATTCGCGGTTACACAGACAAGAAATTCCATAATTTCCTCCTTTTCTTCTATCACTATACGCGATCTTAGACGGAAAGTCAAGAGAAAAATCAGAAAAATAAACCCCAACCTTTCGGCTGGGGTCGGTTCCGAAGATACTATCTCCGGTGGGGTTTGGCGGGTTCTAGGGGAATTGAACCCCTGTTTAGAGATCGACAATCTCTCGTACTAGACCACTATACGAAGAACCCTTTGGCTGGCAAGGTAGGACTCGAACCTACAACCAACGGATTAACAGTCCGCTACTCGACCATTGAGCTACTTGCCAGTATAATTTTGGGTTGACTGGTCGTAATCGAAACGACGTTTCGGGAGCCACAATCCCGCGCCTGAGCCTCTAGGCTACAGCCAACATGTTTACTACAAAAGGCATAGGATGATAAATGTCGCCCACCCTATACCGGTTCCGATTTTATACTCCAAGACACAACCAAGAGCAAAGATACATACGATTGTCAGACACTTCTCAGCTTTCATGGCAATCCTCTTTCTTAAAGAAAAAGCCCCTGTCTCTCCGGGGTGTCACGCCTTTTTAGTCAGGGCGGCGTCTCCTGCTTTTTCTTGGTCGCGGGAGAGGGGATTGAACCCTCGACCTTGAGGTTATGGGCCTCACGAGCTACCTCTGCTCCATCCCGCTATGTTTATCCTAGTATACTTAATCAAAACCGCTTTGTCAAGAAATTACATTATATGTTGTACTGGTGCCCAACATTTTGGAGTGCCACATTAACTTTCTTAGTATCCTGACTCGAATCAGATACTTTCAGTTCTATTGCTTCAAAATAATGGGTTGTTGTATCTGTACCATCATAACTATTAACTCGGTACTCTACGTGTCCGAATCCGCTGATAAGAATACCCGTTATGATACCCTTGGCACGCGGGACTTCAAAACCAAATTCTACCACTGTACCACACGGCATAACTGATATATTGTTCTGCACGGCACACCTCTTTATCCTATATTTTTACTGCATACGTATGCAGTAGATTATTTGGTTACTCCGGAAGGTACTGCCCCTTCACCACGGGATTCAAATTCCCGGATTCTACTATTAAACTACGGAGTATCATTCAAGTATTATATGTCTTTCCAGAAAGAATATCACCCACACTTATCTTTCCAAGATATCGGTATTTGTGATATCCACAGGTATCCCAAGAGACTTTGTAAATATGCCCGTCCTTCCTATCCTCTTTTTTGTCTTTTCCGGGAGTGTGCCCGACATATTCATACACATTGATAAAGGAATTCATATCTATGGGCTTTACCGTGTCCCCATTCTCTGCATCCGTAATTTGGTCGTCAAGGATAGATTTAATAGCACCCATCGGTGTCTTATACACCAACGAATCATAGTCGAATTCATCCATGATCTTGTAGAAGTCGCCAACGTTAAGATTATCATCATATCTTGGAGCATACATGATTTCCATTATTTTAACCTTTCTTTTTCTTTGCCGTTATTTTCCAACCCATTTCCCTACAGAAATCGACCGCTTCCCGGCGGGTCTTGAACGATCCCAAGAGAAATTCTTCCGTTTTCATCCCGCCAAACTCTTCCGGGGATCCCACATCGAGCGTCCAGACATATTCATCGGCCATTGTTTCATCTTCCTGAGCCATCCGGGCGCGGAAGCCTTTGGATTTGACCATTTCCATCACTGTTTCGGCAATAGAAGTCGGAAACACCTCTTTAATGTCCTGTTCCCACTCTTCCCGAACCGTCTTTTCACACTCACTCATCTCGAACTCCTTAAGGGTTATTGTCCAAAACTACATGTTTTCCCTTGATAGTACCATTTTTAACGGCCAAGTCAATCATATTCGAGTCATAATCAGAGTACGATACCAGCACGGACGGCGCGTTTGCATTCTGAGCCTTTACCCCGTCAATGGTATAGAACTGAATCCGCCCCTTGAAAAAGAGCAGACTTCTTGCCTTGTTGAAAATGTGTTCATGGAAACCCTTGGTCTCGGTACGGGCGAATATCAGAGCAATCCCGCTTTTATGTTCGGACATCTTCTCTATCCAAATATACATGGCTTTACCGTAAGGCGGATTGAGCCATACTCGGCCATCCCAATGCTGTTTCAGGCCGTCGTCGATGATCGTATAGTGCTTTTTGGCGGTATCCCACGGCCTGTCTATCGGGGAACACGGGTCAAGATCAAACTCTCCAAGGGATTTAATCAAGTCCGGCGGGGTCAACCAAGTGTCATTATCGGCGGTATTGAGGTTAAAATCTCTCACGGATTCTCCTTATATAGGCTGCACGCATAGTAAATTTTTACTGCTTCCCATGAACACATACACTTAGTAACGGGTTCATAGACAATCTGCTCATTTGGGCCATATGCTCCCATAGTCATCCCAACAGTTTTACAAAGAAGTCCCGCTACGGCATGTTTGCACGTAGAACAGCACGATACTTTTATAGACAAAGGTGGTTCTTCTGGATCTTTCATGTTACTCCCAGTTGCTCTCTACGTACCGGCTGCATACATAGAAGTCTTTAACATCCGGCGTCTCTGTCTGATACCAACGTTTACACCACTGGACAGCTATTACCTCGTCCTGTACCCTTTCGACGCCGTGAACTCAGTATTTACAGCTTTCACAGCACGGAACCAAGACAATAAGCGGCGGAAAGTCAAGATCCGGTATCTGCCCCATTGTTATTCTCGACTATCATAGGTATCAACCACGTCCTGCTCCCCAAAAGTCCACTTACTGCATACATAGCAAGGATTTGTGATAATTTTTATCCTAAAACACCACATATTTCTACTGCCGTCTGCAAGGTAGCAGGAATACCGACAATTTCTACAACAGCTTACTTCTACCGTTTGAAAAGGAGGTTCCGGTAAAGAATCTACCGTCTCAATAATCAGCGGTGGGTTAATACCCATTATTTACTACCCGCCTTCCAGTATTTCTTGCACCAATAATAGGTCTTTACATGCCGACCACGCAGGAAACACATCATTTCGGTGTTCGCTGACTGTACCGCCCCGGCAAAAGACCCGAATCGACAGCGCATACAGCAATCTATATCTATCCGTAGCGGCGGGTCTGGTAATTGATAGTATCCGTCCATGTTAGGAATCTTTGCCCTGTTGTTCCAGATATGCCTGAGTATGTTCCAGCGGTTCTTTCCGGTCATAAAACGGACACAGATAAAACGGATATGTCTTATACTTCTGTTCCCCCATTTGACAGATGTCATAAGGGGAGGCATCGACAAAATGAACACATGACGCGCAGCAGTTGGCTATTTCAAGTTTTTCTTCCATGACATACGTCCTTTACATCGTTAATATAGGATTTGGCTGTAGTATCACCAATAGAAGTATAGTTTATACAGTGATAAAACGGTCTAATAGTGTTATTAACACACCGTCTAACACAGGTTGGCTTTCCGCCCGCTGCCGCGTAGAATAGACAGGACGAACAGCACTCTGCAAAGACCTTTAGTGGGTTATCTTCCATTGCGTCCTGCCTTGGTGTAGGCTAATAGCTCCAATACATCATATGTCTTTACAAGAGATCCTAAACCGGAAGATTTATAGCCACAGCAGACATAATACGGTTTCATATAGAATGACTCAATACTCGCGGAGTAAATACTTACAATAGTGGCAACAATATGCGTTTGTAATAATTGACCTATCCACGGCGGATCCTTACTGCATATGTCTGCACTAGAAGGTCACGGAAACATCAATGGCAAAGTTAATTCCGCTTTTCTTTGCCGCCTCATAATTGTCATAAATCACGATCTTATCGTTACTTGTGGTGATCTGCCCTACCCGTTTAATCAGCTTCATGTTCGGGATAAGGAATCCGGCAGCATTGACATACCGCGCATAGACGGTATTCTCGGCCTTAACATAGACCACATCATCCGATTCCGGCCCGTTACGGGGTTCGGTGGGGCCAAAACAACCACAGCATACCAGCAAAACAGCGGTAATGACAACAATTTTCATAGATTATTCTCCGTATCAAGTTGATTTCCCCACGAATCCCACCCGTCACACTTTTGACGGGCGAAAAGTTCAATCTTAGGTACACCCCCAACAAGTGATACAATCCGATCACGTACACAGTCCGGCTTTTTGCTATGTTCTTCTCGTTTCTGCGATACGAGAGACCTGACATTGTGAGACTTTACCATTTTGTAGGTATTTGATCCACGGGTTCCAAGAAGACATAGCTCCACGCCACTTTTCAAAGTATATGAACCCATGAAACACACCGGATTTCCGGATTTATTGAGCTTTTGCCACACAAAACCAACCGTTTTATACTCAAATCCCCATGCTGAGATCACTTCCATAGCTTTGCGCAGATGATAATCGGTAGTCCAAAGGAATAACAGACTATCATTCTCTGCTATGTCCGAGACAGGTAACGCGCATATGTCTTTGGATGACATAACATCGTATGGTGGACGTTTTATACCCTTTCCATGACATTTTCCGGATTCATACTCACTCGATACGGTCATGTCGTTATAGTATGACCAAGGCGGGTCAGCATAGATAACACTATATCTTTTATTCGGGAATGGTATCATTTCTGTTTCTGTTCCTTACGGAATACCCACGGAGCGACCGGAGTTCCGGCACCCCACAAACCACGGTGGCCCCTCTTGGCTTCATCTTCAATAGCCCAGTAGAGCTTTTCCTTGTCATAATCACGATAGCACCACGCATAGCCATTGAGAACCATCGTACCGCCGATATCGACACCCATATGGGTTACAATCCCGATAACCCTGCCATAGCGGTCTGTACCGTTTTCCATGACCTTGACCGGCTTATAGAAGATCATCGACACCAGCATGTCACGGGAGACCTCTCCGTGGGCTTGCTTCAATTCCGGGGCGTCAATCCCATAGAGACGGACTTTCTTCAATGTATTTTCAAAATCTACCTTGACCGTGATGGTATCCCCGTCATGGACATCCACCACCACCCCTGAGAAGTCTGCTCTCAATGTGATACAGAAAAGCCACAAAGCCACAAAAACAAACAACTTACGCATCATTTCCCTCCTAATTCCAGTGTGAGAATAAGACAATTCCAATCAATCCAATACTGCGGTAATGTTCTGAATGAGTACAGAATGGTTCTATCAATATGGCCATTCCACCGATCCAGTTTGGTACGGTTTTGATGGGTGTAGAGAGCATACTTATCACAGGTATAATACCCGATAGTCATCTTCTCGACACCCAAAAGACGTGCCATCGGCTTGCAATAACACCCTATCCGGTGAATATTAGTGTCATAATAGCCATCCCGCTCAAAGCAATGGCATATCTCTGACGGTTGAAGCTGGCTCAGCTTGAAGTTACCGGATACTTGAACGGTTCCAGTTTTGTGAAAGATCCGGCATTCACAATACTTCTTATCCCGGTGCGGGAAGTGAATGGATCCGCCATACCGCTCTACAGCGAGGCCGATTTCATAGTTGGTAATAACGGAATGGGGCGGTACTTTTAAAGCTTTCATCACTCCCCCTTTGGAGTATAAAAAGCGGAACGCCCGCGTGCCTAACCTACCGTGAAAAGATAGCAACTGTACGCCGGAAAGCCACCTAAGTCGAATTAGAGCCGGTCATACTGATATTCCCACGGACTAATCACTATACTTAGCTCGTCGGGCCGTTCCACCCTATTCTTTTCCTGACAACCGCATCGCCATAGCCGCCTGTAACAGCAAATCGGCCAGCTTTTCCGCCTCCGTTATTGTAAAACCGGGGAGATAAACGCTACCGTCGATACACACAGAAAGTGATTTCATAGTCTCATCTGTAGGATAAACTTCCATATTGGCGTGTTTAACAGCATAGATGAATGTCATGATTCACCTCTCCCGGTAAAGACGGCCCATTTCGGCTTCAAACTGATCGTCATAGCGGATGTTCTCATACCGCTCTTTCTCTGCTCTGTACGTCTGGAAATCCCGGTACGCATCCAGCCAACTCTGCCAACTATTGTTGGGATAGTCCTGAGCAAACTCGGTGAATTCGTTCTGGAATTCATCAATCCGCTCATAATCCCGGTATCCGGTCAAAGAGCTGATCGTGCCGGAAGAAAGATTCGCAATATCTTCGGTGATTCCCATGCTTTTCTTCTCCTTTCGTACCATCACTATACCGGACTAATAAGCCAAAGTCAAGAGAAAAATAGCAAAAAGTTTGACGGAAATGAAAATTGTTACCCCTATAGCGAGAATGATAAGTAGCCGATCCAGAAGGTGTTCAAAGAGATCCATTACGCCCCGATCCATTCCCGCTTTGACGGCAAATCCCCGTTTTGGAGCGTTTTGGCACATTCCGGACAGACCGGAATATCCCGGAGTTCCGACCAGTACGGCGTCGGGGTGCCACACTTGAAGCAGCTTTCGTGATCCGTACCCATTTCTTCCGATTCCCTGATAATCGAAATCATTATCCTTCATCCCTTTCAACACGGGCGAGGCTGATATTGCCTTCGCCATCCACAAGAACATCCAAAGTCCCGTTATTCATCATATCGACACGAACATCATCCACCCGCTCCATCAGCGTTTCCATCGCCAACGCCTTGAAAGCGTCCGTTTTGTGTTCGAGGATCTTGGCAAACATGTTCGCCGCCACCAGTTCAAAATCCGGGAACCCCCGAAGTTCTTCCGGAATCCCCTTCTTGATGGTCTCGATGATTTCATCCATATACGTGATTTTACGGTTGTCCCGATATTCCTTTTCCGTCATAGCTTCCCTTTCTTTTTGCAGACGTATGCAGTTGTTTTCACTTCTGTACTATACCCGATCAGAGCAGAAAAGTCAAGTAAAAAATAACTTTTTTGTAATAAAAACCCCCGCACGGGGCGGGGGGAAAACCGAAGGCAGAAAGGGGGTACTCGATATAGGGCGAAGGGGAGGGGAGGGGCTAAACCCTATAGAGTAAACAACCTTCGGTTTTATATCTCCTTGGCTATTCCGGAAGAATCAGGGTCGATTTCTTTTCTTCGTGCAAACCTTCCAGATGCTTCTCAATCTTCCGCTTTTTCATGATGTTTTCGCCATCCAGCCGCATTCCCTTGTTTTCGTCGGCCTTGGCTACTTTGGCGTCCCACTCCTCTTTAGTTATATTTATTGCTTCGAGGATATTCCACTGGGACTCTTGGGCGGTCAGTTCTTCCGCCATAGCTTCCATATGCTTCATTACCTTATCACGATTCCCAACAAAGTCAATAGCGGGAATCTCATAGGTAAACATATAGTTGTCTTTTTCCCGACAAAAGAACACCCAAGTCAGGATATCGCGGTCTTCATCCAGCGACGGCCCCATAACGGCCCAGTCATTGAAAACCCTCTTATCTTGGCACGCCTTGACAAAACGGGCCGCGATTTCCGTATTTTCAGCACAGTTACAGATGTAATCCGTCCAATTCAGAGTAATCATTCTTATCATTCTCCCTTCTGGAACAGGTTACAGTGACATTTCCCGGTTTCCGCAATATCATCCTTGTGCGACGGGCAAGGGCATTCAGGGGCATTGACCGCCACACAAGGGCATTTCCCGCCGGTCTTGACAAGGGCTTTTACTACCCTTTCAGCCCTGTCAGACAGACGGTATCCGGAGTTATCGGCATATGCCTGAGCCGCTTCGATGGTCTGAATGCCACTCATGCCGTCTCTCCCTGATATTCTTCAACTTCCTCTTCTTCGTCATCCGTGTATTCATCGAAGTCCATACCGGGATTGACGTTACCCTTACCCGCCGAGAACACTTCCATTTCATCCTTGGTCGGATCAAAGTTGATCTGTGTACCGAACGGGGCTTCCGCGCCACCGTTATTGTGAGCCACCCAAATCACGGGGTATTCCGGCTCTTCCGGGAACGTACCGCCAAGGTCGGTCAGATAAATGACCATCTGTGGCTTTTCCTGTGCGCGGTTAATCCGGCTGAAAGGCGGACGGAAATCAGTACCACCGGCACCGGGGAGATTCGACGGAATCGGCGAGTTCACCGTCAAATACTTGTCAAAAGTCACACGCGCATCACAGCACATCAAGCGGATTCGAGTCACATTCTTGGAAGCCAGAATACCAAGGGCTTCCGACAGGAAAAGACCCATTTCCTCTTGACCGATACTCCCCGAGGTGTCGATAACGACTGCCACCATAGCCCCTTCGTTGTACAAATCGGGCAGATAAATACCATTCTGGAGAAAACGGCGGTCTGGACGTTCAAAAGCATAGTCATCCCGCAGGACTTCCCCTACCAGATTGTCCAGATAAGCGTGCCACGGAATACGCGGATTGGTGATTTCATCAAGAATCCGATCCATACCCGCCGGAGCCTTGCCCTGTTGCCGTGCGCTTACAGCGGCATCGACAAGGCGGTTATTCCACTCCTGTTCCATTTCACGCTGTTCGGCTTCCGTCAGGGGGCGTCCGGTACCGTTTCCGGGCTTTCCGCCGCCCTTACCATTGCCATCACCATCGCCGTCTCCACATTCCTTGGAGGGGTCACGGAGGTCTCCAAAGAACGAGCTGGAACCGGGAACCTTGACCTTATCGGCCTTTGATTCCAATTCACGGTAGACTTCTTCGGTGGACATATCGGCATACTTCTTATCCAAGAGAACTTCCTTGGGAAGCTTCATGCCGTTTGCGTCGATAATACCGTTTACCACGTAGTCACCAGCCATGTTCCAGATATCGGGTTGACGCCAACCGCGCCGCCACGGGAGAATGTGGCTATGGGCAACGTGAAGGGTCTCATGGATAACCACCCCCATGAGTTCATCCACGGTCAGCTTGTCACACCATTCCCGGCAGTAGTAGATATACTTGCCGTCAACGGCAGCGGTAGCGACATGACGCGGATTGTCCTTGGTCTCATAGACCTTGTTTTGGAGATTCAGGACAAGAGCAGAGAAAAACGGGTGATCGAACACCAGTTGGACACGCACCTTTTCAATCTTTTCTTCCAGAGTCTTATCACCAGCCATGTTATTCCCTTTCTGTAATCCCCGACCCCTTGCCGGGTACCTTTGTCACATATCCGGTATTGCAATAGAGCAAGTGAATAACCTTGCAAGAGTTTGATGTCCACATCATTACTATACCCGGTCAAGGGGAGAAAGTCAAGAGATTTTTACGAATTATTTCAGAAATCAGCTATACATGATCGAGCCGATGATCTTGCTGACGTTCTTCCACTTGGAATTCGGGTTCACAAACTGGGGAATCGTCTTGCTACCCTTGGTCGAACGGAAGTAGTCACGGGCAACCAGCGTGATATACTCATTCCCGAACGGCGCGGTCTGCAGGTAACTCATGAGATTGCAAGCCGCCTCAAACCCTTCGGGAACCGTCTTACCCGCCGAATCCTTCGTGTCCTTGTTATTCAGCGCGATATTGACAAGCGCCGAACAAAACGCATGGACAACGCTGGGTTCCTTGTCTTCCAGCCGGATATCCATCTTGCCCTTTTCCACGATGTCACGGGCGTTCGGGATGGTCTTGGCGTACTTGCGGAAAGAGACGAATTCCGTAGCCGCCCCGACACCGATATAACCGGCAAAGATGGTGATATTGTCCATGCCGGAGAAGTTCCCGTCGGACTCAATCAGCTTGATCGCTTCCGACATACGCGCCCACGAGCGCGGAGTCGGGAAGTTGCCCGTGTTGGTTCCCTGCGAGAAGCGGAAAAGGAGGTCGTTCTTGAAGTTCAGGAACCCCACAACGTCGCTGTGGACGGAATTGTTGATAGCCCAGTCCTTCCACGCCTCAAAATCGTGTTCCACGTTGAGGTGGACGAAGCGGTTCAGCAGCGCCGGGGCAATCTTGTAGTTAAGCCCCTTATCTTCCTGCCGGTTGCCAGCCGCCACGATGTCACAGCTCTGGGGGAGCTTGAATTCCCCGATCTGGCGGTCAAGAACGATCTGATAGGCCGCCGCCTGTACCGCCGGGGGAGCCGACGGGAATTCATCGAAGAACAGGATAGCGTTTTCGGCGTTCTTGAAGAATTCCGGGGCCATCCACTTCGTTTCGCCATTGACAACCATCGGGATACCACGGAGGTCAACCGGGTTCATCAGGGCAAGCCGGATGTCATAGACCGGACGCCCGGAGGCATTGCCGATCTGGCGGATGATATCGGACTTGCCGATGCCAGGAGCGCCGTGGATGAAAACGGCGTGCTTGAGCTTGAAGCCAAGCATAACAGTCTTGGCGATTTCCTTGACACTGACACTGACGATACCATTTGCGGTCGTTGCCTTACCAGCCATTTTTGTTCCCCTTTCTTGGGAGGTTTACTGCACACGCATGCAGTTTGAATTAGTTAAGACTCCAATAGATGTCATTTGCGGCGGCTTCATACCCATTTTCGCCGAAAAAAGACGGCACCCCAGCTTTTCCGTTACATGTTCTGCTAAGATTGTTGATAACCGTAATCTGCATTGAAGCGATGTTAAGCCCGAATATCATCTTTTTACCCGTAGTGTTGTTAGTGACAAAATAGCCGTCTACACGATCCGTCATATAGGGTTCAAAAACAAGGTCGTGCAAAGTCCCTTTCTTGGAAAAAGTAGCCAAGACAGCGCCCTTTACCTTGTCTGACAGCTCTTTTGCACCCGGATATGACCAATTTCCCGGAAGTGACGGCTCCAGACTAGCGTTCTCCAACTCAACCGTTTTCGGGGTGGCGCTGGCAATTGTTTCGATAAGCGATTTGATATTGTCAGACAGATCCATTTTTATCCCTTATCTTTTCAGCCTCTTTGCTGACTCTTACACTGTACACTACGGGAAAAAGAAAGTCAAGAGAAAAATTATTATTTTTATGCGATTCCCAGAACCTTCTTTTCCGGGCGGGTGATAAATCCCTTACGGGCCGCCTTTTCCATATGCTTACACCAGTGGTCTTTCCCGTACTTGAAAGCCGGACACGTACAGGTATATTCTCCGTTTTCGCGGGAAATCAGGTAGACATCCACTTTGCCATCCTTTTCCTGCCGGAGCGAAGTAGCAACGATATGACCATGAATAAGGCGGACAGCTACCGCGTCAATACGGTCTTCCACTTCTTCAAGGTGTTCAAGATACTTTTCGGCGGGTGTCATCGTGGCTTTCATGATACTCTCCTTTTTGTTGGTCGTTATCTTGCGTTGACCTTTGTTTATTCTGTCAGGTATCGTTCGAGAAGACGTATACCGAGATCCATTATCTTTTTATCAGACTTCTTGAACGATTCAGGGAATAGCTTGTAAATCTCATTATAGCTATGGTCGCTACACACGATTTTGCTAATATCTGCATCATCATACAAACGGAGATTTTCTATGAGAGTAATCGCGTTAGGTCTTGGTTCCAACGTCCTAGCATTTGGGCCATCAAGCAGTCTCATTACGTTTCTTGTAAAAAGGCAGAATGAAATCTTTCCAAGGTACTTAAACGCAGAACACATGTCATATATTTGACTTTCAGTATATTCCATGTTTTTCTCCCTGTTTTGTTATCAAGCCCCTTGCTTGACCTTTATACTATACCCGATGATTCTTTCTTAGTCAAGAGAAAAATCAGAAAAATTATGCAAATACCGATTTTCTTGCCATAGTAAGCGTTTGGATATAGTTTTTCACCTGTAACCGAGTCCCTTTCAGCCGCATAAAGCTAGGGTGGGCTATAGGTAACACCTTATACGGCCCTACTTTATGCAGTACCCCTTGTATCGCGTTGGCTGATTTTTTGGTATCACAGACGATACCGGTGGCGGCCTGACCTACCGTGATAATAAGCCTTGGGTTAAAGAGTTCTATGGTCTTCCACAGATGCCCAAAGCAAGGGCTACAATCCTCTACCTTCAACTGTCTCGGTTCCGGTAGGGTACAACAGACCGCGTATGTTATGAAGCAATCCCCTTGTTGAAATTTGGCCTGTATCATGGCGCTTTGTAGATATAGACCGTCTTTATAGCACAAGGGCCGCTTGAATTGTACCTCTTCCGGTCGCGGGGCGTCCATGACCAATAGAATATGACCATTTGGATTCCCACCGGCTACCATCTTTTTCTCACAAGTAGCATTCAATCCGCACAGAGTACACCGGTGGATAGAGTCTACATGGGCCTTGAAGGCTTCTATATCGGTTATCACCGGGCTTTCCTTACCAATTCCGATATAAAACGGATCATGGTCATCCCGTTTTTCTTGGCAAGCTGCTTTAAGGCTTCTTTATCGTGCTTGTAGACCTTTACCAGCGTCGTCCCCGACTTCTCCGGCACTGTTATGGCTAGAATATCAGACAGTTTCATTTGGAACGTCCAAAAATCGGTTATCATTGTAGATACTGAAAGCTTCACTGTATTTTTCCGGATTATTGTAATAAAGCCGTGTCATGTATAGGTCTGCGAACAGTGTATCCAAGAGTATCCTGTTATTCCACACCGCCGTTACCCACAATCCGAACATAATCATGCCGATAATGCTGTATTCACCATAGATAAAGAAGTTATGGGCAAAGACACCCATGGTAAAGACTGTTGAAAATACCCACATACCACAAATATATTCAGACGGACGCCACTTATCGATTAAGGTGAAAACCCTGTAAAACTTTGTGGCTATTGAGTTTACACAACAATCCAGTTTTGATAGCCGTCCGATCATGACATTGAGGTTATGTGCGGCTCTGGCTACCATGTACCCCGATTCCATCTCAAGAAGGACAATTTCCAAGGCATAAAACATCCGGTCGGGATTTCCAATGTCTTCCGTCCTACCCTGCGGTGAAATCTCTTTCAAGATAGGCGCTGTGTACGAAGATAGCAGACCGGATATGTTTAACGCCTCCGTTTTCCCGAATACCATACACAGAACCCCGACACCGAGCATATAGAGCAGGATTTGGTTTTGTGTTGTAGCGTACATAAAAGAGGCAAAGAAGACATGGATGACCCCCAGTGCCATAAGCCGGATACAATTTCGGTACTGCCGATTCATGTTGCGAATTGTAGCAAGATCCGAACACAGCTTAGTTAGCATTTTTCTTCTCCATAAATAGATACTGGAATTGTCCGGTCTCGATCAGTTCAATCAAATCCTTCCGGTTTTCATTCAATCCGGACGCGCTGAAACACTCCGAAAATGTCCGGATAATCGCCGAAACCTCCTCCTGCGGGGCTTGCGGGTTGGTACTGGCAATGACATCTTTCAGGATTTCCAATTCCGCCATTTCATTGAATTCGGCTTCCGGAGTCGATTCCCGCTTTTCCATGTATTCCGCGCCATAGACCTCGACAATACCCCACGTATCGGGTACGTCGGAGGATTTGACGATGCCGGGGAAGGTAAATACCACCCGATATTGTCCCGGAAGGTCGGGATACCACTTCTGTTCCTTGAAGTGTTCCAAATCGTCCGCGTCGGCGATGGTATAGACACCACAGGACACCGCCCCTTTCCATGCAAAAAGGTGGTAATTGGCAATGTCTTCCAGAATGACGTTGTAATACTGCTTCCGGAGCCAATGGAGACACTTCTTCTTGATATTATCCCTGATTTCTGCTGACGGCATTCTTGCTCTCCTGTGAATAAAAAACTGCTTTTCGGGCCTTATTGATTTAATCCCGCATATACGACATAGCCATTCTGTATTCCGCCGTGTTCGGATAACGAAGCCCCTTTACAATCTGAATCGTCGCCATAATACCCTCCATTATTATGATTTAGACAAAAGGATAGCCAAAATGTCTGTACCGGAAATTTCATTGAAAGTGTCCATATCAAAATTCGGAAGTTTTGTAATAGCTTCCAATTCTTCTTTTGGTGCTTTCATAAGGGATTCTGTAAATGCCTCTTTATAACTCTTAACCTTCAAATAACCACCCGTTGTAACAAAAGAAGGATTCTCTTTCTTTTCTTCTTTTGTCATATCTTTTTCTTCAACCCATTCCGTAAGATTAAAATATAAACAGTTAATTTCTGGCATTTCAAAATTATCATAAATAGGCTTATCAAACAAGAAAAGGTGCTGATATCGATTGAAGAATCCTGAATTCCTATACCCGGAATTCCAATTCCCGGAATTCCTATTCCCGGAATTCCAATTACCGGAATTACAATTACCGGAATTCCAATTACCGGAATTACAATTACCGGAATTCCCATTACCGGAATTACAATTACCGGAATTCCAATTACCGGAATTACAAATACCGGAATTCTTATTCCCGGAATTCCAATTCCCGGAATTCCAATTCCCGGAATTCCTATTACCGGAATTCCAATTCCCGGAATTACAATTCCCGGAATTCCTATTACCGGAATTCCTATTATCGGAATTCCAATCCCCGGAATTCCTATTACCGGAATTGGAAGTGTCATCTTTAACACATTTATACCCTTGTGCCTCAAGAGCCTTTATCATATTTTCTATCTTCAATTTATCCCCTTTCTTAGAGTAGATCGGTAATCCAGCATTCAAACTGATTCTTGGTCGTACAATCTTCCACCGACACCCTCTGTGCCGGGAAATCCACAAAACGGAGGATCTTTACAAACCTACGGAGTGGCCTGAAAAGGAAAATCGACTTCTTGGTCTTGAGTTCACACTCCAACTCGATACCAAAACGATATAGATCATTGAGCGTACCAATAGTGTAACCCTTGTCAAAGTAATTGTTGAGGTCTTCCAAAGTCAGCATAGTTTCCCACCTTTCTACGGATAATATACCTGATAATCCGCCGGAAGTCAAGAGAAATTTTAATAAAATATCAAAAATAATCCCCGCCTTTCGACGGGGATTTGACTGCATACGTCTGCACCGGCATACCACTTGATCTTGACACCCTTGTTGCAATAATAGCAAGTAGCCTAATTACTTGCAAGATTTACTTAAATTCGGTAGTCGCGGTAGCGATCCCACCACAAACCTCCATTTCATCGGACACACAGCCGGCATACCACTTGATCTTCACGCCGCGAAGAGCAAGACGCAAAACGGGAGTCATTTTAAGGTCAAAGATACGGTGCTTACCCGACTTGATCCGCTTGGTAAACTCCTTGGCACTCTCGGTAAGCTCTTGGTCTTCACCGGTATCGGTAATAAACAGAACGCCATCACCGATTTCCAGCATAACATAGAGGTCATAGTTAAACTGGGTCGTCTTTCCACGGAGGACATCCGCTACCGTCGGTGTAGCCACGGCGGGAGCCGTAACTTCAAGGTCGGCAACCACTTCCTCATTATCCGTAGTAACTTCTCGTGTGGCGGAAAAGGCCATTACAGGCGTTTCATCCGATACTACAACGGTAGTGCCTGTATCTCCATCATCATTGTCTTCCGGAGTACCATAGACAAGGATATTGCCATTGGAGTCTACGACGTTTCCGGTTGTTTCATCATACTGGACAAGGTTTTCATCGTACCCTTCCGGCAGGCAGAGGATAGAGCTTCCATAGACACAGTTGGTATAACCCCCACCGTTTATGCGTGTATTAAAGCTAATTCCATCAGAAGAAACTCCGGGGTCGGCAAGCGTAACCGTCAAGGTGCTAAGATCAAGGCCGAGAACAAGAGCCGCCCCGGAGATGTTGCTATTCCAACCGATACTGACGTAATCATAGGTGACTGCATCGGGGATGTCAACAAGAAAAGTATCTCCTACATATCCGATAGGCGTCTTATCCCAAGGAAGAATAGGGAAGTTATTTACAGATGTTTCAGTCACAATGATGGCATATGCCTTATCTTCCTTACGGAGCAAGCAGCTACCCTTACTATTCGTGAGGCGAACACTGAAGTAATATGTTCCAGAAGGTACATACGTAGTGCCGTATATGAATCCGGAACTTGGTTCCATCACAAGCCCTTCAGGAAGGCCATATGCGGTATAAGTCACCTTCCCATACTCAGGACGACCAGCCGCGCCACTCCAAAGGATACCGCGCCAGAATCCAATACGGAATTGTGCCTTGATACCGGAAGACACGATCTGTTGTGGCACACCGGCGATTTCCTCGGTCGGCATGTCCTCAACAACCGGAATCGGGTCGCCAAGCAAGGCGAAAGCAGTATTACCACCAAAAGACAGCAACAGCACAGTGAGCAGCTTCACAAACGTCTTCATAGTATTTCTCCTTTATTTCCCATAGTTGAGACAGCCCCTTGCCATCTCTACTTGTACTGTACCCGACTTTTCCACAAAAGTCAAGAGAAAAATAGAAAAATATCAAAAGGTTTTCATATATCCAAGACCTATAGTACCTCTATCGTCGTCAAAGTCTCTCCCGCCGTAAATAGTAAGCCAGTATTCCCAAAAGGAGGTCTTTCTGGCCAAATAGACCCCAGCGTAGTTATCCGCCGCCATCGGCCCTGTAGCAAACATACCCCATTTGGTGTCAAAGTCAAATAATTTGTAACCAAAAATAGCCCTTTTGTCATAAGTCATGCAATCATAGCCCGTTCCCATGAATACTCTGTCTCTGGGGAGGTTAAGGACGGTATAGGGTCTGCCGTCTTCGGTCTCTTTGTGTTCCATAGAAAACCCTGTCAAGGAACATCCCGACAGGGTGAGTAGAAACATTATTGAAGTGAACAGCTTCATTTTGTTTCTTCTTTTTCCTCTTCGGGTTCCGGTATCAAATCGACCCGCTTCCCGAAAAACCGCCTTAGAATTACTTTTACACCAGAATCGTTGAATTCAGTGATCGCCATACCAACCGCTAGGGCTTCAAGACCTTCAACACAGTAGTATTTAAGGAGAATAGCCGCACAAACCCCGCAAGGAATGCGGAGAATAAGAGGTTTATAGGAGAAGTTAACGGGATCTTTCTGCTTGAGATAGCCGAGAATCGCCGAGAGGGTACCAAGGACAATCCCCATTGCGCCCGCCATAGCATATTCGATAAGCATGATAGACCCTGCCGTTAATGTGCCGTTATTCTGCCATAGCACTTTCTGAGGAATGGTGCGCGTCAAGGATTGCTGTAACCAAAAGCTCGGACATCTGTGCTTTATCTATGATCTTGGAGATGTGGTTCTCAGGACAAATCCGCTTTGAAATTGCTTCCACACCATATCCGGATAGGATAATCGCGGGAGCTGTGATGCCTTTCCTGCGCATCGTCCGGAGTATCTTGATCCCATCAAAGCGGTCTAAGAGCATGTCAATAATCAGAACATTAGGATTTACAGATTCTACTTGTACGACCGCCCTAAAAGCATCTGTAAAGCACACTACGTCAAATTCCGGGAGTTGTCTACCCAAAAGGGACTTGACTGAGTGAATATACTCTTTATTGTCGTCCAAGACCATGATGACTGGTTTACGGTGTTCCATACCAACCCCCTAGAAGAGTGACTTGATTGCTGCACCGACTATGCCACAGCCAAGTGCAACAATGACCCATTTCCACGACTCCATTGAGTCTTTTGTGGCTTTTTCTGCCAATCTCTCCTTGATTATACCAAAATTACTTTCCACATTTTCTTTGTACGTGTTAAAATCTGTGACGTTAACCTTTGAATCATATAGATTTGTAACGCTTTTTACCGTTTGTGCCAAAGATTCAAACTGACTGGCAAGACTACCTGTAACGGTTTGACACTGATCTATGAGGTCTTTGTTCAATTCGTATTCGTTTTTGAGATCATCAAACTCCGATTTCAGGTGTTCGATTTCCGTGGTATTGACGGTTACTTCTTGTGAATAAGTGTTAAAACGAACAGCCAGACCATCAGCCTGTTTCTCAAGGTTTGACAGTCTGGCTGCAAATTCGCCGACTTTTTGTATCGTATCGTTATGGTGTACACATTCCGCCATAATAGCCTGTCCCTTCCGTAATAAGTCCAATAAGTTACAAGCTATTATAACATATTTACCCTATTGGATTCACTGTTAAGCCGGAACCTGGCCCATAATGGTAAATCCAAAGGTGATGTAGTGGGCATCCCACGCAGCAACGGTTGTTGTAACAAGATCAATGCTGAAGTCGCCATTGATAACCAAATCGCTTGTGATAAGGGTACCAGCAGAATCCGGAAGTAAGGCAATACCAGCCCCATCCTCATAGATGACAGTAGGAAACGTTGGTACTGAAATGCCTTCAATAGTGGTGGTGGACGGCAACCCCCCGTAGATATGGTTGAATAACGAGACTGTGCCGCCACTCAGCTTACCAGCGAAAGTGCTCTCAAACACATAAGTATCACCACCACCTGACGGTGAAAAGTTGAAAGTTACACCACCAAGAGGAACAAGAACATCATGACTATGATTAAGAAGTAATGCACCTGTAGTAGCATCAGCTATTGTAATCTTAGACTGCTGCCTACCGTCTCCTAGCGTCTGAATAGGAGGGACAGAGGTTGGATCGAACGTCTGTGTACCCAGATACCAATAGAACACCCAAGGATCGTTTTCCGGCCCGGAATTGAACGAAGTCCACAGATTTGTATTGGTATCCCACCAATAGGGCTTTCCATTAACAGTAGACCATTGGACATGCCCATAATTTCCATCTTGAACCGGGGCAGGCCACGTCGATGGTGATCCCGCCACTGACGGCATAGCCGCATTACTGACGATATTCCCTTTGAAGTCGCGACCACCATAGACATACGTTGACATGTAAATCTCCTTTAGTTACTCACACTGAGCGGGAACCATATATGGCCCTTGACCATAACATACCCGCTGACGGATTCCGAAAAAGTACATTGGATTTCATTCTCATTGAGTATCTGTAACACATCGGGTATTGCTTCTCCCGTTGTTGTAAAGCACTTAACAATAACATCTTCCGTATTCAAACCGTGATTTATTGTCCACAAGGTATCTGGTGTTAACTGGTAGGTCAACTTATCAACCGCGCCTACCATAAGAACATGATCTATCGTCCCGTCTGGGGGTGTAGTAAGATTCATAATCCTATTATCCATATTCACCACCGCTGAGTCATATTCTATCAGATCCCCAAGGTCATCCATCACGATAGCCATAGCGAGAGCTTCCGCGTTTGGAGTCGTCTGTATCAAACTACCGGTTACGGTATCGAACGTCCGGGTCGGGCTGGCATTGCAGACGTTTGCAGTCAGTACCACTTTTCCGGACTGCACGGTATCGAAATTGATCCGTAATTCATTCCGGCTGATAAACTCCACACTGTCATAGCGTTCCATCAGGGAGTATCCGGAACCGTCCCAGATATGAATCAATGGCATCTGGGTACCCATATGGTGTCGGATATACCAAGTCGTTGCCGGGGTTGGTTGGGTATAAACTTGCATATCCTGCGCCCGATAGGCCATTTTACCCGACGGGATCGGTGGAACAACCGGTAGACTCCCTACCATAACAGCTACTCTGGCTATTCTGGCGGTCACTCCCGGCCCGAACTCAATACTGATCTGTGGGAAGTCCTGTGGAGTAATCGGGAAAGGCACACTGATACGCCGCCAAGTCCCCAAAGAACTCGGATTGTAGATGTAATAGGCGGAACTGCCATAGAGGATTCTACCCGAATAGGGAAGTCCAAGCGGACTTGCACCGGCATAGGAACCATCTGTGGTGGCAACGTCGATCTTGATATCTATCCCGACCGATACAGGGTACTGACTTCCAAAACCGGCATTCACGGGGAGGGTATTATACAGTTGTCCTTTTCCTGCAAGGTTAACCATTGTCACATAAGGATAGTTATCCGGGCCGCCGCTATTGGCCTTTGTAACCGTACCACCGGCGGAAGTCCAGTATCCCCATGTCCTATCAAGAAACATTCCGCCGTCTGTAAGCGTTCCGCCGCAACCGGTATCAAAAGAACCATTGGTACAGAGATTGACGCTATTCATCCACTTATTATCGGAAGCGGAACAGTCCAAGGATTCCAGAGCAACTTTCCGGAGGTCTTCAATATGTCCATCAGTAAGAGCGGTACCGTTACGGTAGATCCGCGCAAGCGGGAACACATAATGCTGATTTCCGTCGGCATCAACGTAATCAGGGAAAGACGTGCCACCCTCCCGGACATAAATGGTATGGATAAGCTTTTCCCTTAGCTGGGCTGTTACCGGGACGGCCAGTTGATGTTCAAGATTCGGGTCATCTGTTGAATCATACTCATCCACATAGACGTTCAGGAATACCGTATCCGTCCGGGTTGCCGGGGAAGTGGTATCGGTAAGGTTGATCCGGTAGAAAGAACCGATTTCCCCCGAAGTTGTTGCATCCCCGGTAACAATCATAGTATTCGCGGTATTTGAGACTACCGTGGTATTGTATCCCGCCGTGATATCAGGATAAATGGTCTTTCCGACGTGTTCATTGGTATTCCAGTTGGCCGCCGAATCCTCAATAAGGGTCTGGCCGGTTCCGGAGTTGTACACGATATTGGTAATTCTGGGGCAAATCGAAGTATTTGCCAGTGTCGCCCCGGAATTGACGTAGTTGACATCGGTTTTCAGAAGCGGTACATAGCCATTGGCAAGATAGCGGCCCGCGCCGTCAAGGGTTCCATCGCCCCCGGTAACGGTAAAATCATACCGGCTTGTCCCGTTGGCTGAGATCTTCCAGCCATTGCCTATGGCACCGCAGCCGACCATTTGGATAAGTCGGCGTAGCTGGGTGGCTACAGAAAGGCGGTCATCATTCTCATCGGCGTCAATCCACGGAATACCCTGTTGGACTTTGGCCCAAAGATACTGTTTTTCTTCATCGAACATATTACGGGAGTAATTCCCGGTTGACAATCCCATAATTGACTCCTACGGATTAAAGGACAGAGTTATAAACCGCACAACCTTTACCGAACTATCTTTCCAAATCCTCTGGTGGTTAATCGCATCTACCATATACCCACCGCCCGAGGTATCCGCACCGTCCCCGCCGAACAAACCCATTTCCCTAAGATACACCCCGGATGTAAGATCGGTGTAATCCAAGACCGTCCGGAACTCAATGGCGTTTGTCGGTACCGCAGCCGCACTCGGAGTAAACTCATACTGGGTCGTTTCGTCACAAGCCTCTGGATACGCGCTACTTACAGTAATTTTACCAGTTACTTGATCGTAATCCGACACTGTACGGATTTCTCCGGCATTGGTTCCGGAAGTGATGGTGATTGTAGCCCCGTTAAAGAGGTCGGACTGCTCAAAACGTCCCCAGTAGAGCGATGTGGCAGGATTTTCCCGCCAAGGATCATAAATCTCGGTAAGTGTTCCTTCCTTGGCGGTTCCGTGACCGATTCTCATGTAGGTCATGGAGTCTACGGCTTTCCGGAATACTTCATTGGTAAGCTCGGTCTGATAGACGTTCGGTTTGGGGTATGGAACAGCGGTATCCCATTCAGGAAGGCCGATTCCTACCGCCAGATGGATATTTCCGGGGTTGATTTGTCCGGTAATTGAACCCATGACAAAACGCGGAGCCGGTTCGACCCAGATATTTGAGCCTTCTCGGACTTCCCACAGATTCCCGTAGGAATCATAGATCTCGTCTTTCCAGATACCTTTAATCATCACAGCTCCTAATAAGTTATATCAAAGGTTGCATTTATAAAACCAGAATTACAAATCTTAAGAACTATGTACATAGTAAATGGAGTATGGGAAACCATATCAAATCCAAGAGCCTGTAATTGTGTAACATCTAGGGTAGTGCCTGAAGATAAGACTGTTAATCCGGCTGCGGAGCACAAAGCATTGAATTCGGCGTATGTGAGTGTTCCTGAGCCTGAAGCGGTTATACCACTGATAGTAATAGACCATCCAGACATACATAAGCCATCAATAAGTCCTGCTCCATCGGCTAGTATAAAACCTCCAGTTGCTATAATTGTGTTACCGACTATAGAAATTGGGTTTGGGGAGACTATACACATATCATCTATAGAGTGTGTAATTGTTAATGTACTCGGTTTTTCACCCAACACAATGGTATCATAGTAATCGGATGAAACGGAACCAGTATCTATTGTCACTATATCTGGAATATAACCATCCCTATAAGATTCAAATAGATTAACTCTCTGATATGCATCCTCTCCATAGTGGCAATCCAAGACACCCAGAACCATTTCATAGCCCGCCGGGATCGCGGTGCATGAATACCGCATGAGCTTTGCCAAGGTCTCCTGAGTTACCGGTTTATTGCAGACGTTTGCAGTACATGTTTGCTGGATATTCCCGAAATTCAGATACAGGCCAATCCGTTCATGGCGATAAAGTCTGGGGTAATATTCATTACCGTGCAATTCAATCTCTTTGATTTCTTTTTCGCCGCCCCACGTATCCAGCACAGATACCCGCCAATACTGGACAGGTTCCCGGAGATATTGAGGTACTTTGAACGAATACCACTGATTGATTACAGTGCTGTCTTCCAATGCGGTGTAGATGATAGCCAACTGGTCATCATCTACAAACTGATCCCCTCTGATAGTAACCATTCCATCATCTCTGTCAATACTATATGAGCCATAACCGGTTCCGGCGGTCAATCCAAGCTCTGAAAGTGCGGTTCCGTCAACAACCGAGGCGTAAGAACCGGTTCCGATAATGTTTGATACCACACGAAGTTTGTTATCAACCACTTCTACAGAACCATAAGTAAGAAAGCTATTCATGTACAAAGCTGCTTCATATGCTGTTGAAGCGTCGTCAAACCCAGAAAAAGTTATAAGTGTTATGTGTCCATTGATATTAAAACGGACTGTCAACCCATTAAGATTATTACCAGAATACTCTGAGGTTCCAACCACATAACCATATGGATATTTTAGAACTGCATTGGTCTTATAAACAACTGTATTATATTGCGGAAAATCGTTTGACATCATGATTTTACCGTAAAGCTCAATACGATTCCCGCTTATCTCCTTGATTTGTACACAGGTCTTATAACTGCCGTTGGCCAAGAGAATCCATTCTCCTTCCGCGTACAGCGTAGGATCGGATACCTCGATAATGGTGTCTTCGGCAGTCGCGGCCTTGGTCAAATACCCGAAAACTGTAGTAGAGGGCGTAATCACGTAGAGTCTTTCGTCCGGAACGCTCTCAATCAGGGACTTTCGGGTGTAAAACTGTGTGGTTCCGGGTACATACGTACCCAAATAGTGATTATATCGCTCAAAACACCCGATCCGGTATTCCGCGTCCCTGTACCAAGTCACCCCGTCTGCGGAGTGTTCCAAGGCAAAGTCTCTTACGCCGTCACCGCCGAATACCCTAACCCACGACGGGAGCTTTTCATCATCAAAGGTGAATTGAAGATGGTTATTAGTATCTGACGAAAGCGGCTTCCAAGACGATTGTTCCGACTGATCCACCGCGAATACGGCGTCATGACCGGTTTGGGCGGACGACGCGGTAACTTCTCTGGGCGTCATATACGATTTATGAACATAATCCTCCGAAAAGCCTGTAATGTCCCCCGGAAGGTCATAGAGATACCGCTTTTCCGGATCCGACGTATCGACGGATTCGTTATATGTGTATTTCAGGGAATTGGTGCTCCGTGTCGAGATAAGCACATTATCGACAAACGCCCGGCTCAGGCAGTTGACGCGGGAGATCATGTACCCATAGAGTTCATTTCCCGAATGGGTGGCCTTCCGCTTATACCAAGGCACCGCTTTCTTGATTTCTTCGCGGGCTTGAGTAGTGGAAATGTCATCATTGAAGTTGATACCGACCAACTTCCCCATAGGAGCCAAAAACATTGGATCTGTGTTATCCACGTCAATCATGACGGGAAAAGCGTCCAAAAGACCCTTTGCTTCGTCCAAAACATAGCCGATAGTCTTCAGATACCGCTGAAGTGGGCCTTTCTTCTCTCCGGTTTCATCCAGATTGAAGTATTCCCCGGTGGAATCATCCCTTGTCGGGTCAAGTGCTATCTGAATATCTTCATCCGCCATCGCTAAACCTCGCCATCTTGAGTGTGGTAAATCGCCGGGAGGCATTCCCACAACTTCTTTGGAAAGTATCCTGTATTGAGTCCCATCCCGCGCCCTAGATTCTCCTCATCCGTCACCCATTGTCCACTGGATACGGACTTGGCAAAGAACCGGTAGTAATACACCTTATTAGCAGCAATACCCTTCCCGGTAATGCCCTGATTCTCATAGTAATAGGTCGGTAAATCAGTGTAACTTCTTGTAAGGAACGGTGTTACGCCGTCCTCGGTCGTGAATACGATGATTCCGTCGTCGGGGTGTTGCGGGAAGTCATATTCCCTGCGGACAAGCCGGTAATCCGATGCCAGCGCAGGAGACGGGGGTTCCCACGAAATGACCAACTGTGGGCCTTCCACGCCTCTGTAGATGAAGAACTGTGTCGGCATGATGGTACTGACTTGGGCCGCCACAACAGTTGGCTGAGACACAACCACCGTGGATCCCAAAACAGGTGGCCTTACCGGTGTAACCGAAGACGGATACCCCACAAGGGCCGTGCTATATATAGGTCTTGGAGTGACTATCACACCCATCGGCTACCCCTAAAGAGAAAAGATCTTTGTCGTACTGGTATTCCACTGGATATTGAAATCGCCATTATTCATCAAAATCGGGAGTCCGCTACTGGTGTCGATATACGCGATAAGCGGAGAAGACGCTTCCGATCCGGTATCTTGATAGATAACCAAAGCGTCAACCTGCCCTGTAACCGAAGTCAGAAGGACATTATCCGCACCGGCTACCCCGGCAACGGCGGTCTTCGTCGTAAGAGCGGAAGACGTGGCGATTCTTGCCGTAAGAGGGATATCGGACAGGAATTCGTCGGTTAAGACATCAGCCGTGTATGCGGACTTGTCAATGAGTACCACCTTGATTGTCGCGGAAGTCCAATTCAAAGCCCCTGTGAGAAAACGGTTCTTTGCCGCTGTATAGAGAGCATTCGCCATGATTCATTCCTTATCGTACACATCCCTTGTTTGAGGATTCTTCCACATAAGCATACCGAAGTGTTACCGTACCCTCGGTGAAAAACTCGTCCGTATCCATAACCACATTGGCAATCTTCGGAGAAGTCCGGATAACCGCCTTGTCTTGGGCCGACATCGGAGTTGTACCAGAAAGCAGAGTAAACCCGAAATTACCGTTATTCGAGATAAACGGGGCGTCCAAAGAGCCTGTGCCTTGGATACCGGAGTTATAACCCCTTACAGAGAACGCGGTTGGGGAAGTAAACACCACCGTCCATTCCTCGTTAATCGCATCATCTCCGATATACCAAGCACCAGAATCAAATGTAGCATTCCCAGTCCAGATTTCCAGTTCCGGGGTGGGCTGCCTTGAGTATTTTACAAAGTCCACATAGGCAACGCCTTCCGACCCGTCAATGACACTGGTAATGTCGGAAAGATACGATGCTTTCCCGAATCCCGTGTAAGAGCTGGACTGGACGTTGAAATAGTCATTCAGGCTTTCCCTGACATTGGTATCCACCGTCGAGGTCGCATAGTTGGCATAGATATAGACATTCGCTTCAAGGTTAATCGGCTGATATTTGGGATCAAACAGCTCTACCGTGGTTCCCGCGATTTGCCGTGGAGCCAGATAATCAAGGATATCCTGCTTTTGGCTAAGACTCATATTGGAACCGTCTTCTGTCGCCACAAACAGCGATACCGGTATGGCACTTGACCGATTACAGTTCCGCCAACGGTCTACCGTGGCTCGGACGGCATTGACATTGTTCCGGGTGTCCGCAAGAGCTTCAAAGTCTTCCAGCGTAATAGCCCTGTAGAGCGCACGGAGCGCACGCGGGCCTTCCACCTTGGCTGATTGGATGGATTGTTCGTCCGTACCGCCGGTGGCGGATGAGTTATTGGTTACGCTGACAGAAATCGGGGATCCGTTAAAGAGAATCTGGGAATCGACGATGGTAATGGTTCCTTCCCCGACATTCCCCTGAGTCCCGCCGCCAACCCTGTAAATCGCGGATACGATAGCCCCGTTCGCGGGGATCTTTCCTTGACCGTTATCACCGAAATAGACATTGACAACCCCGTTGGCATTCCGGAAAAGCATACAGTCTTGGGAACAGCTTTCCGAGTCGACAAGGGTTTCTACGATTTTCCACTTGGTATACCCGGCACCCTCGTTGATATAAATGCTTACAGAATCATCAATTACGGGAGTTTCTGGAAGTGTGAAGATCTGATTTGGGGCTGCGTTGGATTGTCCGAGAATGATAGGGTCACCCACCGTTCCGGAAGTCTTTCCTTCTACCGCGCTGACTGTCCCGGTAGTGTACCCGGAAGGAATGGTCAAAGCAACAGAAGTCTCAAAATAGATGGGATTTGCCGAAGTGTCTGCATACGTATGCAGTAGGGTACTCTTAGGGATAAGTAGGTCATCCGAAAGGGCTTGGTCGATGGAAAATGTCACATCAACGGTCGCGGCGGTCTTCCCACGGAGTTCATAGTCAATCAGCTTGAGAAGGTTGACAACGGACTGTCGGGTAATCGCGGTCGGTAGGAAAGATTCTTCAGCCATACGGTCGATATAGAAATGGATGTTATCCCCCATGTACGCCAAAAGTTCCATAAGAACGACACCGAAATCGCTGGGGTTCATATCGGTATATTCAGGGCAGAAGAACGGAAGTGTCCTGAGAAGGTCATCGCGGAGTGATTCATAATCCCGCGAAGTATAGTCTATTGTTGGCACGCGCCAAGTTTGTGTCGCCATGAAGGACTCCTAACCGAATTGTGCCGTACTTTGGGCATCCGTAACCCATGCTTCCTGTTCCGCCGGATCAAGAAAGTACGGGAAGACAAGGTTACGCTTTACATTGGTCTTAATCACTGTATAGGTTACACTGACATCGAGCCGCCCTTCTTGGCGGAACGTCCTGTCAATAACCAGATTATCCACAATCACGCGGGGTTCCCACCGTTCTATGGCACCCCGGACGGCATACTCTACCTTGGCATCCAAAGCAGGGTCATTAGGCCGGAATACGATTTCCCGGAGATAGGAACCGAAAGAACGCCGCATGACGCGGGAGCCTACCCGGATTCCAAGGATCTGAAGGATACTTTCTATGATATGCTGATCGCTCTCGGACTGTGTAACAGCTCCAAAAGCAGACACGCCGCCCGATTTCCGGGTAAACCGGAACGGGAAAGCCATACCGCGCCCTAGAAATCCCCTTGGGTCAGCCATTATTGATTATCCTTGCCGATAAAGCCTTCCAGTAACGCGGCTAGTTGACGTTTGCCCTGTATGGTAGCCAACCGCCGCTCCAAGTCAAGTTGTTTTTCCAACTTTGATGTTGGCTGGATAGCCGCTATTTCCCTATCTATGTAGTGGACAAGCATATCAAAGACGGCATTCATTGGGTCATAGTCCGAAGCTACCAGAATACCCTTGGCTTTGACAATCATGGTTCTTTGGTGATTGAGCTTGTTAATGGCAAAGTTCATAACCCGGATTTCATCCACCAGCTTATCCCGGAATTCCTTCAACTGCTTGAATTGATACTCATCCACATCCCGGAGAAGCATTTCCCGTAGGGTTTGTAACGTTGCCTTGTCTTCGGCGGAAATCATCATAACTCCTTAATTCTCATCAGCATACACATTTGGGCTACCCGTTACTTGTGGGTTAGGCGGATGCGGGCAGGGGTCGCCTTTATGGTCATCTCCTATCCGGGCAACCCGTATTCCCTCGGCAAAAACTGTAGGACTACCATCTTTTTGTGTAGTAGTCCCGCAATGTGTGTCGATATCTCCTACCCTATGCACTGGGCTACCATTGGCGTAAGTTGTAGGACTCCCGCCGGTGGCTACCGCCCCACACGCATGAACATCTCCAATACGACATACCTTGGGCATATCTTCTACCTCTAATTATGGTCAATTCGGGGTGCATTATCCGCTATGTGCGTCTCGGAGTTGCGTACAAATTCACCCTTAACTGTAGTTGTATTATACCCGTCCACATTCAACTCTTCATCCCCAACTACGTACTGGGTATGATTCCCCTCGATAACCCTGATAACATTGCCGTGGATCCGCTCTGAAACGTCCCCGTTGACCTCGGAATAGACATTCCCGACAACCTTGATTCGGACATTCCCGGCGGTATCTATGTCCACAAACGTCCCGGAAGCATGATAAATCTTAATACGTTCCTGATCCGGAGTATCATCGAACTCCACGGTATGTCCGGAAAGCGTCTTGAAGACATGGTTATAGGGATACTGGGCCTTATACGGGTCTGGAACGGTTGGGGTGGCCGGATTGATGCTCTGGACGGTGTTATCCGCCGTTCCTTGCGCCAAAGCCGGTGGCGGGGTGGCTTGAGAGAACCAAACCGCTGACCAAACGGGGTAATTCGGGTTCCCTGACTCAAACTCGCACCAAACCGCGTCTCCCTTGTTGGGAACGTGGAAGTCACCCTTCTCGTGTTCCCCGTCGGATCCTGTTACCCCGACTTTTCCGAATGCCCAGTCTGTTACCAAAGTCTCCCCGAAGATTTCAGGGACTCTGAGACGGACACGCCCAAGCATTTCCGGGTCGTTATTATCGACCACAAACGCTCGGTAGCAAAACGGATAGACATTCTTACCGGTATTTGAAAACATCACTTAATCCTTGTATTGCACCGTTGACACCACTTCACACGTACCCACTTGTTATTCACGTTTTCAAGCCGGTAAATCACTTCTACCTTGCATACCGGACATAGAGTTGTATCTTGAGCTTTTCTTGTATCTACCCGCTCTGCCTTGGCCTGTTCCTGTGCTACCTTGGCATCGTCTACCGTCACAACCTTTTGTACCACCGTGGGTTGTGACATCGTGGTTATCTGAGCACGGGCTGCTTTTGCCATAGCTGATCCGCAATTACATCCCATTATTCCTGTACCTCCACAAGCTGCGTCGGGGTGTTTTCAACCTTCGATTTCCCCGGCCCACCTTTCCAAGTCCTTGTAAGCAGGACTTCATTGGTATAAAGACCTCTTTCATACTTATGATACACATCGGTCATATAATACAAGCCACTAGCCCTGCCGACACCGGCAAGTTCTATGCTGTCTCTGGCTCTTAACCATTCCACCCCGACAACCTTTGCCATACCCTTCATGATCCAGCGGGAGTTCTCTGAGAACCCTTGGACTTCCGTTTGGAGGACAAAAGGATCCCTACCGGAGTGGTAGACATACTTCTGGTTAGGCTTCCCGCCATAGGATACGATATCAGCCCACCGCTTCACCCCGCTATTGGTTCCATAGGTGGCGGCATTTGTGGTAAACTTTCCAATCCCGACCTGAGAAATCGGATCATCCGTATCTTGGGACGTAACCGTATAGGGCAGTCCAGAAAGCGGGTCGATCTGGGAACCCTCCACGACATTGCCTTCTTGCAGCGGCTCACCCCAGACAGAAAACCCGCTGATCTGGCTATCATCACCCTTGTAGTAAACCATCTTAATGCCACTGTCGCGGAATAATGGCTTGTGGAAATGGAGGATGCTATTCTCGATATAGAGCTGGTAGCCGTATTGTTCGGCCCGTTCTTCAAGGAAATCCCAGTCGGACTGATTCATCTGTGATACTTGACCCCAAACCGGGAGAGTATCCTGTACCGCCGCAAGGAATCCGTACTTTTTGGCAATTTGCTGGACAATCTGGGAATCTGTGAGATTATTCCAGACAATACGTTCTTGTCCCAGCCCCATCATGAACTCTTCACTGACCCCGGTAAGCTCTACCATACCGACATTTCCTGCGCCCTGACCGAATACCAGCTTTGGGCCGAGCGAGTAGAACGTTCCGCCGACTTGCTTGAATCCGGTAGTTTTGTACCCAAACTTGATCCGGATCGGCTTATATTCATCCCATAGCGGGTCATTGGTGTATTGCAACAGTGTGTTATCAAAAGTCAATACCACAGTAGACATTCTGTGTTCATGTGTAAGGTGGACTACCGCCCTTTGGAGTAGTTTGGCATAGCTCTCATCTAACGGCTTACCGTCGATTTCAATGTAGGTAATCCCGTTATTACGGTTTACCGGAGTTGGGTTCTGAAAACTCTTGGTTGCCTTATCAGATCCGGAGCTTGCCGTGGTTTTCATACCACCGGAAGCCAATGTCTGTTCAAGGTCGGTTACTGCCTTGACAGTATCTTCGATAGCACCATTTGTACCGGATATGTTACTGACCTTATCCGATTGGTGTCCAAGCCGGGATGTCTGTGCCGACGTACCGGATGTACTGAGATTGATACCCACCCGCGTAACCAATGGGTTATTGATATTCAGGGCGGAAATACCTTTTGAGCCTTGGAAAGCCGATTTAAGGGCATTCATGGCCTGTATAATGGTAAGGACTTCGCCGGATCTTCCCGACCCAGCCGCCATATTGATAACATCCGCGATGGAAGGTATCCTGAGCTTGGCCGACAGGGAGACCTTGAACCCGCCGATACTGGCATAACCAGTCCCACGGGCTAGAGATGTAACAATTCCGGTGCGCCATGTTCCGGCGCGGATAAGCTTATTGGCTTCCGCTTTCCACTTCCCTATGGCTTTCTTAACTTGGCTCTGCGCATAGGATTTAACGACGGAAGTAGCCTTTTTACCCCAGTTCATTCAATTCCCTCACCGGAATAATGATTTGCTGGCCGGGAGTCAGATCCAGCGGCCATAGGATACCATTGACTTCCGCGATAAGCCACCATAGGCGTTCTTTGTCCTCTACGGAACCGGCAAAACGGAAAGCTATATCGTCAAGGCTATCCGCGACAGTTACCGTATAGAGGATCCAGTCTGAATTCACGTCTTGTTGGGTAAGGGACGTGCGCGGATGTAACCATTTCCGGGGGATATCATCCGAACCCGGAATCGTTGTGTAAGGAAGACCTTCATAGCGGCTACCGTGGAAAACTGACATATTCTTCTCCTGCAAACGTATGCAGTTACAGCTTTACGTTGACATACTCCACAAAACTAAGGTTTACTTCCGCCCGGATAGGCTCACCCGAAAGCGGAGAAAGCTTCTGATACGTTATAACCGCATCCGTCATGTATGCCACAAACGCTTCGTCAAAGATATTTACAAATATCGGAGGCGGGGCGTCCATTTGGGCTACAGATCCGTCAGAATAGCGTTCATAATACCCGGTTGCCTTCGGTGGGCGGATACATTCCCTGATCCAGTTCAAGGAATCCTTGACATTCATACAGGCGGGATGCCTACGATTCATATCATCTCCCCACGATGATAGAAGGATTGTCATGTTCCAAGTCTTAGCCCGTGCTTCCTTGAATTGGTATCTCTCCACACGAACACCCGCAACACCTTGGGCGGTAAGATAGTTAGCTCCGATGTTCTCTTGAACTGTTTCGGGATTATAATGGCATACCATCTCGGCTGATTGGTCTTTTACAAACTTAGGATTATTACCAGCTATAGCCATTCTGGTAAGTGTCATTTTCTTGGCTTGTGGGTGGAAACCCATGCCATAAACAGAGTTTACAGCCAATGAATTACCAACATCCCTACCGGTAACATTCTGGTCAACATCTCTAAAAGCCTGTTGCTGTGACGGTTCGCTTGCCGCCGGTGCTGGAACGTCGGATTTCATTGTGTCTTTGATAAAGTTCGCAGTCGAGGACATAGTATTACCTTATTCCATGCAACGGGCCACTCGGTTCACCGTAATTGAGTATATTGTTATTACGGTCAATTTTAACCAAAGCCTGTCCCAAAACGTACTCATCAAGAACGATCTGGACGGGTACTGATATTGTACCCCTATCGCCTCCGGCGGGCCGCCCCTGTGATTCAACCGTCTGATTAGGACTCTGAGGTGCGCTATACGGAGTTGTCATTGACATCGCCATATGACGGAAAGCCGGTTGTGCTACCGCTCTTCCCGGTTCAACCTGAGTCCTTCTCTTTTCGGTTATCACAATACCGGTCTGGATGTCTTTTTCTGCCGCCTCATTCATTGCACGCTGCTTTTCCAGCATAACGGCAAGACTCTTATTGGAGTCTATGGTGTTTCTGTTGAGATTTTCTGCGGCATTTGCTGCTTTGTCCATCGCGCCGGTTACACCGTGAATAGCTGCCTGTTGACGGCTATAAGCATCTGCGGCAGCAAGGGCGCGCTTCTTGGCTGCGGCGTATTCATCCGTTTTCTCGTAATCTTGGGCTGTTTTACCTCTTCCGAGCCATTCAAGGAATTTCTCATAGAGGTCAGTAACGGTAGCAATGGCTGCCTTGGCTTTTCCTACTATTGCATCATATAGATATTCCGCAGCCTTGTATACCAATCCTGACACGTACTTAGCGGCTGTCCCTACCGCACCTATAAGTGCGCCGCCTATTGAAGCCCCAAGACCACCAAGGAGCTTAAACACATAGATAACAGCACTTGTGAGGTCAGAGAAGATCGCTATAGCCAGCCCGACTGCCCAGACAATGCCGTATACCAGATATGCCACGGATTTCAGCACAACACCAGCTACTTTACCAAAGTAGAACATGGTTCTTGAGAATTCTTCAGTTTTCCCCTTCCCGGCGTCGGTTATGCTGAAAAGATTCTTAAAAGCGGCAAAGAGAATGGTAAAGGCATCCCCCATGCCCTTCATGGAATCTTTTACACCGGCATAAAACGAGTTCCACCAACCCTTTAGTGTAATGAGTATATTACCTACCCCTCCAAGAGCCTTTGCTATTCCAAGGAAAACACCTACAATAGCCAAACCTATTGCTATAACAGGAAGAGCTGCGGCGGCAAATCCGGCAAGACCGGCGGTACCAGCCGCTATGGCGGCTTTAACGGCAATAACCGCCGCACCCATCTTCGCCCAAAGAGCAGTAAATCCGGCTACGATACCGGCCCATAGACCCCCAGAGAAGAGACCTCTTATGGACATGGACAACCCACCAAGCCACCCTAATGCTTGACCGGATACCGATTTTACTCTTGTACCTAGCATTGTAGCGAAAGTATTGGCTCTTATGGTAAGAGAGGTAAACTCTTTACCGAGATTTTCCAAAGGAGGTATGATACCGGCAGCGTGCCTACCAAGAGCGGCTATCGCGTGGTTTACCGCTACGAAAGCCAAAGTCATACCGCCTATAAGCCCTATAACACCCTTTACCGGAGTCGGCAGAGCATTCAAGACATACAAGAATCCACGGAATAGAGCTATCATGGTGGCAATAACTGGGTTAAGAATCGACCCAAATCCTCTGGCGAACGCCTTAAGATCTTCTACAAGCCGCTTCATCTGTTCACCTATACCACCGATGATCTTGTCATAAAGCGATGCCAGTGTTACAGTTCCGTCCGCCGCGTCCTGTTGGGCCTGTAAAGACGCATTGAGCGCACCGGCTTGCTTACCAAGGGTGTTAAGCCATTCGATCTGGACTGCATTCAACTTTCCGGTACTAACGATCATACGCCGCTGTTCCGCCGACACATTGGACATACCTTGCTGAAGGATGCCAAGAGCTTTCACCGGGTCGGAAAGCATCGCTTGAGATGCTTGATGGAAGAAAGCTGGCAGACCGGCAAACTCTTTACCGTAGGATTGAAGATCCCGCATGAACATGTCAAACATGGCATTGGCATTGGCGGTTGACCCTGTAGCGTTCTCAAAGGCTGCCGCGAGAGCCATAGCGTTTTCTTTTGTACCACCGAACATCTTAGCCAAAGCACCGCCTTGGGTGGCAAAATGCGCCATAGATTCCATAGCCGCGCCGGTTCTATATGCAATGGCACCCATAGCGGAATTCATCCGCTCAAGCTCTGAATTGGTCAGTCCAAGGTCGGTTTTAAGCTGTCTCATGGTCTTGGCGATATCTTCAACCGCCCTATTCAAAATAGAGCTGAGTTGGCGGGATTGAACCGCCAATTTGACCATAGAGGCTTCTGTCATGCCTTGGGTACGGATAAGTTGCTGGTAGGTTGCTACAGCCCCCGCCAAACCGGAAGAAAGCGTTCCGTATCGGTCAATGATATCATTGAGTACGATTCCTTGGCGAAGGTATACATCTGAAGAGCGTCTTACCACAGAATCTATCTCATCAAACGCCTTAATCATATTCATAAGGACATGCTTGAGATATAGATACGCTTTCGTGGTGTGTGTCAGCCGGGAAGCCAAATCCTTAAGGGCATTAACAGCTTGCGTAGAGTCCGCAAGAATGCGAATCAGTGTTACCCGTGCTGTGGAGCTTCCTGATCCGGCTGACATTGTAATCTCCTACTCTAGAGTGACATCGGCGTAAAGCTAGACCTAGATGCTGCTTCCTCCTCTTGTCTACGCCGCTTTTCCAGTTCTTCCAGACACTTCTCAAACCAATATATCCGTTCATCTTCGGGCATACACATGATTTCGCTATAAGTCCAACCGGTCTGGACGGCGCATATAACCCATACATGTGTACGAATTGACTCTATCTCATCCTCGATAAGCTGATTCAGCTCATCTTGGGTTAATCCCGAAGTTTGAACAAAAAATCCGAGCTTGCCAGCTCCAACTTAAGATCCTCTTGGCACATAGGACACGTAGCGGGAATCTCAAAGTTAGGGCCGGGGAGCATCTTTTGGTATTCTTCCATGAAGAAATCGGACTCTGTTACTTCCAATTCATCAAAAACGGAAAGGGTCAGTTCATTCCGATCCTTTCCGTTCCAAGAAATGAGAGTATTGAACATCAAAACCTGAGTCCCTTCCACGGGATTCTTCATGATATACCGCATAGCCGCAGCCTGATCGTTACCTTTGGGGAGAGTAAATACCCCGGAATTGGTAGAACCGGGGCTGCTAACGGTGAATTGCGGAATATCTTCTACTACGACATAATCCTGCTCATTGTATTCAACGCATTCGATATCTTTGCTGAGATCGCTCGTCATACGAAGCGTTTCATTGCAATGCGGACACTTCAGTTTTGTCACAAGATCGTTACCGCGTGATACCTTACGGATTTCCAATGCCAGAAAATCACGATCCCCGATATAGAGATCATTGATAATCCCGTTTGAGAGCTTGTTAATACCCTCGATGGATACAACACAATCCAAGAGAAGGGCATTAAGGAGCTTAATCGGGTCGGCCCGCAACTGCTTTGCTGCAAGCTTTTTCTGGGTTCCACCGGTCATGGGACGGATAACCACTTCCCGGAGACGGCGGCCTTCACTAAAAATGCCAATAGGCAACGTAACATGTGTTTCGTTCATCGCACACCCTCACAACAAGACTAAGACAACAAGCACAACTGCATACGTATGCAGTTAAGTGTTCAAACCACTTTGCGGCGCACCATTAGGGTTATTCTGGCCGCTGCTGATAACCTTCATACCCTCGTGCTGGATAACAACGGACTCGATAACCACCTCGCTACCCATTGCATTCAAAGCGCCAAGACGAAGCTCACTGGGCCAAGCATTCATCAAAACCCATGTCTTATTTGCGCTGCCGGACGAGGATTCGCCCTTACCATAGAGCTTAATAGTGATGGTTCTGCGGTATTGCGGAGGAATAATACCATCACCGTAACCGGAGCCGCCGTTTGTCGCACTGGCGTCCTCGTAGGACGCACACTGATTACGCCAATCCAGAAGAATCGTGCTATTACTGAGGCCGCGCTGCATCGTAACGGGCTGCCATTCAATCAGACCGGGGAACTTCCGCATCCAAATTGGCATGTTTCCTTCACGGTATTGTACAACAGCGGAGACGCTATTCAAGCCATCCACCTGAGAAAAGCCAATCTTTTCATAGGGCGGAATGTCCACTTGAAACTTCATACCAAGATAAGGTTCATAACTGGTAACATCAGCCATAATAACACTCCTAAGCTAAGGACATACCCTCATTATAGTATTGCTGAGATTCACTCACATCTACAGAAGCATATATCGGAACTATGCCTTCACAAGCCACTACAAGTTGTTGAACAAGGATTTCCTGTGACATGGCATTGAAATCACTCAAACGGACAGCTTTTGGATACGCATTATAGATCCTGTACCGTATACCTTCGCCTTGCTTGTATCCTTTTCCGCGTGCTATGACGTTCAATGTAACCCGTATCTGGTTATCCTGATTGGTAGTTGCACCGCTTTTCAGGTTCAATGTAACATCGTTGAACCATTGGTCACAAATCGTACCCTTGATGTATACTCCGTGGGAGAACACTATGTCTCCACACTCAAGCACTCCGGGCAGCTTTATGGGGGAATACGTTTCTGTTATTTCTTCCCACCGTTTTTCTGCCCGTCCAAGGGAATACAACCCCGACACTCTCTGAAACCCGAATGTCGGGCTACCGTTATCCAGCGTCACATCGTACAAAAACCCCTGAAACGGATCACTCATATCGGTCAAGGGGGGCTTGCGCCCCCCATTCTCCTTTAGGCAATGCCTTCGGTTACTGAGCTACCACCATCCCACAGCCCAAGGCTGATAATAAAGAACTCAACCGGCAGGGGCGGATTAAGACCGATTTCCATATTCAGGCGTCCATCCTTGCGTTCACTATTCGGGTTAAGCTCGGCGTCACACTTGACATAATATGCCTTGGTAACGTCATTGGACGGATAGAGCATACCGCGAGACCAGAGACCATACATGAACTCACTGTTTGTTTGTTCTACTTGCTGCCATAGACGTGGATCATTGACCTTCATTATAGCCCAACGGTTCCCGATCCGGAGACTAGCCTTGACATAGTTAAGGAGTCTGCGGACGTTGATATACTGGCGACCGTCCATCGTGTTCCACAGGGTACGGCAGCCATAAATCCGGATACCGTCGCCGGGGAACCAACGGATAACGTTAACGCCAACCGGGTTAAGAAGGTCTTGGTCGGCATCGCTTGCATGGTACTGGGTGTCAATAACATCCCGGAGGAGTGTATTGGCCGGGGGGACATGCACACCTTCGGTAGCCGCTGTACGGGCGTACTGGCCGCACACGATACCCGAGGGCGGAATCAGCATATTGGTATCCGTGTTATCCGGGTCATTGACTTCAATCCACGGGTAGTACAGGGCCGCGTAGGAGCTGTTGATGTTAAGCTCAAACACGCGGTAGTTGTATACCTCTTGCGGAAGATCAGTCCATTCCGGGCAGTCCATGACGTACAGAAGCTCTGCGCGCTGTTCGGCATACGCGGTAGCGGCAACTTGCATCGCCGTGGTCGTGATACCCGGAACGGCAAAGAAGTTAAGCTCACTTACATCGTCAAACAGATACAGGCCGCTCTTGGGGTCAACGTCACTTCCGATATAATCATCATCCACCGGGGTAGCACCATCGACACCACCGGCGAGGACTTGCTTGACCACCGGGCGGGGGATCTTCATCCAGTCATAAACCGGGGTAGCATAGAGGTCTGTGACTTCAATCTTAACCGACCGGTTCGAGATACCGCTGAGGAGGTTCATGACGTAGGTATTGCAGTCTTCCATCATGGACAGGCCGGTAAACTGTTCTTGGAACTGGCCCTTCTCAAAGACGGTCATCTGGAACTCTTGGGATACCGCCAAGGCACCCGAAGCAATCGGGGTAACAAGGCTTACATCGTCAAACTTGATGATATTGCCGTCGATACCCGTGATAATCACTTCCGTCATGGAGGTTCCGTCCATGATCGTTACAAGACCGCCGATTTGAAGACCGGCAACGTCACCAACCGTAACTTGGGTATCGCCGTCATTCAGGGCCGCCGTAGTCGTGGTGGACATGAAGTGGTTACTGGAACTGGTGATGATCGAACCCGCCGGGAGCTGTGCAGTCAAACCCGACACCGGGAAGGCCAGAGTCACCGCTTTGGTGGAGATATCAACGTCATAAATCAGGTTGACAAACATGTTTGCGGGGGTCGTCGGGTCATAGGCATAGATAACGTCGCCTTTCTTCATATCCCGAAGGCTCGACACCACCACAACCGAGTCACCATTGGTAACGGGGTTACGGAACGTGGTAGACCAAGCGGCAGTCGTGATGGAGAGCTGATTACCCCATGCACCTTCCGAATTCGCGGCAACCATAAGGGCATTCTGGAACGTCGCGGCAGAACCGTAGTGGATCAGGTTATCAAACCCGATTGCGGTGGCCGTGGACGAAGAAAGCACTTGAACCGAAGCCGTGGGGCCAAGGCTGGTCGATTGGATCTGTACCCGACCGGTTGTGGTAGCCGAAGCCGTACCCCCGGTGATGGTCAGGTTGATGACGTTAGCCACTGTAGCGGCAGTCACGGCGTCGATCAGGGGAACGTTACCCGTACCGTATGTGGTTCCGGCGGTCAGGCCGAGCTTGGTAAGGGCTGTACCACTAACGATTTCCACACTGGCGGCGGTACCGGCAGAGTCCGAGGTGATGCGGAGGTTCCCGCCGCTTACCGTGACTTTGGCAAGACTGATAACACCATTGAGGAACGCGGCGACTTCATTCACCGTGGCCGGATCAGCAAGACCGGTAATAGTCAAAGTCTGATCGGGATTCCCGTCGATGGATACAACCAGATTCAAACCGTCCAAGCCGGTTCCGTCAAAGGTAGACCCGGTAACAACGGCAGGATCGGCATCAAACGTGAACGTCTGGGTTCCGCCACCGTCGATTTTGAGGTCAATATCGGCCCCGTCTTCCATATTGAACGGACTAGAACTGCCAGAGATGATCGTTGCCGCCGAAGGCTCACTACCGAGGTTCTGAAGATTGCCATAGGCATTCTCAGCCCCATCACCCACAACGCGGTTGATATAGCAGCGAGTTCCGCCCTGTTTGAAGAAATAGCGGACGGCTTGATAGAGGTGGCTGCCACGGTAGCTACCACCGTAGTTGTTTACAAATTGCTGGAAGCTGGAACAGAAAACGGAACGGTCGGTACGCCCTTTTTCGGCGGAACCGACAAAACCGCACGTATTAACGCCGACGCCGACGATACGGGGTTCATTATCCCGTTCAATTACATACACTCCAGGATGAATCGCTTCGACCGCCAAGATAGCCATTATTTATACTCCTTTACAAAACGAAGTTGATATTCTGAATACATAATGGCTATTTCCGCGCCATCAAAGCGGTTACATTCGTGATGAAGCGGCCCTTGAGGGCTTTTTGGATCTCCGCGCTTGCCAAATCTTCCGCAGACATCGCGGCAGAAATCTCACCCTTGGCGAGACACAATGAGCGGCCTTTCCCATCCGAATCTTTCGGAAGGTTGAACGTCAGCATGGTACGGGAAATGTTCTTAACAAAGTTACGTTCCATTGTATTCTCCTAATCCTCTATGATATTGCCTTCTTCACCATAATAGGTCGTTATGTACCGGATACGTTGTACCAGATCGACCTCTTTGGTGAGATCGGGGCGCAACCACGCCCTACCAAAAATTGTACTTGAATAGTCCTTTGTAAACAAGCCCATAGCAACTCTGTTGGCTAACGTAATTGGCGTTGGATCTATGACTTTATAGAATTCGCCGCTTTCATAAGAGTGTATCCAGTGGTACTGATTCAGGGCGCGTTCCAGAGCGTCCGAAAGAGCCTCACAGTCATGTTTCAGGGAAGATTGTACCGATACGGTACAAGTACACTTGAAATAGATTCTACCGGTACTTTGGCGGGCTTTAAACGAGGAATAATGGTATTCAAACTCGTCCTCCCCGTAGCAAATCTCCCCCATTTTCTTGAATGTGTTGTCATTTATCACAACTGCGGTTGCTTTTGACATCTCCATCCATGCGTCGGGGGAGGAAATATAGACCGTAGGGACAGCAAAAGCCGTAATAACCAGTCTTCCGGTCTGTTTTGAGGTCAATTCAAAGACTGCCCCGGATTCGGACGCCTGAATGGACTTAAATAGGTTTGTCGTCCGGTTTGGGTCGGTATCGGTGTTATAGATCTCCACAGGGGATACAAAACTACTCCATTGGTGTTCCGGAGCGGCAATATTGGTGTGTTTTGCGTCGTAATAGAGGATACACCGAACCCGGATATTGTCTTCCAAGTGTATCATCATGGATTTCAGGAAATCGTCTTGATAATCGAAGTCCAGAGTTGTCGATAAGATGACTTGATGGAGAATCGGTGTCGATTTTCCGTTTGTACCCGGAGTAAGGTGGACTTTCAGCCGGAAACTCTTATCTTCGGTTACAGGGAATGACTGGATAGCCGCGTCCGCCTGTTCCGCCGTGATATAGGTATTTATAGCAGGGCCGGTGGCGGGCACCCAAGCGGTCGTATAGGTATACCAATTCTGGCCGCCGTCATTGGAGAACTGATAGCCGATTGCCCCTTCACCGGAGGCTATGTGTTTGAACGCATAAAAGCCGGTAAGACCGTTTGCGTAATAACGGGGGAACACAACCGTTGTCTCTCGGTAGATACCAGCGGGAGAATAGTCGGTTTCCGTGCCATTGAGCTTACAAAGGTGGAGGGAACAATCGTCCAGACAGGCGCGGGGCCATCCGTGAAGCGGAGGTTCAAAGGTAAAATCGGAACCTTTGTACTTGTCATTCAGAAGGAAATGAATATCTGGCACGTCACTAATCCCCCAGACCGATCTCTTTAAGGATTACATCCTCATATGGTTCCATCCACTCCGAAAGGTTTTCGTCCAACAGATCAGCCGCCGGATTAAACAACGGCCTTGCCGGAACCACCAAGACCCTTGTTGTCTTCCTTAAATGAATACCTTTTGCCGCCAAAAACGAACGCATTTTGTCCGTGACAGGGATTGTAGCTCCGCCCTCGATAATCCGGGCGATCATCTCCATGTCTTTACCGTTCTCACCCTTGGGGATTAGAATGCCTACCACGGCACCGGCATCATCTTTTTCAAGCTGTATAGCTCTCTTGAAAGATCCTTTATCAACCAATGGCTGTGAGGATCCGTACTGTGGTATGTCTTCCCCGGCTCCGGGGGTGTTTTTCTCGTTTCTGGCGGCCCTGAGCATCATTGTGACATCGCTCAAGCGGGGCCAATCCTGTTTACCCGAATCCAGCCACCTCATGACTTCATCATAGAGGCGTTGGCCGAAATCATGTGCGGCGGCAAGAGCTTGTTTCTTCAGGGATGCCTCACTGACTTTGGATAATTTATCCGCCAAGTCATTGAGATCCTTGAATCCGTCCCACTTGATATCGAACATTAGATGGATTCCCGTGTAGTTCTGTTTTGTTCCCACTCGATATACGTCATAAGAGCATGTCCGCGATAGGGACTTAGCGGGGATACGTGGATCACGATAAAGTCACACGGGGTATCGTTGATTTTAATGATCCTATCACCGTTTTTTGGTACCCATCCGGATTTTTCAAGAACAGTTGGCCTGAAAACGGCAGAACCCCGAGAGTTCTCACCCTGACCGGTTTGTGTCCGGGTAGAGTTAAAGAACCCACGGTACCCTACCAGTTGTCCCGATATGGAGATATCTGAGGAATACACACGGTTTCCCTGTGGTTCCCGATAAAACCTGTCGGCGGGGGTGTCCTTACCGGACGAATAGGCTTTAACCACGAAGGTAGCCGGATTCATCCGGTAAGGCATTTGCAAGGCCATCGCTTACTCCCGTCGTGCCAACGTCTTATAACAAATTACCGGGTTGCTTCAAAATCAGCCCAGAGCTGTTCACCCATCGTACCCGCAACTTGGGTTTCCAGAACGTCATTATGGTCAAGAATCGTGTCAAGATTCGACACAGCCACCGCAACACTCGGATCGGTCACATCATTCGCACTGAGAATGACGCGGGCCATATTGGACGCATCGCGAGGAGCGGGGTTGAACGTTTCGGTCGTTGCGCGAGGATCATACACCATGATTGTTACTCCTTTTCTTAAGGGATACCGCCTATGTAGAAGAAATGCTGACCACTTGAAAACTGTTGCAAAATATCATCAACTTCCGGATTTCCTGTTGTCCATTCGCCACCGCCATGACCATAAGCCTTCGGTATAGCCGCCAGATTGTATGAATAGCCCTCTACGGATTCGCTATTCAACCGGTCGGCCCACCACTTCGGCCCCTCTGTATCCATATCAGTACCGCGTATGCCCAGAGGAACCATTTTGTCCTTGACCAATAGCATTGTGGCCCACTTAATCAGGCCGGGAACCTTTCCGTACTTGATTACAGGAGATCCCGCCGGAAGATTTACTGAAACCACGTCGGTAGTCACTTCACTTGTTACGTGATTTACCGACACCACCTGTATTGCTTCGGATTTCGGCGGGAGATCAAACCCTAACAAAAGGGTATCTCCGGCGTTAAATCCTGTAGTATCTGCGACTGCAAACGTCTGCACTCCGGGAGTAAGGGCGCCTGTTGTGGTTGTTTTGTAGAAGTTAAACGTCTCTTCAAGCCAACCAAATACACCATCCATTGTAACAAATTTCGGCTGCATCGGTAGTCGTGTCTGCCAGTCCAAAAGCTGAACGTACCTATCCTTGACCTCATAAGCGATATTCGGATATGTCATATCGAACAATCCGGGCTTGGTCAAACGGAGGTTTAATATCTCCAAAATCGGCGTTGCCGTTGGAAGTTGCACGACACTACAATTTCTACCGTCAACACGTTCGCGGAGTCGCATTGGTATAAACCATTGACGGGTAATGTGGTTAATCCAGCTCGAACACAACTGGATCAGCATCATAGCCCTGTCATCGGGGAGCCGGTCTTCTGTGAGTCCTTCATCCCGCAAGTCTTGAATACTGCAATAGCGGAATATGGTGCTTAGAAGACCACCATGACCCCTCATACCCGGATAGCCTGTTCCTGCTGACATAGAAAATCCTTATCGGTATCGTTTTTCACGGAAATAGTGATAAAGCAAAACTGGGTCAGCCTCTGTTTCTGTCAACTGCCGCCATTCCGGGGCATTTGGTACACCTGTATCTGATGGAAATTTTAACGGGTTAAGCATAGATGTCCGTTTATTTGGCGGCATGGGAAGTGCATTTCCATTTATATCTACTTCAATAAACGGGTAATAGCCCATGTCCGGAACATTATAATGGAACCTAAGATAATCACCGTCTACGTCTTCAACTTGTGTTATTTCAGCGTACCGGAACCAATACACCCTATGGGTTACATGCCCATATTCCTGTCGGGTGCCTGGATTCTGGTAAACGTAAGTAAAATAACGCATTTACACTCCTTTATTCCCTTATTATACATATTGCAATAATAGTAAATAACCAGTTGAAGGAAAAGTTATCTACAAAAGTGTTCTAACACAAAGCCGGGGGCGGTATTTCACCCCCGGCCCTATGAGTCTCCTATGTGCGACCTACTTAGTAGGTCAGCTCACGGCGGCGGATGTTAACGGCCTTAACCACCGCGTCAACGTTTTCGACCGCGCAATCGACTTGGTTGTACACGATACTTTCGATCTGGTCGGTATTCTTGTTGAACTCGGTGAAGATACGGGTTCCGTCGAGAATGCCCCAGACAAAGTTTTTCGGGTTAACAAGGAAAATCGCGCTACCTTCGTTAGCCGTGGTGTACGTGCCGCTACCAACACCGCTATAGGTGACAGGAGCGAGGGGAACAGTCGGATCAGCGGGGGCAGGATCAGCCGCAAAGCCAAGGGTCGTATAGGCTTGGGACGCAACCGCAACCGGCATCAGGACAATGGAGCTGGCCACGCCAACCGTCGGAGATTCCAGACGAATCTGACCCATACGGTTATCTGTTGCCACAGCTTCGTACTGAATGCCATAAGCGACGTTAGCAACAAGGGTGTCATTGATCTTCTTGCAGACATCCGTGGTGTTCAGCGTGCCGTGATTCAGTGTAACCGTCACAAGGCCAAGACCGTCGATGTTCAGGATCATGGTGTCGTTGTCCGCGCTGATCTCGAACGGGCCATACTTCACGCCAACAACCTGAGCGGCCTTACCGCTGTTGATGGTGATCGGCATATCGTCGGGGATGAGAGGAACACGGGTCATCGAAGTACCAAGAGGGGCCATTTCAGCACCTTGGAGAGCCGCGTCACCCAGCATAGTACCACGGTCACTGACCGTATCGTTCCAGTCAACCGCCAGAGAGTCACCAATGAGCCAACGCAGGGCGGGGTCGTTCTTATATTGCTTGGGCATAGCACGCTTCATCGCGGCGAACATACCCTTTGAGATGCTGTCACCTTTGACATCGACCACATGAGCGTTATCGGTGAGTTTCAAGATACCGTCGAAACGGCGCAGAAGTCCATTGGTTGTCAGCGTGGTATCACCCTGAATGAAGAGCATTTCAAGGTCAGTCGCGATACGTTCAACCATGGTGTCCATGATGGTCTGTTCAAAATCGTTCTGTTCGATGTTGCCCTGCAGAGCTTCCGTGGTGATGTTCCAAGCCGAACGGACCTTCTTCGCCACCAGAGTGATACGCTGGAACTTGGCGCGGCTCAGATTGCCAGTGTCAACGCCTTCGTCAACGCTTTCCGTGACCGGTTCACCAACCCAGAGCTTATCGATGTCCATCATCGGACGGGGCATCTCAACAAAACGGGTCTGGGGCAGAAGCACGCTGAATTTCTTGACGAGCGTGATAAACTGCTTCTGCTGTTGCGGGTTCAACAGACCACCAGTGGTCATATCCGCAGTCTTGATACTCTTTTCGAGCATTTCACCATTACGCATTGTGTTCCTCCTATAAATTCAATTTAGACAGTCTTTAAGACTACATCTTACTCGTGGCTTTGTTAGCCGCAATGTTAAACAGACCATTGAACACGCCTTCATTGGTACTCTTTTCAATTTCCAGACGACCGTTGCTACGGCTCTTAGCAATGCCGGGAGCCTTGGTGAGGCTTTCAATCGTCTTTTGCTGCGCTTCGATAATGCTTTGGAGCTTCTGCACCTTGGAGTCAAACCCCTTGGCAAGCTCTGTAGCAAGACCCTTGACAAGATTCAGGGTTTCCTTCTTGGACTTGCCGAATTCATCGTCCTTACCCATCTGCGGGAGCTTTGCCGTAGCAGCGATAGCATTGCTGAGAACGTTCTTGGCTTCCGACGCCCCACCTTCCGGGCCTTCGGCAGACTTGGCATATTCGGGCTGCTTATCCGCACCGGTAACGTTGGTGGAGGCAATGTCGGTCGAACCGCTAACCTTGTCATCATTGGCATCCATGAAGTCACCACCGGGGGCGAACACGCCTTGTTCCTTAATCAGCTTCGCCATTCCCATAACCGACTGGGGAACAAACTTTTCCTTGAGGACTTGACCGGCGAGAACAAACCGGACATCACTCAGGGCTTTGGCGAGCGTCATACCAACGCGGTCGGCCTTCTTGGGGTTCAAACCCTTGGCAAGCGGGGTGTGCTGCATCAGAAGAGCGATTTCGGAGAGCATACCGGCCACATTGACCGTCTTTTGCTGCTTCGCGAGCATCTTCTGCCGATGGGCCTTGAGGACAGCCTTGGCCGCCATAAGCTCTTCGTCAGACCATTCGCCGCCGTCGTTCATATCGACATCCGCGCCCATGTCCATTTCACCGCCCATGCCACCCATACCGTCGTCCATTCCCATGCCGTCATCCATACCGGCATCGGCAACAGCGGCGTCCGCGCCTTCCAGCTCTTCCATACCTTTGTCCATCTCATCAGCGACCGGGGCGGGAGCCGCACCAGCGTCACCAAAGAGTTCACCGGATTCACCGGCACCGGCATCAACGGGAGCGACCGTACCGGCATTGACTTCAGCGGCAGGATCAATCACATCGCCACCAGCATTCGCGTCAGTAGCGGCTTGCATCATAGCATCGTCACCAGCTACCGCGTCACCTCCAACGTTGTCTTCCAGCATGGCACCTTCGTCCTCTGCGAGAAAACTGTCCAACGGGAAACCGTCCTGTTGGGTGTTGGGATCTTCCGCAATGTCCTTCATGAGTTTCGCCATCGAGTTACCTCCATTTTTAATGAGCTTTCCTATCTGGGCAAGAAATTGAGTTCCTGTACTGACATCCTTTGTAAGTCCTTCTATTTCTTGACCTTCTACCTTTTGATTATCACTATCAGAAATATCCTTTTCAAGCGATGTCGGTTGAAGGCCATCGAAGGCGTTCAATTCTTGTAGCGACTTCATAACCGCTCCGATAAAACCGGTACGGGGGTTGGCAGCCATTTCCTTTCGGGTACAGGCTACGTGGTCAAGAGCGACTTTGTTGATCTGGCGAACCATCTTGCCGGATTTGTCAAAAGCCACGCCGATTGCATCTTTTTCTGTGTGGGGAACGGAACCGCCGATACTGAGCTGTTTGGCACAATTCCCGTCCAAGACTTCCTTGTAAAGAGAACGGGCTTCCGGGAAGGAATCGTCAAGCTCAATGTCTACCATGACTTTCCAGAAAGGAGAGCCATTCTTGTCTTTATCCATAATGAGATTTGCGTCAACTGTGCGGCCAAAACCAAAGGTAGAACGGTGATTATCAATAAGGTCAACGCCCTTCTTGAACTGTTCTACCATTCCCTGCAAGGCTTTTTGTGTCATCTGATCGTTTTCAAGATCGGTAAGGCTGTCACTCACAATGGCTGTGACGTGCGGCTTTCCCTTATCGTCCGTATAAGCCTTGGACAGATTGGTTGTGGCGACCCATTTTGCCAATGCCAATTCCGCCATGTTTTACTCCTTATCACTGATTACCGATTTGATGAGAAGATCTATTAGAATCTTCTTTTCCACCGGAAGACCACTACTTTCGATCATGCTTTGGATCTTCATAAGTTCAATGTTACCATAGGTATTACGGTTATATCCACTGCCAACCTCTGCGGTCACTTCTTTTTCAGCATTTTCGTCTTGACCGCCTTGGTCTTGGGCTTCTCCGGCATTGTCTCCAAGTCCGCCGAAAATGTCATCCAAACCCATTGCGTCTCCGGCACCCATATCCATACCGCCGCCCATTCCACCGCCCATACCGGGCATTCCGCCACCGGCTCCGGGCTGTTGCTGGCCTTGTTGCTGGATCTTGTTCATTTCCTTGGTATAAAGACGTTCATTCTTCCAGTCATCCTTGACAGCTTCGGACTGGTGGAGCGTCATCTGGGCCATACTGACCTGAATCGGCTTATTGGCGAAAGCATAATCCATCGGATAAGGATCTTTACCGATTGATTCCCTGAGTTCATTCGGGGTCAACGCGCCAAGAGCGGCATAGGTCTGATCCATGCGGGCCAAATCCAGAGGATCTGTAAGCTTCATTCGTTCAAACCGGAAAGTAACTACGATTTCGTCCGATTTAAGTCCAAGAAGGGCCGGAATGAGCTTTTGGTTGATAATGTATTCCTTTTCCAACCGATCCGGCTCAAATTCCTGTTCATTGGTGATTTCGCGGCTACAGGCCGCCGATGCCCTATTGGTAGAGTCACTGGCAAAGAACACCTGACCGATACCAAAACACTCCCGGATTTCCTCGTCATTGGCTTCCCGGTAGGTCTGGAACGAGGCGTCTTCAGTAACGCCTACCGTGAGGGGTTTTAGGTCAATGGTCGGGCCGCCGCCGGACTTGTCAAAGCCTGTATTCTGTTGTTCCGCTTGGATAATCAGGCAGTTATGGGACTTTTCCAGTCCAAGGGACTTACCCTTGAAATAATCCTCGATCTGTTGCAGGGTTTCGGCACCCAGTTTTCCGCCCGATACCATGACCGCCATACGGGGAACCGCGTCATTCTCAAAGAATTTGACATTCCGGATAGCCGCAAATCTGTTACCAGTAATCGCCGGGGCTGCCGAGATATAACGGGGCGCGCCGTACCAGTAATTCATGGGTGTGTAGAGCCGGAAATGAATGACTTCGGTAGCCATATCATCAGGATCAACGTTGGAGTCTTTGAAATACTCACCGGTACTGGCCGACATCGGTCGGGTATCACCGAATTCCTTGAAATACACCTTGTCATTGCCTTGAATCTGGACAAATCCGTGTACTTCTTTATCCCCGTTATCGTCTGTAGTCACCCGCTTCCGCATCGTAATGGCCGGAATATGGTAGATATTAGTGATTATCCCATAAATGTTTCTGACAATTTCGAGATAGCCGTTACCGGTGGTTTCTTCGTCAACTTTGAGGTTGTAGAAGATTGAATTGGTCGGCATGTCCTCATTAGGGTTGGAAAACAGGCGATCAATGATAGCGGTTTGCTGTTTTACCCGTTCTTTGACCGTTTCTTCCGTCTCTTTGGTGATTTTGAGCTTAGGTTCAATGTGCCAACCCAAACCGAGCGTATTTCTAGCATAAGTACGGATTGACCTACCAAGACGGGTGTTATTTTCAACCGTAGCGGCTAGGACTTCCGGATTATGCTGGGGTTCGACATATTCACCACCGGCAAGCTCTTTGAAAGGATCCCCGGTAAGTTGACGGCTGGCCGCCGCGCCGGTATCCCGGTAGACCTGTTTCCCTGTTCTGTCATCACGATAATGAGCGAGTCTGTTGTTCCCTTTGGACAAGTGAAGCTGTCCGAGTACCCCCATCATATTGTCAACAGAGGTATCTCCGAGCCGCATCTTCTCAATAGGGCTGACTTCAAGGGCGTCTTCTTCAGACATTATCCGATATTATCCTCATAGACGAGACGGACGGCACAACCGGCGGTGAGTTCACACGTAACTACCGAATTGCCTACCGTAATAGGGAAAGGATTATCTACCGTTGGAAGGATACGTTCATCCGTGAAAGTATCTTCCAGAATGGTATAGACGTTGGGTGATACGCCACATTTGAGGGTTACAGTCCCGGTTCCGGCACCAAACATAGCCAGAATACGCCAAGGTGAGGCCGAGTATTGAAACGTCGGCCCCACCTGTTGCGTTACGCCAGCAACCCCGCCAAAGACTTCCTGCACGACCACTGACATAATCGGCCTCTCTCTTAGTAAATGAACGTGATGTACTTGAGCGGGCCGCGAGCGGCAAGAGCAGCCTTAAACGCGGCAAAGTCGGCAGACGCGGAGGTAATCGTGTAAAGGTCATTGACTTCCTGAGCGAGAGCAACAACCGCATCGCGGGTGACTTGCATATCGCCAAGACCTTCCGAGTAATTACCCTTGATCGTGACAACTTGGCTATCGCCCAGAACCTTCTTGTGAGACATCGACATCGTAAGACTCCTTTTTCTGTTTTTGTAGACAACGTGAACAAACACACTTAGTTGCAATAATAGCAAGGACTTCTACTAGGGTGCCTTGGAAGTTACTACTTTACCCTAACCGTTAATCTTACATTTTCAACGACTTACATTCAACAACGTTACTATTCCGGGATATTATCCCGCATTATTCTCCAAGTCCCCGTGCTATAGGCTTCGTCCCAGAATATCAGGTCTCCAGCCTTGAAAACGATGCTTGTTATGGGACAAGTGAAAGCCGTATCTACCAGAAAGGCATATCCGGTATAGAGGATCTTCCTATCCGGTATTGATGCCGGAGAAGAAGCAATCCCGTGTAAATCAATGGGATAATCGCACGGATTAGCCATTGTTTTCCTCCGTAGGTTCCGGGAACATCTCGCTTATGGAACTGAAAGCTCTTCTGAGAATAAGACCGGCTTTGATCTTTTCCGGGTTTGAAAGAGATTCCCAAGCTGCTTTCAGTGCCGCCATATTGGTATCAGCTTCGGTCAGAAAGTCATCAAGTGACGCCATTTTCGCCTCCTAACATACCGGAACATCAGTAGGAACGTCCGGTACAGAACTTGTTGTGGTTACGCAGTTTGCATAATAATCCCATACCGACCAAGGCTGTTCAAAACCCATAGTATCCACGAAATCAGGATTCGGGGTACTCCAAGTCAATGTCCCGCAGTCATAGTAGCTCGACCAGTAGTAATAGCATGACGGCGTTACCGCCGGTGGGGCCGGGACTGCCGGAGTTATTGTGACTTTGACATAATATACGCCCCAGTCTGTCCAATCCTGTACCTCCCCTGTGGTATCAACGTAGGTAAGCGTTACAGACCAAGAGCTTGTAAAGCAGTTATACATGGCTTGCCAGTAGAAATAGCACGTTGGTACTGGCAGAATGCCTAGGTCTGGTGAAAGATAAGACTGTTTATTAACTCTTACATATCCAGTAGGATCGTTATCAAACCACGGATATTCCGGGCCGGTGCTTGACGATGAGGACAGTGACCATCTGGCATTTGCGCAATCATAGGTCGCCACCCATTTAAGGTAGGATATGACGGGCATAAAAGAGCATGTCGGGGTTATCGCCACGGTACCGGAGCTGTTAAAAGTTACGAAAGATACGTTGATCGACAACGGCTCAAAGGAAAATGTCAGCGTCTTCAGATCATTGGATGTTATGCTCCCGCCGGATTGGATATATGGAATTCTGGCCGCGTCCAAGGCATACGTGAGCTGTTCCGCAGTTACCGTACCGTTCAACACAACGCTATAGCTACCCACGGTGAGCGTAAAAGAGACACAATCCACCAAACTTGTAGTGGGGATAATGACAAATCCGTGTGCGACAGTTAGGCTGTTTGAGGTTATTGTCGGAACCTCTTTGGACAGTACAAGAAGGCCGTTTGATACCGTAGTACCGAGGGTAATGGTAGTTGGCCTGCTAGTAAAGTCCAGTTGGCTTGTATAGGCGGAGTACGCCGGAACCGACCCTGAGTTGATAGGGGTACTGCATACGTATGCGGTCGCTATACAATCCGGACAATCGTCATAAGTCGAATAATCGTATTGAGATGTGTAATCTTCCCAGTCGCCCGTTCGGTAGCCGGTTACATCGTGACTACTTAGGTTATAGCATACCCGGCCAGAACGGAAGTTCGGAATCGGTATGGCATTAACTGGAAGTCTGATCTGTACCATTATTACACCCGCAATCTGGAAGTTTTCCGGGTAGATAGTGGCGGCAGGATCCGCCACTGATCTTCGGACATACTTCGGTTATAACCGTCTTGTCGCTACATGATTTACCGTCTTCTCCAAGGTACTGACAATTTGGCACGTAAGAAGGTTTATAAATACTTGCAAGATACTTCTCTGCATCACCTTTACAGGCTTTTAGACATACGTTGATATCCGGCATACCGCCAAACTTATTGAGTTTGCACCGGATAAGACCTTCTTTGTCTGTAGCTTCCATACATGGGTATTCCATGTTGTTCTCCTTATGGTATTACGGCTTCTATAACAAAAGAAGACGGGGCTAGCGCATTGCTTGTACCAGCAATCCCATAGCCAGAAGCATCCGTCCCACAAGGCAACGCCGTATACACGCCAGCGGGCGTAACGCCTGTTGTTTTAATCCATACGTGAGTAGAACTCCAACTCCACCCCGATCCAGAAGAAGACATAGAAAAGTAGAATACCCACGCTACCCCCGGTTTAAGATGTAGATACATACCCGCACCACAACCGGAAGGGCCGCAACCTTTTGGAGCTAGCAATGTTCCCGGTATCCTAATGGGGGATGACTCATTTACATAATCTACAGTCCACTTCCAATTACACTGTGAGATTGGTTGTGCATTTATTAGATCAGTCATCAATGGTTGATCTTCAGACACAACCTGAGTGAACGCGTCCGGACATGGTTGGAAATTAGCAAAGTTTAGTCTATATTGTCTATAGATAGGATCTAACGTATATCCGCAAGAAGGGATAGTGCTGTTTGCCACCTGTGTAAAAGTATCAGTAGTACACGGGCATGTCGGTGGGACGGACACCGCGTTTTGACAATCAGAACACGTAGCATAAGTACCGAAGTCATTATACGGCGTGTCTACAATTTCGTCCCACGACGTATCAGGCGTGCCTTCAACGCCCCAGTCGGTTCTACGATAACACACCCCGTTTGAGCGGAAGAATTGGATATCTGACGTTGTGTGTGGAAGAATAATTGCCATTTTGCTCTCCTATGCGCATACTTCATAAATATCCACCAAAACTTCCGGCGGTACTGGGTCGTCACAAACTTCATAAATATCAACAAGATCCACAGGATCCGTGCAACGCTCATAAATATCCACCGATTCCGTACAACTGTCATAGATATCAAGCTGTTCCGGACATACCGGTGTTACTGTTGGGGCCGCCGGTGGAGTGGAGGATAAGGTAGTCCGTGTGCAAGATAATCCGGCGCATGACCAATCCGATTCCGGACCTATCTTATCCACACTTACCAGAACAACCGTCCAAGTGTGGGTATCACATGAATATGTGGCACCCCAGTGATAATAATCGGGTTCTGTGTCACATCTTGACAGCTCCCACCAATCTCCATGATACCAAATGATTGTCTGTCCATCCAAAAAGGTCTTCCCGGTATTGGTCTTTTCCGGGTTTCCGTCTATGGTATCCGCCGTGATTATGTAGAGCATCCCGTCTTGGACTTCCAAACGGGAAGGAAATTCATTGGATTTGGATATGTTCCCGGCATAACAGAAAGGAATCCTATATCCGACCGCTTCATACCGGTTTAGGTCATTCAGGACTTGTACCGACCCTGACCGGATAATTTGCTGCATAAACGGATTTACAACACTTGATATGTAAGAGCTGAAACACCCCGGAAAGAGTGTTTCGCCTGTGGGGAGGTCTATGATGTTCTTTGACTTGTTATACAGATACATAGTTATAACCCACAATATACATACCAGTTAGAGCCATTATACAGCGCAATCCACCCGGTTTCCATGCTTTGTGCATCCGGAGTTGTGCAATTCTCGGACGCCGCTACCAGCCATCCCTTCTCCGGGCCTGTCGGGAATGTCCCCGTTTTGGCTAGACCTTTGTAGACAAGGCGACTGCATACGTTTGCAGTTTCAACCGAATCCAGTATCACAGCCGCCCTATTCCGGACGGCGCGCTGGACTTCCGGAGCCAAGGACTCTTCATCCGTGATTTCTTCACTGATTTCGTCCGGGAAAAGGATAATTCTATTCCCAGTAAGCGGGATATTCAGTGTGAGTACGGTAGATTGGATATTCTTGATATACGGCATGGCTACCTCAAAAATACCGGGGGATTGGCTACCCCCGGCGATTGAGAGTCTTAGGCAACGTAAGCTACTACGATGTTATCACCGGTTGTCAGATCACCACTCAGGGTAACAGTCGGGCCACCAGCGGCATTGATGATGATCTTTTCCGCGTCCGTGGTAAGGTCGATTTCAAAGTCCGGAGTAACACCAGAAAGACCGCTTACCACGCTGTAGTTGGCCTGTTCCGGGCCGCCAAGCGGGAAAATCCGGACGCTTTGAGCGTTCTTGGGGATAAACGACCATCCAGAGATGTCGATATAACCAGCGGTATTCTCACCAACGGTGATCGTGTGACCGACTTGCTTGGTAGATTCCGTACTGACACCGGCGATAGCGGTATCAATACCCTTTAGGTGATTGGTGATACCGGCATAGGTGATACTCGGCGTGTAATTTACCGGGGTGTATGTGGAATCCACAGGAACGCTTGAGCTATCCACCTGATTGGCACCAGAACCAAAGTCGATATGGGTTTCATTGATACCGTCGGCCTTGACATTCAATGTGCCAGAGTTATTCGTTACCGTGGCGTTATCAACCAAGATACCAGCACCATTGGAGTTGAGGTTGAGCGGAACAACCGTCGCTCCGGTTTCGGTATCCGGGTCAATCGCAAGCTGATCGGCAGAGCCACCAGCACCAACCGTAAGACCGCTGTTTGTGGCAAGGTCGATACCGACTTCATTGGTCGGGAGTTCCTTAAGACCGGCACCCATAACGACACTGAATTGGTTTCCAATCAGAGTAAGACCAGTCCCGGCTGTATATGTCTGACCACCGCCGAATTGTACGAAAGTTATGTCTGTGACACCAATCGTGATAGAAGTCGCGGTTTGAATAAATTGCTTATTGATGTTTGCAGATCCGTCTGCTACCATAACTGCCGCGCCTACAAGCTCTTCACCGGTGTTGGCATCGGCTGTACGCACCCATGCCGTTGTGGATACCTCATAGATACCGTTTTATGTTTCGTCTGTCTGATCTTTTACCAGAATGCGGTCGCCAGCAACAAGAGCCACGGTATCAACAGTCTGTTCACCGCTCAGTGTCAAATCAGAGCCAGCGGAAGCTGCCTTGACATAGTTCTTCCAGCTAATACCTTCGGCGATGGCATCGACGTAAGCCTTTGTAGTAGGTGCATTTGCATTAGAGCCGCCAGTGATGGTCGGGACAGTAATGGTTGCGCCGGTAAAATTGTGGATACCTGTCCAAACAAAGTTGCTTGACTGACTAATTTGCGTGGAAGTCACGCCACTGTTCGGAATATAGAGCTGACCGGAACCGTTCACATTGATGGTGGACGCATCTACTGTTGCACTCACGCCGTCAGCATCTACGGTAATACCACTGAGTTCCTTCGGCTTAACCGAGATAGCCGTCCCACCGGCACCTTGAAGACCGTTGCCAATGGCGGACGTGTTAATCTTCGCCGCTGTGACTGCGTTATTCGCAATCCACTTCGTTTGTGTCATCATCTCTTAGCTCTCCTTGTACATAATGGTTACTACGTCACCTACATCAATGATTCCGTCGATTCCAAGGCCGTTCCACATAACCGTTGGACCGGCGATATTTACTGCGTAATCCAAGCCATAAGTCATGCTGGGAGCGTTTCTTATGGACATAATATTATCCGTCTCTGTTATTGGGGCCGACGGAAGGGTAAACCATTTATTTGCCATATCTGTAGCGTCAATGGTCTTGACAAAGATCTTGTAAGACGTTCCACCGCCACCGCCACCATGAGCTTTCAGCCAGTCGACAGCGCCTTGGACATTTGTTGCCGGAATAGCCGAAACCGCATTGTCATACTCAACTTCCGAGGCGTCCTGCATATTCAGGGCGTCAAGGAATGCCCACTGATGGACTCCGCCGACAAGTTGAACCCAGTACAGACCATTCCCCGACGGGGATCCCGCATTTTGGCGGACAATATAAATGGTTTTTGGTTCCAACGTTGCCGGATCGGGCAATTCCGCATAGGTATTTACAGCACCGGAAATACCAAAGATTGCGGCTGTTACCGCATCTGAGGTATCATCAAAAGCGTCCTTAATACGGAATTGTAGTGTGTCAAACGCCTCAAAAAGAGCGGGCCGACGACCTTCTACCATCTCAAAAGGCTGTATCGTAAACCATGTCTGTGCCATACGTTCCTCCTGTTCTGATACAACCCATTATAGCTATTAGACAGCCGTACCAGTAGCATCGACCCAACCAGCGGTAGCTCTCCAAATTGGCTTGCTCAGGGTTGTATCAAAGTAGCGATACCCAACGTTTGCTTTGGTATAAGTTGGCCGCTGTGCTGTAGTTCCGACATGGGCATCCATGACACTCATCACAAACGCGCCAGTTCCGGTATCAATAGTGTTGGCAAGAACCTGTTTTGCTGTGATTTCGTCATCAGCATCGTCAAAACCATCCTGAATACGTTGTTCCAGATTGTCAAAAGTGTTTGACAAAGAGTTCTTTGTCTGTGAGTCCTGAATAGCTGTTTCTTATGCTACAAACCAATTCTGATTAGCCATAGTATGCTCCTTGATTATCCATTGTTATTACCGCTACTCTATGCAATAGGGCCAACTGCCGCAGCAATACGATCAAGGGCAGTTTTGACATCCACCGGTGCTGTACCACTCCAATCGGCGACAACAGCAGGGGAATAGCTGATATTATCCGACCCACGGAAAGTTATCGCAGTACCTGATAAGGCACCAGCAGAAATGAATTGAACACCCTCTACAGACGTAGGTTTGGCACCACAAACCACATTGCCAACAGATATTACGCCTAGGAGCATGTTTGGATCGGTAGCAACGGCACCGTTAGCGGACACGTCAGCAGCATTGCCGCCGAGTGTGTTGATAAGCTGCACCGCTATCCCGATAACAGTACCGCCGGTAGACAAAATAGTCCCGGTAGGAGCAGCAGAGCTTACTATCATGGTATTCAGCACAAGACGCCCGCCAGTCTGAACGATGGCATTAGCCGTGCCGGTGGATGCAATTGTCCCAAGGAACATTTGCAGCTTGCCGGTGCTTGTCATTGTAATCGCTTGTACATCCGAAGCAGCGGGGATAACATGGGTATTCCAAGACTGCACGACAGCATCACCACCAACGGCAAGCCTCGACGCTATATAGCAGTCTGACATGGAGCATGACGCATTGATAGTCAACGCCTTGGTATTACCGGAGAACACGATAAACCGGAGACTAACCGGATTTCCTACAGAAACCGTGACATCCCCTGTAATGGAGACAGCTGAGTTTCCTGAACCGTGCAAGGACACGCCTGAAGGAAGAACGATATCTTCAGTATAGGCACCGCTTGCAATATTGATGAGCGTTCCGATAGTAGCAACAGCTACGGCGGCATTGATTGTGGTGAATGGACGAAGGATAGTTCCATCAGCCGTATAGGTATCAACACGATTTGCATCTACCCAAAGAACCTTTGTGGCTGGCGGAACGATAACATCGGTCACTTTTATAGTAGATGTCAGGGCTTTCCGGCTTGCATCCCCGGCGAGGAGATAGTCAACCGTAAAATCTGCGTCTGCTGTCACAACAGGTGTAGGTATGGGAAGTTGTGACGACAGCCAAGTAGCACCAGCCCAGAATATCTCATCACCGGCACTGAATGTCTGCCCAGTGACAACATCTTCGGCTTCCGCCGTAACCGAATACAGAAAGCCTACCGCAAGAGTACCGGCAGCGTGGATAGCCACAAAATCAGCGTCCCCGGTCACTGTTCCCTTATAGGTAAGAACACCAACCGCAGCCGCGTCCATAGCATCTGAAGTATCATCGAACGCCGACTCAATCTTGGTTTCAAGGGCATCGAAAGTAGCCACCATTGAGCTTTTACCTTGTGTATCCGCAATTACTGTGGGTGTCTTAGCAAACCATGTCTGTGCCATTTTCTTCCTCCTACTGCATACGTCTGCAATTTTAGTCCTGAGTTACCCGTCCTACCGGCTGCCACTGTTGAAGACCTCTTAGGTAATTCAACCGTCTTAGCACTCCTGACTCTTCACGGCAACGGAATCCTGCTTCATCAAGAGCTTTTCTCAGCCGTTCTACTTGGATTGAGTTCAAAAGATCCTTTACATCCTTGGAAAGCGGCTTTCCTATGAGACCTTTCAGCGGGAGGCTTGAGATGAATCTACAATCGTTCCGCTTCGGGAATGAATACCCATTATCAATAGCGTAAACCCTTCCCTTATCATCCATTAGCCAATTTTTGGCGTGCCGGTCTACGTTACCTATAAGTATATCGAAAGCTACAAGCCGGTGCAACCACGGGTTGTATGCGGATTTTGTATAGTCGTATCCAAGGTTATGCCGCCAATAGCTACCAGACTGTGCCTGTGTCCATGCCTGAAGGGATCCTGAGCCGTGTCCGGGTATCTCCCGCCATACCACCGGAGGGACAAGTCCGAAATTACAGCAAAGGTCGATATTGTACGCCAAGAGTTCCCGTCGGGCCGTCGGGATAGCCAAATCCATAGCTTCCCTGAAGTATTTCCCCTCTTTGTCATTGGCCTTCTGTGATTTGAAGACACACCGGCTGGAATGCACAGGCGGGAAGTCCATATCCGTATTAAGCCTTACCTGATATGGTGAACGGTCTTTTTCATTGTATTTCATGATCTGGGTAATAGGTGACAGCCGCATGGCAAGCTGGAAGCGGCCATGATCGTTTAAGGACAACAGGGGGGTAGCTTTTACACTACACCCCCTATTGAGTTCATTCCCTGTACTTAATTCTTGGTTAGTCATCCGTCTTTTCTTCTTCAGTCATGCCAAGATCAACGTCAAACGTGTGCGTATGGCCGTCGGCTTTTGTGAGAAGTCCCAGTTCCTTGACATCGTGGGTATGGCCGAACACTTCCTCTACCCAAGAATCACCTATTGCTTCATCATCTAGAATAACTACCCGCACTCTGTGAGCGTGAGCATCTTTTCCGTCCTGTGACGAGATAGACGAGAAAAGACGGGAATTCTGGGGCTGATCTAGCTTATAGTTCTTGTTATCAGCCCCGGCAGCATCCGTGCCGTAATCGGGATGAATCTGATCAATAGCTTCAGGGCCGCGTGCAAAATAGGCTAAACGGTCATAAACAGATACCAATTTCCACATATTATGCCCAAGGTCATTAAACGCTTTTTCCTGATCGTCAGGACTCATATCCCTCAGATTAACCACTTTGTAATCAAAATAGCCCATTGTAACCTCCTAGCGGCTGTTACTTGGTAGCCTTTTGACTCCACGCACCAACCTGATTCGGGCTGAGACCGACCTGACCACCGGTACGGGCAACCTGATTCGACTCGGCAGGGCCATAGCTGACCTGACCGCGAGCCATCTGGACAGCCGTGCTTTCCATGTTCTCATTGCCTTCACGGGCGAACGCACCTTCGTCCTTACCGTTGGCATCGGGAACACCCTGAGCAGCCGCGCCGGGGATGTTCGAGGAAACCCGACCTTCGCCCTTGGCTTCAACCATAGAACCCGGAAGAGCTTTGGAAAGGGTCATGTTACCGCTACGGGCGACTCCACCCTTGGAGACCGTCGAACCCTTGCCGCTACGCGCAATACTAGCTTTACCCATGTTTGTTACCTCCTTAAATGATTCCATAGGATACATGATCTGTTTCGCCGGACGGCTGCGCCATATCCGGATACCTCATAATGATTGTGCTGTCTTTCAAAATGTATGGCAGCTTATTGCCATCCTTCATCACCACGTCTTCCGGGCCTTTACCGTCAAGCTCTACCGCTTCAAGACGATCTTCAAGTTCTTCCCTATCTCCCGATTTTACCAGACACTTACGAAAATAGGTCTTGGTTACTTTGCCCTTCGGGAACAGGTCGATCTTGGCACCTTTGACACCCATTGGCTTCCAGTTCAATAGCTGGACTGAATCACCGATCTTGATCTTATCCGGGCCAACACCGGCGGGAGCTTCCCTGCCAGCTTTTCGGATAAGGATACCGCCGGTGGACTTGCTTATGATCTGTGCATTTTGGAGCACTGCTTCAGCAAGGCATTGGTGGGCGGTATCATCAAGCTGGATATTAAAATACCCATTATCAGTCAGCATACGCCTAATGGCATCAACGCCCGCTTTGCGGACTTCAGACTCCGTAAAAGCGGACTTATTCAGGACTGAAATCGGGTCAAAGTTAAGCATAATTAGGCCGGGAAAAAGGCGTTTACCAGATCGACAAGAGATTTCTCTGTGGTCGTTTCGCTGGTAGTGGTCGATTCTTCCGTAGTCGTTTCATCACCCTGAGCCGGAGCAAGGCTCCCGCCGGACGTGAAATCAGCCGCGCCCATAGCATCCTTTTCAAGACCAATGACGCCAAGGATACCCTTGGAGACATAAATCACCCGCTCGGAACCCGGAACGCAGTCGATACCCTTAAAGCAGTAGAACGCATCCGACTCTTCACAAGTGCTGGTCTGGATATTCTTTGCAATGAGCCACTGACTGCATACGTCTGCACTCTTGAAGATGCTCTTGGCAAACCAGACCTGTTGAAGGTGGACTTCCCGCGATTTGGCAATCGTACCGGACGTTTCGAGGCACTGACCGGTATACTGGGAATCGTGGAATTCCTTGGCCTTGACCGCATTCAACTTATTGCCGCAATAGCAGCATTCCCGGCGTTCGCCTTGTGAACGGGGGAACCACTTCATCATCGTCTCACCGCAACACGGGGAGAATTCCTTGGAAACCGTGATCCCAAGGCGACCATCAAGCACTGAATCGTTCATTGTGTATCCTCCTGTTTACTTCCCTAACATTAGGAAAATAGGTAAGTTCATAAGCTTATTGTACTAACGGGTTTCCGACAAAACAACTACGGCATAAGTCCATTTATCCCAAAATTCTTAGGAATTGCAATTCTTGAAGTTATGTCCTTGGGTATCAGGGCAGCGATATTGACCTTTTTGGCATTCAACATGGCCTGTTTTTCCTCTTGGGATCTCAAATCCTCTAGGGTTATGCGGTGTGCATCTTCCCCGAAAAGATTCTCAAACTTCCAGTCAAGGCAGGCACACATAAGGGAGTCCGGGCCGTGGTCATCTATCTTGAGTGCTTTACCGGCGTCGTCTGACCGATATTTCTTCAACTGTCCAATAAGAACACCCAGATTGCGGTTGATTTTCATCCGCCGGAAGATCATATATTTGGATATGTTGGAGATACCGATATTCTTGTAAGTACCGAAATCTACAGGATTTACCTCAAACCCCGCTTTCCTGAGATCGGCATTGTTAAACGGGTGGGAGCGGTCACAATAGATCTTCAGTGGCTTCCGGTATTTCTCTGTCCACTCATTCAAGAGGATAACCACGTCCGATACAAGCTTATGATCCCAGAATACCGCCTCATGGACGAAAAGATGTTCTAACCGCCTTTCCACCAAGGTAATAGCAAGGGAGTTCTTGGATTGGATACCCCAGTCGATACCGACATGGAGTTCCCCGTCTTCTGACATCGGTACCAAATCAGCTAGAGCCTTGTCAACGACTTCCGGGCCGTAGATAGAATTACTGTAGTTTGGCCTTTCACACGAAAACTCGGTCGAGAATACGTTTGTTCCTATGTTCATTCGCATTGCAGCTACGATCTTGTCATATGACTCCCAGCCTTGAGAAGTCCTAGCCTGACCGTGACACCACGCCCACCCGATTTGAACCTTTCTGCCACGGTCATCCGTCGTGAATTCTGGGATTGTCAAATCACATTTCTCACAATAACACAATGCCTTTGGATCATCGGCGGTGGCCTCTTCAAGACCGCGCTTACAGGGAAGCATGGTATCGAATACGTTCCACTTAACCCGCGTGAATCCTTTTTCTTCCGCCATGTCCCAGTATTCCTGAAACAGGCCCGACGGGAGGTGGAATGTCGAGAATAGCAGGATAATGGAATCTTCTTCGGAGAGAACCGTTTGGAGTGCGGCGCGGAAAGCGAGTTCTACGCGGGCGTCTTCCTGACACACTTCATCGATAGCCAGAGTAGACATATGCTTACCACGGACTTGCTTTTCTGTTCCGGGCTTTACAAGGAGTTTCACCCCGTTTTTCAGTCTGGTTTCTTCTTTCAGAGGTTCGTCAGTCAGGATACCCTCGGCAAGTCCGGGGATACATTCCCAGAATTGGCAGACGTAGTTATACACGACTTTTGACTGTTCGCCGGAACCTGAAATGTCCAGAACAGACCGCTTATGGTAGATCATAAGAAGCCAAATAAGGACGGACGCGCCAAGAGACCCACCGCCACCACGGGGCTTCCAGACAATCACCTTCTTTGAGCGGAGAAAGAACACGTCGCAGATAAACGGCTTGATCTTGTCAATCACCCGGAAATATCTTCGTTTTCCGTCCTTGGTTACGTAGATATTCGCCTCTAGGAACGACATTAAATCATTGTCCTGCCTTGTCTTGTACTCAAGGTCAGTCTCTTCTTGTTCTAATGGTTCCCGCGTCCAGCCATCGGGGAAATCCTCTCCGGGTGCAGACGTATGCAGTCCTTTTATGTCATAAGTAGGTAATCCGGGCTTGAACCCCTTTGGGTATAGCAAATCAGGCATCCCGTAAGTTCCGGGATGCCCGACAGCTTCCTTCTCTCGTATTGCCTTGTCTATAAGCACCAAATCTCTTAAGAGTTCTTCTTCGGTCTTTTCAGCCGACATCGCACATTTCCTTACCGTGTCTAGTATTCGCCTTGCGGGAGTGAAGAAACCTCTCCGGTATCTTTATAACGGAGGTTTCCTTGGAGCCTGCCTTCGTTTGATGCCGCCGACATCGTGTTTTTGCAGTTCTCACAGAGTCCGGGTTTATCAACCTCGGCACCGCATTCTGGACAGGTTGGCTTATCGAGAGCTGTACTCGATCCGGGGGCTTGTACCTGTGTAATCTGCCCGTTATCCCCGTGATCCCACCACGTCCCGTCGGCGTGCTGCCAAGCCTTATAGATACCGCGCTCTGTTACCTTGGAGAAAAGGTCTTTCGTTACCGTTTCGTCGTCCGTAACAGATTCCGCCGCTACTGTAAGAGCGGAGATAGCCGTCTTCAGTGCGCCGACACAGCCATCAAGGACGCCATAGATATCCTTTTCATTAGCCGTGTTGATCCAATCCGACGCGGAATCTACCCTATCCATGACAGTATTGGATTGATCTGCCGACTTCTCAAGCTTCACGCCGGTAGCCAACTCAAGAGCCTTGATGACCTCATTGAGATACCAACAGCTCTTACGGATGGATGAAATAGCTCCGTGGGGATCTTTCCTGCTTTTCATGACAATCGACTTATTCAGGTGTTCCATAGCCGACTTGCCGAGTTCGCGGATGTCGTCTTTCTTAACTACCTGCTTACTCAACGACTTACCGAAAATCCCGACGACTGACTTACTATCTTTTGTGAACATACTAGCCTCCAAAGAGTTTATTCATCTTGGCCGCAATAGCTTCTCCGGTAGATACCTTTTCTTCCGAGAGATACTGGTTTCCTTCGTCTTCATAGTCTTCCGCCCGCATTTTCCTGACTTCCCCGTTTTGGACTGCGGCTTCCCGCTTATCCATAAGGTCGGAAAGCATATCACCGTACAGCCCAGAAAGGGCGTCGGACTGCTTTCTGACGCGGGTGGACACTCTGGCAACGGTGTTGGGGCTTTCCTTGTCTTCAACGGCGTCCGCAAAAGCTTTGGCAATAGCTCCAACAATATCTTCCGCGTCCGGATCAAGGGTCTTGGCGTGTGTAATGTCTTTCAAGAATACCTTCAATTCTACAATATCCCCACAGTGGGGGCATTTAAATTTTGCCACGGCGTACTTCCTTTGTAAATCTATCCAACGAATCCAACGCCTTTGATAACTCACTCGGCGTAGGTATTGTACCACGAGGCTGTTCAAATTCAGGCTCGTTATCCAACAACATATCCGACGGAGGTTCCGGTGCTTTTGGCATCCGTGGAACCTTTGGCGTAGCCGCTTTTGCCGGTGCCGGTGCAGGAGCGAAGTTGAACTGTGTCGCGTCCCTTACCGGATCCCGGCGAGGCTCATTCCCGCCGCCACCCCCGGAGAAGTTTTGGCGGGATTTCTTCTTGATATCACCTCTTACTGATAGCGGAACCATTCCGTCCATTACTTTTTCGCCTTGTTACGCTTCTTGAGTTCCGCCGCTACGTCTTCAATAATCGCTTGCGGCGCGCCAGCCGGGAGAACATTCTTCTTTTGCATGGCGAGTTGGCGGATAGCTTCAAGACCGCTTTCATCGTAGGATTCGTACTTATCCTTGCCGTTGAAGAGACTATTCAGGGCTTGGACGTTTACCCCATCCGCGCCTTTCTTTCCACCTTCGGCCTTGGGAGCTTTGGGAGCCTTTTCAGCTTTGGGAGCCTTGTCTTCTTTACCGGCTTCGTCCTTCTTAGGCTCTTTCGGAGCTGAAGCTTTCGGGGCTTCTGCCTTCGGAGCTTCCGATTTCTTAGATTCGGCTTTTGCCGCTTCGGGCCATTTGCCCGTACTGTAGAAGTCGGCGAGCTTAGAACCAAGGTCCGGGACGCTATAGATAGCTTTTTCATCACCAGCAATAGCATCTGGGTAAGAGCTTTCAAGATGCTTCGCGAGCGTCTTGAGCTGATCCAGACTGTCCGCGTTCCGCAATCCGAAAGACTTCATGCTACCAGCGTGAACAAGAGCCATCCTGTCGCCCATATCACGGATATAGAGGTTATTTGACAGCTTGTATCCCGGCCCTTCCACTACAGTATTCCCGCCGCCGTGCTTGTCATTGACAAACTTGAGCGTCTGCTTCTTATTTGGGTTTACAGGAACCGAATCATTATGGGCCTTTGCCATGTCGATAGCTTCGCCGCGTGCCTTAACCGGAACCGCTTTTGCGGCTTCAGGAGCATCTTCTTTCGGAGCATCTTCCTTATTATCGGCTTTAGGTGCTTCTGGCTTCTTGGCCGGGGCCGCTTCAGGACTTACCTTGGGCGCATTCTCATTCTTCTTAGCTGGCTTGGCTTCAGCCTTGACACCCTTCTTCTTCTGGCGTTCCAGCTTACGGGCCTGAATAGCCGCCTTAAGAGCGTCACGCTGGGCCTTGGACTTCCCAAGATACTTGAGATAACGTTCTTTCCGCTGGGCCGGTGTCATCGCCATAAGCTCTTGATGCAGGGCGTAGAACATATTGGCCTGATCGTGGAACCCAAGAGCTTCGTATTGCTGAGAACGGCTAAGAGCTTTCATCGGGTTATTCATCTGATCCGCGATGTGCTGCGCACGTTCGATCATCTTTGCCTTGACTTTCTCTTCCGAGAACCCGGCTTTAATGTCCTTCTCACGCCACTTTGCGGCTTGGTGGCCCACAAATACGTCGATTCCAGAACGAATGTCGGGGGCCGCGCCTTCACCGGCTGTAAAGAACGGCTTGTTAATCAGGTTACGCTTCTTGGACTCCCGCATGGCGTCTTCCGACATAACGTGGGCAATCGCGGCCCAGAATTGCTTCTGAGTCGGGGTGACATCATCACGAAGAGCGCGGCTAAGATATGCCTTGCCGATATGCGCGAGTGCGGCAACCTGTTCATTCTGGGCTTTAAAAGCTGGGTTATTAAGGATTTCCGGCGGGAACCGACCAACCTTGAGATAGTTGACGCGCTGGATACGGGCATGTGCCTTCTCAAGAATACTTTCAATTCCCTTCTTACCCTTGGCAAACTGCGCCATAATAGCTTGCACCCGCTGTTGTGCTTCTTCAGGTAGCTTTCCATAGGATTCTGCCGGATCAATAGCCTTTACCTTGCCTTCAGCTACATTCTTGGCGTGCTGAGCTTTAGCACCTTCCGCAAAATGGGAGAACGTATCACCCTCACGATACGGAATGGGCTTCCCGCCTTCGGGGTCAGTCATCCACCAAGAACCGTCCTTGCGCTGCCACTTCCAGCTTTTCTCTAAACCGTTACCGCCCTTGGACTTCTGCATAGTCGCAGCGACCAAGTAGCTGTAATATTCGATTTCGTCCATATCCAGACCGGCGTCGAGCATGTCAAGGATAAACTGATCCATGAGTTCATCCAGCTCTTCTTGGTCTATGTCACCAGTGTCTTCCGATTCGGGTTCATTGGCTTTTCTGAGCCACGTTCCGCCAAGAGCGAGACGGGCAATATCTTTCAGCCCCTTGGTCATATTGACGTTACCGCTCAGGGCTTCCACTTGGTCACGAAGGATACCCGCCGCAGTTGTAAGACCTTCCAGCTCAAAGTGAGCAGCACGGATAGCAGCCCGACGCGGGTTATTACAGGCGCGGGCGATTTGCTGCATCCGGTCAAGGTGGTTCTTCCATACGTCTTCGTCGGGAAGTCCGGAATCCTGATCGTGCTTGATACGTTCCCATTCACGGAGGACAACGCCTTTTTCCTGTTCTCTTGTCTGGGGATCCCCGTAAATCTGGCGAATCTGGGCTTCGTCTTCCATCGACTTAGCCGCCATAGTACGCTGATTATGGTCGATTTCATCCTTTGACGGGTAGCCGTTAATCCCCTTCTGCAAACGGTTTAGGACAATTTCTTCAAGTGGCTTGTCCGTGGCTTGGACAACTTGAGTCACTTCCGGGAGGGCTTGTTTGAGGCTATCAAGGCCGCTGGCATAGTCGGCCAGCCTGAGCATCATATTACAGGCCGGACAGGGGAAAGAGTCACCGTTGGCGGCAAACTCTTGGAATCGCGGACCCCAGACATTGGAGACTGCGCCGCAAGTCGGGCAGGGGATACCGACGATATAATTGTCCAAATCCTGCGCGCCTTCAACAGCGGGGCGAGCTGCAGGGGCTTGGTCGGTAAGACCGTTCATGGAAGCGAGAGCGTCAGCCGCGCCGACCGACATATCCTTCTCTTCGCAACCCTTTACCAACTTGGAAAGACCTTCAAACATGATTAACTCCTATTAAAGATACCGTGAATACGCTTCGTCATATTGTCAATGTTCGCTTCGTGAAACTTCACCCGTTCCTGCAACTTCACATAGCAGTCCGACAACTTCCGGACATACGCTCTGGCATATGAAGCATTCCCGCCATTGATCGACTTCATGGCTTTCTTCATATTTGCCCTTAATTCTATCATAACTCTTTTCCACATTTTGACTTCCGTGTCCGGAATAATCGGAAAAACGAAGTTAAGAAGCTCATTCAGGGCAGACAGGCAAAGACCGGCTTGCATATAGAAAAGCACTTTCTGATCCGCTGATACCGCGTCGGTCAGTTTATGAAGGTCACTTGCAAAGGAGTTTGATACGGCCTTCCACCGGGAAGAGCCTGTCGGATTAAGGACAATCTCGCTCCCGTCGGGGACGGCGAAGTCCAACGCCTTAGCCAAGACTACCGCACCAAGCTCTATGCTCTTCATGGTGGGAATATCACTCCCTTGGGCATCTTCGGCTTGGTAATTTGGATCTTCATCGGATTCAGGGGATTCCGGAAGTTGTTCAAATCTATGGGTTAATGACGAAAACACCGCGTCAAGACCGTCGATGCAGGACTGAATGAGGTCTAGAACGGAAGGATTTGCCGTATCTGCCGTCTTGACATATTCAATGACATCTTTGAATGCCACGACAAGATTCTGTTTAAGGCTCTTGGGGTCGTCATCCTTGGCAGGGAGCGGAGTGGGTTGTTCCGGCTTTTGCTGTTGTGGGGGTTGTTTCGGCTGCGGGGTTCCCGCCCCGGTTGGTTGGTTCTGTGCTGACATAGTTAATCCTCTACACTAATACAGAGAATACCTCTTACGGCCAATATCTGCATCTCTTGTGGTTCCGTCAATAAATCGTCCAAAAGAGCTTTTGCTACCGTCTGCATGTCTTCTGGCATATTATCATAGTCAATACTACGGCGTAATTCACCTATGGCCGATACCACGGTTTCCGGGGATAGTGTATCCCGAAGCTTTTTGAAGTCTACCGGATATTTGTCTTTTGAGGTGTCTTTCCAATGTTTAATGATCTTTCCCGCGTCTAGCGGCGTAGTTACTCCGCGCTGTTCTTTTGCAGCGATAGCTTGCTCTATAACCGACATTTCTGTGTCTAATTCGTCAGCAAGGTAATGACACCGGGCTAGAGCAAAATACGCGGTAAGCGGAGACATCTCACATACCTCTTGATACATACCACACAGATCGAGTACATCACTGGCCTTTTCCATAAACGGAAGAACATTTAACTCTTTTAGTGTGAACAGGTTAAAGTATTCCATAACCGCCGATGATAACCCACGCGCATCCGTCAGGATTTCATTAACCGTTTCTGTATCAAACATGCTTTGTTCTACCTATCAATGAGTTGGTCAAGCTTATCAAAGAACCCGTCTTCAAATCCTTTTACTGCCGCGCCAAGTGCGCCATGTTCGACATCCTTGGTGCGCATTCCGCTTTGTGTCTCCCCGGCAGTCTTTACGGCGTTATCCAGACTGTTATGGAATTCCGTAACAGTGCTATCAAAGATGTGTTCCGCATCTTCTCCGAAGATTCCGGTAACAACTCTTATCAATGGGTATATAACATTTTCCGCAGAATTCCACAAGACAGCTTTTGCCGCCGCGATTTCCAGCGGAAGCTGTGTACACGCGAGTGTTTCAAAGAGCTTATGGGAAAGTGGTTCATCAAGTCCGCTTTCACTGTGCCCGTCGATTCCAAGGGTATTTCCGATATCGGTACTGGCAATGACGGTCTTGGCCGGGGATGCCAACGTATCAAGTACGCGGGCTTGCCGCTCCGGTTCCAACTCTTGAAAGCGGTTGATAGCAACGCCAAGTCCGGAAGTCGGGTTGGATTCTACAATCTTCCGCGCCTTCTCCGGGAGCTTTTTCATCTGGGATTTCGGGCTGATCTCTATGGAAGGTGTAGGGGAGCTATAGGGTTCAATGGCATGGGTCTTGGGGTTGTGCCACCATTTTGATCCATCTACCCGCGTCCAATAACTGGACTTCCGAATAAGCATGTCTGCAAACGTATGCAGTCCAAAAAGATTCTCCACTGTGTACTCCTTGCTTCAAATGAAAAAGGCATAGCCCGATAGGCTATGCCAAAGATTATACCACAAAATGGGTTTTTCAATTACTTTTTATTACAGCGACGGGATCTCGGACAGCCGCTTGATACCAAGACTCCAAATCTCGTGGAGCAGAATATCGTACCCCTTGGAGATTCCCGTCTCAAACGCCGCGTCCTTGAAGTTATCATACTCCGTTGCGTCCTGAGCCAGCGCATCCGACAGTTCCAGCCAAACCACACTGGGAACCCGGATACGGGCCGCGTAGTCCGTTCCTTCATCGGTGATAATGTCATAGTCACCGAGAAGTTCCGGATATTCCGTCTTCAGCCGTTCCAAGTGTTCAACGCACCGCGCACGGATGAGCTGTTGGTTGGAATTGTGATCCCGCACAGAGGAGAAGAAGCCAAATCGCGTAAAGAGCCACATCACATCACCCCGTTTCTTTTTGGTAAGTCTAAGCCGCACAACGACTTAGATAAGATTCCCATCGTAATCGAAGGTCTTTCCGTCCTTTTCCTTCCCTTTGAAGAAAAACTCCGGATTCTGTCCCGGAAAGAGATCCACAAGAGACTTGTGGTTAATCCGGTTTTTCAGGATAACCGTCGGGATACCTTCCGGGAACGCCTTGCACGTCCACCCGCTAAACTTGATGTTACCTCCGACACTGATAAGGTGCTGACAGTGGAGGCAAGGGACGTGAGGCTCCATGTAATCCGACTGGGCATTTCTTTCATTCTTTTCCATGTTTGTCTCCAAGGCTGTTGTCTACCTTTGTACTATACCCTATAGATGGGGAAAAGTCAAGGGAAAAATCGGGAAAATGTCAGAACGGGTTTTCTTTCTTGTACTCCCGCAGGGCATCCGTACTTGTCGGCTTCGCCGTACCCTTAATGAGGTTGTATATCTCTTCTTGGGAATACTGCTTCGGAGGTTCCTGATTATCCGGGAGTTTATCGAATTCCTCATCCGTAAGCTCTTCCAGAATAAGGGAGTTACCGAGAGTTGTGGCCGTGTGTCCCATAGATACGGTGGTATTGTCGGTATAACTGAAACCGACTACCCGGAATTTTGCCCCCGGCTTATACAGGACTTCATCTTCGTACACCGAATCCGATGCCGGAGCTACATACCGGCCATGAACACCTTTGTTCTTGATGATGAAAGTCACCCCGTCTGCGGCATCAAAAGTCATCCCCGGATGGAGGGTGCTGCTAGAAAATGCTTTCCACTCCACCTTTGACCAATTCCCGGAGGTCCAATTATCCCAGTGATCCAATAGATCTTCATAGAATCCAACGCCGCGCATAGTCAACGCCCCGACTCTGGGGAGCTGTTCTATGGTCTTTTCCAATGCCACCGCTTCCTCGGTCCAATTACCCTTGGCAAGAGCTTCGTTGATCTGGAAGTAATTCCGTGGGTCATCCTCCTCTTTAAGCTTGGTAAATGCCTTAATAGCCAGACGTTCCATCGGATTCAGTTGGATTTCCTTGAATGCTTCAAACGCCGAATCGCCCGATGGGTGGTAGCCGGTTTCCTTGGCTTGCGCCCCTTCTTGGGCTACTCTGGCGACTTGCTTTCTTTGGAGCCGGTCCCGGTAGTCCATCATGGAGTCGTACCGGTTCATGAGTCGGGAAGTCAAACCCTTGGAAGCGTCATCACTGAATCCGGCTTCCGATACCAACTCATATAGCCCTGACGCCCCGATTTTCTGAATCTTCTTCTCAAAAGCATTCAAGCTCTCAATCATGGATTCGTCAGAGATTTGACCGAAATACTCAGCCGCCGTCGGGGCTATCTCAAAGTCCCGCATCGTATCCAGTTCGGTAACTTTATCTCCAAAGGCATTCCCCTTGGGAGAACCCTGTGCGCGGAACATGAGCGCCCCGCCGTTATCGAGACGTGTGACTTGCGGTATCCCGCTCTTGGTCGATACCCCGATATTGTCTTCAGTCAGCCCTACCACATCCCAGTTGGCCAGCCACGCATCCAGAACGAAGTTATGGGACAAGGCATTCTGGATTTCTGTCGTCACCATATCATCGGCATAGTCAAGAGGACTCTTATCCTCCAATGTGACTACCCCTTCGATAAACGGACTGAAAAGAGTCTTCTTGTTCTTCAATACCGCCATTTGTGACTTCGGCGCGGGGCTTGATCCTGCCGCCGGGGATTGATAAAGATTGAAGGTGTTGTAGAGAAGGTTGGCAAGAAACTCGTTCTTGACTTGGGATTCGTTCCCACGGTATTCCTTAACCACATACTTCTTGCCACCGGCCTCAGCGATATATGCCCCGGTTGACCCGCCAATGTTCTTTTTCAAGACCTTGAACGGAACCCGCTCCCCACCAAGCATGACTTCATTATCCCCCAAGGGCTGTTGCTTCGGGGGTTCCGCGTCGGGGAAGTCACCCGCGACATCCCGGAGACGTTCCATATAGACATTGGCGGCTTCCCGGAATCCTATGGCGGTAAATGCCTTGATCCGGTCATTCAGTTCCTTGGGATCCGAAATCAACTTGGCATTCATCCGGGCGTCCTGAGACATCTTACCAAGTGCCTGTTGCTGATCCATCCCGTCTTTAAGATTTGCCGTAAGTCTTCTTAATGCGAATACTGCTCCCGATAGGGCTTTGGCCGGAACGTCTTGTAGGGTACTGACATCAATATGCTGCTCTTTAGGCTTCCCGGCTTCTTGACTGGCCTTGTCGTGGGGTTTGGGGTTGTATGGCTCGATCCGGTTACTCTCAGGGTTTCTCCACCACAGGGTACCATCGACGTGCTGCCAATACTTTCCTTTATGCACATAAATGCTCTTACTGAGGTATTTGTCACACGCCCCGTTTTCCATTAAAGCCAGCTTATCATAGTATTCGGGGTCTTCGGTCAGATGGTCCATAGCAATCTCCCGCGCTACTTGGGGATTGGTGGTATGTTCCATCTCTACTCGGATTCCCTGATTAAGAGCATTTATGTCAAAATCGGAGGGGGATTTCCCCTGTGCAAGACCGCCCGGAATCAAATCCATTGTTAAACCCTCTGCTTAAGAACATTTAAGTCAAAAATCTGGGGCCATTCCAGAATCTTATCCGCCCACGTTACCTGTATATATGCCCTGTGAATCCCCGGCGTCATGGCGGCAGACATAGCCGAAGGAATGGTAAACCGTACCGAACCGTCCCCTAATTCGGGCAAATCAAAGGAAATATCCGCGAAAGGAATAGTCCCCGAGGGGAGTCTGGTTAACATACAGACAAACCGCACTTCCGCGTCAGTTGCGTTCGATAGACCGATAAACGGATCGCCCTGATTATCGTACAGGAATACATCAACGTCAAGATCATTCCCTTGGATTATAGAGAGCTTGGGAAGCCCCGTCGTTGTGGCAGAACACCCGCCAACGGAAGACTTGACCATTGTGGTGCTGGGGATGATGACCGGATCCTGTACCTGATAATAGGCGAATACCTCTCTAGTAACGTTATCCGCGTCGGTATAAACCAGCCGCCACCGCCAAAGACCATTATCGACCATTGTTCTCCGGAAATGAGCAGAACCGCCATAAAAGGTATTACCCGGAGTTAATGAGATATTGATGTCCGGCCAAGCAAAAACGGGAAGATAATTACCACCGTACTCCCGCTCCAAATGGACATCTAATTGAATATCCCCGGATTCTTGGGTGTTAAAGGATATCATGACACTGACATCGGATCCCGGAGATACCACCGGAATCAGCTCATCCTGCGTCGATAACACCTTGAGCGGCATACCATAGACTGTTACATCCATCCGTTCCTCCTACTGCATACGTTTGCAGTCGCCTTAGTTCTCTTCCTGCTTCATCAAAGACGGAACCGTGATTCCCAACCGCTTCATAATGTTATCACGTTTGTTCTTCAATTCCTCTACGTTGGCGCGGTTGATATCAATACCATCGACCACAAACGTCCCGTCAATCTTCTGGGCCGCCTTCGGTAGCATACCCGTATCCATCATGAATCTCAGCTTCCGCTCTATAATAGCATTCGCCTGACCCATGAAAGACACCTTATCCGAGTTCCTTTCGGCGGACGCATAATCCGATATAGCCAACTGGAACAAATGGTCAAACTTCGCCAAAGCATCCCCAAACTCACTATCAATGTCCAACTTCCCCACATAGGCGGCATGATCGGCGCGGATTGCTTTTACATCCTGTGTAATAGTATTCGGATCCACTCCCAATACCTTCGCCATCATCCCCTTCTGAATCCCCCTAAGCATCAACTCCCACACCTGACGGCGGCGCGTCATTGTCTCTTCTTTACTCTTTCTTCCACGGCGGGACATGTCATAACTCCTTCTAGATTAATCTTTAAAAGCGGTCTACTTTATTATACAAAATCCCCCGCTGATAAAAATTTTCCAGAAATTTTTACCCCCTATGCCTTTTTTCATCAAAAATCCAAAATCCACTTGACAACAACCCCCTACCCCTTACGAATTTCACTTTCCTGAAAATTTGCCGTAAAACGGATGGGGGCGCAATCATACCCTAAAAAACCATTAAAAAAGTAAATAATTATCCAAGTAAAAAGACCCCCTCCCCCTCGGGATAGGCTTGGCGGGTGGGTGCTGGGGATATGTATAGAGAGGGCTATAAACGTATACATATCTAGGTGGATATACATAGGTATACCGATTTTAGTGTATATATGGGTATATTATGGTATAAATAAGTCATTGGCCGCCGCGAACGGTGGTTAGTAGTGGTGATGAGAGGATTTAAGATGGATAGCCGCGATTATAGGGGTGACAGGGATATTGGTATGGGTGGTGATATAGGAGAAGATATGGATATAGAGGATATGGAGTTAGCAGAGGATTATATAGCCGCCGTTTTTGGTGTTTGGGAATCCGCTTCTGAGGATGGTTATTTTTTGGATACCCACGATATAGGGTAAGGAGGATTTACCGTGATAAGGGATTTCTTGAATGATATAGCCGATAAGGGTGTTGAGTTTCTACAGCGCCACGAAAGTCTTGAATTTATGGCTTTCTGTTGTATGGGAATAGCTCTATTGCCGTTTTTGACTATCGGGTATGTATGTTCCCGCTTTTCTGGTAAATGACTGCATACGTATGCAGTTTCAAGTATCCTGTGGTAGCCAGTTCTTTCCTTTACATGCCGCGATATTGAAGCTTTCCCACAGGTTGCTATCCTGAAAGGTGAAGTGACCTGTTCCTTTTTTATACAGCCTGAAATCAAAAAATTCACTTTTTCCAAATAAACACCTCTCTTTACAGGCCGCTTCTATGGATTCAGAGGTCTTTTTGATGGTATCGAAAGATTTTCCGCTCAAAAAGCACAATCCACGGTCGATATCGTTCAATTTTTGGGTCTGGTTCCACGATATATGGGGTGTCCCGAATGTCCAATCTACTACAAATGGTAGGATAATCTTCTTATTCACCCGCCAGAAATCGTTTGTTTTCCATCCTTCTACATGGATACGATTTTCCTTATAATATTTTGTCATAAGGTCAAAGGCTTCTATGATAGCCGCCTCGCCGATCTTGTTAGTGTTCAAAAACAGGGTATCCAAGAGCTTTATGACATTTTGCTGACTGAATTCTATGGAATACTGGCTTTGTTGAAGTTTCCGGAATTCTGTTTTGACACCTTCGGTCATAAATCGTTCCATTTGGGTAGTTCCAAAGACAGTTTCCCACGCGGCGCGGCGCAAGTCATTGACAAACACATTGAAAGACTGCTTATAGACATCTTGGAAATCCTTTTTTGTAGCTATTCCGGATAGCTTTGTGGATCCCATAAAATTACAGAAGGCTTCTTGTACCGTTCCATGGCGGCTTCCCTCGGAATCACCCGCCATATTCCGACCGAATTGGCTTCCGCACAAAGAAAGCTCATAGAGGGATTTATAGGCGGTTTTGAAGGCTTCTAGTGTGGCATGATAAGCATCTTCCATAGAGGCTATTACATCCCGCTTTGCCAGCATGTTCTCTACCGTATCCGGGGCGGAATCGTCAATCCTACTCTTTTGGAATCCATTGGTGGAAAACAGGTCATTAATCCCGCTCAATTCCTTTTTGCTAAGGCGGATAATGGATACCTCTACCTGAGTCTTCCGTTCCGCGTCTTCAAATGCTTTCCCGGCATCCTCTACAGAACCATCATTGTCTTGAATGATCCGCGCCAAGAGCTTCCGTTGCTCTGTATAGGGATTCCGGAAAACTTCAGACGGCAGGATAGCTACGAGATCGCCCGCTTTCAGGATGTCCCAAGCGTGCAACACATGTTCAACCCCGTGGGAAAATGGTGGATTCATGATTATAAGGTCATACAGTATCCAACCGCCGGAATAGCTAAGGAAGTCATCCCCGACAATGCGGAAGTCTTTATCTGATAGAATACTTCTCAATTCATAGTCAATTTCACAACAATGGATATTCCTTGCCCTGTATTCCCTTCGGGAAAAGCATCTATCGGTTTGGTCAAGGATAAAATCAGCAATGTTTCCATTACCTGCGGATGGTTCTAGTATAGTCATGTCTGATAAGGCTTCCCGGCTGTATCGTGATAACATCCGGGAGATAAGAGCTTCTGGTGTGGGATAAAAGTCATTTTCAAGCATTTATTCCGCTCTTTCTAGGATCTTTTCCCGGATCTTTAAGACTGTTTTCTTCTCTTTTTCGGTAAGGTCTCTTATATAACCTAATTCATAAAGAGGTGAACCGGATTTTGTAGACATGAAGACAACCGCCGTTTTAATCCTTGTCATTACCATGGCAATATAAAAGGTATCTCCGTTAGCTGAAAGTGCTTCACCCGCGCTATTTATGGCTTTTTCTTGTGACTCCCATATATAACGAATAATAGTTCCTATTGCTGACGCTTCCTGTATCTGATCATAACAGACTGGATCGTATACGACCCAACCTATAGCTTCCCACATGTTTTCTTCTGTAAGTTCTTTATTATCCATGACTTACTCTCTTACAAAGGTCAATTCTTCCACTTTACACTGGATTTCTTCAAAATGCTCGCCGTTTGGACCTGAAAGAATAAACCGGACCTTGACAATGCCTTTTCCAAAAGCGGTAAAAGAATCACTGACAACCCCGGTTTTTCCCATAAGAGAGACCTTATCCCCAACTGCGAAGGGATTTGGATCGTGTTCCGTCAATTTAATGACTGTCGTAAGACATAGCATACAGACAACAACAAATATTGCTAAACCTACCACCATATCCCAGATTGTCATTATGTATTCCTTTCTGTTACAAATCTTTTTTCAGCAGGCGTTAGTGTTCTATAATGGCTCCGTTTTCTCCTGAAATAGTCTCCATGCTCTTTCAGTACCATACCTCCTATGGTTTCTCTATACAGCAGGATATCGTCAATATGGAGTGCCACAAGAAGCGGATCCGCCCCGGAAAGATAATTCCGAAGATGCAAAAGAACCGATATACATGAATAATAGGAATCAAGCGGAACCGGTTCCGATTTTGTAGAATCAAGGGTTTCCGGGAGCATATACCGCATTCCGGTACTTTTCCACCTCGGTAAGCGTCTACCCGTCATAAGCCTTCTTTTTCCGCGTTTTGCGGTAAGGGCTTTAGTTATGTTAGTCATAAGCCAGCCGCCTTATCAGGAAAGCCTTTTCTTTTTTAGTCAATAGTAGCTTCTTTGGCTTATTATAAGATCGCGGCGCACCTATACTTATATGCCAGAACTCCTTAGCAAGCGGTTTTGGTTGTAATACAAAAAAGAAGCATCTTGGGAAGTCCATAGCCGCCACAAAAGGGTCTATTTTGGTATTCAATAGAGCAGCTAGCCGCGTCCCGTAGGAATGTGGCATGGTTTCTCCATTGATAACGAAAAACCAACGAGCATATTGTCCTTTTTTAGGCTGTTTTCTCATATTAAATCTCTTTATTCAACCTTCGGATAAGGAATTGTTTTTCTTTGTTTGTCAACATAACCTTTTTTGTTTTTTGCCTAAATGAATAGCCATACTTAACACCGGGAAATCCTTGGGCTTGCATTATCCCTGATAGCACGTCATCTTTTACTTTTAGGCTACATTTGAATACCGTTTTCTGGAGATAACAGCCCCGAAAGTCAAGAGCGGCTACAAAGGGGTCTATTTCTGTACACATTAAAGCTTCTAACCGAGATGTTTGTGCCGCGTAATGACTACACGCCTCCACAAAAGACCATAGTTGTGTCGTCCGGCGGGTTATTTTCATCCGTTTTGACCTAGAACGCTTCATGTTTCACCCTTTTTGCAGACGTATGCAGTCCTAAATAGCAGGATTCTTATGGTTTCTTTGAAAAAGATCGGGAAATTCCGTTTTCTGACAGCAGTATTGTTAGGGTACTCTACCAAAGTGTCCATGATACATCTTTCGCTTCGATAGTAGCATTAGATACATTATAGCCTATACATTCATGGTTTACGCTGATACTGTATTCACGATTGTCTGAACATAGACTATTTACAAAATCAAAAACAGAAGCAAACGGACGACAGGGAAAACACTGTACAACATGTCCTACTCCACATAAATCTATTTTTAGGATATCTGGATATATAGGTATTTCAGGATAACTTTCCCGGCCAACTATCCGCATATGAGGCATTTTAAAAGCATATTCGACCGAATCACGATACCTTGCCTGTGCCAGAAGGCAATAAAATATTGCCGCGCCCTCTGATTTGCAGAGTAAGACGGTCTTTTTATCATCAAGATCGATATATTCAAGACGGAACATGACTATTCCTTAGATTTCAGGCTTTTCTTGATTTCTTTAAGCCGCTTATATGCGACGGAAGACTTCCACGATAAATCGGAATCCTTTGCTTCACAGAAAGCATCCGATACAAGCGTTGAAAGACTGTCATAGAGGTCTTCTACCGGCCTCCGCTCTTCAATGGTCTTGAGAAGCGTCCGCTTTAGCAGGATAGCCTTTGGGGATAGTTCTGAATCATCCGCCAGAGCGTATTCCCGCCAATTTGAGCGGATAGCTTCATACAGTTCCTCCCGGAGATTGAACAGTTTCTTGGAATAAACGTCAATACCCAGTGACTTGCAGCGGATTACATAGAATCCGCCGTCTTCTTTGATTTGGAACGTCTTTGTCTTCTTGAATACCAGAACGGTCTTACCGAAGGGTACTGTGCTTACCGGCAATGGAATTGATTTCACGGTGTTTTCTCCTAGAAGTCTTCAGGTACTGCCGCAATGACATAGGATCCTCCGCTTTTTGTCCTGACGCGGGAGATCTTACCGTAAAAATGGATGTAACTTTTACTGAATTCGTCCCGGTCAAGCAATTCTACCGCTTCAATATACTCGGTATTCAGGACAACCGTATCATTTGAAGGGAAAAAGCCGAAGACTTGCTTGCCGTCCCGCTTTTCATAGACATACTGAGCTTTCTTAAACAGTCTCATAGCCATTTCTTAACCCTTTCATCCTGTTTCAGGATATCATAAACGTGTTTGATAGCCACAACCAGACAAAACTGGCCGAAAAAGAATGTTGCAACCCCCACAGTGGCCATAAGCATCGCAGAAAGGTACACAAACAGGAACATGGCGAAAGAATCGTAGTTCCTCCACCAAAGTGAAAGGGATTCCCCCAGATAGCACATAAGGGAGCATACACAGAGACTTGCCGCCCCGCCGATAAACCAAAGGATAGCTTTTTTCATAGTGGAATCCTCCTAGTAAACGTCTTCCCGTTTTTGGGCTGCCTTGGAGACATAAACCGGTTCATTGAGCGATTCAATGACTTCCGCCGGATAGTCAACCTTGTCCAGTGTTACAGTCTTGCCGTCAAATGCTTCATAGGGAGCGCGATATACCCAGCGTCCCCCGTCTTTCGGGATGATATAAACATATCCATCCGATTCCTTCAAAACTACGGCCTTGCGTTCGGTCTTCTTGCCAAAGAATTCAACCCCCGACAAGAGGTTATTCATGATATCCGTACTGACTCCGGCCATCAGGCACCCACTTTCTGAATTCGGTTTTCAAGTTCCCTCAAATCGGAAAACGCCATGTCAACTTCATGGTCTTCACTTCCGGATTCGGCTTCGTCTTCCGCCTCATAATAGATTTCAACGATTTCGGCTTTGTGTTCGGGATACTTCTGAATGAGCGCCTTGCAATGCTTTGCCAAATCAGTAAGCCGCATGATTATCCCCTTTCTCTTGTTTGTGAGCGTTCGCGCTCGCTTGTTTGATCTTACACTTTTAATATACAGCACAAACAAGCATTAGTCAAGAGAAAAATGAGAATTTTTATTCGTTATTTCTCCTCTTAAGTATTTGGGCTGTTTCATCCGCCGTCAAACGGTGGATTCTAAGGCCGTTTCTTACCAGATATACAGCCGGATACCCGATAGCTAATTCCATAGGGTCGAGTTGATTTACTCTTTCAGTAAGATAGTCAATACACTTTTGTCTTGTACGTTCCGCCGTCCAGAATTCACGACCCTCCATCTGGACTTCCCACGGATAGTCATGGACACAAAAGCTATACACAAAGGTATCCAATAGACACCTGAGCGGATGTAATAGAGTCTTGGCCGCGCCTTTAAGGGTTTGTTTCAGCACAATCTATCCCCATAATCCGGTTAAGATGCTCTTCTGATATCTTTTCTAGCCGCCCGTTATAGCTTATTTTAACCTCTTCCATAGCAAATAGAAGCGGTTCTAGCTGCCCGTCCCGGACAAGTATCCTCAGATAGTCTATAACCGAACCCATATGGGTAAAGCGGATGATATTACCCCGTCCGATTCTTACCGCAAATTTGTGCTTAGCCATCCTGTTCTAATCCTCATCACTCCCGACGATGTATTCTAGATCATCTTTGGATAATGTTACTGGCTCCCCGCGATTAAATACCTTAACTTCTCCCATAGCAAGCAACAAAGGATCTACAACCCCGTCTTTGAGCAATCTCCTGATGTTTTTCAAAGCATCCTTAAAGGTCTTATATCGAGGTCTTGCGCTACCAAAGCTAACCGTGTATGGAAGGGCTTCGTCCAGAACGGATTGTGGAATCTGAAAGGGGTTATCCATGATGTTTTAGTCCTTTGGCTATATAGGCGATTTCTGATGGTGTTAGCCGCTCTTTTACTGGGTTTCCGTCTTCATCCTTGACATAAGTATTAACAAGGAATGTTTCCGGCATTCCCATAGCAATATACAGTGGTTCATATAGGTCTGCATGGACGCGGATATGATTTAAGGCGGATTCCCGCAAACGATGTCCTGAGCTACTATTGTGTGAGCATACAACGTCCCACTGACCTTTAGAGACGTTTTCCCATGCCAAACTATCCTTTTTCTTACTCACTTTTCACCCCTGACTGCATACGTATGCAGTCCTTTTTCTGTATTTATCTTAAATTATTTTACTAACTCTTTATACCATAATGACTTATGACTTCTACTATTTAGGAATATGCAGAATCTTTAGCTCTAATATACCCCACAATAGTGTTTTTAGCAAGGTTTTATGTCAATTCCGGCTGTTTTTGGTCGGAATTATTCAGATTTTCAGGATTAAAAGTTAAACTCCCCACAATATCGGAATAGAGATCGAACCGGATAAGTCCTGAGAGGATATAGTCATCCGTAACCACAACAAGGACATATTTGTTCTGGTTTACCATAAATTCTAGTGGATCCTTGACTATACCGATCTTTTTTCTCGGTCAAAGATATCTTGGATTGCCGCATCGAAAGAACTCTTAAACCGACTTTTTCTAAAATAAAAAGAAGACTTTATAACATTATCCCCTATATCGAACCCCTTTATTGCCGGTGATTCAATATCAACAATGGCGTATTTACTCATGGTCAAGTCCTGTTTCATCCAGCCGATTTATTGAGATAAGAATACCTTCCGCAAAAGCGGATCCGTCCTTGACTACTTTCCACGTAAGAAGCATATATGAATCCAAGGACAATGCGAATTCAAACGGGTCATCATGAAAATCCCGAGTATAAGCGTCTATGGCTTTTTGTGCGGAATCAACATAATACTTTCTAAATAGATTATCATCCTGATAACCTATTTTCCAGTTTATAAAGCCTTTGGCGTCTTTTGGGACTACCCTATACAGATAATCCGGCTTACCGTCGATATAATTCATTACTTATTCCACCTTAGGTGTTTATCACCGTAATAACCCTTATTACCCTTCGATAGCTTCAAGTGCTTCCGCTCCCACTTAACCAATATCTACCGCGTCAAGCGCCGTAACACCTACTATCATATAATCATTGTGTTCTTCGTCATATTGGACACTATACAACAGGAAATCCTGAAGTTTTAGCATGAAATAGAATGGGTCTCCTAAAGGTGTGTCAATGCGGGAGAACACTTCAAAATGCTTTTGTATAGCTTCATCAACACTATCGCGTAAGACTCTAGATAGGCAAACATCAGACGGAAAATGAGATCCTACTTTATAATATGGGCTTTCGGAGCATCCTTTAACAGCAACTAGGTACTTCATTCGTTTTCTCCTTCTTTCTTGCCGCCGTTGGCGGTCTGCATGATGAAGTCAACCACCTTGCACACCCGTGCCAGAACCGCAACACAAGCATCCGCCATGTTCTTATCGGTCTTTTCCGCCCAGTGGGTGATATACTCGTAAGCGCCGCCAATATCGGCCTCTTCGGCCTTGCCCAGCATGGTCAAGAGAACCGCGCCGCCAAGCTCTGCCACAACTTCGTTATAAGCATAGTCACCCTGCTTCTTGCCGATAGTGCCAAGCTTATCATCGGCGGCATGCATCAATTCATGCGCCCATGTCGAGAGATTCTTAACTGCAAGAGTGATACCCTTGCCGAAAGTGTAGCAACCGAGAGCTTCACCGTCTTTGCCGTTTTCGGCGTCAACCGTCAACCCCCACGCCTTTGCCACTTCAATCAGCGGGAGAGCGTCGATATACTGGGCAACGTCTTCGGCGGTCTTCGGGAGTTCCTTCCCTTCGGTCTGTTCAAGTCCGAACACCGGAACGCCCTTGAAGCCGTAGGTGATATAGCGGTCTTCACCCGCTTCATTCGTGATCTTGCTCTTGAGCGGGGCAAGAATGTAGAACGCCTTTTCACCCTTCTTGACGTTCCGCCCGAGGTCTTTCCAGCCGTTGAACCCCATGGCATCGGTATAGCCGTTCAGGGCGACGATGAAGCGATTCATAAGGCTATAACCCTTGGCATGATTGTCACGGCAACCCGCGATATACGCTTGCGCGATAGCGGCGGGAACGGTACCGGTCTGGAACGCATTGACGATCTTCGCCGCAACCTCTTCGCTCTTGCCGTAGAACTTCATGATGATCCCCTTTCTTGAGTGTCGCGCCCCTTTGCGCGTTTTAATCTTACATATTGAATATACACTACAGAAGCTTGTTAGTCAAGAGAAAAAACAGAATTTTATTAGAAAAAGAAAACCCCCGCATCTGCGAGGGTCTTTGACTGCATACGTCTGCAGTTTTGGTTATTTATTCGGGGTTTTGTGGTATGAAATAGATGGTAATGCTTGTTAACTGCCCATCATCCTGCTTTTGCCACACCACAGAATCAACGGCGGAAAGGTTAATCCCCATGTAATTCGGAATAACATCCAGCGGGAGAGGACACTTATCAAAATCAACCTCAAAACACCCGCCGATATCAATTCGGTTTGTTTCCATGTGGTTCTCCTAGCTTGCAATCCCGGCCTTGGATACATCTTCAAGAATCGCTTGGGCTTTCTCTACCGGATAGAAGTCATCATCGATTTTCACCATGGGCAGGATAGGAATACACTGATATGCCGCCAGAGCATCAACCGATCCATCATCCCGCCATTGCGGATGATATTTTGCATGGTATTCCATATCATGGGCCTTATACGGAATGTGCTTCTCTTGGAGATATTCCTTGAAGTCTTCGCAATTCGGGCAGTTTTCTTTACCAAAAACCTCAATAACAGGGTATTCAATGGCTGTCATAACATACCTTCCTTGCCTGATTTATGGTTTATTCTTGAAATAATAGCAAGGGATCTGATCCCCTTGCAAGGTAAAATCAATCATCCGACAGACTGATTTCGGTATTCAGATATTTAACGCCCATTTCTTTTTCCGCGTCCATAACGGCCTTCAATTCACCTCGCTTTCCGTCTTCCCGATAGGAGAATGCCACGATGGTTTCACACTTGGGACAGACAAAATACTTCCGTGTCACCTTGATAGGCTTCCCGGCGCAATCCAGAGCGTCCTCGTGCGGCACCGTTCGGGCAAAGTTCATGGTTTCATGGTCAAGAGGACAATACACTCTATTCCCTTGAACGGATACACTTCCCATTATTCGGCTTTCTCAATGATGGTAGGTTTCTTTTCCAGTGACATCATAATGATTTGAAGCATATTGGCGTTAGCGTTTTCTTCTTTATTCAGGATCTCAGTAATGGTTTCCGCTTTATTGGCGAATTCCGCGAATGTGATAAGGTTCTTTTCAATCATCAGCGAGAGCGTTGCCATAAGTCCAGCGGAAAGAAGATTTGTCAGTCCCGCCGTATGCTTGATGATTTCAACCAGTTCGCTCCCGATTTCCTTCTTCATCTCCGCTTCCGGATTCACTTCGTTGGCTTCCATAATTCCATCCTATTCATTCATAGACACGAAAACAACTGCCTTATATGGTATACATAACCCTATAAGATACAAGATATTGTGACTATTCCGTTTTTTCAGTTGGTTTGATGATCTTGGCGTTTCTTGCCTTATCCATCTCTGCAAGTGCCATACGGGCAGCGACTTTATAGATTTCGTCACCCTGAATTGCTGCTACTTCCCGAAGGGCCGTGAGGGCGGCAACAAACATGGATAATCCGTCATTATTTTGTGATGGTTCCTGTACCCACCGCCCTTGACCGATATCATTCATGACAAAAGTAAGGGCATAAGAGCCTTTATAGGACTTATGGGTGTTATCTGAGAGATTTTTAATGGTCACTTCCACCGGCATAGGATTTCCCCTTACATAGACGCCATAACCAAACAGCCACGGGCAACCGAATAAAGCGGATCCGGCACAAGACGGATCTCACTGATTTCAATGGGGAAGTCCTGCGTTGAAAAGACTTGCTTGAAGAGCTCAATGAATCCCGGCACCATAGCAGTACCACCAGCTATGACAATTGGCACCGGATTCTTGAACGCCGGGAGGTTATCCCCGTTTTCAAGACGATCTTTCATATTGGCAAGGGTATAGGTAATGACTTCTTTGTAATACGCATAGAGGGCCGCAATACGGCGGTCTGTGGTGTCGGGGTCAAGGTTCATGGTCTTTCCCTCTTTGAGGGCTGTGATTCTCGATGTAGGCTCCCCGCAGGCTTTGGATGCCTTTTGGTCAATCCAGTCCCCGGAACGGCATGAAGAGAATGCCAATACCGGGAGGGAACGGAAGGATACGCATGTATTGACCATGCCGCCGCCGAAAGACATGGCAATCCCTGTGAAGTCATCATTACTGAGCGCGTCCAGAGCAACCGCGTGGGCTTCCGTTGTCTCAATAGGCTCCATGCCAAGATGCCGCAAGGCACCCTCGATGATGTTCTTGTGGAATACGTTGTCAATCTGGGTGTCAATTGGGTTTGCGGGGCAGGAATAGGCGACTTTTGCTCCCTTTTCAACGCCGGAATCGTTAAGAAGCTTCTCAATCATCCGGGTGATCATCGGGACGGCTTCCATCTCCCCGCTGGAAATGACGCCTGATGCCATAGGACGGCGAAGGTCTTTCCCAAAGGTCGTTGCCATTTCAAAAGCATCATCGCCGATCAGATAAAGGTTCTTATCCTTTTCATAGTATGGCATTTTCAACTGCTTAAGCATACTCAGGGCGAATTTATCCTTGCCGATTTCAAGAAAGTTATTCCGCATCCGGAGGACTTTTGAGCCTGTATCGGTAGGGACACACACAACAAGGTTTGCCGTTCCGGGGTCGAGCGAAGCCACCATAACCATTAACTATCTCCTTTGAGCCGTTTTAGTGCTTGTATACTACTCGTAATACTGTTAGAGTCAACTGTTTCCGCTTTGGCGGATGATAAATTATCCGCATTTTTTGATTGAAAGAACGCATCCGGAAGGGTTTCACTCCCGACTTCAACCGCCGACCGGTGTTCCCGCAGGGCTTCAGGGACTGCATACGTCTGCAATTTCCCCGGCATGGTTTCGGTCATGGCGGCCTTTACAGCACCATAGATAACCGAATAAAGGCGGTCATAATCCAGTTCTACGGCGGTATTTGCGGCAGCGGGTTCGGATTGTACGGTTTGGATGACCAAAGAACGCATTGCTTTCTTCAGACACTCCTCGTCCTTCTGATTCAGAGAGCTAAACCCGCCAACAGAGCGTTTATTTTGCTCCCAGAAGGCATCGAACATGTCTTTTGGCATAAATAGGCTCCGTTTTTGGGCTTATACCTCGAAATAGGACGTGTTACACCGTGGACACGTCTTTTTGTATTCGCGGATGGAGGACTTAAACTTGTTTTTGCATACCATACAAGTATAAACCTTCTCCAATGCCTTTGTCTCCCGCTTTATCCGCTCTTTTTCGGCTTTCTTGGCCGCGCTGTACTCTAGGGCTTCGGTTATATAGCCACATGCCGCCCCTTTGGTCAACGAATTCACCCAAACGTCATAGCCAATCAGGGTAATAATCGTCTGTAGCTCTTCGGGAGCTATGGTTTTGACATACGCCGACAATTTCATCATGGCGTTTATCTGGGCTTCCGTAATCGGATCAGGATCTTTGTTAAGAATCCAGTCGGGCATAGCTCTGTTCCGTCCTAAAGTACATGCAATACCCCAATTATACCAATTTCCTTGATCCGGCCTGACCATGTTCCGGGTTTTACCTTGGTTTCGGCCTTTGGACGGGCAACATTGATATGGATCTCAACAACTTTCTCGTCTTTGTTCCTGACATAGGGTTCGTCGGGCAACCAAACCCGCCCCCAGTCTTCTTGAAGCTCTTTCACCCAACCACGGACGTATGCTTGGGCGTCCCTGACGGGGATTCCGGCGGGTTTTTCCTTCCAGTCCGCCGAGAATATCATATCCTGATGCTTACAATGCCCGCGAAGTTCAAAAGCCTTGCAAGTGCAAGACTCTTTGGACATATGATAAACAGTTTCGTCAAGGATACCTTCATCCGAATAGGTGATTTTCAGCACATCAAACTGACCTTCACCCGTCGGTTTCAGTATGTAGGAGTGTTCTTTATGCGTTTTTGGCATTATGACACCTTCTTAGCCAGTTCCGCGATATCCGGATTGCAGTATTCAACCGTTCCGTCATGAGAAGCGGCAAAGATCTTGACGCCATAGGCGGTCTCAATGCGGGATAGGAGGGTATTCAGGAGGTCTTCCCGCCCAGTAAGGCATTCCGCAAGGAACGCTTGGGCGATACATTCCATAAGCCAAGGTTCTTTATCCGATCCCGTGATATCCTTGGCTTTCTGCATGGCGTTCTGCCACACGTTCCAGATCGGTTCGGGCAATCCGGCACGGAACATATGAATGACTTCTTGAGGTTTTGATTGGATTGATACATCTTCCGCCTTGATGCTTCCGACGGCCTTGCTTACCGCCACGTCCACATCCTCGCCGGTATGGGCTGCGCGGGTTCTGGCATCACTGGCGACCTGAGCGGCCTTTGTCTTCGCCGTATTGGACATCTCCCGGAGTTCGTTATAGGTCTTCCCTTTGACCTTTTCCATCCAGTCTTCCGAGTTGTCCCGCGTGATAATCCCCTTATTGACCAGCGGGGCCAGTGTAGCGGCCTTTGTCCACCCCAGCCGCTCCACATCGGCTTCCGTGAATGCACCCTTTTCCACCGCGCCGAAGACATCCAGAAGATAATAAGCCTTCCGCTCCCGGAATCCCAGTTCTCGCTCGCAATACTCGTCAAAAGACTGATATCCCCATGACATCCAAACGGGCTTTCCGTTGTCCAGCGTCCGGATACTGACTTGCTTCAGCTTCGCGCCCAAATGGTAATAGGTCTTTTCAATCCCTTCCCGGAGTTCCAAGACTTCCGCCCGGAGAGCTTGCGCATCACTGACGGACATCTTGAGTTCTTCCGGAATCACCTGAGTGTCAATCACAAGCACATCACTGTTTTTCTTACTCATTATCTACCCTTTCGGTATACACGGCCATGTAATCCTTCAACCTAGAAGGAGTTACGCCAATTCTCAATCCCATTTCCATGAAAGAGAGGTTCTTGGAGAGGGAATCATTGATGAAATGCTGGGGTGATTCATATCCTACCGAGCGGACTTTACAACAGAATTCCGGCCATGTCAAATTATATTTTGACAACCAATAGCGGATTGTCCCTTCCGACACCCCGATAAGCTTGGCAAGGGTGGAATTGTTATAACCCCGCTTATTCAGATACCAGTAGAGGACTTCCGCCGGATCATCCGACCGATAACCTTCTTGATTAGCTTGGGCTAAAAGCCTTCTATGATCCAAAATGCCACCCGCCTTTCTCCTGTACCAACTGGCGGATTGCTTTTCCGTCCACATAATCCAGAAAATCATTGAATTTCATGAAGGTAAGCCGTTCCGTCTCCACGGTGGGATCTTCACACCGCCCGACTACAAAGTGCATGGACGGAATAGCCGAAAACGGGCCTGAAACGGCTTTCAGCCATTGATATTCCTTCCGACCGACCATCATAAGAGCATTTGCCAACCCAGCCGTCTTTGAGAACACAACCATCCGCTGCTTCCCGGCTTTGACCGGGGCCATATCGTTCATCTCAAACCACCAGTCAAGTATCGGATGCTTCTTGGCCGTAAGGAGCTGTTCAAGATGCCATTCCGGGCCACTCCCGCCTTTGCGCTGCTTGGCGTCCACACACCAAGGGAATTCCTTGTCAAACTCCGGAGTTGTCGCTACAATATCCCCTTCGGCGCGCTTCAGGGGCCATCCGCCGGAACACGGAGAGCGCCGGAGCGTCGTTTGATCTCCAAAATACCACTCACTGAGGGCTTTTGCCATAACGAGCTCAAAAGACTTCCACTTCTGACTATTAGCCATTGCTTTCCTTCCACCTCTGTTCAAAGATATCCGAGAACTTCCCGAAGCAAATATCCCTAAAAGCACACCGCTTTGCAGCCGCGCAAGACTTATTCTGACACGACGCCGGGACAAGGATCTTTCCCGCGTTCATTTTGTAATAATCTTCCGCAATACGCCGGATTTCCGCCTCGATAAGCGGATCGAAATAAATCTTGATCTCTTTGGTGGGATTTGCCATGTTAGAGGACTTATCCACGTAGAGGATAATGGAGCGGCGGATATTCAAACCCATCATATAGCAATGGACTTGGTAGATATAGGACAAAGATGGTTCTTTCAAGTCCCGGAATCGGTCTGGGTCGATGGTTTTGATATCCATAACCCAAGGGCCGTCACCACGGTCAATGATGCCGTCACAATGCCCGACTATTCCCAATTCCGGAATCAGGATCTCCGGCTCAACAAACCGCCACCGACCACATCCGCAACTGCATACGTCTGCAGGACGGAATCCTTCCACGATGGATTCACATTGCGGACACCTCCAACCGCCTTTCAGGATGCCCATCTGTCCAAGATAGTGATTCTGATACCAGTGGTGAATAGCATGGCCGATATCAAACTTTGCTTGGAGAGTAGCGGAAATGGATTCCTCGAATGTCATCCCCGTGATAGCCGGATCATCCTTCATAACTTCCAGAAAGTTCTCGTCATACATCTTGGCACGGTAACACATACCATAGATTTGCGAAGGATGGAGTCCTTTTGCGCGTTTTTCATCCGTTTTCCGGAAAAAGCCAGTGGATAGCGCCGTTTTCAACGGTTCTGAGACGACATCACCACCAAATTCCCACTTTTTGGCTATGGATTCGGCAATATCGGATTCTGTCTGCTTCTGTTTGTGGAATGCCGCGTGAATATCTGCTAGGCTCATAATGGTCTTTCTATTTTTTGCAATAATAGCAAGCATTTGTATTAGGGCTGCTTGGAAGTTGTTACAATACCCATTTATTTCAAAAGTTCGGGGCCGGTTATCACTTTACCACAAGAACCCGGCGGGAGCAAGACAAATCCGTTTTTGGCGCGTTCCTTCTCAACTTCCAGCCTGATCTTTTCCGTTTCCCAAGCATTCTTATTGCCTTGGTAGAAAGCATTTATGAGAAAGCACACCACGACAGTTATACAGATAGACAAAACACATTCCCGGATTGTCTGTAGATGTTCGTTATCCATTGTCATTTTCTTTTACCTTTTCTAAGAGTTTCTTGAATTCACTCATGGGTACTGCTACCCACTCGTTTTCCGTAAATCCATTCATGCCACCGAGTTCTATCACCAACGCGGGGATCTTACCGACGTTGATAGCCTCATGGTCAATCTTGGTTAGCCATTCCGCCTTTACCGTGATAGAGTTCTTATCTGTCCGCTTTGCCTCGATAAGGAAATCGGCCATCTTTACATCTCCCTTGAAGTGTTCAAAGCACCCCGATCCGGGCTGGGTCTTCCCACCAAGTTCTTTGGCTATCCGCTTTTCTTGGACTTGAGACTTCTTTTTGCAGCGGTAATTACCATCGAAGATATTCACTTCTTTCTTCTCCTTATAGCCTGTTTTCTCTTGGCTTCCGCTTTTTGGTGGAGATATTCTGTCATGCCGCCCATACGCCTATCATATTTTGCGCTCTTTGACAGATTACACGATCCACAGGTCAAACGCAAGTTTTCAAGTGCAAATTCTGCCCCGCCTTTGGAAATCGGCCTGATATGATCGACATGGAAAGCATCCTTCTTTACATATTTCCCGCATATCATACAGATATGGCCGTCCCTCTCATACACAACCGCCCGGACGCGTTTCCAATCGGTCTGCATAAAGAAGTCTCTGAGGCATTCCTGACCGCAAAAAGATGTCTTCCGCCCCGTCAAGGGAGCACCGCAATAGCGGCACAGATGCACCCCTAGACGGGTTCGGTGGGGAAAACGCTCATGGTTCTTCTTTCCGCTCCTACTGCTCACTATCTTCCCCCGCCATAAGGGCTTTAACATCAATCCCGCCGTCTGACGTATCCAATTCCCCGAGACGGCAATCCAGAAGTTCCGAGCGGAGCCGGGAAAGGATGGCATAATCACTCAAAGCGTACTGCATCGCTGCTTTCTTGGTCTTGAATTCCTTGTCAAAGAGCTTCCAGCCGGTCTTACTATCCCCGAAAAGCTCTGCCTTATCCGCAAATTTCAGAATAATTCCGGTTTCCTCTGTATCGGTAGGATAATGCCCATCTGGATCATAATCCAGCCACATCCGGAACGCTCCTACCCTATGCGGGACGGAACACTTATTTTTGACACACCGGAATGTACTGACTTGATACTGGGGATTGCCTTGCTTATCGTCAATTAGCTTGGAAGGATTGAATTTGATATCCATAGAAGTAGCGAATTCTTGCCCCAAGCCTCCCGGAAGCGTATCAGGAGACCCATACATGCAATTATGCACGAGAACACCCCCGCCAACGAAATAGTTGTGGTTATCCTCAACGGTAATATCATACCGACGGTGTGTTTTAATAACCCTGTCAATAGACACAATCCTTGCTTTGCCTACCGTCTTTTCAGGAGCCTTTTTAGCGACTTCCCAACAAAAATCAGGCATCCCGGGCTTAATCTTATACCTCATGCTAGTATGGACATACGGAGCTACTGCTTTTTGGAATTTTTCGCTTTCCAAGCCTGACCAAAGAAAGCCTTTCCCTTGACGAACATATGCCTTACCAAGCCCGAGGCTTTCAATCTTGTCCGCGATAGCCTGCATACAAGCAATAGGGAGCTTCTTGGCAGAAATAAAACATTTTCCAAACCCCCACCGCTTATAGCTACCGCTGAATGTTCCATCATCCATATACCAGATAGCAATGGATTTCGGAGTGATCTTGTCAATAAATTGCTGTGGAACGTCCAGAAGTGCCTTTTTTGTCTTAATAGCCTTATAAATAGCCAATTCTTCTGTATGCTCGCTCTCAGCGCCGACGTTCCCGCTTGCACAGGTGCTTACCTCGCAGTCCAGAGCTTTTGCCTTCCATTCACAATAATCCTTCTGTTTGTATCCGTGTGTCAACCTCATAGCGCCTCTAAGACTGTTTCTTGCAAATCTGAGGCTACCATCACCAAGCATACTACCAAGAAGGATTTCATGCTGATCTTCAGAAAACAGTAACTTTTCTTCAACGGTGACAAAATCACCGACTTTTAGATATTTTGCCAAAGATTCACCTTCAGGAGTAAAGATTCGATGCTCTGGTGTTACGATAAACTTCCTATACCCGGAATTTCCGCCGTCAACAAAGAATTTCAGAAAGTCGTCAGATTTTCCGTTCTTGTGCCAGCCAACAACCTTCTTAGGCTCAATCTTCCCTGTTTTCTCATTATAGCTTTGAACGCACCCGGAATACTCTTGGCACACCAATTTACCTATTTTTTCTGTTGTTCCGTCTGCAAGAGTAATCTTGGCATTGTATTCAAAACAGGCTACCTTTTGACGGATCTGGTTAATCATAATCACGGTAGGACGCCACGCGGATTCCGCTACAGGCTTATTCATGGCCGCTGAAAACTTCCGGAGCATCTTATTGACCAAACGGGCCTGCAGCCCTACCGTTGTTGCTTCCGCCGAATCCTCTACTTCGCTTGCCGGTGTCATACAGGCAATGGAATCGATAACGAAAAGGTCAACTTCTTCGGTCTTCATGATTCCGTCGATGATATCAATACCCTGTTCGGCGCATTCCGGCCTTGTGAGGATCACCTTAGAGCAATCCACCCCGAATCGTGCCGCCCAAGGGTTACAGAAAGCACCCTCGAAGTCGTACCACGATACCACCATCGGATTATACTGATTGCATACCGGACAAATACATTTCTTCCGGCCTATGTCGATCAGGAATGACTCAATCCCCGCAGAATCACAGAACGGGCATTGTTCCCCTTCGCCGTCCCCGACATACCCGCATTCAGGACAAATATAGGCGGTTTCGTCTGTCGGTACCATCGGAACGATATGCTCCCGGCACATCTTTTGTGCGGATGCCGCAATCCGGAGAGCATTGGAAGTCTTGCCACAGGATTTCATGCCGTGAAAGCCGCTGATTCTGCCATAGGGAATGCCACCGCCAGAAGCATAATCAAGCGCGAGAACGCCAAACGGGATACGTGAAACCACCACACCCTTAGAGGACGCGGCGATTCCGATAGAACCTTGACCATATTTCTTGTTCATCTGCCCAAGAAGCGCCTTAAGATCGATCTTTTCCTTTTCCTCTTTTTCCTTCTTTGCCATTACAGTATCCTTATAAAAATAGAATGCAGGGGGATCGCTCCCCCTGCGTGATTCGGTTATCCTTGCTGCGTGACTCTTTTGACAAACATTTCCAACCCCGCCGGTGCGATACTGCCTTGTCCTGCCGTTTCAGTTCGCGTAATCGGAGGAACAAGCGTATCAATCTCGATATCCACCATGGCCGGAAGTCCCTTCGTGGGTTCTTTCGCTTCCACAAGTGGGACTGCATACGTCTGCAGTTCTTCGCTGGGGACTTCCGCAGGGACTTCTTGGCTTTCCGCTGTAACTTCAACTTGCGCCTTCACTTGTGCCTTCAAAGCGCGGCGGTTTTCCTTGCGTGCCGCCTTTTCAAGTTCCAGCTTCTTTTGCATCACATCATAGTGCGCATTGAACACCCGCAGGGCCGCTTGCATGGCAAGGTCAATATCTTCCGTCAACCCGAAGATAACCGAAAGACTCTTCGCGGCGTCCAAACGGTCTTGGACTTCATTCAGATACGCCTTCGGGAGGTCTTTACCCTGTTCAAGGCATTCCAGCACCTTGACTTCCAGCCGCTTGACCGTATCAACGATTTCGCGGTTCAAATGCTCACGGGCGAGGACTTCCACATCGTTCTTGCTCGCTTCATCGTACTTCATGATAGCGAACGTGGCTTTCTGTCCCGTAGCGGCTTCCGCCTCTTCGATCAGATTCTTGAGGAACAGGCGGTTTCCCCACGGAATCAGATAGACGCTGAGGTTGATGCGGATTGCGTACTTGCGGATACGCTTCCAGATACGCATATAGAGATTCTGGCAATTGCTGGGGATATCATACACGACCATTCCGTATTCAGCAGGCTTATCCATTTTCTTTCCCTTTCTCTTGTCTTTATGTTTGTTCCCCGCCACTTAGCGGGGAATCTGTTTTTGACTCTTTCACTATACAACATCAAGTAAGATAAGTCAAGAGAAAAAATGAAAAAACTGAATAAATCTTCTTATTCTTGCTTTCCGCGAATGTCATTGACGGCTTCGGCCATTTTATCTTCACAGAATGCCTTGGCGCGTTCATAGGCATTCTGCATTGCTACCGGATCAGGATCGCATGGCAAAGCAACCCAAACGTCCGCTCGCGCCGTTTCAAAATTACCAAGTGATAAGGTCACACGCTGTTAGCCAGCTTTCGCTGCTACTGGTCATTTCTGCCAGTATCTTCATGTTCATTTCCATGAAGTTCGGACTGTCGCATCTTCAAAACCGCTTGAAGCTCCCACGCTCAGTCTCTCACGCTGCACACGATATTCTGTTGCTTGCGCCCTGTTAGCATCACAGCTTCCAAGTCAATCAGTGGGGGTTTAAAGAGGGCCGACTGCTTACTTTGACCCTCTGCTGGTGCCTACCATTGCCGGATTTGGAGTCTTAGCTTCGTTACTCATTGGAATTTCTCCTGTTTTGTCCACGATTGTCTGTTCCACACGATTTCCGTCTTTGTCCTTACACTTCTTTGTCACCCGCATTCCCCAAGATCCTTCATGCCGGGGAAGTCTTCCGGGTACTGCGTCATCCATTACATACATCTGAATACTCCTTTTCCTGTCTTCATACCGGGACTATACTTGACATAACCGCCTTAGTCAATAATTTATTCCCGGAATTCTTTGACTTTTCTTATGACTTCGTGGATCAGGATATGAGAGCATAACCACCCGCAATCTAAAAGGAACGGAATTGTAGGGAATCCGCCGATAATGACCTCTTTTGTCCTATATCCTTTTGCTCTCAGAATAAAAGGTCTTCCAAGCTTTTCTTTCCCTGTCGGGGATAGCCGCCACCGATACAGGCTTATTCCGGAATCATACATTTCCGCCAGTAAGGCGGATATCTCATTCGGTTCTATCAGTTGGATCAGTTCCGGCGTATCCATATCAGATTGACTTTATGACATAACCGAGTTTTTGGTATTGCCACCGCCGTTTTTGTGCAAATCCTTCGCACGTTTCATTAGCGTCAACAATATACACAACAATCGGGGACTTCTTACCAAAGCATTCCCGGACAACCCGCCCGATAGCCTGTTCTACATCGGTCTTGGGCGTTGCCATATACAGGGTATCCACCGCCGGGATGTCCAAACCCTCTTTACCCATCGCATAAGTGGAGAAAATGGCGTCACACTGAGCGGACTTTTCCCACTCTTCGGGTTTCATGCCGCCAACGTAGTAACCTGTTGTGACATTTGGCATTAGGACTTCCAAACCCTCTTTGAGTACCCTTAGATGCTCCAAACGGTCTGAGAATACCAGTACGCGGCGGTTCTTGGTTAAGGCTTTCTGCATCTCATTGATGATGTATTCATTCCGTCTGGCGTTTTCTGATAAAAGATTGATGAGTTTTGCCAGATAAACCTTCTTAACGTTCCCTTTTTTGTCCAGCGCGGCGTATCTCTGTACCGGAGTATAGGAATTGAACGCCACTTGGTAGATTGTCGGGGTTTCTGTATTACATGACTCTGTTTGTGCTATAACGTCCCCGATCAGGTATTTGAACACCTTTTCCAGCCCGTCACTCCGGCGCGGCGTAGCGGTTAGCCCGATAACGTTCCTTGGATAGAAGCGCGGGAGCGCCTGAGAGAACATAGGCGCGGATATCCGGTGGGCTTCATCTACCAGAATCGTCCCGAAATACCCGTATAGGTCTGGGGTGTATTGCCTTTGGGCTAGGGAATGAATCATGCCGATGACTATGGACTTCCCTTCAAACTGACACTTGTTTCCCTGTACACGCCCGATTTTATCTGGGTCGATGTCTAAAAACTGGGTTATCCGCTCTATCCACTGGCGGACTAGGAATTCCTTGTGAACCATTACAAGGGTCGTTCTTCCGAGTATGGATGCCATTTTTAAGCCACACAAAGTTTTCCCTTGTCCGCATGCGGCACACAATAGCCCACCGCGATAGGACTTATCTTCTGTTCCAAAGTTGGAAAAGAACATATGGATAAGGCTGTCTTGGATAGCCTTGGATTCCGGTCTGCTTGCCTGAAGTATATCGTCAAACCCCAAATCTACCGGATGCCCGTCGGATACTTGGATCTCCCCGACTAGCTTCTCTTTTTGCATATAGGTCTTTGGGACTAATAGCTTCCCGCCGATTTCCTCATATAGGCAAACCGTCTGGGACTCCCCGAATCCGAATGACTTCCCGCCAAGGGAGGTAAAGGTTAAATCATCCTTCATGGCGGAGAATCGAACGTCCAGATTGTCCTCTTGGGCTATCAATCCGAATCCCGGCTTTGGAGCGACTGCATACGTCTGCACCGGCTCAAGATCTTTCTTCTTTCTTGGCATTATCTCCCCTTGTGGTATAGCCACACAATATATACTGCAAAATACGTAAGTGTAAATAAGGTCATTATTTACAATCTTCCCATGAACCATCTGGCCCCGCGATTTTGGGATCTGCAATCAGCGGGATCGACAAGATAACTGCGGTTTCCATACAGTGTTTCAACAAATCGGATGCTTCTTGTGCAATCTCCAAGGGAGCTTCTATGACAATTTCATCATGGACTTGCATAACCATGAATACGTCTTCCCAAAGGACGTTTTCAATCCGATTTTTACGCAGTTCCCTTTGGAAGTTCCGCATGGCAATCTTGACGATATCCGCCCCCAGCCCTTGCACGGTAAAGTTGATCGCCTGACGCAAGGCAGAACCATAATTGGCTTTCGTCTCGTCCGCAAGATGCCTACGGCGGCCTGTAAGGGTCTTTACATACTTGTGCCGACGAAGGAATTGGTCTACCTTGTCATGATAATCCTTGATAGCAGGGTACTTCTGGAAAAAAGCCCTGTCAAACTTCTGGCATTCCGCGATAGATAGAGCAATTCTAGCAGTCCTCCAAAGGTTCGCTTGGAACGTCTGTGGCCCCATCCCGTAAATAAGTCCGAAATTCGTCGCTTTCGCGACATTTCTCTCTTTACAACCAATAGCGTCTTGTGTAGCTTTGTGGATATCTCCTCCGGTTCGGTAAATATCCAGCATGGTTGGATCTTGTGACAAATGTGCCATGATTCTCAGTTCGAGCTGGGAATTGTGAGTAATAAACCCATTAGAGATAAACGTATGCGTATCTTCAACCTCAAGATCATAGGTATTTTTCATACCAATGTCTTCTACAGATACCACAGGAAGAAAGATAACACCATTCTCTATCAAATCATGCCTAAAAAGGCTTCCATCGGTTAATCCTTTTACCTTTGACAGCACTATAGGAGTTATCGGAGTATTTCTAACCGACGTATTATTCAACAATCTTCTTGGTTCGCCAGTCAGAATTCCATTCTTGGTAAGAGTCTTTACGCGCTCCTGCTGATTTGGCAGACCACCCGATTTTGGGTTGACCTTTGACTTGCTCCGGATAAGTTCATCAAGTCTGGATGCCTTTCTAGACGCCCCAAAGCCTACTTTATCCTTAAAAGCTTGCAATCCGGTAGAGTTAATCGACAGGCACCAAGCAAAATGTTCTTTACTATCCTTATAATGAGGCTTTCCGTCTGTACGTAAAACTGTCTGTTTCTGTTTGCGTGTTGATGACGGGATACCAAGTCCGAGTAGTAAATCCTGAGCATCATAAACTAGAGATTGTCTTGAGGAACAAAAAGACACACGACCATCTAATCCAAGGGTACAACACCCGTCTGAATCAAACAGTCCTGACAACCAAGCACCCGCAATAGCAGGCCCGCCAGTCCACACAAATCCGGGTATTCTATCTTTAGCTACTCCAAGCTCTTTTAGCCAACACACCAGTGGTGTGCTGGATACTTTGTGTTCTATAACGCCACGATAGGCGCTTGTAGAAAAACTGCGCGAGAACACTCGTGTAAAGAAGCTAGCGAGTTCGACATCAACATCCTTATCCTTGTCACAGACTACCCATCCTACATACCTACAGCGTTCCGGCATGGTTCCGTTGCCCGTAACGAAGCCACAAAAACGGGCAAACTCGGTTGTAGTCATTCCGGGAGTTGAAATACCCTTGTTATTATGATGCGTAAATTGTATGTCTGGTAAGGGTGAGCTTCCTCCCCTAAGCCAGTTTGAAGATATTGCAACGAAATCGCCGCTGGATACTTGACCAAGCAGTTTCCACACATAATTGCCATTCGGATCTATAACCCTAATCTTATGATCCTTTGTAGCCGCGAGGGAATAACCGCACTTGGTAGTCATAAGAAGGCATGGCTTAATACCGCTCTGCGCTACTCTTAGAACTGTCCTATAGCTCCCATCCTCTTGGACTACTTGTGTGCCTTGAACGATAGATTCTATGGTCTGAACGCCTGTTGATGTAGCAATCTTTGTACCCTCAGCTACACACTCATCTGCGACGATAAGGGACTTACCGGGAGGTGATTTGAAAGCTTGCTTGATCGTACCCTTTTCTCTTGGGCAATTTCCGGTAAGAGCTATCTTTCCGTTCCGCCTTACCACGATATATCCTGATGGTACCGTAACACAGTATACCGTCCCTGTATAGGACACATTACACGTTTCAAGCGAATAGGTACTTACATAATCTATACCGATTATCGTACCGTCGAAACTAATATCTAAGATAGGTTGATAATAGCTTTGGCTATTTGGGTATAAGTCTGCCGCGAAATCTTTCCATTCTCCCGCCGTTTTTTCCAATTTCCCCCGATTATAGAGCAAAATACAATTATGTTCTTTGGTCATGACCATATCGACCGCCGCGCCTTGAACGGATACCAAATCACCAGAAAACGGTCTGCATACGTATGCAGTCGGCTTTTCCCACCGATATGATCCATCTTTCTTGTTAAAAGCCTTTACATACTCTGTCTTATCAAGGTCTTTGAAGAGCTTCCATCCTGAATCTGTCAGAATTTCTGTTTTGTCATCAAAACAGTTCTGCAAGTTGGGGCTACTGCTTGAGTTATGATTGACAAACCCATTTCCGACGTAAGAATGGTCTTCTTCTACTTCAAGATCCCATACGTCTTCTACTTCGGACGGCATGAACCAAGAAAGGGTATCATAGACAAGTTCCGCCCCTTCCATAACCTTTACTTGGTCATTGAAATGGATCTCCCGGAGTGACTTCCACCCCTCCGGGGTTAGGAATCTGTGGTTCATGGTACACCGGATTTTGTGGTTTCTGAATGTCCTGACTACCCACATCCGTTCCATACCCTTGTAGATGACATTCAGGACTTTCCGGAATCTCCCTTCATGGGTTAGGACGTAATCACCCGCTTTTACTTGGGTTATGGGGAACGTGCCGTTGGAACATACGACATCCGTATCCGCCGACACACAAAAGCGGCCCGTGACGGTTCCGGTCTGGTTGATGGTACTGTGGATCCTGGAATCTGACTCATCCAACGCGAGCTTTGTCAACGGTCTTACATAGGTCTGTAAGAGCTTCAGCACGCCGCGATAGTCCAAAACGAGCTGGGCAAGCTCTTGATGATCATTCTCAGCGTATTTGGAGAGGATAGCCTCCCCGGTCGGATACAGCCCTTTCTTATTCCGTTCCATGCCCTGCTTTGGTACCCATTGGAGTTCATCAAAAAAGAACGCCGATAGTTGTTCCGGACTTCCAATATTCAGTTTGCGGCCCGCCTTAGTATAGAATTCCTGCGCTATGGCGTCATACTTCTCCAAGAGTGTCTTTTCAAGGTTATGGAGTGTCGGAACATCGACAAACATACCGCGAAGTTCCATGTCTGCCACAATAGGCAACAATGGCATCTCCAATTCCCAAAACAACTTAGATAATCCCTGCTTTTCAAGATCCGGCAAGAGTTTTTCGTATACCTTGTAACAAAATTCAGTGTCATGGCATGCGTATATTTCCTCATCCTTACCGAAAAGAGATCCTGACAGGGAGGACTCTTTATAGGATTCCAAGGTAAGTCCGAAAAGTTCATGGGTAAGGCCGTCTTTACCCTTTAGGTTCAAGCGTCCAATCCGGTTTTCGTCAAGAATCCATGCCATAACCTTCGTACAGCATATCTTGTTATAGAAGGCTGTCTTATGCCGTTGCAGCATTTGAAGGTCAAACTTGGCATTATGAAGGATAGCCAGCTTCTGACCGTCGAGGAAAACGGGTTCAAAGGACTTAAAAAGCTTCTCTATAGGCATTTCCGGCGATGGTTTAAAGTACCATGACCGATACTGGTCTTTTTTGACTTTTACGGTAAAAGCGGCCCCGATAATGACATCGGATCTGACTTCCAA
>Ga0265297_10000579_pt1 | contig 105872 bp, 94 predicted proteins | sample Munlanlwell13791_FD_192502 | JGI IMG/M metagenome (GOLD analysis project Ga0265297, IMG submission 192502) | Leachate microbial communities from a municipal landfill in Southern Ontario, Canada - Leachate well 137-91 | ecosystem: Engineered > Solid waste > Landfill > Unclassified | place...
AATTTTGTTTTCATGATTTTTAACTTTTTTTTATTTTTTTGTTATTATTCTCTTTGTTTTTTAATTTTTCTCTCTCCACTTTTCACTTTTCTCTCTCCACTTTTCTCTCTCCACTTTTCTCTCTCCACTTTTCACTTTTCTCTCTCCACTTTTCTCTTTTCACTTTTCTCTCTCTCCGTGACGCTTCATCCGTGTGCCACGCTCTATATTAAGACAGAAAGTGTGCCATCGGCAATACAAAAAACACAAGAATAAACAACAGCGGCTGTGCAAACTCCATATAATGAGATTAATAAAAAACCGATTGCTTTTAGAATATTTTTCTTTTTGAGTAATTCTAAACCGAAACAGAAAACTTTTGTTTTACAAAACGTAAAAAAATTAAACATTGATTATTTGCTTACAAGGAATAAAAAAGGATGACGCCTTTCTCGTCATCCTACAGTTCTTAACCTAACAATCAACTATTAATTATATGCAAAAATAACAGAGTAAGAACCCTTATATTCACCTGCGGCAGGGTTGTCAGACAGATCAACATTGCCGCGTAGTGCTAAGGTTCTGTTACCGTTTGTGGAAAATGCTTTGTAAGTATATTGGTTTTCTGTTATCGGATTAACTTTAAAGCTGTTTCCGTTATCTGATGATACATTCGCCGGCTTTATGACAATATTGCAACTAACAGAACTTCCGGATTTAATGCTCATGTTTCCAAGGCTCAGGTTTGCCTGATCCGAAGATGAGCGGCTGTTTATTGTGTGATTTATTATTGTATTGGAAGAAACACTTACGGCTTCCACTATTTCTGCAGATACATGACCTACCACAGTGCTTTGAGCTGATAGAGAAACCATTGCCGACAGAATGAAGGCTAAAGTTATCATGACTGAAATAGTGAAAATTTTCATTTCTCTTGTTTTTCAAAACAAAGATAGAAAAAATTTTTACAAAACAAAATAAAAGTAAAAAAATAATTTACACAATGTAAAGAATTGTTACACAGTGTGGCCGGGATTAGTTTTTCAGCAGGAATTCTGCAATGACCGGATTGTGGTCGCTCCAATCTTTCCGGTCGGAGTAATAGGTGGTGCATTTCAGACTTGCAGATGTCAGGATGTTGTCAATTCTCAGGAAATTCAGCTTACCCTTGAAAGTTCCTCCTGTGCCCAGTCCGCCATATATGAAATTATCTCTCAGTTCTCCCTTTAAAATTCTGAAAGTATATGTTGAAGGCAAATCATTAAAGTCTCCGGCCAAAACAACCGGGGTTTTCGTTGTGTCTATAAGTTTCCTGACTAATTGAGCCTGTTTTGCACGAATCTTTGCATTATCTGTAAAGTTCATTGTAGAACCAAGTATGCCAAGGTGTAATACATTCTTTAATCCGGTGGTTTGCATGTGAACATTGATTATTCTGATAATCTTGTCACCTGAGATTGATATATCTGCCCATATGGCGCCATTGGCGGAGTTTGGAAAGTTGATAATTCCGGTTTTCTTAACAGGAAATTTGCTGTAAATGACAAGCCCTATTTTGCTCATGGTGGATTCACGGAGGGTCATGTGTTCAAAATATCCGAAAGCTTTACGAACCTCCTCTTCGCTATACATATAGTGTGGCGCATATTCCTGCATGCAAAGTATGTCTACTGACTCGTTGTTGATATAATCTGCTATGTCGTTTATGGGGATAAAATCATTTTGGATATTAAAACTATGAACATTATAGGTTGCAACCTTTATTTTCTGATTATAGGTATAGGGGTTCACGCTAAAAAACCGGCCAGCACTGAAATTTGAAATTATAAACTGAAAGTTTAGTAATAAAGCTGAAAGGGCAATTAAAAAGTACCAGCTTCTCTTGATTGAGAAATAAGCTATAAGCACAAGTGCAAACAAGAGGGTAAATGGGAGCCCAAGGGCTGCATAAGTGAAAAGTATATTGTCGTTAGGATCAACGCGGGATGCCAGAAAGCCCATTATTGAAGCAATAAGCACTGCCATGGATGCAAGAATCATGACACAAAAAAACGGATTTCTGAGTGTACATCTCTCCATTTATCGATGTTTTGCTAACAAAGCTATTAAGATTAAAGATACTCTCAAATAATTTTACTATTTTTACATAATTATATAAGTGCAAGTTGTGATTAAACTTTAACCCCTGAAACTGTGAAAAAGCGAGTACTAATTGTTGATGATAAGTCCACCATAGCCAAAGTTATACAAGTATATATTGCCGAATTGTTTGATTGTGTGTATTTTGAAGACCCTATTAAAGCGATAGCATGGCTTCAGGATGGGAATATTCCGGATCTCATTATATCAGATATTTATATGCCGAACATGACTGGTGCTGAGTTCCTTGACTACCTAAAGAAAAATGATCTGTTTAAATCCATTCCTTTCGTTATTCTGTCAAGTGAAGATAGTACATCACAGAAAATCGCCCTGCTGGAAAAAGGTGCGGATGACTATATATCAAAGCCGTTTAATCCTATGGAGCTGAAAGTGCGGTTAAAAAAGATTATTTCGTGAGTGTTTACACTATATATGTAGGAAACGACGAGGCGACAATAAAACGCTTCAATGCATTTCTGGATGGTACATTGGTCACTGCCGGGGATTATGCCGAAGCAATCAGGGTCATCTCTGAGAATTGTGGAGAATCACCTTTGATGATTCTATATCAAAAAGATTCGTTACAAGTCGATGAGCCACGCATCACGCTCATTAAGAAGAGCTTTCCGAAAGCATATATTGTTTTGGTATTTAAAAAAATAGAAAAAGATGAGTTGCCTCATTACCAAAAAGCAGGTGTAAACGATACGTCTCATACAGATATTCCTAAGGCCAGGCTTCTTAACGGGATTGAATTTGTTGACAGGAATCAGTCTCTGATTCTTGCATCACTTGTGGAGAAGGGTTCTCTGGGCACATACAAGGCACCTATATGGAAAAGAGTGTTTGATATTATTTTTGCTTCACTGGCAATTATCGTTTTATTGCCTTTTGTAGCATTGATTGTGATTCTTATAAAGATTGAAAGTAAGGGCCCGGCTATGTATAAGTCAAAAAGGGTCGGAAGCAATTATGCCGTATTTGATTTTTACAAGTTCCGGTCAATGTATAGTGATGCAGACAAGAGGCTTCGCGATTTGTTGGGGATGAATCAGTACTGTGATATTGAGACGAATCCGGAGTATGACTTTTATAACGCAAATCTGATTCCTATTATCGAAAAAAACAATCAATCGCTTTTTGTTTCTGATGATGAAGTAATTTCCGAAGCGGCATTTATGAGGGACAAATCAAACAGACAAAGGAATAATTTTGTAAAATATGAGAATGATCCGAGGATAACGAAGGTGGGCAGGTTTCTCAGAAAATTCAGTATTGACGAGTTGCCTCAACTGATTAATATTCTCAAAGGAGATATGTCAATTGTAGGTAACAGACCGTTGCCGCTTTATGAGGCAGAACAGCTGACATCCGACCAGTATATAGACAGATTTCTGGCACCAGCCGGACTTACTGGTCTGTGGCAGGTGGAAAAACGGGGAGATTCAGGTAAATTGTCACCTGAGGAGCGTAAGCAGTTGGATATATACTACGCCAACAATTATAACTTTTGGATGGATATGAAGATTTTGTTTAAGACATTCACCGCCTTCATTCAAAAAGAAAATGTCTGAAAAGGTATGAATAGAGCCATAATATCATTTTGTATCCTGTTCGGGTTGGCCATAAATGCCAACGCACAGGTATCCTCGTCTAAAAATCAGGTGGATACAAATGATGTGCTTTTACATTTTGTTCTTCCACCCTTAGAAGTGTTATTTGAGAACGCAAAGAAGGGGCCATCCTGGGAGCTCTACACACTCAAAATAGAGGAGCTTAACAGGAAGGTTCTCACAGAAAAAAGAAGCTGGTATCAGTTTGTGGATTTTTTCGGTACATATCAATACGGGGTTGTGGGGATGAACTCATATACCGATTTGGGATCCAGTTATCCGTTGATTTATCAGAACAGTGGAGGTGAGCAGATTTGGTATAATGCCGGCGCATCAATACGTTTTCCTTTGGACAAGCTTGTGGATAAAAGAAACAGGACAAAAGCGCAAAAGCTGACAGTAAAACAGGCAGAGAAGGAGATGGAGGTCTGGTATGAAGACAGGCAGATGCAGATTATAGAGTTATATGTCAAATCTGAGGAGATGCTGAATAACCTAAAGAGTGCTATTGAACAGTATGCGCTTTCTCAGGCTCAATATGAGATGGCTGAGAAGGACTATATAATGGGAAGCATAAATATCTCTGCATTAGGTATAGCGAAGGGCCAGCAAGTGATGGCAATACAACAGATAGGTAAAATAAAATCAGAACTTAAGACTGCTATTTTGAAATTGGAAATAATATCATGTACTAAGCTACTTGACAAATAATGGAAATATTCTTTCAGATAATCAAACTGCTATACAGGATAAAATACTGGCTTATCATCGTTCCTGCTTGTGCCGCTTTGGTCGCTGTCTATCAGACCCGCCATATGGTCAGGACCTATGAAGTAAACACTACGATATACACAGGTATTGCGTCCGGTTTCACTATAGAATCAGGAGTAGAACCTGGCAGGATTGATTGGAGTAGTGTCAATAACGGTATGGATAACCTGATAAGTATAATTAAATCCAAAAATACCCTGCACGAGGTTTCCCTGAGATTGTATGCCCAGAATATGATATACGGAGATTCTACTGAGAACAACAACTATATCCAGGCTAATAATTATAAAGAGCTGCTACATATTACTCCCAAAGAGGTGCGTGCTCTTATAGATAAACAATCCATAGATTCTACCGTCAGCAATCTGAAAAAATATGAGCAAGCCTCACCGAAGAATTTCGTTTATGGTTTGTTTAACTGGTATCATCGCCATTATAGCTTCACTGCATTGAGCAATATTGAAGTCAAGCGAATCTTTGACAGTGATATGCTTGATATCAAGTATTCTGCCGATGATCCCGGTATAGCATACAATACACTCGTTATCCTCAACGAAGAGTTTGTAAAACAGTACAAACTCCTCCGGTTTGGTGAGACTAATGATGTTGTAGAGTACTTCAGAAGGGAGCTGGCCAGATTAAGTGAAAAACTTAAGCAGTCAGAGGACTCGCTTACACGTTATTATGTTGACAAGAAAATCATAAACTACGAGGAACAGACAAAACAGGTTACAGCCCTTGCAAGAGATTATGAACTTATGTATTATGATGCTTTGCTCAGATATACCAGCGCAAGTACCTCGGTAGGACAGTTGGAGATGAGAATAGAGGGCCAGGTAAAAGCAATACAGAATAATACCGTTTTTTTACAAAAACTAAATTCTCTTTCAGAAATAAGCACTCGTATAATAAGATTTAAATCTTTACAGACAGATACTTTAAACATCTCTCCCGCCAATAAGAAGCTATTGGATGAGTATAAGCTGCAGGAGAAAATTGCGGAAGAAGATCTGAAGTCTTTTACATCGATGCTGAATGATCAGAAATATTCAAAAGACGGTGTCGCTTCAGCGGCATATGTAGATCAATGGGTGTCATCTGTAATAACAAGAGAAAAAGCTTCCGCAGAACTTCGAGTCATGGAAGAGGTGAGGAAAAGCCTTGAAACCGAATATGGTTATTACTCTCCGATAGGGTCAACATTGAAAAGAAAAGAACGAGATATAAGTTTTACCGAACAATCGTATCTCTCGGTGCTGACTAGTCTGAATGCTGCTTTAATGCGTCAGAAGACTTTACAGATGAGTTCTGCCAACCTTAAGGCAATAAATCCTCCGCTTTTGCCGGTTTCTCCGATTCCTACCGCAAGAAAGGTTATTGTACTCTCAACATACTTCGGAACATTTGTCTTCATCATTGCTTTCTTTATACTTCTGGAACTCTTTGACAGGACAATCAGAGATAAATCAAGAGCCGAAAGGATAACCGACACCAAAGTCCTTGGAGCATATCCTAAAGAAAACATGTTGAGATACAGACGATATAACAAACAATATGAGGAGATTGCAACAAATTATCTTGCAAATGCCCTTATACCTTATCTTAATACCGGTGAGAGGCCGGATATAATTAATTTTATCAGTCCCGGAAGTGAGTACGGAAAATCTTATTTAGCAGAAAAGCTCGTCAGATATTGGGAAGAGAGAGGTCTCAGGGTAAAACTCTTCTCATGGCACGAAGGCATCTCTCCTGAATCAAGAGAGTTTATTCTATCGCGTAAATTTTCTGAATTATATGAGTTCGCCAATGAGGATATTATTATTGTAGAACATAGGTCTATACTTGAGTCGTCAATTCCTGTGGGGTTATTAAGGGAGGCATCTATAAATCTGATTGTTGTCAGGGCAGATAAGGTGTGGAGAGAGATAGATGCAACAGCACTGGAAAGATTGAAACAACAGGCTCAAAGTGCCCCGGTAACACTCTATCTAAATCATGTGAGCAGGGATGTTGCAACAAGCTTTATGGGGCTTTTACCTCCTGTAACAAAATTCAGAATGTTCTTATATAAATTGACTCAGTTAGGTTTAACCTCGAAGTAGTTAATTGTGTGAATTTCCGGAATATCATAAATGACAACCTTAATAAATGGTTGGTGTCGTCAATACTTCTTATTGGCATACTTGTCATTTTACGACTTACTACGAGAGTCGGATATGAGATAGGAGTCCTGGTATCGTTGCTGCCTGTTGCTATTATTTTCCTGTTTATAGTCATAAACAATCCAAAATGGGGGTTTATTATCCTGTTCATTACTAACTATTATATATCCGGAGTATCCAGATATATCAGGGCTTTACCTCCGGGAATCGCGATGGATATGTTTTTTGTACTGATAATTACTGTCATACTACTTAGTCAGTTCAATCCAAAGTCTGAAGCCCGTTTTAAAAACGCAATGAATGCGATTACATTAATCTCTTTCATTTGGTTGCTATACTTGATATTCGAGTTATTCAATCCTCACATGTCTTCTGCTGTGGCATGGTTTACCAATGTAAGGGGGCTGGGGACATATTTCATACTTACAGCTATTGTTGTGTCTGTATTAATGAGGCGTTATGCCGACATGAAAAAGCTGCTGTTTATTTGGGCTATTCTTTGTTTGACTGCCGTTCTTAAGGCATTCATACAGAAAACATTCGGATTTGATTATGCCGAGTCCCGATGGCTGGCAGAAGGGGGAAGGACTACTCATATAATATATTCAGGTATAAGGTATTTCTCATTCTTTACCGATGCCGCAAATTTCGGGACAGGGATAGCTTTTTCCGGAGTCGTTTTTGCCATAGTATCTGTTTTTATAAAGTCAAAATCTCTAAAAGTTTTATATTTCTTAACCGCATTGGCGTGCTTTTACGGGATGCTTCTTTCTGGTACCAGAGGTTCAATTGCTGTACCTTTTGTCGGGTTATTCCTTTTTGTGGTACTGTCTAAAAATTTGAAATTTGCTCTTCCTACTGCAGCTCTTGTTCTGGTGGCATTTGTGTTTCTTAAATATACATATATAGGTCACGGAAATCAATACATCAGAAGGATGAGATCTGTTTTCGATACAGAAGATGCTTCTTTTGTGGTTAGGGTTGAAAATCAGGCAAAACTGAGAATTTACATGGTTGATAAACCATTCGGAGCAGGTGTCGGAATGTCAAGAGGAAGGGCATACACATATAGACCCAACCCTTTTTTAGCTGAAATAGCAACCGATTCCTGGTATGTTTTGATATGGGTGGAAACAGGAATAGTAGGATTGTTGCTTCATATTGTAATATTGCTCTCTGTATTGGGATATGGTTGCTTTATAGTTATGTTCAAACTTAAGGACAGAGAGTTAAGAGGTATTATAGCCGCATTCACTTGCGGTATTGCCGGACTTTATGTCGCTTCTTACAGCCTTGAAATTATAGGTCAGTTTCCTACGGGAATAATAATGTATACACTTATGACCTTTATTTTCCTGAGTCCGATGTATGACAAAGAGATACAGGAGAAAAAACAATGAAAATCTCATTCATAATTGTTAATTATAATGGTCTGGAAGATTCGTGTGAATTGATAGAGTCTATATATGCACATATCCCAATGAACTACGGGTATGAGATTATTCTTGTCGACAATGGCTCTGTTAATGATGAATCAGTCCATGTGAAGGAGAGATTCCCTGCTGTCATTACTCTCAGGAGTGATGCAAATCTCGGTTTTGCGGGAGGAAACAATATCGGAATCAAAATTTCTTCGGGTGACTACATTTTTCTGATTAATAACGATACACTTCTTATTGATGATTCTGTGTTAAAGCTGGTTGACTTTATGGATGAAAACATAATGGCAGCAGCAGCTTCTCCAAAGATTTATTTTCCGGGAGAGCCTAAGTTTATCCAGTATGCAGGGTTCACACCGATGTCAAATATAACACTTAGAAACAGCTCAATCGGAAGAGGTGAAAAAGATACGGGTAAATATAATCAGGCTGTGCAAACTTTTGCCACTCATGGAGCTGCAATGATTGTGAGGAGAAAAGTAGTGGATGAGATTGGATATATGCCGGAAATATATTTCCTTTATTATGAAGAGATTGATTGGTGCATGAATATGAAGAGGCACGGTTATGAGCTTTGGTATGTTCCTTCTGCATGTATAGTCCATAAAGAAAGCAGGACAACAGGAGAAGATTCGCCTCTAAAGCGGTATTACATAACCAGAAACAGGCTTCTTTTTGCAAGAAGGAATATGACAAGAGGTACGGCAACTATCTCTGTTTGTTATCAAATCATGGTGGCTAACCTGAAAGCAGTATGCTTTGCGATGATAAAAGGCAGAATAGACCTTATTAAGGCTACCCTGACCGGCATGTTCGATTTTTTCAGGATACAGGATAAATATAACGGTTTGAAGCGATGAAGATATTTCACCTTTTTGATCAAATTCTGTTTGTTTTGATGGCGCTTACTGTCTTCTATCTTTTTGTGTTTTCTCTTTACTCAATGTGGAACAAGAAAGAGAATAGACAAATCAAGAAGTTAAAAAACAGATTTGTTGTACTTATCCCGGCATATAAGGAAGACAGTGTAATAATGGAATCCGTTAATTCCGTGCTGAATCAGGATTATCCTAAGAATCTGCTTGATATTGTGGTTATTTCGGATAAAATGTCAGAACAAACAAATGACCGGCTTTCCAAATCCCCGATCAAGCTGTTAAAAATTAATCCCGAAACCAGTTCGAAGGCTTTTGCTATGCGATGTGCAATTGACACCCTGCCGGAAACTCATTATGATATAGTCGTAATTCTGGATGCAGACAATACTGTAAAGGAAGATTTTATATCTCGGGTCAACGATCTCTTCAACTCCGGTGTAAGGGCCTTGCAGGCTCATAGAATGGCAAAAGATACCGGGAATGACATGTCTGTCCTTGATGCGATAAGTGAAGAGATAAACAACTCAATATTCAGAAAGGGGCATACTTCACTGGGCCTCTCTTCGGCTCTGATAGGATCCGGTATGGCATTTGAATTCAAATGGTTCAGGAATAATGTGAACAATCTTGAAACTTCAGGTGAAGATAAAGAACTTGAGCTCCTGCTCTTCAAGGACAGGATATATATTGAATTTGCAGAAAATCTGCCGGTTTATGATGAAAAAGTAAAAAAAGAAAAAATCTTTTATAATCAGAGGAGAAGATGGATCGCAACGCAGTTCGGGTCTTTGGCCAAGGGGTTAAAAGGGTTGCCGAAGGCTCTTGTAACATTTAATTTCGATTATGTTGACAAAGTAATACAATGGATGATGTTGCCAAGAGTTGTTGTCCTTGGTTTAATTTCAGTTATGGCCTTTATTTCACTTTTATTTGACTGGCAGCTGACTGTGAAATGGATATTCTTACTGATTTGCCTTATTGTGACATTTCTAATGGCAATTCCTCAATACCTTTTAACAAAGAGAGCTCTGCATGCATTAAAACGGGTGCCACTTATTTTCTTGCTAATGTTCGCAAACCTGTTCCGTACTAAGGGGGCCAATAAAAAATTCATTCATACACAAAAGGGATAGAATATGAAAATAGCGATAGAAGCACAGCGTATATTCAGAACAAACAAACACGGCATGGATTTCGTGGCCCTTGAGACCATAAAGGAGCTTCAGAAGCTGGATTCGGAGAATGAGTATTTTATACTAGTCAGTCCCGGTAAAGATAATGAGGTGTTGCAAGAAACAGCCAATTTTCATATAATTGAACTTAAGTGTCCTACTTATCCGCTTTGGGAACAAATTGCCCTCCCCATAGCTATTAATAAAATCAGACCGGATGTGCTTCATTGTACAAGCAATACTGCTCCGCTTTTATGTAAAGTACCTTTAATACTTACCCTTCATGATATAATCTTCCTTGAGAAAAAGAGGAGTACAAGCAAGTCTCTGTATCAAACTTTGGGCTGGTACTATAGGAGAATGGTGGTTCCAGAGGTGCTTAAAAAATGCTCTAAGGTTATTACTGTGTCAAAATATGAAGCCGGAAGAATTGCAGAACAGCTAAAGCTATCCTCTGAAAAGTTAGTGGCTGTATATAATGGCGTTGGCAAGCATTTTGCGCCGGTAGCCTCTGAAGAGAAGAGTTATATCTTTTTTTTAGGTAATACTGACCCTAAAAAAAATACAGAGAGGGTATTAAGAGCCTACTCGCACTATCTTCACATATCTGATAAAAAGATGCCGCTTTTAATAGCAGATCTTAACATCCAATATGTAAAGGGTCTTATTGAGAAGGAGGGAATACGCGGAATTATTGATAAAATCAACACTCCGGGTTATATCAATAATTCAGATCTCCCCGGCATATACTCTAAGGCCTTTGTGTTTTTATATCCTTCTTTGCGAGAGAGTTTTGGAATACCAATACTTGAGGCAATGGCCTGCGGCACTCCTGTAGTGACATCATGTACCTCAGCCATGCCGGAAATTGCAGGAAATGCAGCATTGTTGGTTGATCCTAACAATGAAAAAGAGATAGCAGAGGCAATCGTTAAAATTGAAAATGATAAGGATCTGAATAAGAATCTGGTTAATGCGGGAAAATTGCGTGCTTCTGAATTTTCGTGGGAATATACAGCCAGAGAAATTTTGAAAATATATAATTCAATTTAGAACTTGAGCGAGAAATCTTCATACAGGAACATCTTCAAGGCAACCTCCCTGTTTGGGGGGGTACAGGCAATCCAGATATTGCTTAACCTGATAAGGGGGAAGATTATAGCTGTGCTTTTGGGAGCCGCGGGAATGGGTTTGAATACCATGTTCACTTCAGCTATTACAATGATAAATAATATCACCAGTCTGGGTTTGAACTACAGTGCGGTGAGGGATATCTCACAGTCAAACGAGAATGGGGACAATCAGCGGCTTTCCTCTACTGTAATTATTTTTAGGAGATGGCTTTATGGATCGGCAATTGCCGGATTCATCCTGGTTATAGCACTTTCACCGCTTTTAAGTCGGTACACATTCAAAAACCATGATTATACTTTAGCTTTTATCTTTCTTTCATTGATGCTTGTATTTAACACATTATCAATGGGAAATGCGGCAATAATGCAAGGTACAAGAAATCTGAAAAAGTTTGCACTCAATTCTTTTACCGGGTCACTAATCTCTTTGATTGTCTCTGTTCCATTATATGCATTATGGGGTATGAAAGCCATTGTGCCTGCTCTGATTATATCTTCATTTGTTACTTATCTATTCAGCAGATATTATTTATCCGGTATTAAGATCGCACGAGTAAAAGTTCCATTGGAGGAGACATATGTGAAAGGGCTTGATATGGCAAAATTGGGCGTTTTGATGTTGATGTCGACTTCAATAGGCTCATTGGTAAATTATCTTGTAAATTCATACATAATAAGTGTAGGATCAATTGCTGATTTGGGATTTTATCAGGCAGGCACAAGTATTGTCTCGCAATCTATCGGCCTTGTATTTACAGCAATGGCGGTCGATTATTATCCAAGATTGGCCGCAGTATGTAACGATAAGGCAAAAACCAACGAGATGATAAATCAACAGACTGAGATAGCACTGCTTATTGCATTACCTATCCTTTGCCTGATAATGCTGACTTCAACTATAATAATTCATATCCTTTGGACGAAAGAGTATCTCATAATCAATAGTTTTATAAGGATCTTATGTCTTGCAATGGTTTTCAAAGTGCCGGGATATCTTATAGGTGCATTATTGTTTGCAAAGGGAGATAAGAAGGTGTTTTTCTATGTTGAGGGGATCTTCGCAAATTTCAGTCTTTTAGTATCATGTGTTATCGGATACAAATTGGGTGGATTAAACGGACTGGCATGGGGATATGTCATAATGCACATATGCTATTTTGCACTTGTGGCTCTTGTGACAGGAAAGAGATATTCATTTGTTATTAATCGTGATTTATGGAAGCAGTTCGGTATCCAATCATTGCTGGCCACGGGAGTATTTTGTTTCATATTTTTTCTGAAAGATATATACGGATACATTGGGGGATCTCTGGTATGTGCACTGCTTATTGTCTATTCTTTCAGGTTGCTGGATAGAATGATAGATATTAAGGAGTTTTTGCAAAAATTTCGTCGTCAATGATTTTTTAACGCAGTAAAAAAATTAAAGGCAAAATTCTCCTTACTGAATTTCTTGGATTGCTCAATCGCGTGTTTTGACATGCTTTGTTGTAAATTTCTGTCATTATAAATCGTAAGAATTGACTTTGTGAGGTTATGCACGAGGTGCTCGTCTTTTTTCAGAATTATAGAGCAATTACTATTAACAGCTTCTGGCATACCGCCAGATTGTGTTGCTATTATAGGGAGTCCGGCAGCCATGCTCTCTATTGCAGTCAAAGGGAACGCCTCCTCACAAGTAGATGGTATGACAGAAAGATTACAAAATCTTAATATCCCGGGAATATGTTTGTATGGCTGATACCCGGTAAAAATCACTCTCTCCCCCAGATTGGAAGAAATTTTATATATATCTACGAGATACTCGTTTTTAGAGAGGTCATTTACAGACGCGCTCCCTACAATAAGTAATTTAATGTCAGGGAAATCCTTTATGGCGGAAAAAGCCTCAAGTAGTTCTTTAATACCTTTAATTGGCTCAATCCTTCCGGTATATACAATCACAAAATCCTCCTCTTTTAATCTGAATTGAGTTCTGCTAACGCTTTGGTCAGATATGTTACGGAATTTTTCAAGATCAATACCATTGTAGACGACATTCACCTTGTCAATAGAAGAATCCAGAGTACAGACTCGTTGCTTTATATAGGATGATACAGCTAAAACACCGGTGCATGCCGAAACCACCTCTTCGGCCAGTTTAGCTCCTTTGTAAAGATTGTCGTAATGAAGGTGGAGGAATAGTTTTCCGTGATATGTTTTTCTTAAAGGTAATACGAATCCGGGTCTGTTTTCTGAAATCAATACCTCATAATCTCCTGAAGCTATTCTTTTGCTGACCTCTTTGGCAAAAAAATCAAGATAGTAATTGTAAAAAAAGGAGCGGTGTGAATATTGGAATACCTTCCTTTTTACTTTGGTTATAAATGAGTTATTGTTTATAAGAACGAACTTTGTCCTTTTATAATTAGTGAAATCGATTTTCTCAAACTCCTTGTCGTAAACCCCAAATATTGTGATATTATGTTCCTGATGTTCTTCGTTATAATTGATTAAAAAATCTATAAGTGTTTCTACCGCACCACCTTTAATTGCTGGCACAGGTAATATTCCGGTTGTGATTATTGCTATGTTCATCAAAGAGGTAAATTATCAGTGTTTCGAGTGTAAAAGCTCATCTCTTTTCTTTATCAGGAAATTTGCAATATGACCTGCCATAGGATATAGATATCCGTATCCGTCAACAACACAGCCCCCTTCATAAAAATTTATTGTGTGTGTTCCCAGATTATATTTGAATGAATGAGGGGTTATTGACAGTATGTTCTTTTCAGTAAATTCATCTTTGCTTAGTTTTACTATTTGCTGAATCATCATACCTGCCCCATATCGTTCCGAGCTATTTTGTGCGGGTCTGTATATATTCCCATCAATTGTGAATATATTTCCTGCAGGTCTTGATGATGAAAGTCCTGTTACAATTGGCCCTCCATTGTTTGTGCAAGTATATTCTCCTTGAAAATTCTCCGAATGGTAAAGAAAAAGTTTTTCATTGGATTCGGGCACTTTTGATGCAAAGAGCCAATACTCGTTGTTATAATTAAACAACGTAGCATCTGTCATAGGCTCACTAATCATAATCCCTGTTTTGATTACAGAATTGCTGTTTTCATTGTATTCATATACAGACAGTTTTCCTGATGCGCTATTTTCCGGAAAGAGGTATATCTTACCGTTTAATTTATGGAATGCAGGGTAGGACAGGTGACTTTCAAGTTCTAATATAGTGTGTCTCTCAATGAGTCTTTTACTCTTGTTGTCTATTATAAGTCTTGCTATCCTGCCCTTTTTTTCGGAAAAAGGCAGTTCTTCAACCAAAACATTAATAATAGAGTCATCTGAATTAACGACAAAAGGATCTGCAAAAAAACGGTCCTTGTAAGAGTGTTTTAACCACTTTATTCTCTCCAACTGTCCCTTTTTAATAAGGCTTTCAGGAGTTGTGGCGGAGAACCCGATATTCCAATTGTGGCTATATATGTATTTAGAGTAGAACAAAGTTCAATTGTTTTTTATTTATACATTGAAAATAATAAAAAAACAGACAATATGTCCATTATTAACGGCAATATTTTAAATTTGTAATAATATGAATAATTATGGCAAGTTTCGGGATGTTAGCTGAAAGATTAAAGCAAAACGACAGGTTAAAGCATTTTGTACTTAACCTTCTTATAAATCCTGTACGGACAAGGCCGAGACTATGGCTTCGTATGTTAAGACCCTTGTACATAAAAAAAGGAAGTCGCTCGGTTTTATGCAGTAGCGCACGAAAGGATATTGTGCCATTCAATAAGTTTATCATCGGCAGAAATTCTGTTGTGGAGGATTATGCTACAGTTAACAATATGGTGGGAAACATTGAAATAGGTGATAATACAAGAATCGGGATAGGGAATGTGATTATAGGTCCTGTATCAATTGGAAGTAATGTGAATCTCGCCCAGAATGTAACCGTTTCAGGATTGGATCATAATTATGAGGATGTTAATAGCTCTATTGCAAGTCAGGGGGTATCCACTTCGCAGATTGTAATTGAGGATGATGTGTGGGTAGGGGCAAACAGTGTCATTACAAAAGGAATCAGAATCGGCACCCACTCGGTTGTCGCAGCCTGCAGCCTGGTTAATAAGGATGTACCACCGTTTAGTATTGTCGGAGGTAACCCTGCAAGATTACTTAAACAATATTCGAAAGAATCCGGGAAATGGGAGAGGATTATGTAATTATCTCCTGCGGGATTTTTCCCATGTTCCGTCACCTCTCTTTTTCCTTATCAGATATACTATACCGGGGAAAACATTATAGTTCATAAACAAGAAGTAGTAAGGGACAAAAAGTATTTTAACACTAGTCTCCTTACCCTCCGTTTTTTTGCCTAAAATAGCAAGAGAATAGAACAAAAGCTGCAGAGCAAGCATTGATATGTAGATAATGTGCGGATTGATGATAACTATTGCAGCATTGACCGGAAGAAGGGAAAAAAGAGCAACCGGTGTAATACTCCAGCGTAATACTCTGTGAGAAATATACTGAAAAAACAGAGTAGGGTATTTTACCGGATTTAGTATTCTGGCAAGAACTAAAATTGACTGAATACCACCGGCAGAAATTCTGACCTTTCTCTTTCTCTCTTCATTAATGTTCACGGACCCTTGTTCTACGGCATAGGCTTCCTTGCAATATCTTATTACATATCCCCTGGCTGCAATTTTCATTGAGAGCACAAAATCATCAAGCAAAATATCCGGGGGCATCTCTTCATACAGCGAACGTCTTATTGCAAAGAGCTCTCCGGCAGCTCCGACTGCAGAGTATAACCTGGAATCCATATCTTTCAGGAATGACTCATATTTCCAGTAGATGCCTTCTCCTCCGGATGAGAGGCTCTCCTTGTCAGACATTGATATTCTTTTCTCTCCGGCTACACATCCGACCTTTGAGTCTTGGAACTCTTCAACTATTAAAGAGACTGAGAGATCATTAATCATTGTATTGGCATCGGTGAGGATAATTATAGGAGACTCTATCAATGGCACAACCCGGTTTATTGCTGCGGATTTTCCCTTTCTTTCAGGGGAAAAAAAGACTTTTGCCCTATCGTATTGTGAGAGTTGTACATTTGTGCTGTCATTTGAGCCGTCAGTTACCCATACAATTTTCAATTTATCTTCGGGGTATCTAATCTGAAGGCAATTCTGCATCTTTTCATCTATAATATCCTCCTCATTATATGCAGCAATAAGCAGCGTTACCTCAGGCAACTCATCCCTACCGACGGATTTATCCTTTTTTAAGAGTAACTCTTTTACTTTTACAAGGCAAAAAATGATAATCCCGTATCCCAGATATGTGTAGAATACTATTAAGAGGGCAAGCCAAAAATATATCTCAAGCACATTCATTGTTTGTTAAATATTTCATCTACAACTCGTTTCATCTGCACTTCCCATGAAAGAGCATCAACGATTGTATCTCTTATCTCTTCCGGTGTCATTTTTAGAGATTTGTAAAAATCAATAACTGATTTTACACATATAGGAGAGTCATCAGAGGGTGCTTTTAATACGTAAGGCATATAATCAAAGTCGTCATCCACTTCAGAGTAAATAAAAGGGATACCTCTTGCTGCATACTCCCGGTTTTTAAGTGTTTTTATTTTTGTGATATTGGACCGGTGGCGCGCAAGACTGGCTATTCCGAAATCAGCGTTATCAAAGAGAGTGTCAAGCTCTTCCCCGTGCCTGAATCCAAGAAACCTGACATGTTCTTCTATTCCGTATTCAGAGACTAGTTGGGTTAATGACTTTATAATATCTGAAGTACCTTCACCTATAATTTCCAGGTTAACTTCTTCTGAATGTTCATCTTTATAGTATTCTCCAAGACCTTTTATTATCCTGTCGAAGCCATGCCAGTAGTGTATCTCGGCAACGGCAATCATATTAAATGCTGTACTTTCCTTTTTTTTGATTTTTAATCTTATGCTGTTGAAATCTATTCCATTAGAGATATTTATTGTTGGTATACCCTCGATCTCTTTAAGGTCTGTAAAGGTTACTATTCTTGATATATGACCCGGCAACCTTTTTCTGAATATCCTGTTAAGCCGGAAAATGAGCGCGTAATTAAGACTGGCACCCTCCGTCTCCTTATCATAAGGGTATGTAGGGTATTCCATGGCAACGTGTATCCCTGCATTGCGCAATCTCCTGAGCATCTTTAAAAGCGGCGGGTTTGTGTTATAGAAAGACCTGATATACACAAAATCATAGTGCTCTTTTAAAATATGTCCGGTAAGATTTGAAAATTTGAACCATTTGAACAGCTTGGCATATATGCCATTCCCGAAGTTGTCTATAGTGAGGTCTCCGCAAATTCTTCTCTGTGTGCCATCCTTGTCAATGTCAATGTAGCATAAGTCAACATCAAGCCCACATTTTCTGAGAGCTTCCACCTGATACAGAATCTTCTTGCTTATGCCACTGTGGGGGGCAAAGTCGAAGAAGTGGATAAATAATGCTCTCATTGTTTGTTTACTAAATTTGACGGCTGATCTTTCACCTCTCCCGTGGTTTTGACAAAATATTTCCTTATTCCCTTAAATGCCCCTTTTACCCTGTTTGTAAATGCCTTCCTTAGAGATCCGTCTGCCGCTACTGTAGCAGTGCAGGTTGCAGCCCTTGCTTTCCTGCTCCTTACAAATGCAATTTTGCCATATTGTTTCAATCCGTATGCCATTGCTCCATCTTCTCCCCTGATTATCTGTACACGATAGCCGACTTTTCTTCCATATTCTGCCTCGTATGCGAACACAAGTCCTCTGACGCTTCTCTCCGGACTTTTAAATGACAGAAGGAATAAGTTTATATCTCTTAACAATTCATAAAAAAACATCCAGAAACGCGGGTATTCCTTGCTTGGCACATAACTCCAGAGTGATGATACTGCAACAATGCCTGGTTTCATAAGAGCCTCAATAAGAGTCTCTATATATTTTTCCGGATACATTGTGTCGGCATCTATACAAATATAATATTTACCCTTGGCTTCCTGTAGACCTCTGTTCCTTGCATAGCCGCAGCTTTTTTTCTCTTCGTTATAATATGGAAGCATCGTGGCTTTATATACATCCGCGGTTCTGTCTGCGGATGAGTTGTCAACACCTAAAATTTCAATAGGATATTTACACTTTGTGTCACTCAAAGACCACAAGCAACTTAGAAGCCTTTTCTCTTCATTATATGCAATCACCACCACCGAAGCGACCGGATTGTCACTCTGCAGAGACCGGAGTTTTTCTCTTACCTCATCTATGACGTATGAGGGTGCCTCACTAAAGGGTTTTTCAAAAACAGAGAGGTATTTTTTATACCATTTCATAAGCCTTGTTTGTGTTTTTATAATAATGACTTGAAGAGAGAATCCCATTCCTGTCCTATTAGTTCAATGCGGAATCTTTCAGCCCTGTCTCTTGCCTTTTTGCCCATCTCTTTTCTGAAGTCATCATTCTCTATAAGATAATTAATTTTTAAGGCAAGTGTCTCTATATCTCCGGGGTTTGTTAAAAAACCGTCAATTCCATCATTTATTATGTCTTTCGGGCCGCAAGGACAGGCAAAGGCAACGGGTGGAAGCCCGCAAGCCATAGCTTCTGTTATGACCATCCCGAAACCCTCGAAACGGGAACTGAATGCAAAAACTGACCCTTCTGACATTTTGTTTGAAAGATCAGGTACAGCATCATATAGAATGCAACTCTCCTGATTTCCGTTTTTGGAAATTTGATCCAGGAATGCCTCCTTATTTCCATTGCCATATATCTTTAATGTCCAATCAGGGTGTTTCTTTGCAATGATACGCCATGAATCAATCAGCATGTCAAACCCTTTTTGTCTGACAAACCTGCCAGCGGCCACAACTATTTTGTTTGTACAGTCGGATGTTGACTCGGGAAACTCAGGGAGAGGATTGTATATAACGGCAAGGTTGTCGAGCTCAAACCACTTATCTTTGTCCTCATTGCTCAATACTACAAATTTATCCAGTCTTTTAAGGTTAACAATGAGCTGATGCATCCAGATTTTTGCAAAAAAAGTTTTTAGAAGGGGAAAACCACTATTGGCAAAATCCCGGTAATTACTTTTATTGAAATGCATCTCTCCAACCTTTTTGCTTCCATCCTTTATCCTTGTGATGAAATTTATTTCCCTTCTCAACATGGAAACGGTAATGTCTGGTTTTAATTCAAAAAGTGCTCTTTTTAATCTGCTTCTGTATCTAACCTGTTTTACGGAGTAGGCAAATATCTTTTTGTAGAGGGGATACCTCCAGATATCATCATAATTGATGTCCAGATTAATAATTCTTATTTTGTCAGAAAGATGGAAGGCATTTTCCCTATTTTTACCGTCAGTAAGGATAATTACGATTTCATACCCGAGATTTTCCGCCAGATAGTTTGCCTTTATAGAGAGAGTCCGTTCCATTCCGCTTACGGAGTATAGAGATGGTATGCAGTAAGCTATTTTCATGGATTTTCCTCTCATATTCTTTTCCGGATCGTTTATATATCAAATTTAAGATTTTTCTTAAATTTACGATAATTTATAATGCCATGAAAATAGGAAACCCTTACGAAAAAAGCAGTCTTCACATTAAAAAAGGAGGTATGGTACTGGAGGTTGGTCCCGGAAGCAATCCGACCAGAGAAGCTGATGTTCTTGTTGAAAAATTTATTGATGACAACCATCACAGAAGAGGGGATTTCAGGATTTACCCTCACCAGACTATTTTACAGGCAGATGCTAATAAATTACCTTTTGCAGATAAGTTGTTTGATTATGTGGTTTGCAGTCATGTGATTGAACATGTGGATGATCCGGCAAAATTTGCTGAAGAGCAGAGCCGTGTGGCAAAAGCCGGGTATCTTGAGGCTCCTAGTCTTATAGGTGAGATTCTGGCACCTAAAGAGTCTCACAAATGGGTTTCACTTGAGATTGACAATAAATTCGTAATGTTTGAGAAATCAAAGATGCCTTATGATTTTGCAACAGATTTCGGGGATCTTTTTCTGAATTATCTTCCATATCACTCTTTACCATTCAGATTACAGATTCTTACAAGAAACAATTTCAATGCGGTAAGGTACGAATGGAGAGATTCTATTGATATAATCGTTAATCCTTCGGATGAATATCTGAGCTCTTTCTTTTTAAAAAAATGGGATCCTTTAATGGTGCAGAAAATGTTTCCTGAATTTTCAACATCAAGAGAGTTTTCAGCAACAGCAAAAGCATTGTTTTATTTCATAAAGCAAAGATTTATAAGAGCTCTGGGTATATATAAAAAGCCTGTTTCATTTGAGGAATACAACAAACAACATGGTTCACCGGCCAAGAATTAGTGTAATAATACCGGTATACAACACTGCCGACTATCTTGAATCTGCACTTTTGTCTGTTTTAAAACAGACATTGGAGGAGATTGAAGTTCTAATTATCAATGACGGTTCTACAGATAACAGCAGTAAAATAATTGAAGCATTTCAGAAGAAAGATAACAGGATTAAGTATTATTACCAGGAAAATCAAGGGCAATCAGTCGCAAGAAATACCGGTCTTGATAATTCAAGCGGGGAATATGTGTATTTTATGGACAGTGATGATATCCTTGAATCACATGCATTGGAGGTTTGTTATCAAAGATGTGAGGCCGATAATCTTGATTTCGTTTTTTTTGATGCGGATGTCTTTTCTGAGGATGGAGGCTCATTGCGTTGGGATTACATAAGGACGGGAAAGATTTCCGAGGAGTTGCAGACGGGCGGTGAAGCAATGTTAAAGCTTTTGAATATTGGACGATTTCGTGTTGCGCCGTGGCTTCTGTTTATAAAAAGAAGCTTTATCGAGAAATCTAAATTCAGATTTTTTCCTGGAATTATCCATGAAGATGAGTTATTTACCACTAAGTTATTCCTTGAGGCAAATAGAGTTGCCTTGGTCCCCCTCGTTTTATTTCATAGAAGAATAAGGCCAAACTCAACAATGACTAAAAAATTCTCAAGCAGAAATGCTGAGGGTTATTTAAAAGTCATAGAGGAGTTAAGGAATTATTCATTAAATATTGACAGGATCAAAGTATCCCTGGTTGAAAGAGAAATCATTCTTTTGACAAACTCATTGGTCTATCAAGCCGAGGCATTCTCATTAAAGGACAGGATCGTCGTTTTGAGGCGGTTAAGGAGATTGAGGTGTCTGGCTTATATAAAGATAAAAAACCTGTTGATAATTCTTTTTCCGCATCTAACAAGGATAAAACCTTATATTGTCCGACCTATACTAAGGTTAATAAGACATTCTAATTAATATAATTAAAACTCCCGGCAGTATATAGGCTGTCTATAACAGAGTTTGAATACCAGTTTAGATTGGTATTTCCCGAGCTTTCAGCCCACAATTTAAAATCCGGATAGGCTTTGTAAATTTTTACAAACTCTCTTGGATGGCGAATGGATTTTTCGCTTATTATTGCCCATACCCAATTATCTACTGTAGAAAAATTCGTCAGAGGCCTTGTAGCAATAAACAACGATGTGTTGAACCTTTCAGTGGGAGACTGATCTTTAAAGTGAACCTCCTGCCATCTGTATTTGAACACCGTAAACAAATCAAGGTTGACTTTAGATGAGTTGGTGGCATCCAGGAAAGTGAAATTTGAGTAGCTAACCAGACTTGAAGACTTAAAATATATTTTAACAGAAAATTCTTCTGAATTTGTAAATGTATCTATATTCCTGACATTCAGAAAGAGATCCTTGTCGTTGTCGAAGTATTCTCTGTAATCTCCTGTTAGAGGAATGACCTGGGACAAATAATTATACATTTCAGGAGTGTATCCCTTATTAACCCTGTTAATGCTGAACAAGCCGCTAACATTAGGCCCGTTGTCATACACAACATAGTCTACGATATCAATGGGAAACCGATACGATAAGTTGGCCGCAATTCCTATTGTCTCATAGGAACTTCCTATTGCTCTCGGCTGAATGGTTAGGGTAATGGAATTAACCAGGAGCTGATTTGTAAGGTCGTATTCAATGTTAAGGCCGAAAACAACATCATTCATATCCATATCTCCCTTAGAAGGAAACAGGTCTTCGAACATAACTGTTGCATACTTGCCTTTAGCCGGAAAGTAGATTCTCTGAAAATTATTGTTTCCAGCCTTGGTTTGTACAGACTGAGCCTCAGCCTTGACTGTAAGGGCTGAACCTTTACCTGTTACAATGTCGTATGTCCCGGCAGGAAGAAATGATGCTACGGTATCACCACTCTCGTTTAATATGGAAGATACGGTGTTAAGTACAAGTTGTTTTGACTCTATTGTCTTCCAGTCAAAATCAAGAGGCACATCTACAGGTGGTACAAAGGAGTCGTCCGGCATCTTGAAGCATGAGGTACAAAGTAAGGCCGATAATATAAGAACAGGAGTTTTCATTTTGGATAAACCGTATTAACTCTTTCTACAAAAATAGAAAAATATTTGGAAAAATGCTTTAGAGACTGTTATTTTGCATTAATTAATAAGTCTATTAAATAAAACTATTAAATGAGTGAAAAAAATCAAAATATGGAGAGGCAGATAATCGATGCTGCAGAGGAGCTTTTTCTGAAAAAAGGGTTTACAAGGACTTCCACTACTGAAATTGCACAAAAGGCAGGTTGTAATCAGGCGCTTGTTCACTACTACTTCAGGACCAAGGAAAACCTTTTTAATAAATTGTTTGAAGAGAAATTTCTGCGATTCATTGAATCTATATCGATAGATGAAGAGTGTAAAGGAGGTCTTAAGGAAAGGATCGAGAATATTGTCAGAAAACATATCGATTTTCTTTGTCAGAATCCTGGTCTTCCGCTGTTGCTCCTCAGTGAAGTGAACAGGAACAGCGATCACATAGGAAATATTTTTGAAAAGATGAAGCTACATGCTATACATATTGTCGGTATGCTGGAGACTGAGATTGCAAAAGAGCGTGAAAAAGGGCTTATCCGTAATGTGAATGGTTTTGATATGATATTCAATATAATCTCTCTTAATGTTTTTATGTTTATTGCAAAACCGTTGCTCTTGAACATAAGAGATATGAACGACGAGAGTTATAAAGCATTTATCAATGCCAGAAAAGACGAGATTATAAAAACAATTATTGGAGGAATATATTTATGAAAACCCGTTATAGGATATTAATAGTCCTGAGCGTTCTGTTAGCTCTTGGAAGCGACCTGTATGCACAGTATACAATCAGTATATGTCAACAGAAAGTTGAGGCTAATTATCCGCTGGTAAAGAAGTATGATCTTGTAGAACAATCCCGGTCATTTAACCTTAAGAATGCAAATATGGCATATTTACCCCAGGTTACATTACAGGCTAAGGCATCTTATCAGTCAGAAGTTACGGAGATACCAATCTCTTTGCCGGGAGTAAATATCGAGCCGTTTAATAAGGATCAGTACAATGCAGTAATGCAGGTAGATCAGGTAATATGGGACGGAGGTGCTACTGCATCCCGTAAAAACATGATAAAAAAAGAGTCTGATCTTGAAAAAAGCAGGTTGGATGTTGATATGTATGCTGTGAGAGAGAGAGTTAATCAGGTTTATTTTGGTGTAGTTCTTATAGACAAGCAAATAGAGCAAACAGAGCTACTCCTTAAGGATCTTGAAAGAAACGTTAATAAAATTAATGCATACATAAGTGGCGGCCTGGCCAATCAATCTGATTTAGATGTAATAAATGTGGAGGTTTTAAATGCAAAACAGAAAGAAACCGAACTCAAGGCCGGAAGAAGAGCCTATGTTTCGATGCTTTCTGCGATGATGGGCATTAACCCGGATTATAGTTCGACATTCGAAATCCCACAGGATACAGCTACATCATTTGAGATTAGAAGACCAGAGCTAATAATGCTTCAAATACAGGGAGATTTCCTGGACACTCAAAGAGGGATTGTAAAATCGCAACTAAAACCTAAAGTCGGAGCCTATATTCAGGCCGGATACGGCCGTCCCGGCCTTAATATGCTTAATAATACATTTTCTCCTTTTTATATAGCGGGTGTAAAGGCCGTATGGAATCTTGGCGGTTTTTATACAAAAAAGCGCGATCTGGGATTAATTGACCTGAATAAAAAGAGTGTGGAAAATTCAAGAGAGACTTTTTTATACAATACAAACCTTCAAGTAGTAATGCAATCTGAAGAGATAAAAAAAATAAAAGAATTGCTGAATAGGGATGATGAGGTTATTGCTCTTAGAGAAAAAATACAAAAATCAGCGGAGATTAAACTGGGAGAGGGGACAATGTCTGTGTCCGACATGGTGCATGAAATGAATCAGCTTGATGCGGCCAGGGTTATTAAAGCCAAACATGAAGTTGAGCTAATGATGGCAATATACAATTTTAAAAATACTACAAATAATTAAAAAAGAATACAATGAATAGATCATTAGGTTATATGATATTTACGGTGATATTATTCACAAGCTACTCATGCAGTGATAACGACGGAAACTTTGATGCCTCTGGTAATTTTGAGGCAACAGAGATAATAATATCATCGGAAGCAACAGGCCGCATATTAAATCTTTGTGTAGAAGAGGGACAGGATGTTGACCAAAATGTTCAATTGGGTTACGTCGATACCGTTCAACTACAATTGCAGAAAGAGAGGCTTATCTCAAGTGCAAAGGCAGTTAGAAACAGAAAGGCAGATATCCCGACACAGATTGCTGCAATTGACCAACAGATATCTAATCTCGAAATTGAGAAAAACAGGGCCGAACGCCTTATTGCGATGGGCGCGGGCAATACAAAGACCCTTGACGATATTAATGCTCAGATGTCTACACTAAATAAGCAGAAAAGTGCCCAGTTATCATCTTTGCAAAGGAACAATTCAAGTGCAGATAGTGAAGGTTCGGCAATAGAGGCTCAGATAAAGCAATTGGATGATCAGATAAACCGCTGTAAAATCTATTCTCCTGTTAAGGGAACCATAATAGGAAAATATGCCGAGGTGGGAGAGTTTGCAACAGTAGGAAAACCACTTTTTAAGGTGGCAGATCTGGATACAATTACGCTTAAGGCATATATGACACAGAGTCAGCTCACAAAATTAAAACTGAGAGATAAGGTCAGAGTATTTGCAGATTTTGGCCTTAAAGAGAGAAAAGAATATGATGGGGTAGTGTCTTGGATATCCGACAAAGCGGAATTTACGCCAAAAACCATACAGACAAAAGAAGAACGTGAAAATTTCGTATATGCGTTAAAAGTCAGAGTAAAAAATGACGGTTACCTTAAAATCGGGATGTACGGTGAGTTGCAGTTTGTAAATAACAGGTAAATGGAGTCAATAATAGTCAAAGATGTTACAAAACGCTATGGAAGTGTTCAGGCGCTAAGGGGGGTGAGTTTCTCTGCCCATAAAGGCGAAATGTTCGGCCTGATAGGACCGGATGGCTCAGGAAAAACTTCTCTGTTCAGGATTATGACAACACTTTTGTTGGCAGATTCCGGCAGTGTGACTGTTGACGGCTTTGATGTCAGGAAGGATTATAAACGTATTAGAGAGAGGGTCGGTTATATGCCAGGGAGATTCTCTCTTTATCAGGACCTCTCCGTTGAGGAAAATCTTAATTTTTTTGCGACACTATTTAAAACCACTGTAGAGGAAAACTACCCGCTGGTTAAAGATATTTACAGTCAGATAGAACCATTTAAAAAAAGAAAAGCAAGGGATCTCTCTGGTGGGATGAAGCAAAAACTGGCACTCAGCTGTGCTCTGATACATAAGCCGTCTGTACTGTTTCTCGATGAACCTACAACAGGTGTGGATCCTGTATCAAGGAAGGAGTTCTGGGGTATGTTGGGAAGGCTTAAAGAACAGGGTATAACCATTATCGTTTCAACACCTTATATGGATGAGGCGAAATTATGTGACAGAATAGCATTGATTAACGAAGGAACATTTATGAAGATAGATACTCCGGCTGGGATAACAAGCTCTCTTGAAAAGAAAATAATGTCTGTGAAAGGAGATGATATGTATCCTATTCTTAAGGCTTTACGCGAATTGCCCATTGTTGATATGGCATTCGGATTTGGAGACATGCATCATATAACACTAAGAGATTTCTCTACAACAACAGATGCCGTCGTAAAAATGATGGGAAATATCGGTTTTACCAATCTGGAAGTCAGAGAGATTGATGCGAATATTGAGGATTGTTATATGATACTGTCAAAGATGAAATCAGAAAACTAGCAAGAAGATGACTGGAAAATTTTCAGATAGGGAGAGGGTTATAGTCGTTTCCGAATTGACAAAGAAATTCGGGAATTTTACAGCCGTCGATAAAATATCATTTGATGTATATAAAGGGGAGATATTTGGCTTCCTTGGAGCGAACGGTGCCGGTAAGACAACTGCTATGAGGATGCTTTGTGCACTGAGTATCCCGACATCGGGCACTGCACTTGTGGCCAATCATGATACGATGAGGGAATCAGATAAGGTCAAATCTAATATCGGTTATATGAGTCAGAAATTTTCTCTTTATGAGGATCTTAAAGTTTGGGAAAACTTCAGACTCTTTGGCGGAATATACGGAATGAATGACAGGGAGATCACAGAAAAAAGCAATCTTATGTTAGATGAGCTGGGATTTATGTCAGAAAAAAACACACTGGTAAAGGCACTTCCTTTGGGGTGGAAGCAAAAACTGGCATTTTCCGTAGCCATATTCCATAAGCCGAAAGTGGTTTTTCTTGATGAACCAACCGGGGGAGTAGATCCGTCAACAAGGAGACAGTTCTGGGAGCTTATATATAAGGCCGCACACGAAGGTATCACAGTCTTTGTAACCACACATTACATGGATGAGGCGGAATATTGTGACAGAGTCTCGGTAATGGTGGACGGAAGGATTGATGCTCTTGATACTCCTTATAATTTGAAAAAAGAATTCAAGGTGGAAGGGATGGAGGGGGTATTCCTTAAACTTGCAAGAGGGGCAAACAGAAAGGAGATTTAAGATGAGACAGTTTTTAACATTTGTAAAAAAGGAGTTCATGCACATCTTCAGAGATCCCAGAACGATTCTGATTTTGTTACTGATGCCGGCTATTCAGATAATACTCTTTGGTTTCGCCTTGTCCAATGAGGTGAAAAACATAGACATAGCAATATACGATCAATCGCATGATGTTGCATCAAGGATGGTAATTCGCAAAATAGGCGAAAGTCCTTATTTTAATCTTGTTGCATCTATAGATAATATGAATGATGCCAATAAGTTGCTTCAATCAGGAAAAGCAAAAGTTGTTGTAATATTTGAAAGTAACTTATATAACAAAATATTACATGAAGGAAGAGGAGATGTTCAGGTGATTACCGACGGGACAGATCCGAATACCTCAAATGCGGTTACCAGATATGTACAAGTTATTATTGCCGAGGCGCAGCAGGGTTTGACAAATAATTACATGCCGGTTAATGCAGAGCTAAGCATGTTATATAATCCTCAGATGAAGAGTTCATACAGCTTCGTGCCGGGAGTTATGGGAATGATACTGATGCTGATCTGTGCAATGATGACCTCAATTTCAATTGTAAGAGAGAAAGAGGTAGGGACAATGGAGGTATTGTTGGTATCTCCCATGAAACCGATATATATAATTCTGTCAAAGGCTGTCCCATATTTCACGCTTTCTTTGGTTAACCTGACTACAGTCCTGCTTCTCTCTGTTTTTCTATTGGATGTTCCTATAAGTGGCAGTCTGTTTTGGCTAATCATCGTCTCGGTGATATTCATCCTTGTTGCACTATCCATCGGATTGTTGATTTCAACGTTAGTGGACACTCAGGTTGCAGCAATGCTTATCTCAGGGCTGGTCTTCATGATGCCTGTGATGTTACTTTCGGGTATGATTTTTCCGGTGGAAAATATGCCTTTTATTTTGAGAGCAATTGCTCAGTTCATACCTGCAAAATGGTATATACTGGCAGTAAAAAAGCTGATGATACAGGGTCTTCCCGTTAAATATGTACTTACAGAGGTGTCAGTACTTGTAGGTATGGCTGTGGTATTTACAACAATAAGCCTGAAGAAGTTCAGGATAAGACTTGCCTGATATGCTGAAATATTTGATAGAAAAAGAGTTCAAGGCTATAATGAGGAACAAGTTCCTGCCAAAGCTTATATTGGTGTTTCCTGTAATGATGATGCTGCTGATGCCTTGGGCAGCAAACCTGGATATAAAGGATATAAAGGTTGCTGTGGTAGATAATGACAGGAGCCAGCTCTCAACGGGATTAGTGAATAAAATAAATTCCTCCACCTATTTCATAGTTGAGCGATATGCCAAAAGCTACAACGATGCAAAGACAATGGTACAAAACGGAGAGGTTGACATTATTTTAGAAATTCCTGAAAATTATGAAAAAGATCAAGTGAGAGAGAAAAACGCGAAGGTCAATATTTCTGTGAATGCCGTTAATGGAACAAGAGGTGCTATGGGTGGCGCATACCTTTCGAACATTATTTCTGAATTTTTTTCCGGGAGGAATGTGTCTGGTCAAACGGCTCTTATTAATGTTGCAACCCAGACACGGTATAACCCTACCATGGATTACAAGAAATTTATGGTTCCTGCTTTGATGACAATGCTGCTAACATTATTGTGCGGCTTTCTGCCTGCATTGAATATTGTTTCGGAAAAAGAGGCCGGAACAATAGAGCAGATAAATGTAACTCCGATTCCTAAGTTCACCTTTATTTTCTCAAAGTTGATCCCGTATTGGATTATTGGTTTTATAGTCCTTACAATAGTGATATTACTCGCAAAGATAATCTACGGAGTCTCTCCGGTCGGATCTCTGGCCACTTTTTATCTTCTCGCTTCAGTATTTGTCCTTGTTGTATCAGGACTCGGCCTGGTAATATCTAATTATTCGAATACAATGCAGCAGGCTATGTTTGTAATGTTCTTCTTTATGCTTATCATGATTATGATGGCCGGGTTGTTTACTCCGGTGGACAGTATGCCGGAGTGGGCGCAACTTATTGCAGGAATTAATCCTATGAGATATTTCATAGAGATAATGCGCATGCTTTATCTTAAAGGAAGCGGGTTGTCAGACCTTACAAGACAGATAACAGCTTTGGCATTATTTGCAGCGGCATTTAATTTGTGGGCAATAATAAGTTATAGAAAGAAAAATTAAATATTTTATTTAAATTTGCTATAAACCTAAAAGCAAAGCGATGAAGAAGATTATTTTCCTGATTGTCCTGTTCGTATCGGCAAGCAATCTATTTGCGGGCAACGGTTCGCAAAATCCGCCAAAAATGAATTATTATGGTGTAGACTTTTCAATGGTGAAGGTATTTGGAGCAAAAGAGAGCTCGGATAAATTCATTCAGGCTTTTGAGGAGATTAACAAGCTGATAATTGCAGAGTCCACTAAATATCCGTTCACTACATTCTTTACAAAATATGCACATGAACTGGACAATGCTGCTGAGCTCAAGAGGCAGAGGTTCGAAAGTTTCGATAATGTGAATATAGATGAGGCGATATATAGAAGCCGTGTAATGGACGGGAACAGCATGAGTACCTATAATAAGCAATACAAGCTAACGGATCAAAATATATCGTCATTAATAAAGTCCTTTAACACGGGAAAAGATACCGGATACGGCGTTCTTTATGTGGCTGAAATGCTCGATCGTCAAGATGCAATGGGCCGTTATGTTATTGTCTGTTTTAATGTGAAAACAAAAAGAATTCTTTTTACTGAAAGAGTTCAAGGTAAATCGGGCGGGTTCGGCCTCCGAAACTATTGGGGTGCTACATTGGAAAAAATAATGAAACTCTAATTCAATTCTTATTGATATTTGTCTTATATAAAAATAAAGGTTGCCTGCTAATAAGGCAACCTTTGTTTTTATTTACTGACAATATTATTCTAATAAGAGTATATCAGCGCATCATTTGTATATCCGCTTTTAGGCATATACCAGTCTGTGTATGATGTTCCGCCTGATGTCGCCCATTCTGCAAAGTGCAGATATACCGTATTGATAGGAGAACGCTCAATCGGGTGATTGAATGTTTGTGGTATCATAAGCCCCCACATCATTCCGTCAACATATTTATAGATATCTCCGCTGAATAATGTACTTCCGTTTATTATAGATGAAGAGAATTTTGAGGTCGTTGAATAGGTAGGGAGGTGTATCTCTTTTTCTCTCAATCCGGCAGTAATAAAGAAGTTAAGAGCACCGACAGACAGTTTGGACTGTTCTAAGCCAGAGTTGAATGTTATTACTACAGATTTGTCCGGAGTGTTATAGTGTGAGTTTGTAGGGTCTGTATTCAGGAACCCGCTGAAACTTACAAGTTCTCTCTGACTATTGAAAAGTGGAATCACTGCAAGTGAAACATCACTCTCTGTGCCATTTGATGAAGTAGTAAAATAACCCCCTGAAGAGCCTAATGTTTGGCCGGTTACAGAAGAAACACTTGAAGCATTAACCTGATCAAGCTGGAATGCAGCTCCTAATACCATAGTACTTCCACTGGCTCTTACATTATAGTCAATCTTCATTTTTGTTACAAGGTTGGAGGCGTTTGTATAAGTTGCTATTCTGAAGTCCATAACAAGGTCGTTTACATCATAGTCTCCCATAGATGGCCATAAGTCTTCAAAAGCATATGTGCCCCATGTCCCTTCAGCAGGGAAATATGACACAAAAGCAACATTGGCATCATTGTCATCTATATCAGTGCCTGCCGGTATTCCATCACCGTCAACATCAGTTGGGGTTCCTCCACCTGATAATTGTCCAAGACCAGCATTGCAGGTTGTGGCCGGTATATTCTGGGTCTGAGCAGAGGTGAGAATTGCACCATTAGTAAACGCAGGCTCAAATCGTAATCTTCCATTAGTTCCCGAACCTTCTGTCAAATTTGTCAGGACTAATTCAACCTTTCCACTTACCGAAGAGCTTCCTCCACCGTAAGTAGATGTAAAACCGCTACTTATTGTCCCCGAACATTTTAAAACAGAGAACGTACTTGTGTTGTTGCTTATCCAAAGATTATAAACACTTGAGATGTTGCCATCCACAAGGAAGAGGCTGCCTCCAAAAAGATTTAATGTTAAAGAGTTAGGCGCCAGAGATTGACAATGAAACAGAGATCCCTCGTACATATTGCATGTTGTAGTGCCTAAAGTTGCAGCATCTGTTGTTATGTGGCAGTAATTATTTAATGTTGCAGTTGATGACACCCCGAATGTCTCACTTGCGGCTATTTCTCCGTAATTGTTAACTGTTGTACTGTTAGTCTGTGAATAATCCGTTACATTTATCACAGCTCCGGATGTATTTGTTACATTAGAAGATACAGTAAAGTCTACTCCGTATGTGTCAATTGTCCCGCTGTTATAAAGGCTGGAATTGTTAGTAATATAAAGGGTCGGATGAAAGGTTTTTTTGGTTGAGGAGAGTGTAATTGTTCCCTCATTATAAAAGTCAGTACCGGTAGAAACGGTAAAATGCCTGTATCCGGTTATTGTTCCCTTATTAATCGAGTATACGCCATCGCTTAGGCTTGTGCTGCTTGTTGTACTTGTTAGTTTCAACGTTCCTCCGGGCGCTATATATATAGTAGGTACATTCGTTACCAGTGGAGCAGAAGTACTAAGTGACGGGACTTCAACGACACCTCCGTCAAGGATGAAAATGGATGCCCTGTATATTGAGAGACTTGAAACTTTTAGTGTCCCGGCAACATATATAATAAGATGGTTGTTCCATCCGCTCAGACTTGTTATATTGGTATTTGTCACTCCTGACGGGAGGTAGTAGGCTTTGTACTGATTTCCATAGGCACTTGTCTCACCTGTATTGAATCCGGATAAAGAGCCGTTTGAAGAAGAAGTCAGTGTGACATCATAATTTGTTGGAATCGTAACAGAAGGGACAGGACTGGCTCCTAACATCATTGGTGCTCCGAATGTTGCACCCGGAGATTTTGTAAATGCTATTGTTAAAGTGCTAGATGTTACATTTATAGTCTGGACTGTGCTTGACCCATTTGGTAATATTTCCTGAACATATATTTTCTCGAGAGCAGTTGCAAGAGTAAGTGTGACAACATAGGGAGAACCAGGAGTGGCTGACCCTGATGCTATAAGAGACGATGAACTAAGAAGGGGACTATTGAAAATCTTAATCGTTCTGTATGCTGTATTGCTGATTCCGGTTACTGGTTGTACCTGAACTGTACATTTTATCGTTGTCACTGTTTTCCAGTCAAAGTCAGATGGAATGACTCCAATCGGAGACTCAATCGGTCTGTTGTCGGGTTTGAGGTTTACACATCCAATCAATATTGCTGAAGAAACGGACAGCAATATTGCAAGTTTTGTGACGATTTTTCTCATATTGAAATATTTATTATTATGCAAAATTATATATAGTTACAAATAAAAACAAAAATTGTTGATAAAAAAAGAGTAAAATTTTTGCATTATTTATCCATAATTTTAGATTTATCGCAATTTTCTTGTCCCGTACATTGAAAATACTTGTCAATCACCATCAAACCTGTGATTTTTTCAATTGTTTTGTTGGCAAATCGTTTTATATACTCATTTGCGTTTTTTGATATTCTTTCTGCCTCATCCGGGTGATTAATATAGTATTTAAGTTGTTCTTCCAAATCAGAATAATCGGGCCTGATTTCAACATAGTGGAAACCGGGAATCAGCTTACCTTCCATGTGCCATGTCTCATAAGTGGGCTTAGGCATAACAGCAAGAGAATTCGAGGACATTACCCATTTTAAATTAGTTGCTACGTCGTTTCCCTCAATGCAAAGAATAAATTTGTATTTTAGGTGACTATCGATTGACATTGGTTTGACACTCCATTCCGGATGACCTTCGAGCTTTGGATTAATATTGCCAAGATCGCACATGGGATTGCTAAAGTACATTTCCCAGAATTTGATACGTTGTGGTTGAGCAACATGAGCCCTCCCAACAAGCATGTCTCTTTTATCCGTAAATCTCCATTTATCCTTAACTGTTGTAAAATGTCTTATTTTGTTAAGGGGAAGCAGAACTGAATGGGAATTTTCTCCATGTATGGGACGGCTCTTAACAAAAGATGGTATCTCAGGCACATGTGTAATGTCACCGAACAGAAACCCGGCCTTCAGACTCTTTCTGAAGTAGCGCATATAGTTATAAGAATCAAATATGTATACGCTTTTTGCTTTTTTGCCCGAAATAATTGTTTTAAGCTTAAGCCGGTCAAGAGATATCATTTCAGAGCCATCGGCGGATTTCTCCGGATAATTTACAATGCCGGAAAGTTTGTTGTAATAATTTACACGTTCGGTAATCTCTCTTTGCTTTGAAACCGGCAGAGTGTTGTATTTATAGAGGATAGAGGAACGCATGATTCTCGGGAAAATATCCGGAGTCAGATACCTTATTGAATTGATTATATAATATAATACTTTGTTGTTTTTTCTGTTAGGCATGTGGGGTATATTCTGAATTAGTCCGGCTTCTATAATAAAACCATAATATACAAATATAATTCAAATTTGTCTGATGTAGTTTTTCCTGATTGGTTCCACAAACAGATTAGTATCCTCAGAGAATAATTTTATATCTTTATATATAAATCATATAATTTCAGGCTTATGAAAAAATATTGGATTACTTTATCCTTCCTGCTGTTTTGTTTTGTAGCCGGAGCGCAGAGCATAAAATTACGTTCAGGATCTCTCGCAGTTATTAAAGGCGAGAAGGTAATTTCCACCTCCTTCACATATGATAATATGAAGGTTGGTAAATTGACAGAAGTTGAATATGTAAAGAAAAAGGTATCCGAATATAACAACAAAAAATCAGGTTATGGAGAGACATGGCATGAGAACTGGATAAATGACCGTTCTGTCAGATATGAACCTAAGTTTAATGAGCTTTTCGGTAAATATCTCGGGGAAAAAGGCGTTAATCTTAGTGGCGATGCAAATTATATGTTTGTCATCAACGCAGATTTCATTGAACCCGGTTTTAATGTAGGTGTGGCAAGAAAAAATGCTTCTGTTAATCTTACATGTCGTCTTGTAAACAAATCTGACGGTACCGAAGTTGCCCTGATTACAATCATGGACGCTTCCGCAAATAACTTCTGGGGTGATGACTACGATGTAGGGTACAGGGTCCAGGAGTCTTTTGCTAAGGCAGGAAGAGAGTTGGCCAAATTTATTATTAAAGAGTGCAGGCTTTAATCCTGCAACTCTCTTAACTAATTAACCCGTCTATTTTCGCGGAGGCTTTTAATCCGTTTCCGGTTAAGGCAACAACAACTTTGGAACCGGCAGGAAGGTCTTGCGCATAATGTTTTAATGCGGCAACAGCAGATGCAGATGTAGGTTCTATATATACCCCCTGGGATGCAGAAGCTTTAAGAGCCTCGATTATTGTATCATCATCAACAGTGACAAAATCTCCACCGGTTTTAATAACGGCCTCAACAATCTGTTTTAGTCTTACTGGCCTGTGGATTGCGATTCCTTCTGCTATTGACGGGTTATGAGATGAGATCTGGGTCTCAATACCATTTATATAATCTTTCAAAGGTGAGCATTTCTCGCTCTGAACTGCCATTAGCTTAGGCATGCGCTTAATGATTCCGGCGTTCATGAGCTCTTTGAGTCCGAGATAAACACCCAGAATTTGTGAGCCACTTCCTACCGGAGCAAAGAAATAGTCCGGAGCTTGCCACTCCATTTGTTCAAGAATTTCGTATATAACAGTCTTCGTCCCATGTAAAAAATAGGGATTCCATGCATGGGCCGCATAATAGCTCTTTGTTGCCCCTTCAAGTGCCGCATTGGCACAATCAATTCTGTTTCCCTCAATCAGATGCAGCGATGCTCCGTATGCTCTGACCTGAACTGTTTTTCCTGCAGAATTTCCTGCAGGCATGTAGATATTTGCTTTTATCCCGGCTTTGGCGCAGTATGCGGAAATTGCACATGCAGAATTTCCGGACGAGTCTTCAACTATCTCCTTAATGCCAAGTTCATGGCACTTGCTTATCATGATTGCTGCGCCTCTGTCTTTGAAAGATCCGGATGGCATTAGAAAATCCAGCTTGCCCATCACATCCATTCCCCAGAAATTCATCTTAATCAAAGGAGTGTAACCCTCATTGAAAGAAACGACAGATTTAATATCCACCGGAAGAACCTGACTGTATCTCCACAGTGTCTTTTCTTTTGGCATGTTATTTATGTCGAGGACAGGATTAAAGTCAAGATCAAGGTAACTTCCGCATTTACAACGCCAGATTGGCTCATCGGTAGAGTATTTTGCCCCGCAGGTGGGACAAGTAAATTTGCATTTCATATTTTTCATATAGTTAATTCTTCTCCTTCACTGTGTGCAATTATTGCTGCTCCGGTCAGGTCGCCCCAGACATTTACCGCAGAACGGATCATATCAAGTGGCTGTTGTACGACAAGAACCAGTCCGATTCCTTCTAACGGAAGCCCAACGGCATTCAGGACGACTGCAAGCATTACAAGACCGGCAAGAGGTATTCCGGCTGCACCTATTGCTGCAAGAAGGCTGGTCATAACTATAACGATTTGTTGCCCCAAAGTGAGGTCTATTCCATAAACCTGTGCGACAAAAATCGCAGTTACACATTCAAACAAAGCCGTTCCGTTCATATTAATAGTGTTCCCCAGAGGAAGACAAAAAGCGGCTATTTTTTGCGAGACACCACTTTTCTTCTGTATGTCAGGAATGTTTATAGGCAGTGATGCAGCGGAGGATGCCGTGCAGAATGTCGTTAGCAAGCCTGTGCCCATCTGGTTCATAAATTTATATGGATTTTTTCGGGTAAGGGTTACAAATATGGCAGGCAAGATTCCTAGACCTTGTATAAGGCAACCTCCGGCAATAATGGCTGCATATATGCCAAGGCTTCCGAACATTTCACTTAATGCTGCAGTGTCTCCTGCCTGGGATCCGATTATTGATGATACTACACCGAAAAGGCCATAAGGAGCAAAACGTATCACAAGGAAGGTCATTTTAATCATCACTTCGTAAACACTGTTAAAGACATCGGTAAGCAAGACTCTCGATTTCTGAGAGGATAGGGTAATGAAAGTGCCGAATAAAATGGCAAAGAAAATTACTGGCAACATATTTCCTTCAGCCATAGCCTTGAATATGTTAGTAGGGACTATGCCTACAATCTGATCAATCATGGATACTTCGGTGGATGCAATACTGTCAACCTTTGTCTGAAGGTTTAGGTCTACACCGACTCCGGGCTTGAATACATTGACAAGAACCAATCCAAGAATGCATGCTATAATTGTTGTCATAACATAATAAGCAAAGGTCTTGCCTGCAATCCTGCCAAGATCCTTTGTCTCTCCAATGCTGGAAACACCCATAACCAGAGCGCTGAATACAAGTGGGATAACGACCATTTTCAGGCCGTTCAGGAATAAATCCCCCATCCATTTTGTATAGATGGTATATTCGTGTCCGAAAATTCCTAGTAAGATACCAAGACAGATGCCAATCAGAATCTGCCAATGCAAAGCGAGCCTTATTCTCTTAGTCATAGGGTGAGTTTGAAGTATTATAGTTTAGTTTGTCTTGTAAATATAAGCTTTTCCTTCAATAGCACTCTATTTTTGCCAGAGATTATTTTTTTAAGATAGTATAAAATAGACCAAATGATGTTTTGTAACGCGCACAGAATAAATTAAGTACAAGAATACTGATAAAACGCTGATAAAACGCTGACAAAATGCTGAAAAATTATTCTGCAAGCTTGGCCTTGTAATATGCCTTGAAATCTTCCCATTTGTAGTAGGGCGCTATATCGCTCTTTATAGGAATCTCAACCTCTTTTTCACAATGCAGTATTTTTACAAGTACATCCTTACATTTGTCACTCCTATAAAAGATAATTTGAAGATTGACACCCATTGGGCTTATCTTGAAATCGCTCCAAACCTGATAGATTTTTTCCGGATCATCGGTTCTGACATTCATGCCATTTATATCCATTAAAGCAAGAAGAGGAATAATATATGAGTCGTGACCAAACCTGAGGTCTGCACTTATATCTCCGCCATTTATGGCCCTTTCTGCGCAATCAAGAATGTCTTTGAGAAGTAATTTTGAGCTGTCTCTTACAACTTTCCCGTTTATACCGGAAGGTCCGCAGGTGTAATAAAGAGACATATTGCTTCCTTGCCATAGAGTAAAGAGCTCCTCTTCGGTGAATATGTCGAACAATGTAAAATTCAAAGAATCAACGCATGGTATGTCAGTGGCAATCAGATGTATACTCCTCATAAATAAGAGGGGATTGTCCACGATTGTTTTGGCATATACCTGATCAGTGAAAAGCCTGGATATGAAAAGATTGACATTCAGATTTGCGGAGAGGAAATTGTCTCGTATTGTATATGCAGAGTCTTTTTTAGTCTGGGTGTAGCGATTATTAAGGTATCTGTTTCTGTCAGAAGCCTCCCTTATAAACTCGATTTCGGGATTAAGTTCTTTTAGTTTTTCATTATTGGCGGCCATACTTAATATACATCTTGGTACAATGGTGGATCTGCTGTAAATCTTGCATTTTTTGCCATTTTTTGTAGAGAAAACCTCTGGGAATGAAAAGAACATCCTTTCTGCTATCTCTTCGTGCTCTTGAGCTCCAAGCTGGGAAAGGTCTCCATAGCGGTTCCATGCATCTTTTGCAGCAGCATCAACCCTTTTATATACACTTTCTCCAAGTTGGGAAAGTTTTCCCTCTTCATGAGCCTTGCCAAGAATGCCTTGTGGGTATGTGTAGGTTTCGGCTGTCTGTACCCATCGTGAGCCGTGTCGCCCGTAATGGCTTATATAGAAAGGCTTGTAGTCTTTAGGGGCAGGTGTTGATTTTGTTATTTCAAAGTAATATGGCTGATAGATACCACTTGCGTGTCTCGGGTTTTTTATGAACTCCTCTTTTGTGGTTTGTGAAAAGAGGGATGCTGAAATAAGAAGAAATGCGGCTGTAAAAGAAAAATACGGATGCTTCATGTTGTTATTATAATAAAATCCGAGTATAAAGATAGGTTTAAAATTATTATGAAAAAGTATCCGTGGCCGCCGTGATTAAAAAGTAACCCGATTTATATAAATATACTAAGTGTAAAATATCGGAATATAAAAACATGTAACAAACAAAAATACAAATAGATAAAAAATATTCAAAATTATACCGATGTTTTATTTGGCTAAATAATTTTCTTATATTTGCCCGCCAATAATAATTAATTTGAATATGCAACTGCATCAACAATTCATCCATATTGCCAATAATTTTCCAGATAAATTGGCTGTGGTAGACAAAACGTTGAACAAGAAGATTACCTATTCCAAAGCTTTAATAGCATCTCTGATTTTGTGTAAAAAGTTTAAAGCTTATGATAAAGGCTTTCTGGGTATAATGATCCCAACCTCAGCCGGATGCGCACTGGCTACATTGGGTGCACTGATGAGCGGCAGAATTCCTGTTATGATTAATTATTCAACAGGAGCGGAAGCTAATGCAAGATATGCGCAGAAAAAATGTAAGTTCTCAACAATCATTACTTCAAAAGCACTTTTGGAAAAGATAGGCTGTCCGAAAATTGAAGGGATGATTTTTCTGGAAGATATAATGGCCGGTATAGGTTTGCTTGACAAGGTTAAGGCGGCAGTGCTCTCAAAACTACCGGAAAGTGTTATCAGGAAAAGGGTATACAATGGGAGTGATGATGACACTGCAGCCATTCTTTTCACAAGTGGCAGCGAAAAAGACCCTAAGGCTGTTCAGTTGAGCCACCGTAATATAATAGCAGATATAGAAAGCTTCAGCAACCATATCCATTTTTCAGAAGAAGATGTGATGCTTGCAAATCTGGTTTTCTTTCATGTATTTGGACTGACAGTCAATCTGTGGGTGCCTTTTTACAAAGGAATGACTATGATAACATATTCTAACCCGCTTGATTTTCAGACAGTATGTGCAATAGCAAGAGATGAGAAACCGACAATAATGGTAGGAACACCAAGCTTCTTTTGGGGATATCTTCATAAATCAGAAAAAGGAGACTTTAGTTCAATCAGGGTAATGGTTTCAGGTGCAGATAAGTGTCCGGATGCTCTCAGGGAGGGATATATGGAAAAGCATGGTGTAACACTTCTGGAAGGATATGGAGCAACTGAGACATCTCCGGTTATTTCTGTAAACTCTCACGAGTATAACAGACCGGGCAGTACAGGAAAGGTTATTCCGGGCGTTAAGGTCAGGATAGAGAATTTTGAGACGGGAGAGGATTGCAAGGTAAATGAGGTTGGGAAGATTCTCGTGAAGGGGGATATTGTGATGAAGGGCTATTACGATGATCCTGAACTTACTGAGGAAGCAATTACAGACGGATGGTACAATACCGGTGATATGGGTTACTTTGATGAGGAGGGCTATCTTTGGCATTCAGGTCGTTTTAAGCGGTTTGTAAAAATAGGTGGTGAGATGGTCTCCCTCGTCAAGGTTGAGAATACTTTGGAGAAATTGTTGCCGATGGGTGTCTCATGTTGTGTGGTGGATGTCCATGATGAGAAACGTGGTTCTTCTATTATTGCTACTGTAACAATAGAGGTTAATAAATCTGAACTCCTGAAGAAAATGGGAGAGGAGTTGCCTAACATTGCTCTCCCTAAACATTTTATTGTTGTAAGAGACCTTCCTATGATGAGTTCCGGCAAGATAGATTTCCGGAGTGTAACAAAGATTGTCCAGGAGATTCTCAGCAATCCTGAAAAGCAGAATTCCTAAACCCACATATTAATTCATTTCATGTTAGACATCTGTCCATATTGTGCAGATGTCTATATTTTTGTATATTGTTCTACTGAATTTGTTATATTAAAGACATGTCTGAAATTTCTCTGTTCTGGTTTCGCAGGGATCTGAGGCTTGATGATAACTGCGGGCTTTTCCATGCACTTAAAGGTGGGCTTAACGTTCTTCCTGTTTTTATATTCGATACGGGTATACTCGGGAATCTTACTGATCGTTGCGACAAAAGAGTCGCCTTTATCTATAACTCCGTTTCGGATCTTAAAAATGAACTCGGGAGGCATGGCAGTACATTGCTTGTTCAATACGGAGAACCCGTAGCAGTTTTTAAATCGCTTATAGAAAAGTATAAAGTTTCATCGGTCTATACAAATCATGACTATGAGCCTTATGCGGTTAAAAGGGACAAATCCGTCGAGGATTTTTTGAGAAGCAATGGGATATCATTCAGGACATTCAAGGATCAGGTTGTTTTTGAAAAATCCGAGATTGTAAAAAATGACGGGAGTCCTTACACCGTCTTCACACCATACTCCCGGGCATGGAAAACATCTTTGAAAAAAAAACCTTTACCCGAATTTCCGAGTGAGCATTTTCTTGACTCTCTCTTTAAAACAGAGCATAGTATTATTCCGGATATTCAGGAAACCGGTTTTTTGAAATGTGATACAATGCCGGTTAACCCATTGATTAAGGAGGATATAATCAGCAACTACCAATTGACAAGAGATTTGCCTTATGTTGAAGGAACCTCTAATCTGGGAATATACATAAGGTTCGGTAGAGTAAGTATCCGTAAGTTGGTCAATATTGCGTTGAAGTTAAATGACTCCTGGTTAAATGAGTTAATCTGGAGAGAGTTTTTCATGATGATTATCTCTAATTTTCCACATGTGGTTGACACAAGCTTCAAGAAAAAATATGACCTGATACGTTGGCTCAATGACGAAGAGGAGTTTCAGAAATGGTGCAACGGAATGACCGGTTTTCCGATGGTGGATGCAGGTATGCGTCAACTTAACCAAACCGGTCTGATGCATAACAGGGTAAGGATGGTGGCGGCAAGCTTCCTGACAAAGCATCTGCTTATTGATTGGCGGGCCGGAGAGAACTATTTTGCCTCCAAACTTCTGGATTACGAGCTCTCTTCAAATAATGGGAATTGGCAATGGGCTTCAGGCTCCGGATGCGATGCCGCGCCATATTTCAGGATTTTCAACCCTTATGAACAGCAACGACGTTATGACCCGGACATGGTCTATGTGAAGAGGTGGATTCCTGAATACGGAACACCTGATTACCCTTCGCCAATTGTAGATCATACATTTGCAAGAGAGAGAGCTTTAAAAGTGTATCGTGATGCAATGAGTGAAGTAATCTGAAAATGCTTATATTCGAATAAAAATCTGTATATGAGATATAAAACCATTCTTGTAGGAATACTCTTTGTTGTAATGGGTATTTCTTGTTCTCCAAAATATTCTGTTTCCGGCAAAATCACAGGATTGAAAAACGATACGATGTATGTAGTATTAAAATCAGACTCTCCTGAAAGACGCAATTTGAATAAGTCCGGATTTTATGATACTGTGATTTTAAAAAACGGGAAATTCGGGTTTAATCTGGATGATAGATTTTTTAAAGAAGTATGTTTGTATCCTTTAGGTACAAATATTCATATTTTAAAAAGTGGAATAAGAATCGGGCATGATTCCGATTTTATAACCTTATTTCACAGCAGAGAGAATATAAAGGTTAATGCGGATTTTGACGGTAAAATCATCTCTTACACATTGAAAGGTTCTCCTTTAAATGAGGCATATTCAGAATTCCTTTCTTCCACATGGGATGCCAAACGTATGAGAGGGGAGAGTATTAAGGAAATCAGAGAGCTACGAAAAGCAAACAAGCCTCTGACTGAGGAACAGGCTAAACTTAAAGAGGCAATAAAATCCTTGCATGATATTCAATTGGATTATGTTTCAAAAAACATGAATTCGCCACTTTCGCCATATATTTTATCAAAATTATATTTTACCCCTGATGATTACCCTAAGATTTTAACGTATAAAGGAAAGTTTTCTGATGAGGTAATGGTCTCGCCATTGGCATATAGTTTTATTAATATTATTAGTTCGGCGGAAAAATATTCGGCAGAAAATTATGAAGGCGCAAAAAGAGAACAGGAGAAAAAAGACATTACATTAAACTCACTTATAGGAAAGCTGGCACCAGATTTTTCTTTAAGTTCATATAATGGAGAAACAATTTCCCTATCATCATTTAAAGGGAAGTATCTACTTGTCGATTTTTGGGGAAGCTGGTGCGGATGGTGTATTGAAGCAATACCGACAATACAGAAATGTCATGAGAAGTATAAGGAAAAGATGAATTTCATGACTGTCGCTTGTTCAGATAAAGAGGTATTATGGAAAAGTGCTATTGAAAAGTATAAGATGCAGGGATTTGTAAATCTGATTGATGATAACGGTAAAGTTGCCTCATTGTATAGCCTGCACGCCTATCCGACAATTTTGCTTATTAATCCGGAAGGCATTATTGAGGCTGTAGGAAATGGCGAAATCATTGAAAGTATAGATAAATTGTTCTAAAGATGGGATATAATTTGCGGGTTTGAATAATCTTTTTTTACTTTGCAATAAAAAGTACTTTTAATGAAAGAGGAAAAAGATTATATCAGGGATATAACAGAGATTCGCTCAATGATGGAGCGTTCATCTAAATTCAGATTGCTTTCGGGTTGGGCCGGCATAACAGCGGGCTTACTTGCCTTGTTAGGAGCCTTTTTTGCTTATTATGTCCTGGATTTCAATCCGGGAGGGGAACTGCAGATTTCCGGTATAATTCCTCTAAATTCACAAGTAGTAAAGGTGCTGCTGCTAGCGACGATTGTGCTTGTTTCTGCTTTTTCAACAGCTTTATATTTCTCATATCGTAAAGCCACAGAGAGAGGAGAAAAAATATGGACACCGATTACCAGGAGACTGCTTACAAGTATGTTTATACCTATGGTGACCGGCGGGGTGCTGATATTTGCGCTGCTTCTGAACGGCCTTATCGGACTTGCTGCACCTATGACATTGGTTTTTTATGGTCTTGGCCTCTTTGCTGCAGGTTCACATACTCTTGCAGAGGTACGGTTTCTGGGGCTTGTAGAGATTGTTCTGGGACTGGCAGCGATATTTATGGTTGAGTATTCTCTTTATATCTGGGCTGCCGGATTTGGTCTGGCTCACATAATTTATGGCATTTACATCTATATAAAATACGAAAAGTGATTCCGACAGAAGGACTACATAAGGCATTTGAAAGCAGAGTCAGGTTGGGTATTATGTCTGCCCTGGCTGTCAATGAAATGCTTGACTTTAATTCCCTGAAAGAATATCTGGATATTACTGACGGGAATCTGGCAAGTCATATAAAGGCTTTGGAAAAAGAGCAGTTTATCGGGGTCGAGAAATCATTTATCGGGAAGAAACCGAATACACGTTACTTTATGACGAGCGCGGGTAAAAAGGCTTTTAAAAGTCATCTGGATGCGCTGGAGAAATTTCTGGAATCAAACAGAAAATATTAATTTTTTAATAAAAAACTTAAAAAGGCAAATTCCTATATTAAGAATAATAAAATTCTATCATTATGAAACAAGTTGAAATATCTTCAAAAACAAGTTTAAAAGATCAGATGCTTGAACATCAAAATGATGCCGGGTATCTTGAGTTGTTATACAGGAGCAACAGAGAGAAATTTAAAAAGGAGTTCCTTCAGGTTTATCCTGATCTGAGAAACAACCCTCTTGCAGAGTTCTGGTACGAAAGGCTGAGTGATGAGGGGATAGTGAAAAGTGATAAGAGTAAAGTGAAAAGTGAAGAGAGAATAGTGAATAGTGAGGAGAGAATAGTGAAAAGTGAAGAGAGAATAGTGAAAAGTGAAGAGAGAATAGTGAATAGTGAGGAGAGAATAGTGAAGAGTGAAGGGCTTCTTGTTGTTGTAGTAGCCTCTATAGTGGCTGCTATAATTGCGAAGCTGCCGGCAATTCTTGGTCTGGCCGAGGAGCCCTTTTATGTAAGAAATGTCGGATTTATTGTCTTTCCTGTATTGGCAGGATATTATGCCTGGAAGAACAAACTATCAAGGCTAAACATATCAATTATCAGTCTGTTTTTTATAATGGGTGCAATTTTTATCAACCTGCTGCCTGATATTGAAAGTGATGTTACCACACTCTCCTGCGTACATATACTGTTTTTGTTATGGGCTCTGCTTGGCTTTGCATTTGTAGGCAGCATAAAGAGCCTCCAGGAGAGAAGGCTCGCCTATTTAAAATATAATGGTGATCTGGGTATTATGTCCGGACTGTTATTAATTGCCGGTGTATTATTGAGCGGAGTGACAGTTGGTCTGTTTGAGCTTTTAGGCCTGAAAATAGGGAATTTCTATTTCAATTACATTGGGATTATTGCACTATCCGCCATACCTGTAATTGCCACATATCTTATTGAGAAGAACCCTCAACTTGTAGGCCGAATCACTCCGGTTATTGCCAGAATCTTCAGCCCTCTCGTTTTGATTATGTTACTGGTATATTTAGTGGCAATGATATATTCAGGAAAAGATCCGTACAATGACAGGGATTTTCTGATGATGTTCAATGCTTTACTTGTAGGTGTCATAGCTGTGATTTTCTTTTCGGTTGCAGGCGATACTGCTGTCTCAAAGAAAAGTCCTCAGATGTGGATATTGTTCTTATTATCAGCAGTTACTATTATAGTAAACGGAATAGCTTTATCTGCAATAGTGTTCAGAATCTCGGAGTGGGGGATAAGTCCGAACCGTGCAGCCGTATTGGGTGCTAACCTTTTAATCCTTGCCAACCTCCTGATGGTCTCTGTTCAACTTTTTAAAGTTGCAACCGGAAAAAGGGAACCTGAAACAGTGGGCAGGGCTATCTCAGGATTTCTTCCTGCCTACATTGTGTGGGCAGCAATAGTGACATTCGGGTTTCCTGTAATATTCTAAATAATTGACCCTTATTTCAAAACCACTCATCGTATGGTGAGAGGTTTTATCTTAACTTCGATAATAAGCTTAGGATTAATAATGTGACAAAAACATTGTCACCATATATCTCTATCAATTTTTCACGGACTATAGAGGGAGCATGGGTGTCAGTCTCAAAAATAGATTCTGAATGTATGGATGAAGATGAACGGAAAATAATCCTTCATGCGTACATCAAGAAGAGCCCGTCTATCCTGGTAAGACGGGCTCTTTGTCATATATGCATTAACTTCAGAACCTGATTTTTGCCAATGTTATTAAGAAAAACTAACGTGCCTTCTCGTTATTTATGAAAGAGGTCATTTTCAGTAGTTTTTCCATCTTTTCTTTATCGGCTATTTCCTGTTTCGGTTTAAATTGTTTTATAAGATTAAGCTCTATTTTAGCCTGATTCAACTCAGATGGCCTGTCGCCAATTCTCTCCAGAAGAGTGATTTTATCTTCCCAATATGATGTGTATACATACATACTGAATGAATCATCAGCCGCATAACATTTTTCCAGCCACTCTACAGCATGGGATAGAACAGCCTTGTCATGGCTGTTACTCATAATTACTGGTTTGTACCATTGCTTGAATCTCCTAGAATCAAGGTTATTGTAAAAGCCTGTTTTTATAAGTGAATCTATCTTATAAGCATATTCTTCCCACTTGTTGGTATATTCGAGTACTTTGATCCTGGTATTCTCAACAACCTCAGCTCTGGACTCGAAATTCCGTTCTTCCATGAGATTGATTAATTTATTGAATAATATCTCATCAAAAGGGTTCCCTTCTTTAACCTGCCATAAAAGCGAATCTGCAAATTGTGTATATTTTTCATTAATCACCCCTGTGACACGTTCTTTAGAAAACTTCTTGTCAAAAATATCACGATTGTTGATGATATAAGTGATTACAGATGAAAAAGGGTCTCTTACTTTGGATGCAATCATCTCAAAATTTTCATTGTCTAAATACTGCTCTTTAGGTATGATCGACAAGTATTGTTGTGTTACAGCCCTTACACGGGAATCAGATGTGGCCTTCAGGACATTTAAATACTCCTTTACAATTTCCGGCTTGTTCTTATTTTTATTATATCTCTCATCTAAACCGGCATTAAAGGTTCCACCCTTTAGTGCTGTCTGTGCGTTTTCAAGCAATTTATCTCCGGACATGAATCCAAGAGCTCTATGGATTATATTGCCTTTTGAATCTACCCAGAGAAGAGTCGGATATGCACCTACATGAAACTGCTTCTGTAAAAGAATACCGTCACCTTTTTCCATGTCCATTTTACAATTTATAAAGTGATTATTGAAGAAGTTACCTATATCTGATAAAGTGAATACCTCTCCGGACAATCTTTTACACGGACCGCACCAAGAAGTGTAGCAATCGATGAAAATTATTTTTTTTTCTTTTTTTGCTTTTAGAACAATGTCAGACCAGGAACCATTTTCAAATTTTATCCCTTCTTTATTATCAGCTATGGAAAGAATCGGGAAGCAGACCAATAATATACTTATTAATATTTTTTTCATTTTATTTTTGGATTATTAAATAAAGACCGGAATATTTGATCAATATGCCAGAACTCTATTCAGGGCGGCTATTTAAAAATTACAGATAACTTTTCCTCTAACTCTTTTCCTTTAAGGTTTTTGGCAATTATGATTCCTTCAGGATTTACAAGGACGTTTTGGGGGATAGCATTAATCCCATACAACACTGCCGCCTTATTTGGTATTTTTAAGTCAGATACTTGTATCCATGGAAGTTTATCTGTCTGATAGGCTTTTACCCACCAATCTTTCATTGCAGCAGCATCAAGAGAAATTCCCAAAACCTCAAGACCCTTGGGATGGTAAATTGAATAAGCCTGTATGAGGTTCTTGTTTTCTCTTCTGCATGGGCCGCACCATGATGCCCAAAAATCCACTAACACATATTTACCTCTGAAATCTGATAATTTCACAGGATTCCCATTTGCATCAGGCTGGATGAAATCCGGAGCCATCTTACCAATGGATGTAGCTAAAATGTTCTCCATTTGGGTGCTGAATTCTTTACCTGACGGTGTCTCTTTAATGTTTTCAGATAAAGATGTGAAAAGGGGTGCAACAATGTTATATTCAGGGAAGTACCCTCCGTATTTCTTTAGTGCGACCAAACTCAGGAAGCTGTCGGGATGTTTTTTTATATAATCCAGATATATAATGTCCTGTTCTTTTTTAATCTCCTCGTCTTTTCTGTCAAATTCGGCATTAATCACAGGGTCTGCTTTTTTTTCTTCACTCAGGGCATTGAATTCTGCTTTTAGTGCATCCTTTTTTTGCTGAGATGATTGAAGCGCAGATTGAAGCTCCTTCATGTCTGAATTTATTTTTGATCCTGTAATTTCTGCCTGTGATATACGGTTGCTTTTGCTTGTAATATAAGTTGTTCCAGGTTCAAGATAAAATGTGAGTTTATCTATTCTGAAATTTTTAGAACCGCTATAGTCTACAATCAGTTGAACCTCTATAGGTTCTGCGACTTCACCTTTAAATTCAAATTGTCCGTTGGTAGCATTGGCTTTCAGGGAGATGTCGGTATTTAACGTTTGTCCTGAAAGCGTAAGTGTTTGAGGTGTTCCGCTTGTCACAAAACTGCCTTTTATAAGAAATTCACCTTTTTGTGCGTATAAGGCAAAAGGAATAAACAATATAATTGATAATAGTATTTTTCTCATTTTAATTTTTTATATAAGATATCTATTCTGGATTTTGTTCCCAATCGGGATTAAAATATAATACCTGTATTGGAATTTGTAATATATATTTATTACTACCCGGGGTAAGACTGGCAACCACATTTCCCAAACCATCATATCTCCTGATTTCTGGCATACGCCCTTCGGCATTCAGACGCCTCATATCAAACCATCTCAAGCCACAGAAGGAGAGTTCGTATGTCCTTTCACTCAGAACTTTTTGTAGTACTTCTTCTTGATTGTCCGAGACAAATTTAGTGTAGTCCGCTGCTTTAAATCGGCATTTACGGATTATATCCAGATGGTTTATAGCCTCAGGCAGATGATTTGCCCTTGCCTCTGCCTCTGCAATTATCAGATGCATCTCTGCAACAGAAAGTCCCCAGTTAGGGTAGGCGTATCCTGAAGGTACACCCGCATGGACAAAATTAACCTTTCCTCTTGTCGGGAAACTGTAATCTCCAAGATTATTGTAGAAAAATGTCAGACGGAGATCCTTCTTATTAAATGTTTTTAGAAACTCCACAGTCGGTAAATCTTTGCCAAGATAAGAGATGCCGCCAAGTCTTGCGTATATGGCATCAGATCTTTTCATAAGATGAGGAATCCCTTTGGCGTCAGTTATGGTTGTGTAGTCCAGGATTTTATCCGGGCCATTGTTAAGCGCTAATTGAGCATTCTCTGCAGCTTTAGAAAAATTACCCATGTACAAATATGTCCTTGCAAGAACCGCATATCCTGCAGCTAAACTGCCGCGGAAACGGTTTTGACTGTTATCTTCAGGCAAATCCGGGATAGCTTCATTTATATCTGCTATAATATGGTCATAAATTTCCTGAACAGTACTTCTTCCCGGAACTGGGTCTGTTACATCTATTGAGGTCACGAATGGAACGGCAAGATCTGTGGAAGCCGTTTCCGAATCATATTGTTTGCCATATAGATTGACTAATCCCAGATATTCATAAGCCCTTCCCAATAATCCCTCGGCTCTCAGACTTAATTTTTCCTGATCGGTTCCGTCTTTAGCAGAGAGGACATTGGCAATAACAGCATTAAATAAATAAATTGAACTATAGTAATTACTCCATAATATTGCACTGCCGGGTACAGTCTCTGAAAACTGAGATTGCCAGGTATATATCATGTCGTTAGATGAAGTCAGAGTGGTAGGAATGGTTGGTTTATCAGTAAAATCTGAAAGATAATTTAACTGCATAGGCGTTGATGTTTCAACATCTCCGTTATTCAACCAGGAGTCATAGTCCTTTACTGTTTCTAACAGGCGTTTACCCTTTGGAGCAACATCCAGATACTGATCACAAGAGCATAGTACAAGTATCGGTATTACATAAATTAAAAGTGTTCTGTATGTTTTTTTCATTTTTATTACTCTTTAATAATGATCAGAAACTTAAATTAATATTGAATGTATAGGTTGGTGTCAGATATTTCTTTGCGTAATTTCGTGTAGCCGCACTATAATGATATCTGTTAAAACCTATTGAATAAACATTTGAAGCTTGTATCCTTATCTCCAGATTTGACAATACGGATTCTTTCAGCCACTTATGATTTCTGAAACTATATGATGCCGTAAGATCTCCTATTGTCAAATATGCTCCGTTAGCGACAAACCTGTCGCAAGCTTCAAGATAACTGTAATAATTCTTATATTTTATTGATTGCAGGATTCCGGGTTTTGTCTCATCTCCGGCCTGTTTCCAATAATTTCCGGCCCCTTCAAGCGGTCTTGTTGCAGATGGATCAGGAACAGGTATTTTTACTTTAAAACCACCATAATAGTTAATCATCGCATAAAAGTAAAAATCACCAACATCTAACCTGTTGCTTAATCCAAAGTTATATGCAGGTATTTTAGTGCCTTTATAATCTACATCATTTATACCCTAGTTGTCTTCGTCAAAATGTTTGGTGGTCCCGTCTTTTCCATAAATAAGAGTCCTTCCGTCAGTATCAACGCCGGCATATCTGTATGTGAAAATTGCTCCGATAGGATATTTTTGAAGATAGTCGGCACGATCACCTACGGAATAGAGATAGGACTTATTACTAGCAGCATTTGGCGTTATATTGGTGTTATAAACCTGAAGAATCTTACTTCTGTTGTATGAGAATATAAAGCCGGTATTCCAGTTCATTCTCTTGTTAGATATCCAGTCAGCATGTAAATTGAACTCCACTCCGGTATTCAGGATAGTACTCTTGTTTATCATCGCTGAAGAGACTCCTTTGGTAGGATCGATCTCATTATTTGCCAAAACATCGGAGCTCTTTTTAATATAATAATCTATATTTCCGGATATGTTTTTTAAAACGCTGAAATCTAGTCCTATATTTGTGTTATATGTCTTTTCCCAACGCAGCTTTGAATTTGCAGGAGATAAAAGGTCAAGCGTGGTCAATGTACCGTCTAATGCATTCAGCGCATCGGAAGCAATAATCTGAGGCAAGGCATTTTTTGCAACATTACCGTTGAATCCAAGTGCGGCACGCAGTTTGAGCGATTTCAGCCATTCAAGACTACTGATAAATTCCTCTTTTTTGATATTCCATCCGGCACCGAGAGACCATAATGGTTTGTATTTATATTTAGAGTTGGTTCCAAAAAGATTTGACTGATCCATACGAATACTTCCGGTAAGGGTGTATTTGTTCTTATATATATATGCAAGGTTGGAATAAGCAGAGATGTACCTGTTGTCTGAATAAGTCTGGGCAAAAAGAGATGTGTATGAAAGACTTGGGTTTAGCGAGGCGTATGTTGCTGAAAAAGGCTTTGATAGTGTAACATAATCAACGGGTTGCTGTAATAATGTCTGATCACTATAACCGAAATATGCCGAAGAGCTAGATTGATTTATGACATTTCTTATCTCACCACCAAAAATTATATTTAAAGAGTGATTTTCCGAGATTTTCTTTTCATAATCTAATTGAGCCCTGACTGTATAACTATTTGTTTCGGATTTCTGCTGTTTCATAATGTCCCCTTTGGGAACGTAGAATATAAGTCCGCTGGTTCCGTTTTTTGTGTAACGATTAACCAATTGACTTGCTTCAGAAGATTTAGCACCTGCCAGATGTTTTGTGCCACTGCGTGAAATCTCATATACCCCGCCAAAAGTAAAATTAAATCCATTTCCAATTTTATATCTGAATCTTGCACTGATTCTGTTATTTATTGAATTAGACCGGTCACTTATCTCATTAAGATTGGTTAACGGGTAATACAGATTGTCCAATAAACCCAAACTCATTATTGCTGCATTATAATACGGATTTACATAAGATCCGTTATATACAGCCATCGGATTACCATCTTCATCCTGGAAACGTTCATACGGGTACAATGTTGTTATATTTGGTACAGGTGCAGATTTCGTCTCTCCCTCGTTAAAATCATTACTCAACTCCATTGACAATAGTTTGGTTAAGTTTATATTGGCGCGGGCAGATAATTTAAAATTCTTACTGCCATTATTGACCTGTGTTTTTTTTGTATCAGAGAAATTTGCAGTAATATAGTATAGCATATTATCGTCACCCCCCGAAAAATCCATATTATATGTCTGGGTCGATGCTGTCCGGAGGAATAATTTACTGTAATCATCCGTATTATTATATGATTTAAGAGTCTGAATCTGAATGGCAGCTTCTTCTTCGCTTATCACTCCGGCTATCTTTTGCGCATAAATATTAACTGGTGTCGGGTAGTTAAAAAGAGCTCCTACGCTTGAATTTCCCATATATGACCATGTATAGCTTGGTAAATTTGCATTTGTCTCAAGAAGATAGTCAACAGTTGTTGATGATGCATCTTTTGCCCATCGGTAATTGCTGTAATTCTCTTTTGGCGTGATGCTTGTGGTTGCTCTGAAATTTATACGAACCTTTCCGGATATAGCTTTTTTCCTCTCAATAACTATTACTCCGTTTGAAGCTCTTACACCATAAATTGTCGCTGCCGCAGCATCTTTGAGAACAGTTACAGATTCGATCTCATTGGGATTTATATTTTCAAGAGATAGTTCTGTGGGGTATCCATCTACAACAATAAGCGGACTTTTACTTCCATTGATAGTTGAGATCCCACGTATCTGAAAAAGACTATTCCCTTCAAATTCCACATCGTTATTAATAAGCAGGCCCGGAAGCTTATTCTGAAGGCCTGCGAGAAAGTCTGTAGTGTTTACCCTGCTTTCAAACTCCCTGGATTTAATAGTGGAAAGGCTACCGGTACTCTGTTCAGGTCGGATTTTCTGATATCCTGTACTGACAAATTCTAACTCGTTCAACTCTGCAGCCTCCTCCTGCAATGATACATTGAGTTCGGTTTTTCCGGCGACAGGAATCTCCCTTGTTTTAAATCCAATGATGCGGAAGATAAGAACCGACTTTTCTGTGACCTCTATTGAGTATTCTCCTTTTTCGTCTGTAGTGGTACCTTTTTTAGTCCCTTTTATCATTACCGCAATCCCGTTTAAGGGTATATTGCCTTGATCGGTAACCCGTCCTTTAATAAGATACTTTACAGGGTTCCCTGAATAACCCGGCTTTTGCATGATAACGATAGTCTTGCCTGTTATCTTGTATGTAACAGGTTGTCCCGCAAAACATATCTCCAAAGCTTCAGTCAAAGGGACATTTTTAAGATTCACTGTAACTTTCTTTGCTGAATTTATGTAATCATCTTTGTAAAAAAAATTGTATCCTGTCTGCTGGTTAATCTGTGTACAGACTATAACCAAGGATGCGTCTTTGGTGTTCAGAGTAACTGTTTGAGCATAGGTTTTAGCACTAATCAAAAAGAATGAAAGAAGTAATAAGACAGAGGATATCCTGATAGATTTCAGAGTTTTACTGAAACAACATCCCGTGTCATAAAAGATGAAGTTTTGATGTTTAAATTTCATACCTTTGTGTTGTTTAGGTTAAATGTTAATAATAATGTTCTTTGCATTTCTTATTACTTATCCTGGACATACCGCCACCTCGGTTGCCGCCGGGGTGGTTTTTTATGGGATAAGTTTATAATATTTATCAGATTTTCCTGTTCATACCACCTCCTTTATTTATATCTTAATCCCATATATTTTAAATGACAATAACACTGTCTCCTTCTATTTTGCATACAATCCCGCTTAATTCAAGCATACTCAGAACCTCCACAAGATTAGTGTTCCGGTTTACAATTCCTGAATATTTCCCGGTAGGTTTTTCGTTTTGATAGATAACTTCTACATTATACCAACGTGAAACTTGTCTCATTATTTCGTCGATACTTAAACTGTTAAACTGGAAAATGCCTTTCATCCATGCCATTACCTCGTCTATATTTGCATTTTTCACAGAAGTATTGCCTTGGATGTCAGTGGTTAACTGCTGTCCCGGAGATAAGTTTACCGAGAAACCGGAGGAGTTGATTACTTGTACAGATCCTTCCAGAAGGGTTGTCTTTATGGTTTTTTCCTCCGGATAAGCCTTAATGTTGAAATGTGTGCCAAGGACTTTAATCTTTGTTGAATTATTGACAGTGACTATAAATGGCCTTGAAGGGTCTTTACTTACCTCAAGATAAATTTCACCAGTAACGTTTATCATCCTTTCATTATCAACGAATTTATCCGGGAACTCAATAGTGGAAGCGGAATTCATCCATACTTTTGTGCCATCGGGAAGTGTTAGCTTGTATTCTCCGCCACGTGGAGTTGAAACTGTGTTTATTACAGGATGTTCCTTATTGTCTTTTGTTAAAGGATTTTTTTTGCCAACCAAGGAATCGATATTCTCACTTTTTGTTCCGGATTGTTGTGAGACAATTTCAGTCGAACCATTTTCAATGGTTGCTAAATAGTTATTTTGGGTTAATACCTCTTTATTATTATCACCTGGATTTATTATAGTTGAATCATTCTTAATAACAAGCAATGTGCTTATTACTAGTATAACAATTATAACTGCGGCAGCATAACGGAATGATTGCAAAAAGTTTATACGATAAATATTTTTTGTGTCATGAGTGTCGATTTCTGATTTTATATTCTCAAAAATCCTCTTCTCAATTTTGTCAATCTCTTCCGGACTAAAAGAGTCGGAGATTTTTTTCTCTTTATCAAAATAAGAATAGTACTTTTCCAAAAATGATACTTCATCAGAAGATGCCTGATTCCTGAGATATCTTTTGATTAATCGTATGAGATAATTTCGGGGATGTATGTATTTACTCATAATGACATGCTGCATTTATAGTATGTCACACCGATCGAAAAAAATCCCAAAAAAATTTAAATTTTATAAATGAATTGCCCAAATAAGAATCAATAATGGAGAAATTCGGGAAAGGATACCCAATGATATTGATCTTAATTGGTTTTGCACCGTTTTACGAGGCATGTCCAATTGCTCTGAAATCTCTTTGGTAGATAAGTTCTCAATATAATGAAGCCGGAATAATTCACGTTTTTTGTCATTCAACGTGTTTATATATGCTAAAAGAAGATTGTGGAGATCTTTTTCAATCAGTGTATGGTCAGTACCTTTGAAACTTAGAGATATCTCATTAAAAGGGTCAAAAAAAGTCTGGTGGAAGCGATTCCGTTCAACATAATTAAAAATCTTATACTTTACAGCGGTATGTAAGTATGCCGGGAGATTATCAATTTTCTGTTTTGTTCTGTTTTGCCAAATGGATAAGAAGACTTCCTGAACAATGTCTTCTGCCTGTTTTTTATTCTTAAGGCGCTTATATGCATTGTCATACATCTCAAGCCAGTAAGATTTGTATAGAGTGGAGAACGCATCCTGATCACCCAGTGCAATCAAATCAAGAAGCTCTTTATCTCGGAAACTCTCTTTGGCCAAAATCTCTTTTTTTGCAAATATAAAAGAAAAATGATGGCAGATTTATTCAGAAATAGAAATAAATTCTTCGTTTTAGAAACAAAAAAGCAGGCAGGATGGATTAACTGTGTCTATTATAGATAAATAAAAAGGCATCTATATTTTCTTATAGATGCCTTTTCTGTGGGCCCAGTTGGGCTTGAACCAACGACCCCCTGATTATGAGTCAGGTGCTACTAACCAACTGAGCTATGGGCCCGGGAACGGGACGACAAAGATAGTAATTTGCCGTCAATTTCCTATAGTCAGACTTTGATTTCTACCTCAACTCCGCTTGGAAGTTCGAGTTTCATCAAAGCGTCTACTGTCTTTGGGGTTGAGCTGTAGATGTCGAGAAGACGGCGGAAGGAATTCAGTTCGAATTGCTCACGAGCTTTCTTGTTAACAAAAGTGGCGCGGTTAACAGTGAAAATCTTCTTATCTGTAGGAAGTGGAATAGGACCACTAACAACAGCACCTGTAGCTTTTACAGTTTTTACAATCTTGTCGGCAGATTTATCGACCAACATATGATCATAAGATTTCAGCTTTATTCTTATTTTTTGGCTCATTTTGTTTTATATTAACCAATTAATTTTTCGTTTTATTCATCTAAATCACCGTCAGATTTTCTTCCGCTCGATCTTTCGATAACCTCTTTTGCAAGAGAAGCCGGAAGTTCTGAATAATGAGAGAATTCCATGGTGCTTGTAGCACGACCTGATGATAATGTCCTCAAGGTTGTTACGTAACCGAATTGCTCAGAAAGCGGAACCTTAGCCTTAACGATTCTTGCATTACCCTTTGAGTCCATATTTGTAATCTGACCTCTGCGTTTATTGAGGTCACCGATAACATCTCCGACGTAATCCTCAGGAGTTACGACTTCAAGAGACATAATAGGCTCCTGTATAACAGGGTTTGCTTTAGGACACGATTTGCGGAAAGCCTGTCTTGCGCAAATTTCAAAAGAAAGTGCATCAGAGTCTACAGGGTGGAATGAACCATCTTTAAGAACAACCTTAAGTGATGTTACTTCATATCCTGCAAGAACACCATTTGCCATGGCAGCCTTGAATCCTTTCTCTACAGAAGGGATAAACTCTCTTGGAATGTTACCGCCTTTAACCTCGTCAACAAACTGGAGTCCTGAGACACCCTCGTCAACCGGACCTATTTCAAAGATAATATCAGCAAATTTACCTCGGCCACCGGACTGTTTCTTGAACACCTCACGATGCTGTACGGTTGAGCGTATTGCCTCTTTATAGTTAACCTGAGGGGCTCCCTGGTTTATCTCTACCCCGAACTCTCTTCTGAGGCGGTCAACGATAATCTCAAGGTGAAGCTCACCCATACCGCTGATGACTGTCTGACCGGTCTCATGGTCAGAGCGTACAGTAAATGTAGGGTCCTCTTCAGAAAGTTTTCCTAAAGCGATACCAAGTTTGTCAAGGTCTTTCTGAGTCTTAGGTTCAACAGCAAGACCAATAACCGGATCAGGGAAAGTCATAGACTCAAGTACTATAGGGTGACTTTCAACACAGATAGTATCTCCGGTGCGAAGGTCCTTGAATCCTACTGCTGCACAGATATCACCAGCCTCAACAAAATCTATTGGATTCTGCTTGTTTGAGTGCATCTGGTAAAGTCTGGCCACTCTCTCTTTTTTACCAGAACGAGTGTTGAGCACGTATGAGCCTGACTCAAGCTTACCTGAATAAGCTCTAAGGAATGCAAGGCGTCCTACAAAAGGATCTGTTGCTATTTTGAAAACTAATCCGCAGAATGGCTCCTTCGGATTTGATTTGCGAATCTCTTCCTTTTCGGTGTCCGGATTTTTTCCGTGAACCTCTCCAATATCAAGAGGGGAAGGAAGGTAACGCATTACAGAATCAAGAAGGTATTGAACTCCTTTGTTTTTAAAAGAGGAACCACAGCATGTAGGAACTACAGCCATGTCAATTGTTGCTTTTCTGAGTGCTTCAATGATTTCATCCTCGGAAATTGAATCGGGATCATCAAAGAATTTCTCAAGAATCGCGTCATTATATTCAGCGATAGATTCTATCAGTTTGCCGCGCCACTCTTCAACTTCGGCAACCATATTCTCAGGGATGTCCTTGATCTCATAGTTCACGAGATCTTTGCTGTCCTGATCATAATAGTATGCTTTTTTAGAAATAAGATCGATTATTCCTTCAAATTTATCTTCAGCGCCTATAGGAAGAACAATAGGTAAAGCATGTGCGCCGAGCTTTTCATTCATTTCCTCTACTACAGCAAGGAAATCCGCTCCGACACGGTCCATCTTGTTCACATAAGCTAACTTTGGCACATGATACTTATCGGCCTGACGCCAAACAGTCTCTGATTGAGGCTGAACGCGTCCTACAGCACAGAATGTTGCAACCGTGCCGTCTAGTACACGCAATGATCTCTCAACCTCAACTGTAAAGTCAACGTGACCTGGAGTGTCGATAAGATTAATCTGGTACTGTTCGTTCCTATAGTTCCAGAAGGCTGTGGTAGCAGCTGAGGTAATTGTAATACCTCTTTCCTGCTCCTGAACCATCCAGTCCATAGTAGCGGCACCCTCGTGGACTTCTCCTATTTTATGGGTTTTGCCTGTATAATAGAGAATCCTCTCGGATGTAGTAGTCTTACCGGCATCAATGTGGGCCATGATGCCAATGTTTCTCGTATATTTTAAATCTCTTGCCATCTAATTATTCTCTGGAGCTTAGAAACGGAAGTGTGCAAACGCCTTGTTGGCCTCTGCCATCTTGTGCATGTCCTCTTTTCTCTTGTATGCAGCACCTTCGTTGTTGTATGCAGCTATAGTCTCAGCTGCAAGTTTTTCTGCCATTGAGTGAGCAGAACGTTTGCGTGCGTACAAGATCATGTTTTTAATAGATAATGAAACTTTTCTGTCAGGACGCACTTCTGTAGGAACCTGGAAGTTTGCACCACCTACGCGGCGGCTCTTTACTTCAACCTGAGGAGTAATGTTCTCAAGCGCTTTTTTCCAGATTTCTAAAGGAGCCTTGTCAGAATCTTTCATCTTCTCGCCGATGATTTCCATTGCATCATAGAAGATGCCATAGGCGATACTCTTCTTCCCCTGAATCATAAGATTATTAACGAACTGTGTTACCAATACGTCATGATACTTTGGATCAGGAAGTAGAATCCTCTTTTTAGGCTTCGTTTTTCTCATTTGTTATAAAATTTGTTTGTTTGGATTATTTCTTCTTCGCCGGAGCAGCAGCTGCGCCTTTTTTAGGCCTCTTAGCTCCGTAAAGAGAACGACTTTGTTTACGACCGTCAACACCGGCAGTATCCAATGCACCACGCAGGATATGGTAACGTACACCCGGAAGGTCTTTTACACGACCGCCGCGCACAAGCACGATTGAGTGCTCCTGCAAGTTGTGACCTTCTCCTGGTATGTATGCGTTTACTTCCTTCTGGTTGGTAAGGCGTACACGGGCTACTTTACGCATAGCCGAGTTAGGTTTCTTAGGAGTTGTTGTGTAAACACGTACACATACTCCGCGTCTTTGTGGACAAGCATCAAGAGCGCGAGATTTACTCTTCTCTACGATCACTGTGCGGCCCATGCGGACTAACTGTTGAATTGTTGGCATAATTAGTTGTTATTCTTTGCTTTAAGTATTTTCGCCACATAAAATTGGGATGCAAAGGTAAGATTATTAATTTGAATTACAAACACCTTATTAACATTTTTTGAGGAAAAAAGGGCTATCTTTGAGAAAATTCAGAATCATGGAATTATCAAAAAATGCAAAGAACTTCATCGAGTGTGAGGAAAAGTACGGAGCCCACAACTATCATCCGCTTGAAGTAGTGTTGTCTAAGGGCCAGGGTCCTTATGTCTGGGATGTGGACGGTAAAAAATATTTTGACTTTTTATCTGCATATTCGGCAGTCAATCAGGGGCATTGTCACCCAAAAATCGTTAAGGCTCTGAAGGATCAGGCTGACATACTCTGTCTCACCTCGAGGGCTTTTTACAATGATTGCCTGGGACCATATGAAAAATATATGCACGACTTTTTCGGTTACGATAAGGTGTTGCCTATGAATTCCGGTGCCGAAGCCGTTGAGACAGCCCTTAAGCTGGCCCGCAGATGGGGATATATACAGAAAGGCATAGCTGAGGACAAGGCTTTGATAGTTTGTTGTGACGGAAATTTTCACGGAAGGACGATTACTATCGTCTCACTCTCAACAGATCCTGACTCTTATGATAAATATGGCCCGTTTACTCCGGGTCTTGTCAAGATACCTTACAACGATCCTGATGCACTTGCGTCAGTTCTTGAGAAGCACGGTGCAGAGATTGCAGCATTCCTGGTTGAGCCGATTCAGGGAGAGGCCGGAGTGTTTGTACCTGATGAGGGTTATCTGAAAAAATGCTTTGAGCTTTGCAGAAAGCACAATGTGCTTTTTATGGCCGATGAGGTGCAGACAGGTATAGCAAGGACGGGTAAAATGCTGTGCTGTGATCATGAAGGCATCCGTCCGGATGTTGTTATACTTGGCAAGGCTATTTCGGGCGGAGTATTGCCGGTGTCGGCAGTTCTGGCCGATGATGAAATCATGTTAACGATAAAACCGGGTGAGCATGGTTCTACTTTTGGGGGATTCCCTCTTGCCTGTCGTGTGGCGGTGGCTGCTTTGGAGGTTGTAAAAGAGGAAAATCTTGTGGAGAGAGCAGAATATCTTGGAAATATTTTCAGGACCGAAATGGGTAAATACAAATCTCCTTTTATTAAACAGATCAGGGGAAAAGGTTTGCTAAACGCTGTCGTTGTACAGCCGCACAATGGCAAGGAGGCATGGGATGTGTGTGAGAGGATGGCTGAGATGGGCGTTCTTGCAAAACCCACTCATAAGCACATTATACGTTTTGCTCCGCCATTAGTTATATCTGAGGCAGAATTGAGAGAGGCAATAAAAATAATCATAGGAGCAATGGACTCTTTAGCTTAATCTTATATGCAGACAACTTCAAAAGTTTTAATGATAAGGCCCGCAAACTTCGGTTATAATCCCGAGACTGCGGTCAATAATGCATTCCAGAAGCAGAGCAATGAAGATGGTGCAAATGGCATAGCTGTTCAGGAGTTTGACAACTATGTAGAACTTCTCAGACAAAATGGGGTGAATGTTCATGTGTTACAAGATACTCCGGAGCCCTATACTCCCGATTCGATATTTCCCAATAACTGGTTTTCAACACACGAGGGTGGAACTGTTGTTCTTTATCCTATGTTTGCCGGTAACAGAAGACTTGAAAGAAAACCAGAAGTAATCGAATACATTAAAAAGGAGTTTGGAGTAAAGAGGGTAGTGGACCTCACCAAATGGGAGGCAAAATCACTCTTTCTGGAAGGTACCGGAAGCATGGTGCTTGACAGAGACGGCAATCTTGTATATGCATGTGCCTCGCCAAGGACGGATGAGTCGGTACTTGAGGAGTTCTGTGAGGAGATGGATTATGACTATTTTCTTTTTAGCGCCAGTGACGAGAATGATCAGCCGATATATCACACTAATGTGATGATGTGTGTGGGGAATAAATTCGTTCTTGCATGTATTGATGCAATTAAAGATATAAATGAGAGGGAGAATTTTATTGGTCTTGTGGAAGATGGTGATAAAGAGCTGATTGAGATTTCTCTTGAGCAGATGGGCAATTTTGCCGGTAACATGCTGGAGATTTCAAATGAAAAAGGAGAGCCGTTGCTTGTCATGTCTTCAAGAGCGAAGCAGTCATTGACCCAGGATCAGATCGATCGTCTCTCTTCTTATTGCAAGATACTTGCCCCGGATGTCTCAACAATTGAGACAAACGGAGGCGGTTCGGTACGTTGTATGATTGCAGAGGTCTTTATTTAGTTAATTGTCATCCTCCTTCAGATATCCGCTACGATAGGCATCAAGCAATTTAGTGAGATCGTCAATCTGTTGCATGAGCTCTTTACCTATATCTGTGTCACGTACAAGTTTTCGTCTGTTGCTGAATTCAAGCACAGTTGTCTCTGATATTATATCTTCACCATTCTCTATGGCTTGCTGTGTGGAGACAAAAGGCTGATGTTGTACGAGCTGAAGTCCGTGAGAGTTGTATATGAGTGTGAATCCGGCTATTCCTGTTTCAGGCTGGTATGCTTTTGAGTAGCCTCCGTCTATGACTAAAAGCTTTCCGTCAGCCTTTATCGGAGACTCACCTTTTGTTGTTTTTACCGGTATATGACCATTTATAATATGAGAATGCTCATCACTGATTCCGAACTCTTCAAGGATTTTTTCACATATCTCCCGGTTGTCCTTAAGATGGTAATAGTGTCCTTTATTTTCTTTGTGGGTCTCTTTGTCTGCGATAAAATACCTCTCAAAAGTGGCCATCCGGTCTTTGTCAAAAGGAGGGGATGATGGTCCGCACCAGAGGTACCAGATAAAATCCTGTCCGAAATGCTTCGCTTTAGTCTTTTTTTCCTCGAAATACGCTTGACGGACAATCTGGTCGATTTTGTCAAACAATCTCTTTCCACTATAATCTGAACCTTGAATTTTAATGCTTTTGAATGATCCGTCGGCATTGAGAGGCACAGATCCGTGGTAAAGAAGATTTGAATTTCTTACAAGGTAAAGAGACCCGTTTGCATATATGCATCTCATATGTTTTCTCAATTTCTCGCTATGAGTAAATGAGTGTATAAGTTTGTCAACGAGTTCTCTCTCATCCTCTGTGAGTTCATACGGATTAAGGGGGTCTATTGTCGGGAATGACTTATCCTTAAGTTGGTAGATTTTGCCATTAAGCGTTATTGTCCCTTTTTCATAGTCAATCAGATGGAGTAATCTTCTGTCATTCATCTCCATTTCCGGATTCCTTTCGATAAGCTGGCCCTCAAGCTTGAACTGAATGACAGATATTGCCTTATGCATCTGTGATATCATTCTTATCTGCTTTTGTTTTACTACCTCATCTTCACTCATTTTAGGCTTGAACACCGAACACGGGTCATCTCCGTACACCTCCAGTGCAAATGAGGCAAGAGGCATTAGGTTAATTCCGTACCCATCTTCAAGAGTTGCAAGATTTGTATAGCGCAGCGACATTCTTATAACATTGGCCATACATGCCTCACTTCCTGCAGCTGCTCCCATCCATACAAGATCATGATTACCCCATTGTATATCAACATTGTGATAATCACATAGTATGTCCATTATAATATGTGCTCCGGGGCCTCTGTCGTACACATCTCCTATTATGTGGAGCGAATCAATGGTCATTCTCTGAATAAGTTTGCTGATGGCAATGATAAAATTCTCCGCTCTGCCTGTTGATACTATTGTAGAGATGATGGCTTCGACATAACCGTGCTTGTTTGGTTCATTCAGCGACTCGTGAAGTAACTCCTGTATTATGTATGAAAACTCCTTCGGCAAGGCTTTCCGTACTTTTGACCTGGTATATTTGGAAGATACATTTTCGCAGACCTTCAACAACCTTACAAGAACCATCTTGTACCAATCATCGATGTCATTTTCCCTGCTTTTTATTATCTTAAGCTTTTGCTCGGGATAGTATATCAGTGTGCATAACTCCTTCTTTTCCCATTCTCTGAGAGTGTGCCCGAAAATATCCTCGACTTTTTTCTTAATAACTCCGGAGGCATTTTTTATTACATGCTGGAAAGCTTCATGCTCTCCATGTATATCTGTCAGAAAATGCTCTGTACCTTTAGGGAGGTTAAGAATTGCCTCAAGATTTATTATCTCTGTGGCGGCATCGGAAATGTTGGGGAAGCTCTTGGTGAGCAGTTTCAGATACTTAAGGTCTTTCATGTTTTAGATTATTGTGACAGGTGCTTTTTGATCGCTGCAAGCAATACGGAGGATCTGATGGGTTTAGTCACCACATCGTTGCACCCGGCTTCAATGGCAGTTTTGTGATCTGACTCAAAGGCATTTGCGGTCTGAGCAATAATAATCACATCTTTTGAATATTTACGGATTCTTTTTGTGGCCTCTAGGCCGTCCATTACCGGCATTTTAATATCCATGAGGATAACTGCCGGATTATGAATTTTGTACATCTCGACAGCCTCTTCTCCGTTCCTGGCCCATATAAGCCGATAGGACTTATTCAGCATTATCCTGAGAAGCTGGTAATTGCTGTCCAGATCCTCTGCAATAAGAACAAGTGGCAGCGTTTCTCTCTTTTGTTCAGGCTCAGATTCCTGAATTTGTTTCTTAATGTCTTGAATGTTGCCGTTCCCTGCCGATTCAGTAGTCTCAGGAAACTTTATAGTATATTTGATGGTTGTGCCTGCACCAAATTCCGATTCAGCCCAAATCCTGCCGCCGAACTTTTCGATAATTGCCTTACATAAAGGTAACCCTAACCCTGTCCCTCCGACAAATTCGTTAATTTTGAAAAATCGTTCAAAAATGGCAGACAGATTTTTCTTCTCAATACCGATTCCGGTATCGCTGACAAAAATTTCAACAAACGTCTCATGAACTTTATAACCGACCCTTATCTCTCCCACATCTGTGAATTTGAGAGAATTGCTTATGAGATTGTTCAGTATCTGTCTGTTGCGAAACGCATCAAATGAGAGTGTGAGCGGTTTTTTCGGAAGGTCTGCAACTATCTTGACATTTGACTTCTCCTGGTTCTTTAATGAGTATATAACCTCGTTTATGTTGTCGGACAAATCGAAAGGTTTAACATCGAAAAGCAGGGCATTTGATTCTATTCTTGAAAGGTCCAGAATATCACCTATCAGTGACATAAGTTTTTTTGAACTTTCATTTATAACTTCAACGAACTTGCGTTTTTCATCAGCACTGTAATCAGGATCTGTCAGCAGGTTTGCAAAACCGACAAGCCCGTTCAGAGGGGTCCTTATTTCATGACTCATGTTGGAAAGAAATGCTGTTTTAAGTTTGTCAGACTCCTCAGCCTTCTGTTTTGCCTCTAAAAGCTCCTTCTCCCTCTTCTTGTGGTCATCAATGTTTATATCCATCCCGTATATGTAACGGATATTCTTATTGCCCTCCCTCTCAATATAAACTATTCCTCGCCTTTCCCACCATTCATATGTTTCTCCGTTGTCCAATGACATCCTGAATTCTGTTTTGCTCATCTCACCTGTTGCTTCTCTAGACATGAGGCTGTGGGATTTTACTATTGCCTTTCTGTCGTCAGGATGAATTTTTGACAGGAAAAATCTTATGAGAGACTTTTCGGGAGCCTGTTCTCTAATATGTTTGAAATAATTGTCGTCAAGATATATATTCTTGGTCAGTGTGTTGAATGCCCATGTGTATGATTTTGCAGTTTCGGCAGCCAGTTTCAGGAATCTTTGCTGCGTAAAGGATTCTGTCCTGTCATAAAATGCAAATACAATCTGGGAGATTTTTCCGTCAGAGTCGATAACAGGGGAGACATTTCCCGATATGACCCGGGACTCCTTGTCAGGATAGTTTATCTTTGTAGAATTCGATATCTGAACTCGCTCTTTTTCTTTCATGGATTTTGCCAGAGCCTCGGAAACAGATATCTCACTCTTAGGTCTGGATGTGTGAAATATGTCATCGAATGTGCTGCCAATAAACTCGCCTTTATGACCGGACATCTCCCTCCCGGCATTATTTATATCAATAATCTTTAATTCCGTATCAAAAGATATTACACCTTCAGTCATCACAGAGAGAGTCCTGTCAAGAAGTTCCTTCCTTATTTCATTTTCTTTTGACAGTTTGAGATTGTCCTTGTTGACTCTGATAAATCTGAAATGGTAGTATGCAAGTGAAATAAGAGATACAGATAGAATGATTATTATAAAAATTATAAAATTTATCTCAGTCGAGTAATCGTCAAAAATATTAAAAGGCTTGTTTATATAAACGGCCTCTTTTGGTATTCTTTCGTGAGGTATATTGAGACGCTTGACAACATTGTAATCAAGTGTGAGTTTGCCGCAGTTAACAGAGATTTTTGAAGGGCTCATCATACCTCTGGCCATCTTTATCGCCTTATCCGCAATTGTATTCCCCACATCCCACATTGATGTAAGGTATCCTCCCAGTATTCCGGAAGAGAGAGAGAGATTCTGAGTTCCGAATACCGGTATATTGCCAAGCCGGCTTAAAAACGGATAGTATAATCCATTTATGTTATAATTACCTACGTTGTCCAGTAACCAGGAGGAGAGAATTATGAATGTCCTGTCAGGCTGCTTGGTTATCTCTTTTATAAAAAGGTCGAAATGTTCCGTAGGCGGGGAAATATATGATATTCTAACCTCGTCCCTGTATTTTGACAGTGTGTTTTGCGCAAGATTTCTTTCTGCCATTCCATAATCAGAGTCGTCAGATATAAAAATTACCCTTTTTGTCCTCGGAAAGAGCTTCATGCCCAGAAGAAAATTCTTTTCAAAATTCCAGTCAATCTCGCATATCAGATTCCTTGGAAGAGGTTTGATATGGTTAGTCTTTGTGCATATCGAGACAACGGGCATGTTTGCGTAAACAGAAGAGTCCAATGTTGAAATAAGCATGTGGGACTCCAGGTCTGTCGCAATGACAACATCTGCATATTTGCGGGTTATTGTGTTACGCGCAATAACTTTTATTCTCTCACTCTTGTCATCAAAGTCTCTTTCCCCTGTAGGGTCTATGCTTAATGTGTGAACTAAGGAGTTGATCTTTTTGTTTGAAATATAGGAGGATATTCCGGAAGTGAACTCTCTTAGCCGTTCATGCCTTGGACTGCGAGAATAAAAAACGGCAATTCTTGTCATTTTAGATGTATACTCAAGAGAGCCCGGAAACACGGCATCCTTTTCCTGAGATGACATTACACCCCGGCAGAGAACAAATAGTAGTAAAATGGATATCTTTATGTAGATCTTCATCCGGATTGCCAGCTAGGTATTTTTCAAAGTTATGAAAAGTTTTTAAAGAACTTTGCTAAGGACATGTTTTTTTGCACCAAGCGACATTAGAAGAGATCTTAATAACAAGTGCATTGCATATCCAAGCCAAAGAGCCTGAATACCTATGCTGCTTTTGAATGTGAAGTAGGAGAGAAAAAAGGCAATTGCAGATATTATCATTACATTCCTAAGAGCAATTGATGCTGTAGCACCGATATAGATTCCGTCCCATGTGAATCCTATGCAGCCTGCCATAGGGACAATCAGTAACCATGGAAGGAATTGTCTTGCCTCGCTTATTACGTCTTCATTGTTTGTCATAAGTCTGAACAGAGCTTCACCTCCAAAATAGTACCCCAAAGTAGAAATTACACCAATTGCCACGCACCATGAAAATATAAGCTTTATTGCCTTTTTGAGGTTTTTCCCGTCACGAGCCCCGATGTACCTTCCGGTCAAAGCTTCACCGGCATAAGCAAAACCATCCACAAAATAGGAGTATAAAAGCATTAGTTTCATCATGATAGTGCTTACCGCCAAAAGTGTGTCGCCAAACTCGGCTGCTATGCTGGTAAAACCGGCATAAACACTCAGGAAACACAATGATCGGATAAAAAGATTGCTGTTCATAACGAAGAAGCCTCTAACCTCATTAAGCTTGAAACTTCTTTTTATATCTATGTGTTTGAATAACTTGCCATAGTAAATGTGTAATATTAACAAGGTAACAATAAGGCCTGTATATTGCGCAGCCAAAGTTCCCAAAGCAATGCCTGCTACTCCCATTTTCAGGTAAATGGCAAAATAAAGACAGTAAAGCAGGTTTGTAACATTTACCGTTATATCTGAAATCATAGGTGAAATCGTGTTCTGCATACCTATGAACCACCCTTTAAGTGCAAAAAGCGAAAGTGTGGCGGGCGCTGCCCAGATTCTTATATAAAAATATTTACATGTCAGAGCCCTTACCTCTTCAGAGGTATCTATCACCATGAACGAGAGCTCCACAAAAAAATACTGAATTGCCCATATTACCGCAGCGGCCAGAAGAGCTGTCCCGACTGATTGAATGAGTATCTTGACAGCTTCTCTGAAATCTCTCTTTCCGTATGCCTGGGCTGTAAGGCCTCCTGTACCTATGCGAAGAAACCCGAAGTTCCAGTAGAGGAGGTCAAAGAGCATTGTCGCTATTGCAATAGAACCGATGTAGGCCGCATCTCCAAGTCTTCCCGCTATTGCCACATCCACCATTCCTACTATTGGTACGGTTATGTTTGCCAGAATACTTGGGCCGGCAAGCCTCATTATTTTTTTGTTCATCATATTCTACCTGTATTTACCCTCCTCCTCCAGCATGCCTAGATAGGAGATATAGCGGTCGGCAGATATTTCTCCGGTTTCAACAGCCATTTTTACGGCACATCCGGGTTCATGTGTGTGTGTGCATGGGGCGAACCTGCAATTTTCAAGAACTTTCAGCATCTCCGGGAAATAATGGCTAAGCTCCTCCGGTTTTATTTCAAGCAAACCAAATCCTCTGATTCCGGGAGTGTCTATTACAAAACCTCCGCTTTTCAATGGGTGTATCTCATAATAAGTAGTTGTATGCTTACCTTGAAGATGGTATTCAGATATCTCTTTTGTCCTTAGATTGAGCGTGCTGTCCAGCGTGTTAATCAATGTGGATTTTCCAACGCCGGAAATTCCGGAAAGTAAAGTGAGCTTATCCTTGAACTCTTCCTTGAGCCGTTCAATATTCTCTCCGTTGATGCATGAAATTTCAACAACCTCATAACCTGCAGAGGTGTATAACTCTTTGAAACTCTTTACGCTTTCCTGGCTGTCCTTGTAGAGGTCGCTTTTGTTAAGTATTATTTTAACCGGTATTCTATAAGCTTCACAAGTGACAAGAAAACGGTCAATGAATGCCAGAGGGGTTTGCGGAAGGTCAAGTGTGACAATGATTAATGCCAGATCGATGTTGGCTGCAATTATATGCGACTCTCTTGAGAGATTTGTGGATTTTCGTATAATGTAATTTTTCCTTGGATGGATTCGGGTTATTATTCCGCTTCCATCTTCCTGAATGTCGTAATCAACAAAATCTCCGACAGCAATAGGGTTGGTTGTTCTTACGCCTTTGAGACGCAATTTTCCACGTACAGTACATTGGGTCACATTCCAATCCGGTAAGTTACTTACAAGATAGTGACTGCCAGTATGTTTGATAACCCGTGCTCTTGCTGTATTTTGTTTTTCCACAGCTGCGAATATACAAAATTGTATAAAAAGGATTAACTTTGAAGATTAATTAAGTTTAAACGACATGTATACACTGGAAGAGCTTGACGCGATTGTGGAGAAGGCTGTAATCACGCTTGATCTTAAAGGGAAACCTGAAGAGCTCTATGAACCTATTGAATATCTGATTTCCATCGGAGGTAAAAGGCTGAGACCTAAGATGGCCCTTATGACATACAATCTTTTTTCAGATAAAATCGACAATGAAATATTGTATCCCGCAATGGCCATTGAGGTATTTCACGGGTTTACCCTTATTCATGACGATATAATGGATGATGCACCCTTAAGGCGTAACCAGACAACAGTTCATAATAAATGGAACAATAATATCGCAATCCTTTCAGGTGATGTAATGTGCATAAAGTCATACCAATATATTGCACATGCCCCGGCTGCATCGCTAAACAAGGTTTTGGCCCTTTTTTCAAAAACAGCAGCTCAGGTATGTGAAGGACAACAGATTGATATGAACTATGAGTCAGTCCCTTTTATCACGACGGAAGATTATACGGAGATGATATCTCTTAAAACTGCCGTTTTGATTGCCTGTTCTGCCAAAATCGGGGCTATTATAGCCGGAGCAGGAGAAAAGGTGTCAGATATGCTATACAATTATGGATATAAGCTCGGGCTTGCCTTTCAGATTAAAGATGATTACCTGGACAGCTTCGGAAATACGCTGACATTTGGTAAGGCAATTGGAGGGGATATTCTTTGTAATAAAAAAACATGGCTCCTCGTTGAGGCTTTCAAGAGGGCTAACCCGGAACAGACAAACGCATTGCTGGCTCTTTTCAGGAATAGTACAATAGCCCCTGAAGAGAAAATAACAGGCGTTTTGGAAAAATATAAAGAGCTGGGTATCAAGGAGGGTGCTGAAGAGGCGATTGCCAGGTATCATTCTGAAGCCAGGGATATTGTACTTGCATCCGGATTGACTAAGGCACAGGAAGCTCAACTGATTGCTTTTGCCGACAAACTTATTAATCGTGAAAAATAATTATAAACTATATGAAGTACAGTGAAAAATTCAACGAGATCTTCGAAAGGTCTGTCAATGATTATCATAAATTGGACGATGTAGATGCCATGTTGGCGGATCCTTATGAACCGGGAACTATTGAATATTTCCTGTACAAGAAGAACTGGATAGATGCAGTTCAATGGCATCTGGAGGATATTATCAGGAATCCCTCTATTGATCCTGTTGAGGCTCTTGAAATAAAGAGGAGAATTGACAGGTCAAACCAGGAGAGAACAGATCTTGTTGAGATGATTGACAGCTATTTTATGGATCTTTTCTCGAATGTTAAGCAACAGTCCGGCGCAACAATAAATACTGAGACGCCTGCATGGGCAATAGACAGGCTTTCGATTCTTGCACTCAAGATCTATCATATGAGAGCAGAGGCCGAGAGAAAAGATGCCTCAGAAGAGCATATAGCTGCATGTGCAAAGAAATATCAAACGCTCCTTACTCAAAAAGAGGATCTTTCACTTGCAATCGATCAGCTTCTTACCGACATTGAATCCGGAAGAAAGTATATGAAGTTTTATAAACAGATGAAAATGTACAACGATCCGGCGTTGAATCCGGTACTATATCAAGGTGGGAAAAAAAGCTAGGCACATATTAATTCTCAGGTTCTCCGCCATAGGCGATATTGCTATCGGGGCACCGTTGGTAAGGGCTTATGCCCGGGCCAATCCCGACGTCCGGTTTACAATGGTTTCTCAACCCAGAATGGCAGCACTGTTTTCCGGTATTGAAAACCTCTCATTCTTCCCGGTGGACTTTAAGAGTAAATACAAAGGCTTCAAAGGGCTTACCAGACTATTCCGTGATCTGGCAAGAACAAGGCCTACTGATATTGCCGATTTACACAACGTAACCCGTACCTGGGTTCTCCGGGGTTGTTTCTTTTTTACTTTTTTAAGAATTGCTTTTCTTCATAAAGGAAGATCGGAAAAATCAAGGCTCACAAGAAGGGGTAACAAGCAGCTAAGGCAGCTTCCTTCAATGCTAAGCCGTTACGAAAATGTATTAATAAAGATTGGACTTGAGAATATCGGTTTTGCCGGAAGGGAGTGTTTTACAAAGACTTCCGCACAAAGAGAGCATGTAAGAATAGGAATTGCCCCGTTCGCAAAACATAAGGGAAAGGCATGGCCTTATGAATATATGGAGGAGGTTGTCTCAACACTAAGTGAGGATAAAAGATTTCTTATTTTTCTCTTTGGCGGCGGACGTGACGAAGAGGCTATGCTGCATGCAATGGAACAGAAATATTCAGGAGTAGAGTCCGCCGCCGGCAAATATACGCTTGAAGAGGAACTGGAATTACTAAAAAGCCTCGACCTTATGATATCCATGGACTCTGCGAACATGCACCTTGCTTCTTTTGTAGGTACTCCTGTATTATCAATATGGGGTGCAACACATCCTTATGCCGGTTTTTACGGATGGAATCAAAAACCTGATAATGCCTTGCAGATTGATTTAGAATGCAGGCCTTGTTCTGTATTCGGCAACAAAGAGTGTTACCGGGGAGATTACGCCTGCCTGATGAACATTAAGCCTCAAATGGTGTTGGATAAAGTGTTCTCAATAACTTCACGAGACTAATCGGAAATGAAAATAAAGAGTACAGATATCGAGATAATGTCACCCGCCGGCAATTTCGAGGCACTTCATGCTGCAATCCAGGGGGGGGCCAATTCAATATATTTCGGGGTGGGAGAGCTGAATATGCGTTCCCATTCTGCCAATAACTTCTCAACAGAGGATCTTCCGGAGATTGTTTCTATATGCAAGAGTAATAATGTCAAGTCATACCTGACTCTTAACATTGTCATATACAACTCAGATCTGGAGGCGATGCACAAAACAGTAGAGGCTGCACATGAAGCGGGTGTCTCTGCAATCATTGCCTCGGATATGGCTGTAATACTCTATGCAAGGAAGCTCGGGGTGGAGGTACATATCTCCACACAACTCAATGTCTCAAATATAGAGAGTGTCAGATACCATGCCCAATTTGCAGATGTGATTGTATTGTCCAGGGAGCTGACATTAGTACAGATAAAGGAGATCAGTGATGCAATCAAAAGAGATAAGATAACAGGGCCATCCGGCAGATTGGTAGCGCTCGAGCTATTCTGCCACGGCGCTTTGTGTATGGCTGTCTCCGGAAAATGCTACCTCAGCCTTCATGAATACAATGCCTCTGCAAACAGAGGTTCATGCTATCAGTTATGCAGAAGAGGCTATCAGGTGACAGACCTTGAGACCGGAATGCAGCTCGAGATTGACAATAAATATATTATGTCACCAAAGGATCTTTGCACTATCGAATTTGTTGACAAAATAATCGACGCGGGTGTGACAGTATTCAAGATTGAGGGCAGGGCAAGGGCTGCAGAGTATGTAAAAAGAGTTACTTCTGCATATCGTGAAGCTGCAGATGCAGTTTGTGGCGGCTCTTATGACAGGAAGCTTTCAGGTGAGCTTAAAGCTCGTGTCTCCTCGGTCTTTAACCGAGGTTTCTGGGACGGATACTACCAGGGAGCAAAACTTGGCGAATGGAGCGATGTATACGGAAATAAGGCGACCAGAAAGAAACGTTACGTTGGTAAAGTCACAAACTATTTTTCAAATCTTTCTGTTGCCGAGGTACTTGTAGAAACAGGTGAACTCAGGACAGGTGATCAGATACTGATAACCGGCCCTTCAACAGGTGTTATTGAGTGTGAGGCACAGGAGATAAGAGTGGACCTTAAGGTGACAGAGAAAGCTGTCAAGGGCGAGTACTGCTCAATACCGGTCCCGGCCGGCGTGAAACTCAGGAGGTCGGATAAAATATATATTTGGGAGGAGGCTAATGTTTCCTGAAAAGATAATTGATTTTATAAAAGAACACCATGTTCTTACTCTGGCTGTCTCGGACGGTTGTGACATCTGGTGCTCTCACGCTTTCTATACATTCGTTGAGGATGAATTGCTTTTTGTCATTACGTCCGACGATAAAACGAGGCACATATCCATTATAAGTAAAAACCCCGGTCTTGTGGCCGGGGCTGTATGTCTCGAAACAGAGACAATTGGTCTTATACGCGGACTTCAGTTTAAGGCTGAGGCAAAAAAATGTGACGATTCATTGACTAACAGATACCGACTGAAGTATTTGAAGAGGTTTCCTTACGCAGTGTTGAAAGGTGGAGACTTGTGGACACTAAGGGTCACAGAGGTAAAATTCACTGACAACCGGTTGGGCTTTGGTAAGAAACTACTTTGGAACGAAAACGACGGAGTCGTTAAATGATTCCGAAACTCTTCTTTATTTTTTCCACGAAATCAAGCTTCTCCCATCCGAAAAACTGTATCTCCTTTTGAACAGGAACTCCGTTTTCAACAACTTCGACAATTTTGGTGAAAGGATCCCTTCCCATATGTCCGTATGATGCACTGACTTCATAAATCGGATTTTTCAACTGAAACCTCTCAATTATTTTTGCAGGGCGCAGGTCGAATATCTCGCTTATTTTAGCCGCTATTTCGCTGTCGTTCATAGGAATATTGCAAGTTCCGAATGTGTTTACAAAAACACTTACAGGTTGAGCAACACCAATTGCATAGGCAATCTGAACCAGAACCTCCCTTGCAACGCCTGCTGCAACGAGATTTTTGGCAATATGTCTTGCTGCATAAGCGCCGGAGCGGTCAACTTTGCTGGGATCCTTACCCGAGAAAGCTCCGCCACCGTGAGCCCCTTTACCTCCGTATGTGTCAACTATAATTTTTCTTCCGGTTAGACCGGTATCCCCGTGCGGTCCGCCTATGACAAACTTTCCGGTAGGATTTACGAGTAATTTATATCCGTGGTTGAAAAGCTCTTTTGTGTGTTCAGGAAGTCTGTTTATTATTCTGGGAATGAGAATCTCTTGAATGTCCGATTTGATAGTTGCAAGCATCTTCTCGTCAGCGTCGAACTCGTCATGCTGTGTGGAGATGACAATCGTGTGAACCTTAAGAGGTTTGTTATTCTCATCGTATTCGATGGTAAACTGTGATTTTGCATCAGGTCTGAGGTAGGGCATCAGTGAGGTCTCTTTCCTGATTTTCGAAAGCTCAAGCAGGGCAATATGAGAAAGAGTCAGAGGCAGAGGCATGTACTCCTCTGTGTCTGTGCAGGCGTAACCGAACATCATTCCCTGATCGCCGGCTCCCTGTTCATCGGCTGTAGCAACCGAATTACCTGATTCATCAAATTTATCGACACCACGGTTTATATCCGGGGACTGGTCGTGAATTGCGGACAGAATACCACAGGAGTTTCCGTCAAACATATACTCTGCTTTTGTATAACCAATCCTGTTAATCACTCTTCTGGCAATCTGCTGGATATCAACATAAGCTCTAGAATTGACCTCGCCACCTACAACCACGAGACCAGTGCTCACGAATGTCTCGCAGGCAACTTTTGAATTTGAGTCAAGACGAAGGAATTCGTCGAGAATAGCATCGGAAATCTGATCGGCAACCTTGTCCGGATGCCCTTCTGATACCGATTCGGAAGTAAATAGATACGACATGATAATTAGTGTTTAATTACTAAAACATTTAAATCTGGAAAGGGTTTGATTTTGCAGAAAAGTAGCGCCGGAAGACTCTATTTTAGCATTTTTTCATGTGGTTGCAAGCAGTCAAATCCCTCCACAATACGGATGCAAATGTAATACAATTGAATTAAAATCACACAAAAAAAATAATTATTGCGAAATTGTTAAAATGTTAATAAAATCTCAAAGTAGTTTGTAAGTTCTACTCTCTTTTTGTTATTTTTGCGACAGAAACACTAACACTTTATCTAATTATCTATGAAACAAGCGATTAAAAGATTTGCCCTGACAGCCATGGGGCTCTTTGTGGCCTTCGCAGCAATTGCACAGGTTACAACGTCATCCATGAGCGGACGAATTACAGAGACTAATGGTACTCCTATTCCTGGTGCTACCGTGCTCGCTGTACACATGCCATCCGGCTCTCAGTTCTATGCGGTAACTGATAATACCGGAAATTACCGCATTCAGAATATGCGGGTTGGGGGTCCTTATAATGTTGCAATCCAGACGTTGGGCTTCAGAAAGTTAGAGACACAAGGTATCACTATATCTCTTGCTGACAACTATGTCCTCAACGCCGTACTTCAAGAAGAGGCTGTAGGCCTTGATGAAATTGTTGTTTCAGCTGTCAGTACCACTTCAAATATGAGATCAGACAGAGCTGGCGCAATCACATCTATTAATCTGGAAGCAATAAACGGAACACCTACAATTGACCGTAGTATGAACGACCTGATCAAAATGACTCCTCAGGTTTTTGTATCTGGTAGCGGACCTCAGATTGGAGGTGGTAGTTATCGTCAAAGTTTCGTGACAGTCGATGGTGCTGCTTTCAATAATGCTTTTGGTATTGGACAGAATCTGCCTGCAAGCGGATCTCCTATATCTTTGGATGCTCTTGAGCAGATATCAATCAGTGTTACACCTTATGATGTTCGCCAGAGCGGCTTTACCGGTGGCTCTATTAATGCTGTTACTCGTTCCGGTAGCAACGAATTCTCAGGTTCAATCTACACCTACTTCAACAATCAGGATTTCCAAGGTAATAAAGTAGGTAGTACAACTCTTACAAAGAATGATTCCAAATATTTAGTTTATGGTGCCAGGGTTGGTGGTCCTATTATTAAAAACAAACTCTTCTTTTTCCTTAACTTCGAAAAAGAAAGTGTTACAGAACCGGGCCCATCTCGCGTTGCTGCTACAGCAGCCAAACCATACACAAACGGTTCTGATAATGTGGCACGTCCTACTGCCTCTACTATGGATCTTCTGTCTAATTACCTGAATAGCACTTATGGATACAATCCTGGCGCATACCAAGGATATTCTTCAGAGAGTCCTGGTATGAAAATTCTTGCCCGTCTTGATTGGAATATAAACAAGAACCATAAATTCAATATCAGGTATAGTAACACAGAGAAAAAATCGCCTAGTGCGCCTTCTACCTCTACAAGCGGTCTTGGAAACAGAAATTTTACTACTGATAACCGTCAATCAATGAAGGCTATCTATTTCCAGAACGCACGATACTATCAGGAAACAAACTTCTCTTCAGTTGCCGGTGAATTGACCTCTCGTTTTTTTGAAGGTCGTCTGACAAACGCACTCAGAGCTTCATACTCTCACCAATATGAGCCACGTTCTACTGAAGGCGGTGATTTTCCTTTTGTTGACATAGCTGTTGCCGGTAATGTATACACATCTTTTGGTACTGAGCTATTCTCTTATGGAAACCTTAGGGATGTAAAGACAACAAATATCACAGACGAACTTTCTTATAGTCTTGGTAAACACAATCTCATGGCCGGTATCCAATATGAGCATAATAATACAAAGAATGGATTCCAGCGTTTCGGTGCAGGATACTACCAATATTCATTTGCTACAGAAGACGCTCTCGTTGCAGCCATAAACAACGGCACATTATTCAACTCCCCTGCACAGTATGCAATCACTCATTCATATAACGAAGACTTTTCACAAGCTTTCCCAGAGTTCAACTTCAATCAACTTTCATTGTATCTTCAGGATGAGTATTCAATAAGCGATAAATTTAAATTGCTAGCAGGCATTCGTTTCGAACTTCCGATGTATCCGTCACTTGATACATATAGCCAACAGGTAGCAACAACACAACTTGGTGAATATAACAATAATGGTGGCTTCTATGATACAAGCGTTCTTCCGTCTACTAAACTAATGGTTTCTCCTAGGATTGGTTTTAACTGGGATATTACCGGTGACCGCTCTCTTGTTTTACGTGGTGGTACAGGTCTGTTTACAGGACGTATTCCTTTTGTATGGATAGTAGCTCAATCAGGTGATAGTGGAGTTCTTCAAAATACTTACACTGCTGTTACAGGCGGATCTGCAACAGTTCCTTCCTTCTTGCCAAATCGTATTGATCAATTGAATCAGATATATCCAAATGGTATTACAGCTTCAACAGCTTCAATAACTCAGGTATCTCTAATGGCTGAAGATCTTAGGATGCCACAGACATGGAAAACTTCATTGGCATTGGATGCAAGATTGCCTGGTGGAATATTGGCTTCATTAGAAGGAATCTATAATAAAGATGTGAATCCGGTTACTGTTTGCAACGTAGGTCTGCAAGATCCGGTATCTACAGCCATTCCTAATTATGCTGACAACCGTCCTTACTATGGTAAGTATTATAATAGCACCCTTAAAAATGCATACCTTCTCAAAAATGCAGATAAAGCTGGTTATTACTACTCTTTGACTGCAAAATTAGAAAAGAATAACTGGCATGGTCTGTCAGGTATGTTGGCTTATACATTCAGTAAAGCACAAAGCTTGAATGATGGGTTCGGTGATCAGCTCTATTCTGCATTCCAGAGTGCTTATACTGTTAAAGGTAACAATGTACAGGAACTTGCCGCTCCAAGCTATGTAATGCCTCATCGTCTTATCGGTTCGTTAAGTTATCGCAAAGAATACGGAAAACATTTCGCAACAGGTCTCTCTCTATTCTATGAAGGCGGCCCTCAGGGCAGATTGTCATATACATATACTGCAAACGTATTGGGTGACGGTGGTGCTTATAACCTAATCTATGTGCCAGCCAGCGTTGATGAACTTACCTTCTCAAATTACACATACAAGGATGCCAGCGGTACAACTCAAACCTATACCTCTGCTCAACAGGCTCAGGACTTCTGGAATTTTATAAATAATGATGATTACCTTAAGACCAGAAAAGGAAAATATGCAGAACGAAATGGTGCTGTTTATCCATGGTCTCATCAGTTTGATATTAAGTTGACACAGGATTTCTTTGTAAATGTTAAAGGCAAACGTAATACTATCCAACTTGGTCTGGATATCCAGAATTTAGGCAATTTGCTTAATAAGAATTGGGGACATAGATATTATTACAACCAATATGCTATTCTTAAGCAGGCCAGCAACAAATTTGCTCAAGGCAGCACCGGAGAACCGGTATACCAATTCCAGAGAAATGGTGTTGATGTGCTGACTAAAACATTCAGATCTGATAACTCATTCTCATCAACTTATTCAATGCAGATAAGCTTACGTTATATTTTCAATTAATATAACAGTATAATTTCTAAGGGAGAGCCTGCCTGACTTTATCAGGCAGGCTCTCATCGTTTAAAGCTCAAGTTAAAATAATCCACAGGGTTGCTCAAGCCGATAATGTTTTCTATATTTGTTATGGCAGACGGGGAGAAATGTGGCTGATTGACAATGAAGAAAGAGTTGGCAGAGCGGGCGGAAACCGGCAAAAAGGCAGAGGAGTTGGCGCTTAAATATCTGATAGAAAGAGGTCAGCGGCTTCTGGCAAGAAACTGGAGAAGCGGGCATAAGGAGATTGATCTTATAATGGAGAGTACTGATCAAAGATATGGCATGATTCTTCATATAGTTGAAGTCAGGTCTCTTACTGAACCTGTGAGAAAAATGCCTTTCGAGACGGTCGGGATTATGAAACAAAGGGCTGTGATTGCAGCTGCAAGATCATATATATACAAGAATAATCTGAATTGCGACACACATTTCGATGTGGTGTCAGTAACATTCGGAACCTATGGGGAGAGACTGGAGTATTACCCGAAAGCATTTACACCAACATGGAGATAACAAACATAAATATGAACAAAAATCATTACTGTATTATCATGGCCGGCGGTGTCGGAAGCCGCTTCTGGCCGGTCAGCAGGAACAACAGGCCAAAGCAGTTCCTTGATATACTGGGGCTGGGAAAAACATTTCTTCAGCTTACTTTCGAAAGATTCAGCAGGATTGTACCAAAAGAGAATATATTAATTGTTACTTCTGAAAATTATAAAGATCTTGTTAAAGAGCAAATACCGGAAGTACTACCTGAACATATACTTTTGGAGCCTTTCAGAAGAAACACTGCTCCGTGTATAGCATACGCCACATACAAACTCTTGCAGAAATCACCTGATGCGACAGTTGTTGTTGCTCCTTCGGACCATATGATTACAAACGAGGAACTTTTTCATTCAACAATAGTAAATGCCCTTAACTACTCCGAGACACATGATGACCTTATGACTCTCGGCATTCAGCCTACCAGACCTGAGACAGCATACGGATATATACAACTTAACAAAGGAGAACTTGTTGACATAGACGGCAATGTGGCGTATAAGATTAAGACTTTTACCGAGAAGCCGGATCAGCAATTAGCCAGGGTATTCGTGGATAGTGGAGAGTTTTTATGGAATTCCGGAATTTTTGCATGGAATCTGAAGGCAATAAAAAAGGAGCTTGAGATACTGCAACCTGAAATTTCAGGTCTTTTCCGAAGTATATCCGATGATTACTACACATCAAAGGAGAATGCATCAATACGTGGAGTTTATCAGGAGTGCGTCAACATATCCATCGACTATGCAGTAATGGAAAAAACGTCAAAGGCGGTTGTCTATCCGGTTAGTTTCGGCTGGTCGGACCTTGGTACATGGGAATCTCTCTACAGCTATGTTGAGAAGGATGAAGGGAACAATTATGTGAATTCAAAAGGGGAAACAGTTCTTGAGGTAAAAGATTCAATAGTAATCTCGGAAGAGAAAAAGTTGGTTGTTGTCAAAGGACTGGAAAACTATATGATAGTAAATACAAAAGATGCTTTAATGATATGCCCGCGCAACGGGAAGGCGTTTAAATCCGTTCTGACTGACATTACAACGCAGGAATTGTCAAAGTATCAATAAAATATTTTTTATGGCTAACGGATCGATATCTATAAACGTCCAATCTGAAATAGGAAAACTTGAGGCGGTTCTTCTACATTCTCCCGGTGCGGAGGTGGAGAACATGACCCCTAGAAATGCTCAGAGAGCATTGTACAGTGATATTCTGAACCTCTCAATAGCTCAGAAAGAGTATGAACAGGTATCGGGGGTGCTTTCAAAAGTGTGTAAAACATATCAGATAAAGGACCTTCTTACAAATCTGCTTGATAACCATACGGACAGGGAGGCTTTAATCGGAAAAATTTGTGTTACCGAGGAGGTTACAGATTATTTTGAATATCTTATGGAGATGCCGTCAAAAGCTCTGGCTACAGTCCTGATTGAAGGTCTTCCGGCAAGAATGGATACTTTGACAGCTTACCTGAAGGATGACTATTATGCGCTTTTTCCTCTTTATAATTATTACTTCACAAGAGATGCCTCTGTCTCTTTGGGCAACAAAGTGCTTGTCTGTCGTATGGCAAGCAAGGTGAGGATGAGAGAATCCCTTATAAACGAGGCTATATTCAGAAACAAGCGTTATTTCGATTGTGAACTGATAAATGCACATGATTTCCAGCCGGGAAACAATGATATATATATGGAGGGAGGTGACGTGCTTGTTGCCAGAGAAGATATTCTGCTGATAGGCAATGGTATGAGAACCAGCAGCCAGGGAATAGATATGCTTATAAACAGGCTATGCAAATCATCAGGACCGGAAAAGAGACATATTATAGTTCAGCAACTTCCAAGTTCTCCTGAGTCATTCATTCATCTTGACATGGTTTTCACAATGCTGGACGTTGACAGGGCTATGGTCTTTGAACCTTTAATTCTTAACGAAAACCAGTATCAGACAGTACATATCATAATAGAAGGAGGGAAGGTGACGAAAATCAAGTCGGTTAACAACATCCTTTCAGTACTTAAAAAGCTGGGAATGGATCTGGAACCGGTAACCTGCGGAGGCAGCGCTGATGAATGGAATCAGGAGAGGGAACAGTGGCACAGCGGCGCAAATTTCTTTGCTTTTGCTCCGGGCAAAGTTATGTCGTATGCGAGAAATGTTCACACTTTAAACGAGATGCACAAGAGCGGCTTTGAGATTGTTTCTGCAAGAGAGGTGATTTCCGGGAAAAAAGATATTGACTCTTACAAGAGATGCGTTGTAACTATAGATGGTTCTGAACTACCAAGAGGTGGCGGAGGGGCAAGGTGTATGACTATGCCTCTCAGGAGAGAGTCGATATTGTAAGAAAACAGTAATATAAAAGATTTATTACCTTTGCAATTCATTCCGAATTTATGATGAGAGAGAAAATAGACCAACTTCTTTCGGAAGTTGAAGAATTAAAGGCTAAAAGTGAGCAGGAGATCGAGGAGATCCGTGTAGGGCTGCTTGGAAAAAAAGGTAAGATTACACAACTTTTTGACGACTTCAGGGAAGTTTTGCCTGAACAGAAGAGAGAGCTGGGGCAGGTTTTAAATAAGCTTAAAACCGCAGCTGCGCAGAAGATTGAAGAATTAAAATCAGTTCTTGATGAGAACCCTGAGACAAAGGAATCTGCTTATGACCTCACAAAACCCGGAAATTTCTTTGAATTCGGCTCTAGGCATCCTATATCGATTACCAGAAATGAGATACTCTCAATATTTACAAAACTCGGATATGCAATAGCCGATGGACCGGAGATTGAGGATGACTGGCATGTTTTCGGGGCATTGAATTTTCCTCCTGAACACCCCGCAAGAGATATGCAGGATACATTCTTCGTAACAACCGGAGATAATCCTATTTTACTCCGTACTCATACAAGTTCCGTACAGGTACGTACAATGGAAAAGGTGCAACCCCCTATAAGAGTGGTTTGCCCGGGAAGAGTTTTCAGAAATGAGGCCATATCAGCCCGTGCTCATTGTATATTCCACCAGGTAGAGGGCTTGTATATTGATAAGAATGTTTCATTTGCAGATTTGAAGCAGGCTGTCCTGCTCTTTGCAAGGGAGATGTTCGGAGAGAATGCACAAATAAGGCTCAGACCTTCTTATTTCCCATTTACCGAGCCGAGCGCAGAAGTTGATGTAAGTTGCAATATATGCAAGGGAAAAGGGTGCAATGTCTGCAAGGGTACAGGGTGGCTCGAGATAATGGGCTGCGGAATGGTTGATCCTAATGTGCTTGAGGCTTCAGGCATTGACAGCAAAGAGTATTCCGGGTTCGCATTCGGTATGGGAGTTGAGCGTATTGCCATGCTTAAGTGGCAGGTTAAGGATTTAAGACATTATTTTGAAAACGACATAAGATTCCTCAGGGAATTTAAGACAGAGGTCTAAAATTTTTTGGAGGTTGCAAAATTATTGCTACTTTTGCATTCCCAAAACGCGGAAATAGCTCAGTTGGTAGAGCATAACCTTGCCAAGGTTAGGGTCGCGAGTTCGAGTCTCGTTTTCCGCTCTACGAAGAAACCTCTCCGCAACGAGAGGTTTTTTTGGATGTAAAAAGTTCTTAAAGCACCTGTCGAGGGGTTTATTTGAAAGGTGCAACGAGCCAAGGGCTCGGGTGGTGGAATAGGTAGACACGCAGGACTTAAAATCCTGTGGGCAGAAATGTCCGTACGGGTTCGATTCCCGTCCCGAGCACAAATTCTTTCTTTAAAAGAATACAAAAGAAAGCAAAAGCAATCAAATTAGCGAGTCAGCAATTTGGTTGCTTTTTTGTTTTTCGGTCTTATGTCTTCAATCGCTCCTAACTCTTGCTCCGGCTGAAAAATTTTTGATATACCCGTTCGGGGGCATTAATTGATAACATCTGGTTATTATACCCTAAAGGGTGTAAAAATCTTTAATTATAAAATAATGCACCCTAAAGGGTGTAAATAATATAAAAACATTTATATTTGCACCTTAAAGGGTATAAAATGAGTTTGGCAAATTTTGTAAAAGAAAAGCGGAAAGCAGTAAACCTAACACAGCCTGAGTTAGCTGAAAAAGCGGGCGTGGGCTTACGTTTTGTTCGTGAATTAGAGCAAGGAAAGCAAACTTTACGATTAGATAAAGTAAACCAGGTACTGCATTTATTTGGATATGAAGTAGGTGCTGTACTTGCAAAAAAAGAGCATGAATTATGAGAAAGGCAATTATTAAAATGGATACTCAAGTGGCGGGATGGCTTACTCAAGATGAAAACGGGTATCATTTTAAGTATGATTCAGCCTACTTAAGTCAAACCAATGCGAAGCCAATAAGTTTAACACTGCCTTTACAAGAGAAAGTCTTTACATCCAATGTGTTGTTCCCGTTTTTTGACGGCTTGATTCCTGAGGGTTGGTTGTTGGATATTGCCGAAAAAAATTGGAAGTTAAATCCAAGAGACCGCATGGGCTTGCTGCTGGCTTGTTGTAAAGATTGCATAGGAGCAGTAAGTGCGGAAGAGGTAAAAGAGGAGGATAAACTATGAAAAGATGCTTGTTTTGCTATCAACCCCTGGCGGAAAATGAATTGGATTTTCATGTTTCGTGCTCAAAAAAAATATTCGGGCAGCCCTTACCCCCTGCATTACCGTATTCAGAAGCTGATTTAGAGCCGTTGGCAAAGGAGGTAATACAAAGCCAAACCGCTGTAACAGGTGTGCAAGCAAAACTATCTCTTCATATAACAAGCAATAACCGTGTAGAAAAGGGAAAAAGGTTTACCATCGTTGGACTTTGGGGTGGCTACATATTAAAACCACCAACGGCATTATATAAACAGATGCCGGAGGTAGAAGATCTAACCATGCATTTGGCCGGCATAGCTAATATAAAAACAGCAACACATAGTCTTGTCCGATTAACATCCGGTAACCTTGCTTATATTACTAAGCGTGTAGACAGGGTAAAGAAGATTAAACTTGCCATGGAGGACATGTGCCAATTAACCGAGCGTCTTACAGAAGATAAATACCATGGTAGTTATGAGCAAATTGGTAAGGCCATTCAAAAGTATTCTGCCACTTCTGGCTTGGACGTGGTAAATTTCTTTGAACTGGTGTTATTTTCTTTTTTAACAGGCAATGCCGATATGCACCTGAAGAACTTTTCCTTATTAGAGCAACCTGGTTTGGGTATGGTGTTATCGCCGGCCTACGACTTGGTAAACACGGCATTGGTGAATCCGTCAGACGATGAAGAGATGGCACTAAATCTTAACGGGAAAAAGAAGAGACTGAAGAAACAAGATTTTGTTGCTGCAATGAATACTTTGAAGTTGGACGAAAAGCAGCAAGAGAACATTTTCGCTAAAATGGAAAAAGCAAAACCAAAGTGGTTGGCGCAAATTGATATTAGCTTCTTGGCTGATGAATTAAAGGATCAGTACAAGCAAATTTTAATCAAAAGATTTGAGCGGATAAACAAGATTTAACAGGATTCCTTATGTGGACGCTTTGTATACCGTAGAAAAATACTGTTTCAGGGCTGTCCATCCTCAGTCGTTGCTCTCCCTCCGGCTGAAATGCCCTGATCCAGTATTTTTCCACTAATTTGATAGCGGCTTCTGAGTACTTTAAATTTTTTAATTATCTTTATGACAGTTTCTTAATGTGATTTATAGTACAAATAATTGTTTAGGAGATATTCTATGATAGCGTTTTTCATTGTTCTGATTTATATTGCCATTGTGTATCTTGCAATACAAAATGTCAAATTGGAAAATAATCCGGATTTTCCGCAACGTTTTACAACTTCTCTTATTTTTCTTGCCTGGCCCTGGTGGCTTCTTTTTGTAAGTGCGGTATATGTGGGTGATAAAAGGAAAATTCTATTCACGGCTCTTATTGGTATAATCCATAGTTTCTCACAAACTGCGATATTGATTCTTTACTGGAATGCAGAAATTTTTCCACTCGGTGAGGTATTGTTAATTCCGGGAGCAATAGCCTTAGCGCTTTCTTTGTCATATTTTTTCTGGAACAAGAGAGTGTTGAACACAGCAAGGTCTGCCAATCCATAGATACAAAAGTATGAGTAAGAAAAGTAATATAATCGTTGCATTAATTTACGATTTTGACGGTACGCTTTCACCCGGTAATATGCAGGAATTTGGATTTATCGAAGCTGTGAAGAAAAACCCAAAAGAGTTTTGGACTGAAAACAGTAAATTATCTAATGATAATGATGCTGATCAGATTCTGACATATATGTATTTAATGATGCAAAAAGCAATTTCAGAGAAAATCTCTTTGAAAAGAGAGCAGTTTCAAGAATTTGGAAAAGATGTCAAGTTGTTTAAAGGTGTTGAAGAATGGTTTGTCTTGATAAATGAATATGCTAAAAAAAACGGAATAACTATTGAGCACTATATTAATTCTTCCGGTTTAGCTGAAATTATTGAAGGCACACCTATTGCCAAAGAATTTAAAAAAATTTTCGCTTGTTCATATTTGTACGACGTAGACGGTAAAGCCTTTTGGCCTGGCGTTGCAGTTAACTATACTACAAAAACTCAATTCCTTTTTAAAATAAACAAAGGGATAGAAAGCGTTGCCGATTCGATAGGTGTTAATAAATATACTAAAAAAGAAGATAGAAGAATTCCTTTTAGCAGAATGGTATATTTCGGTGATGGAGAAACTGATGTCCCTTGTATGAAATTGGTTAAGGAAATGGGAGGACATTCCATAGCAGTTTATCAGCCTAGAAATTCTATAAAGAAACAGCGATCAGAAAATCTAATTGCCGAAAACAGAGTGAATTTTGTTTGCCCGGCAGATTATTCAAAAAACAAAGAAATTTATAAGGTAGTAACGACTATACTGGATAAGATCAAAGCCGATTTTGATTTTCAATGTTTGCTTAATCAGCACAAAAAGAAAACTGTTAAATAACAATCTGTTTTCTAAGGTTTTTTTAGTGATTTTAGGAGTGTGTTAATATAATCAGGAATCGACAATTTTCCTCATAAGCCACTTAACAGTTAGCAGAGATATTCATAATCAGGGAAATTTTCAGCCGGAACGAACTTCGTGAGTGAGGATGGACTTCCCTGATTCTGAATATTTCTAATATATAAGCGGCTACTGAGGAAAATCTCAGAAACCAGTTTCTTTAAGGCTTGTACCTGATTATCCTGCAATTGCGAAAAACTTTGGCAAAGTTGTAACTTTTGTGAATATTGTATTTTTGCATATCTTTATATTGTATATTTAACCTCCAACAACCGATTTTACCTGTCCGCAGGAAGTTTTCGGTTGATAGTAGACAAAATTTGGTTAAATGTTGATTCATCAGCATTTTTGAAATACCATACGAACCAATATATGAAGGAGAAACCATGGAAAACAAAAATCTAGAAAATGCCAGTTTGATACTAGTTGCTGAAGATGAGGAGTACAACTACCTTTATCTGGATGAGTTGCTCAACAAGCTTGGATTGAAACATATCCAGGCAAAAGATGGTAAGGAGGCTATTGACATTTGCCGTGAGAACAGAGATGTAACCCTGGTACTCATGGATATCAAGATGCCTGTAATAGACGGTTACACAGCTGCTCAAAAAATTAAGGAATTCTCACCAAAAATTCCGATAATTGCACAATCTGCTTATGCGCTTGAGCACGAGCGAGAGAAATTCAGAGATGTCTTTGATGATTATCTGGCAAAACCTATAAACAAGGAGATATTTCTGATGACACTCAGAAAATTTATAAATATTCAGAATGGGTATTGATTTTAAAGAGATTTTCAGTGCATTTATCGTAATGTTTGCCGTGATTGATATTCTTGGCTCAGTTCCTATTATTATAGGCATGAAGGAAAAGAAGAAGAAATTCAGTCCCTTCAATGCGTCATGGATATCTTTTACTATTATGGTGGCTTTCCTCTTTCTCGGACAAGCCTTATTGGGACTTTTCGGAGTAGACATATCCTCTTTTGCAGTGGCCGGAGCTCTGGTTTTGTTAGTTTTGGCCGTTGAGATGATATTCGGTGTGCAGATTTTCAAAGACGACGGCCCGACAAACTCTGCGACCATTGTCCCAATAGTGTTCCCTCTTATTGCAGGAGCAGCCTCATTTACAACAATACTTTCGTTGCGGGCAGAATATGATGTCGTCAATATTATAATTGCTCTTTTTATTAACATAGTCATAGTATATTTTGTGCTGAGCAATATCGACCTTATATCCCGGAAGGTGGGCAAGGGAGGGATTTATGTCATGCGCAAGTTTTTCGGGATAATCCTGCTTGCTATTGCAGTAAGGCTTATTGTTTCAAATCTTCACTCTTTGATGAGTTAATCAAGGGGTATAACTAACCAGAACATGAAATACAATTTTGATGAGGTCATAGACCGCAGGAACAGTGATGCTCTTAAGCTTGAAGCGCTAAAACCGAGATGGGGTAGGGAGGATCTTATTCCTATGTGGGTAGCCGATATGGATTTCAGAACTCCGCCGTATATCATAGATACAATCAGGAAACGTTGTGATAACGGAATTCTCGGATACACTAGCGTCCCTCAAAACTGGAGCGGGTCTATAATAAATTGGCTGGATATGCGGTATGGCTGGCATATTAATTCAGAGATGCTGACATTCTCTCCCGGTATTGTACAGGGTCTGGCTTTTGCATTACAAGCTTTGACTAAAGAGGGAGACAAGGTTATGGTTTTACCTCCGGTTTACCACCCGTTTTTTCTTATTACAAAGAAGAACAACAGAAATGTGATATTTTCCCCGCTGGAGATAAAGAATGGTACTATTAAGATAGATTTTGACAAATTCAGCAAAGATATTCAGGGTTGTAAAGTCTTTATCCTGTGTAATCCTCATAACCCCGGGGGAAGGGTGTGGAGAGAGGAGGAGCTGCAAAAAATAGCTGAAATATGCCATGAAAACGGAACTTTGGTTTTTTCCGATGAGATACATGCAGACCTGACATTTCCCGGGAAGAGGCATATACCATTTGCAACAGTATCCGAAAAGGCGAAGATGAACTCCGTTACCTTCATGTCACCAAGCAAAGCCTTTAATATGCCGGGGCTGGCAAGTTCATACGTGGTTATTGAAAACAAACAAATACTGGAACAATTCAGGAAATATATGGAGGCAAGCGAACTGGATCTCGGTCACGTATTTGCCTTTATTGGAACGATAGCAGCATACAGCAACGGTACGGAGTGGCTGGAGCAAATGCTTGAATATGTAACCGGCAATATTGATTACCTGATGAAATTCTGTTCAGAGAGGATGCCAAAGATTAAGCCAATAAGACCCGAAGCCTCCTATCTTGTTTTTCTGGATTGCAGGGAGTTGGGGTTGGAGCAACCTGCGTTGGTTGATTTTTTTGTTGACGGGGCGCACCTTGCTCTAAACGATGGTTCAATTTTTGGGAAAGAGGGGAATGGCTTTATGAGAATGAATGTGGCTTGTCCAAGCAGTGTGCTTGAAAAGGCATTGTTGCAGCTAGAAGGGGCTTATTGTAAAGTTAAGAGTTAAAAGTTAAGAGTTAAAAGTTAAGAGTTAAAAGTGAATATTTTTTAGATATGGAAAATTTAGATTTTGCAGCCAGTGTCCTGCACAAACAATTTGAGAAAGACGATGCATATAACTCTTTGTCAATGCCTGTTTATAATACAGCGGCATACGAGTTTAGCTGTGCAGAGGATATGGAAGAGGCATTTTGCGGAAGAACTCCGGATCATGTATACTCAAGATTGACAAATCCGACAGTGCAATATTTTGAACAGAGAGTTCAGGAGGTCACAAAAGCGATGAGTGTTACGGCTGTCAACTCAGGAATGGCTGCAATCAGTAATTCTGTAATGGCTTTAGCATGGTCAGGTTGTAACATTGTCACTTCGCCACACCTCTTCGGAAATACCTACTCCTTTTTTAAGTTTACATTGGCATATTACGGAGTTGAGACAAGATTCTGTGATATGACTAACGCAGAGGAGGTAGAACAGAATATTGATAAAAACACGGCACTCCTTTTTTTGGAGGTGATTACTAACCCTCAGCTGGAGGTTGCCAATCTCAAGAGTCTGTCGACAATAGCAGGGAAACACGGAATTCCTTTGGTTGCGGACACTACGGCAATACCTTTTAATGTTTTCAGCGCAGCTCATTTCGGAGTAGATGTAGAGATTATTTCAAGTACAAAATATATTTCCGGAGGTGCTACCTCGTTGGGTGGCCTTATACTTGATTACGGGACTGCTGATTACAGTCGTTCCCCTAAACTCGGAGAGCTTTTTGCCACGGTCGGAAATAAGGCATTTACATTCAAGCTGAAAAAGGAGATATTAAGAAACCTTGGGGCATATATGACTCCTCAGGTTGCTTATATGCAGACACTGGGACTTGAAACGATGGAGGTGCGTTATACAAGACAGGCATCAACGTGCAGGGAGCTGGCCGAGAGAATGTCAAAACTTCCTCAGATTGAGAAGGTGAATTATACTGCCCTGAAAGATAATCCTTTCTACAATATCAGTCTTGAACAATTCGGCGAATATCCCGGGGCAATGTTTACATTTGATCTCCCTTCACGGGAAGCCGCATTTAAGTTTATCAATAACCTGAAAGTGATAAGGCGTGCAACCAACCTGTTTGATAACAAGTCGCTTGCTATACATCCGGCAAGCACCATATTCGGAACTTTCAACGATGAGCAGAGGGCTTCTATGAACATCTCTCAAAAATGCATACGCCTGTCTGTCGGACTCGAAAGCCCTGACACGCTTTTCGAGGATGTCCGGGACTCTTTGAATGATGTTAAATAGTTGAAATTTAACAAATAGTATTACAGCCTGATTAAAAATAAATTATATTTGCCATGTATTATTAAATGCTTGGCATATAGATGTTATATAGAGTTAGATTGCTAATGGGCTTAGTTGTCCTTAATCTCGCTGTTTCCTGTCTAAAATTTCCAATAAGAGAAATCGAACAAAATGAAGAAATCTCATATTCCGGATATAATTATCCTTTTGCTCTGGAGAATCGTTTCATTTTAGCAGAAATAGTCGTTGAGACCGATGGCTCTTTACCTCTGGAAGATGTAGAACTAGAGATACCACCCCTAAAGTACAACAAGTCTCTTTTGTTTTTTCTTACCCAGGACGATTGTAAGCAAACAGCTTTCTGTGTAACATGGGCTGCAATTAATGGAAGGCCTCTCTCTACAAACTATTTTTATAGTCTCAAACATATTAATTTCGGTATTTTTCCTACAGACACTCTTATGCTTGGTAAGACGCTGGGTTCTACGGATGGGGCAGGTAATGAGGTGAGATTTCATTTTACAACAACAATTGCGCCGGAAATGGGATTTATGACAAGCGATATAGATATAAATCGGTTGAGACGTGTCATCGACAATAATCAGTTCAAAGAGCGTGGAGGACTAATGTGGGAGGATATAAGGGAGATGCTTAACTATGGTGTGGGCATTGCCTTTCATGACAACAGGACCTCCGATCAAAGCAATGTCGATTCTATATTAAAACACTATGCGCTGTCTCAAAACATTATTCTTGACTCACTTGCGGGAAGAGGGTGTAAGACTCTGGCTGAACCGGACGGAAATAAGACATATGTAGAGGCGGCTTTAGAATATAGCCCAATACAGATAATGACTGCGCAAACAGGAACCATTGAACTATGTCCGTGTAAACTCGATTGTGAAACAAGGGGTTTTTTGTTTAACAGAGGCTTTTATGATACGATTGGATTTAGGGTGGCTATAAATGACCAATTTGCACTGCCATTAAAAGAGCGGCATGCTATACATGTGGGAGTCCATGAAACCGGCGTCGATTGGGCAAGAGCATTGCTTTGGCTGAATGATACTTATGGAAAAGATGGATTAGATTCAATATGGATGCCATCTCTGGAGGAATATTGCGAATACGATTTCTATCGTATGAACAGTAGTATAACCAGAACTATAACTAAAAACAAAATTATAGTTCATTTGAAAATACCCATGGGGCAATATTTCTATTCTCCGTCAGTTACTCTTAATATAAAAGGATTACATAAGAAAAATGTGATTGGGTTGTCATCTAATTATGAGGTGACCGGAATGTCTTATGACGATTACAAAGATTGTTTCATGCTCAACATAGACTGCAGAAGGTATTTATATCAAATGGCTTCATATTATGTTGGAAAATATTTGGCCAGTAAATCTGAGACAGACTACATGGATGCACTATATTTTGTCTCACAATTGAAAGAATCTTCAGGAAAGCAACAGCTTCTTGCAAAGCTAAAATAGTGGCCTTACCTCTTGCATTTACAATAATTTATCGTATCTTTGCAGCCCGCAAATTTTATGCGGGTTAGTATAATTTATTATAAAACACCAAATTAACAACCAATGCCTGGATTAATTGGAAAAAAAATCGGAATGACTTCCGTTTTCGGTGCCGATGGGAAAAACATCCCATGCACCGTTATTGAGGCTGGTCCGTGTGTTGTTACGCAAATCCGTACAGTAGAGAAAGATGGTTATGCCGCTGTACAACTTGCCTATGACGAACAAAAAGAAAAACACACCAGCGGTGGCCTTATGGGTCACTTCAAAAAGGCACAAACCACACCTAAACGTAAACTTGTTGAATTCGGAAACGATTTCATGAAAGAGTTTCAATTGGGTGACACCGTTACCGTAACAGATGTATTTCATGATCAGCTGGAATGGGTAGATGTAACTGGAATATCAAAAGGAAAAGGCTTCCAGGGCGTTGTGAAACGTCATGGTTTTGCTGGAGTTGGTGGCCAGACACATGGTCAGCACAACAGACTTCGTGCTCCCGGTTCAATGGGCGCATCTTCATGGCCTTCTCGCGTATTTAAAGGAAAAAGATTAGCCGGCCGTATGGGTGGTGATCAGGTAAAAATTCTGAATCTTAGGATTATTAAGGTGATTCCTGAAAACAATCTCGTGATTGTTAAGGGTTCTATCCCTGGTGCCAAAGGTTCTTATGTAATCGTGGAGGAATAAGAGTCTATGGAATTATCAGTTTATAAAATAGACGGGACAGAGTCAGGAAAGAAAGTGGCTCTTGATCCTGCAATTTTTGGTGTTGAGCCGAATGATCACGCTATCTATCTTGATGTAAAGCAATACCTTGCAAATCAACGTCAGGGAACCCATAAATCAAAAGAGAAATGGGAAGTAGCATACAGTACCAAGAAGATTATTCGTCAGAAAGGTTCAGGCGGTGCACGTCATGGTAGTATCAAATCTCCGAACTATGTAGGTGGTGGTAGAGTATTTGGTCCTAAACCACGCGATTACAGCTTCAAACTCAATAAGAAATTGAAACAGTTGGCGCGTTTCTCCGCACTTGCTTACAAAGTGAAGGAACAGGCACTGACAATAGTTGAGCCATTCGTTTTGGAAGCTCCTAAGACAAAGGATATGCTTAAGATTATCAAAAATCTTAAGGTTAACGACAGAAAAGTCCTTTTCGTGCTTCCTGAAAATTCAAATAATATTTACTTATCGTCACGCAATTTGCCGAATGTGAAGGTAATCTCAGTCAGTGAGATCAGCACATACGATCTTGTAAACGCTACAACCCTCATTATGGTTGATGGTGTACAGGATATCATGCAAGGACGAAACTAAACCGTAAAGAGCGATGGGAATTTTAATTAAGCCTATAGTAACAGAAAGAATGACGATTCAGGGCGAGAAGTTGAATCGTTACGGTTTTATTGTTGACCCTGCCTCTAATAAGTTAGAGATCAAAGCAGCGGTTGAGGAGATGTATGGTGTTAAAGTATTGGAAGTAAATACTGCGAGATACCACGGAAAACGCAAGAGCCGCTTTACAAAGGCGGGTTTATTGTCAGGCCGCGCAAATCACTATAAAAAAGCGTTTGTAACACTGGCCGGTGAAGATAAGATTGATTTCTACAGTAATATTTAAGACCAATGGCAATACGCAAATTTAAACCGGCAACTCCGGGAACAAGACATAAAGCGATAAGCGCATTTACAGAAATCACCTGCACCACACCGGAAAAATCGCTTCTAGAGCCTATTCGCAAGACAGGTGGTAGAAATGCTCAGGGTAAGATGACAATGCGTTATATCGGTGGCGGACACAAAAGAATGTACCGTGTCATCGACTTTTTACGCGATAAAGATAATTATACTGCAACAGTAAAGACAATAGAATACGATCCGAACAGAAGTGCCCGTATCGCATTGGTTGTTTACGCAGATGGAGAAAAACGCTATATAATAGCTCCCAACGGACTTAAAGTAGGCCAGGTAATAGCATCGGGCTCAGGTATAGCTCCTGAATTAGGGAACACTCTTCCTCTGTCAGAAATTCCACTAGGAACACTTATTCACAACATTGAACTTCGTCCTGGTCAGGGAGCCGCAATGGCCCGCAGCGCCGGAACTTATGCTCAGCTTACAGCTCGTGAAGGTAACCACGCTATCCTTAAACTCCCTTCAGGTGAGACAAGGATGGTTCTTGTTGCCTGCCGCGCTACTGTTGGAACAGTGTCAAATCCAGATCACAACTTAGAGTCGGACGGTAAGGCCGGACGTAAACGTTGGTTAGGACGCAGACCTCGAAACAGAGGTGTGGTTATGAACCCTGTCGATCACCCTATGGGTGGTGGTGAAGGTAGAGCATCCGGCGGACACCCACGTTCAAGGAAAGGCTTGCTGGCTAAAGGTTACAAGACCCGTAATCCTAAGAAAACGACTAAGAAGTTTATCATTGAAAGAAGGAAAAAATAACGGAATTAACTGAATAGAATTATGAGTCGTTCATTAAAGAAAGGGCCTTACATTGAGGCTAGTCTCGAGAAAAGAGTACTTGCCATGAATGAATCTGGCAAGAAAGAGGTAATCAAAACTTGGTCACGCGCAAGCATGATATCACCTGATTTTGTAGGTCACACTATCGCTGTTCATAATGGAAACAAGTTTATTCCTGTTTACGTTACTGAAAACATGGTTGGACACAAGCTCGGTGAATTTGCACCCACACGCACCTTCAAAGGTCACTCGGGTAATCGTTAATAATTAATGTGTAAAACAAAATCACAATAATGGGAGCTCGAAAAAAAGAGTCAGCCGAAAGGCATAAAGAGATAAGGAAACAGACAGCTGTTGCTAAGCTGAATGATGTTCCGACTTCACCTCGTAAGATGCGTTTAGTTGCAGATAATATCAGAGGTCTTGAAGTAAACCGTGCTTTGGATATTTTGAAATATACAAAAAGAGAAGCAGCTACACGTCTGGAAAAACTCCTCCGTTCTGCTATTGCAAACTGGGAAGTTAAAAACGAATCAGATCGTAAAGAATTAGAAAGTGGCAATGTAATCGTTAAAACAATTATGGTTGGCCAGGGTCGCTCATTGAAGCGTATCCGCACAGCACCTCAGGGAAGGGCTGCCAGAATCCGCAAACGTTCTAACCACGTTACCATAGTCCTTGACAAGAAAACTAAAACCGTAAAAGAGGAGCAATAAGATGGGACAAAAAACAAATCCTATAGCCAACAGACTTGGCATTATCCGTGGCTGGGACTCTAACTGGTACGGTGGAACAGATTATGCTGGCAAAATCTTCGAAGATGCCAAGATACGCGAGTACCTTAATGCCCGTTTATCTAAAGCCAGCCTTTCAAGAATAGTAATTGAAAGGACTCTCAAGCTTATTACAGTGACAATTCACACTGCCCGTCCTGGTATTATTATCGGTAAGGGTGGTCAGGAAGTTGACAAACTGAAAGAAGAGTTGAAAAAAATCTCTAACAAAGAGGTTCAGATTAACATTTTTGAGGTAAAACGTCCGGAAATTGATGCCAATATCGTAGCAAACAATATAGCCCGTCAGGTAGAGGGACGTGTTTCATACCGTCGTGCAATTAAGATGGCTATGGCTTCAACCATGAGAATGGGCTCTGAAGGTATCAAGGTTCTTATCAGCGGCCGTCTTGGCGGAGCTGAGATGGCAAGAAGGGAACTTTACAAAGAGGGACGTACTCCACTTCATACTTTCCGTGCAGATATCGACTACGCTCATGCAGAGGCAAACACTAAAGTGGGTGTACTCGGCGTGAAGGTATGGATATGCAACGGAGAGGTATATGGTAAAAGAGACCTCTCTCCGAATGTCGGCGTAGCGGCAAATGCTGCAGGTCAGGGTGGTCAGCAAGGCGGTGGACGTCCTGAGCGTCGTGAGCGCAGAGGTGGCCGTCCTGGTGGCGATGACCGCAGAGGTGGTGGCCGTGGCGGTGATTCAAGAGGTGGCCAGAGAGGCAAAGGTCCTCGCGGAAACGGTCGTCCTCAGGGTCAGTCAGAAAACTAAGAGTTCTATATATTAAATTATCCGTCTGAAATTTTTCAGGCGGATTTTTTATTTTACAGATAGTGTAAATACAAAGCAAATATTTACTTTTGCATAGAACATAAACTTGTGAAAAATGAAAAGATCTCTTCTTTTAGCATTAGTCCTGATAATCTCTCTCGGAGCAATGGCGCAGCCGTTGGCAAGAATCTCCCCCGAGAAGGCCGGATTTGACATTACAAGATTACAGAATGCCGACCGTATTATCAATGAATCAATAAGTAAAGGTGAAATACCCGGAGCAGTGCTTGCGATTGTCAGAAATGACCGCATGGTTTACATAAAAGCATACGGGAACAAATCAGTATACCCGTCTGTGGAAAAGATGGAGACAACAACGATATTTGATCTGGCATCAGTAAGTAAATCTCTCGGGACAACACTTTCCTTCATGCAGCTTATCGAGCAGGGACGTGTTAGGCTGACAGACAATGTGGAGATGTATATTAAAGGATTTCAGGGATATAAAGATACATTAACCGGAAAAACCATTGATATAAAAATAATAGATTTGCTCACCCATTCTTCAGGCCTGCCACCTTATGCAAATGTGGATGAGTTGACAAAAAAGTACGGGACGCCAAGTCCTGAGGTGTTGATGGATTATATTGCTACCTGTAAAAGAGACTTTAAACCTTCAACGCAGTTCCAGTACAGTTGTCTCAATTTCATTACTCTCCAGAATGTACTCCAGAATGTCACAGGGATGAAGCTATGTGATTACGCCCAAAAAAATGTCTTTGATGTTTTAGGCCTGAGAAATACATTCTATAATCCTGACGAGTTTTTCTATCCAATGATTGCTCCTACAGAGAAGCAAAAAGACGGTTCGGTCCTTTTGGGAAAAGTTCATGATCCTCTGGCAAGAATTTTCAATAAGGGAAATTCCGGAAACGCAGGCCTATTCTCCAATGCTGAAGACATGGCCGTGATAGCCGCAGCTCTTATGAATGGCGGAGAATACAACGGACATAGAATTCTTGGCAAACTTACTGTTGAAACGATGAGAACGGTACCGGCAGGATATGAAGCAATAGGACGTTCACTCGGTTGGGATAACTACTCTCCGTATGCCTCAAACTTGGGAAATCTTTTCCATGCAGGTAAGACTTTCGGACATACAGGTTATACAGGTACATCAATTGTAATAGATCCTGTTGAGAAAGTTGCTGTAATACTTCTGACCAACCGTGTACACCCTGAAGATAAGGGTAGCGTGGTAAGGTTAAGAGCTCTTGTTGCGAATGCAGTCGCCGGATCTGTTGTCAGGTAGACGCTGATAACCGGAATGGCTGTGACAATCAGGGAGGTGAACTCCCGGAGAGAGATGAGAAAATTTATCTCTTTTCCCGAAACCCTGTACAAAGATTGTGATAATTGGGTAAATCCTTTGTATTTAGATGAATACAACACTCTTTCCAAGAAGAGAAATCCTGCATTTGAGTTTTGTGAAGCCTTTTATTTTCTTGCTTATAAAGAGAACAGGATTGCCGGCAGAGTGGCCGCAATAATTAATCACAATGCAAACAAAAGCTGGAACGAGGAAAACATGCGTTTCGGATGGCTTGATTTTATTGATGATCCTGAAGTGTCGGCTGCTTTGATGGCTAAAGTAGAAGAAATCGCTTCCGTAAGAGGCTTAAAGGCGGTAAACGGCCCATTCGGTTTTACTGACATGGATAGAGAGGGGTTGCTCGTTGATGGCTTTGACAAAATGGGCTCTCTTACAACCCTCTATAACTATCCCTATTATGGAGAACACCTTGAGAAACTTGGATATTGTAAGGACATTGACTGGGAACAAAGAGAGTTTGATGTTCCGGATGAAGTTCCTGAAAAACTCAGGCGCTATTCTGAAATTGTCCGGGACCGGTATAATGTGAGAATTCTCAGACCTTCTTCAAAAAATGAGTTAAAGAGATATGGACGCGGTCTTTTTGAGGCACTTAATGAGGCATTTGCGCCTCTGTATGGGTTCACTCCACTAACTGATGCCCAGATTGATGCTTATGTCAAACAGTATATTCCGCTTGTTAATTTTGATCTTATATGTATTCTTCTTGACAGAGGGGACAAAGTTGTAGGATTTGCAGTTACAATGCCAAGCCTTTCCGAGGCTCTTAAGAAATCCCGGGGTAAAATACTGCCGTTTGGTTTTCTCTATCTGATAAAAGCTCTAAAAAGGTATGAACTGATAGATATGCTAATGATTGGTATAATCCCCTCCTACCATAACAAAGGACTAAACTCGGTCATATTTGATCATCTGAATACCAATTTTATAAAACTTGGTACGAAGAGAGTCATTGCCAATCCGCAACTGGAGAACAATACTGCCGTCCAGAATATATTTGATTATTATCCTGCCAGGCCTTATATGACCAGGCGTTGCTATCTCAAGCCTTTAGAGTTTAAAGTATAAGGTCGGCAAGGACTATAGCTGTTACAGCCTCAACAACAACAGGAACTCTGAGTGCGAAACACGTGTCATGCCTTCCCTTGATTTCAAGCTCTTCCACTTTTCCGGTGGAGAAGTTAAATGTTTTCTGACTCTTTGATATGCTTGATGTAGGTTTAACAGCAACTCTGAAAAGAAGGTCGTTGCCGTTGGATATACCTCCGTTGATGCCACCCGCTCCGTTTTTTGAAGTCGTTCCCTTGCTGTCTATAATCGGATCATTGTGTTCTGATCCCTTCATTGCCGAGGCGGCAAAACCGTCACCAAATTCAATCCCCCGGATTCCGGGAATGGAGAAGATCGCGTGTGAAAGAAGTGATTCCAATGAGTCGAAAAATGGCTCTCCAAGGCCAACAGGCATATTGGTGGCAGAACACTGGATAATTCCTCCAAGGGAGTCTCCCTCTTCACGGGTTTTTTCCAGTAATTCTTCCCAATTCTCCTGACCGCCAACCCTGATAAGTCTGGCCTCTATGGAAATGTTCCCCAACAGTTTCTTTGCTATAACTCCGGCTGCGACTAGCGTTAGGGTAATTCTTCCCGAGTGATGCCCACCGCCCCGAGGGTCCACATATCCTCCTCGTTTAAGTATCGATACAAAATCGGCATGGCCGGGTCTTGGTCTGTCCGCAAGATCGGTATAGTCAGCAGATCTGGTGTTGTCGTTGCTGAATAATATGCATACAGGAGCTCCGGTTGTATAACCGTTATACACTCCGCTTACGATTTCGGGCAGATCTCCCTCAACCCTTGGAGTTGTTCCCGGTTTTCCACTTTTCCTACGTGAAAGATCATATGCGAAATCCTCACTGGATAATTGAATTCCCGAAGGAATTCCATCAATTACCAATCCTATCTTATGGCCGTGAGATTCTCCGAATATGGAGATTCTGAAGTTCCTGCCGAAATTATTCATTTTTAAAATTATTTGAAATTTTTAAGAAAATCCGGGAATGACTTGGAAATGCAATTAAGATCATCTACACATACATTTTCTTTTATTTTCAGACCGGCTGTAATGATTGCCATTGCTATACGGTGGTCATTGTGAGAAGAACAGAGTCCTCCGTGAAGGTCTGTTCCGCGAACAATCATCCAGTCTCCGTCCAGTTCTATGTCAGCCCCTAATTTTGTAAACTCGGTATATAAGCTTTCCGCCCTGTTACTCTCCTTGTTGGAGAGTCTCTTGATGCCCTTTATTCTGCTCTCCCCGGAGCAGTTAAGTGCAAGAACAACAAGCGAAGGGAAAAGATCAGGCGCATTTGTTGCATCAAATTCAAAAGGTAAAAGAGGGCTCTTTGGTTTCATGAGCTCTATCTTAGACCCGAGAATTACCTCTTTTGTGTTGTCTTCCTTGAAAGCGCACGGTATATCCCCGCACATCACAAGGTACTTAGGGTATTCCACAATGTTAATTTCCACACCGCAACTTCTGAGTATTGAAATAATCTTCTCGTCGGCCTGTTTTGAGTTTACCGGGAGGTTTGTTATTGTAACACCCTTTGTTATTGCGCCGGCAACAAAAAGCATTGAAGCTCCGCTCCAGTCTCCCTCGATTGGGTAAAATGGCCTTGCCTTGTATCTTTGTTTTCCGGGTATTTTAAATTCATAGAAATCGTGATTGGTTACTGTCACTCCGAAGTCCTTCAGAGTTTGTATTGTGAGGTCCACATATGGTGTACTGGTAGGTTCCTTTACCTCTATAGTGCTGTTTTTATCGCACATTGGCAGTGACATGAGAAGACCGGAAAGAAGCTGAGAACCACCACTACCTTGTAGCTGTATATTACCCTCTTTCATCAAACCCTTGATAAGAGCCGGCAGCTTGTCATTGTTCGATTCAATGCTTAACCCGATTTCCGGAAAAGGATCTGTTGCCGGATAGAATATTACCCGGTTATTAATGCTTCCTTTACCTGATATCTTGACTGATTGTACTCCCTTTCCGTCTTTGCTCAGAAAATGGCCGGCCGAAGGTATAAGTAACCGTCCAAGTAATCCGGACTCTCCGACAGAGAGTTCAAGACTTTTGGCCGAGCGGGAGAATAAATCCGCCTTAGAAAGCTGACGATTTATCTCTTCTATTCCCGGACTTGTTATCTCAACTTTTTGCCTCAGGAACTTGCATTTTTCGACCTTTACTTTTACTCCCAACTCTTTTATGACACCTAATGCAGCCTCGCTGTCAGCGCAGGGTGTATAACCGTAAAGCACAGTCTTTCCTTTAGCCCACGCTGCTGCTAGTATTGCTCTCTGAGTGTGACTTTTAGATGCAGGAGCTATTACTGTCTCCAAAAGAGTTTTTCCATTAACTTTATTCGGATAGCTCTTCCTGCTCAAAAAACTCTCGGCTTCTGCAATCGTATATTGACCGGCAGCACTCTCCGCGCCGCTTGCCAGTGAAACATATCCGAACGGAGCTCCGAGGTGAAGTGACAGCACCCGTGTAAATCTGGCAGTCTCTCCCATGCAGAAAGCAACAAGAGGAATTCCGTTGTAATCTTTGTAAAGCCGAAGGACTCTGGTACACTCCTGTATAGTCTGGGCTGTTGTAATGAGTTTGATTATATCTGCTCCCGAATCCCTGCAACTTTCATAAATTTCGCATAGTCTTTCGTAACTGTCTGTGTTCTTATGATTGTGATAGGAGAGTATTATTTTAAAACCTCTCTTGCGGGCTGTGGATATTATATCATTCCGGTACTCTGCGGGGGCGTCATACTCGATGTCGAGATATCTTTTACCTACAGATTTTTTCGTGCGACTTGCCATTATTGCCCAGGCAAGTCTTTTCCTGCATACCTCAACATCCTGCTGGCTCAACCTGCAAGTAGCTATAAGGTCTTTCTTCGAGCGGAAAACATTTACAGTCTCTTCACGAGTCAGATCAGTGTGATCAAGGCGTATTTCTGCAAAATGGGCCTTAGAGAGAGCGTCCTGCACATTATTGAGCCCCTTTTCCCTTATACTAAGACAAATCATTCAAAAGACCCTCCAGATCTTTAACTTTTATTGTAAATATTATTGCTTTACCTATATTTTCAATTAATATGAAATCAATAGAATCTCCGGACCTCTTTTTATCCTTGCACATAATTTCCACTAGAGAGGAGATGCTGACCGGTGATTTTACGGAGAGACCGGTATCTTTAAAATCGGATTCGATTGTTATCGCCTCGTCATGGTTTAACAAGCCCAGCCTAACGGAGAGCCTTGCTGCCAATACTATGCCGATTGAGACTGCCTCTCCATGGTGGATGCCTGTGGATTTCTCAAGAGCATGGGCAAATGTGTGTCCAAGATTCAGGGTTTTCCTGATGCCGTTGTCATAGGGGTCTCGTTCAACGATTGAAGCTTTAATTGCACTGCATTTCTTTATGTACGGCCATAGAGTCCGGGCATTCAGACCATGAGCGCGTATCTCTCCGAGACAGTTGAAATAGTTCTCCCTGTCGGCCAGTATAAATGTTTTGAGAAGTTCCGAAGTCCCTGCGAGCAATTCATTTTGTGGCAAAGTGTTTAAAAAGTCAGGGCAGAAAAGAGTGTATGTCGGTTGATTTACCACACCAAGAATGTTCTTGTAGCCGCCCAGATTTACAGCAGTTTTGCCACCAATGGCAGCATCTGCCTGCGCAAGTAATGTTGTCGGTACATAGGCGAATTTTACTCCCCTCATATAGACAGACCCGATAAAACCTGTCAGATCTGAAATTATTCCACCTCCGACAGCAAGTAAAAAAGTACCCCTGTCGGCACCCATTTCCAAAAGTTGTTGAGAGATTTTCTCAACATTTTGCAGGCTTTTATTCTCCTCTGAAGCGATAACGGAAATCTGAGGAGCAGGGAAATATTTTCCATACCTCTCCGCAATGTTGGCGTCGATAATTGTTATAACCCTGCAATCCTTGGGAATGAAAGATTCTATACAATTTATGTCGGCGCAGTAGTTTAGGTTAAGCGCACATTTTTCCATATTTTGCAAAATTAACAAAATATTGAAAAGTCAGTATCAGATATATTTTGTCTTAAATATAACAAACTGCACATCAGTGCATTTAAGGAGAAAAATCTTTGTTATAAATTTAAAGCAAAAATGCTTTGCAAGACTTTTTGCAGTTTCTGCCGGGGCATTGAAGCTGTTACGGTAGAGGTGGAGGTTGAGGTCTCACAGGGGATCAGTTTTTTTCTAGTCGGTTTACCGGATAATTCTGTCAGAGAGAGTCAACAAAGAATTGAGGCTGCTTTAGGCACAATAGGTTGTCACTTGCCGGGGAAGAAAATTATTATCAACCTGGCTCCGGGAGATATCAGAAAAGAGGGTACAGGCTTTGACCTTGCTCTGGCGGTAGGAATACTGGCTGCATCTGAACAATACCACTTCCGTGCCTTGTCTGAATATATGATAGTCGGAGAACTGGCCTTGGACGGTAAGCTGAGGCCTGTCCCCGGAGCATTGCCTATAGCCCTTTCTGCTAAAAAAGAGGGTTTCAGATATTGTATATTCCCCGAGGATTCTGCGTACGAGGCAGCGGCTGTCGAGGGGATAGAGGTATATGGCGCAGCCTCGATTCTGGATGTGGTCACCCTTCTTTGCGGGGAGTCATTTCTGGAGCCGTTGACATACAGAGATGAACATTGGAATGATAATCCTGCGGAGTTCAAAAATATACCCGATTTTGCAGATATTAAAGGTCAGGAGGCGGCAAAAAGGGGGCTTGAGATTGCAGCCGGAGGCGGACATAATATACTTATGTGCGGTGCTCCGGGTTCGGGGAAAAGTTTAATGGCCAAGGCCTTTGCCGGGATCTTGCCACCTATGAACCGAAACGAGTCACTTGAAACCAGCATAATCTACTCTGTGGCGGGGAGCGGCCACTCCTTCAAGGGGCTTATCAGAGAACGCCCCTTCCGCTCCCCGCACCACTCGACCTCGATCTATGCCATGACAGGAGGTGGTGCGGCAGCGTTGCCTGGAGAGGTCTCCCTGGCTCACAACGGGGTGCTCTATTTAGATGAACTGCCGGAATTTTCACGATCAGTGCTGGAGGTTCTCAGACAGCCCATGGAGGACCGGGAGATATCCATCTCAAGGTTAAAGTACAAATATACCTACCCTTGTAATTTTTTGTTTATTGGTTCCATGAATTTGTGCCCCTGCGGCTTCTTTGGACTGCCTGGCGACAGGTGTACATGTACTCCTTATGCCGTCAACCGTTATCTGTCTCGGATTTCTGGGCCGATGATGGACAGGATAGATATGCGGATAGAGATTAACCCGATACCGGGAGAGAGGCTTTTGAGCGATGAGCGGGCGGAACCTTCGTCGACAATCAAGAAGCGGGTGGCTGCCGTCCGATTGCTGCAACAGGAACGCTTTAAGGGACGCATCAATACCAATTCACAGATGAGCACTTCAGATATCAGGCGATTTTGCCGGCTCGGCCCGGCAGAGCAACGACTGCTTTCCACCGCAATCAACAAACTCAATCTCTCAGCCCGCGGCTACCACAAAATCCTGAAAGTTGCCCGCACCATCGCCGACCTTGACAAATCAGAACACATCACAGCAATACACCTGGCCGAGGCGATACAGTACAGATGAGGGGGAGTGAAAAGTGATAAGTGGGTTAGTGAAGAGTGGGTTAGTGAATAGTGAATAGTGAATAGTGAATAGTGAATAGTGAATAGTGAATAGTGAAAAGTTTGTCTATGGTGGTTTAAATGTGGGGAGTATTATAATATTATCTTCATGGCACTCTTTGGATCGTTGATCTTATGCACAACTACTGCCGCCATCAGTTCCCGTTTTCTTGAGAATGGCCGACGGTGAGAGAGAGACAGAGGAAAAGCAGGGAGATAAATAGCCGCAAGTTTAGGTTTTCTTTTCTTAGACTCTTCATAATCTTGATTTTAAGGTGATTTTTAGGGCTAATCTAAAATCATGCCATGGAATCACAAAATGATTTTTTATATCTCACAAAATCAATAAAATAGAAAAATAAGTGCCACTATTTTTAAATTAAATGCAATATTTTCGAGAATTATACGTCTAATAAGTGAAGTTTAAAAATTTAAATATTTAGGTTATGAAACGTTTGTCTTTTATTTTGCTAATGCTGGTTTTTGTTGTACAGTCAGGATTTTCCAAAGAGAAATTTCCGGTGGTCAGATCAAATTCATTTGTTGTGGATATTAAGGATGATGGCATGCTTAGAAAAGGTGCATGGAGAGTTGTACCTGAGGAAAAGCTGGATGTATATAAAAGCTCTGCAAAGAGGGTTACTTTCTATACGGATATAGATTCTATCTCTTTTAACATCGATCCGAAAGTCGGCCGCTATGATTTTGTAATAGTTGTTAACGGCAAGGATTCCGCAATGACAAGAATTGAGTATATGCCGTCATATCTTGAAAAACTAAAGGGAGCTAAGGCATATAAAAGATCGGACAAAAGAGAGATCCCTAAATTCTGTTACGGTTCAGCAGATGATCCGGATCTTGCAAGGCTCAGGAAGGAGCTTAATCTGGACTCGATTGCAGGAAAGGGAAGGGAGTTGTCGAAAATATTCAACCTTCTTCACTGGGCTCACAATGTGGTGAAACATGACGGTAACAGTACAAATCCAGAGTCGAAGAATGCCATTGACCTTATCAATATATGCAAGACTCAGGACAGGGGCGTTAACTGCAGGATGATGGCAACCATACTTAATGAGTGCTATCTTGCAATGGGAATCCAATCAAGGATTGTGACATGTATGCCTAAGGAGACAAAATTTGACGATTGCCATGTCATTAACTCTGTTTATAGTAAAGATCTAAACAAGTGGATCTGGGTGGACCCGACATTCGACGTGTATCTGATGGGCGAAGGTGGTGTTATTCTTGGTATTGCAGAAGTCAGGGAAAACCTTGTGAAGGATAAGCCGATTATTGTTTATGAGGGTGTAAACTGGAACGGGAAGAAGATTGAACCCGAGTACTATGTTTACAAATACATGGCAAAAAATCTATACAGGATGTCTTCACCGGCTGTAAGCTGTTATAATATGGAGACATGTAAGCCCGGAAAGGTTATAGAGTATGTTGAGCTTCTGCCTCTGGACGGAATAGAGCAAGAGCCTCAGAAGGTCGTTGAGACAAATGAGAAGAACGGGTTGAAGTATATTACTTATAAGACAAATAACCCTGACAAATTCTGGGCTGCACCGAGAAGACGAAACTAATTTTAAATGTTTTCCAAAAGAAAGGAGTTTTTATATCTTTGAGCCATGGAAAACAGAATATTGATAAATGGCCTTAATGATATAGAGAGGGCTGCGAAGGAGTTTCTGAAGCTAAAGGGGGAGAATACCGTAATTGCATTTTACGGGGCTATGGGAGCGGGAAAAACCACTTTTACCAAAGCTATATGCAATGTTTTAGGTGTCCCTGACAGTGTCAACAGCCCGACATTTACAATTATCAACGAATACAGGACAAAGCAGGGTGAACCGGTTTACCACTTTGACTTCTATAGAATAGACAAACTCGAAGAGGCCTATGATATAGGCTTCGACGAGTTTGTTGATAGTGGACGGCTATGTCTTATCGAGTGGCCTGAGAAAATCGAGAAACTTCTTCCCGAGGAGACCCTGAGGGTTTATATAAAAGTCCTTCCGGACGATAGCCGCGAGATTGTTTTCTAATTTCTAGTTTTCAGGATAAAGAAGATATGGTTTGCGCTGTTCTTTGAACTTTGCAACGTCTCCGGCCCACATTGCCTTTATCTCATCGGCAGATTTGCCTGCCTTTATCATTTTCCTGACATAATCACGACCGGTCAGAAGCTCAAAGAAAGAGCGGAAGAAGAAATCGTCAAGATTGAGATTCCTGTAAGCATCTATCACATATTCCAGATTGATACCCTTCTTGTTTATCTCTTCTATTGAAGGTTGTTTTGTGAGATCCACACCATAGCACTCTCTGTTAAGCTGAGGCGGGGTCTTAGCACCAGGGATACTCCTTGGGGTGAACTTGAAATCATATCCCTTCATGTTTGGATGTCCGTACATCTGGAACGGGTGGTCTGTTCCCCTTCCGAGACTTACAGGAGTAGCCTCGAAATAACAAGTAGAAGGGTAGAGATAGATTGAACGCATATCAGGGAGGTTTGGTGACGGCTTCACCGGAAGAGTGTACATTGACGCATGAGTGTAATTCTTGCACTTGATAACTGTCACATCGCACTGAATACCGTTGGTCAGCCATTTCTCACCATTTATCATGCCGGCCAGCTCACCGAATGTCATACCGTGAACGGTAGGAATAGGCAACCAACCGACACCTGACTTGTACTTCATGTCTAGAATCGGTCCGTCAACATAAAATCCGAGAGGATTCGGGCGATCCAGGATTATCATCTTTTTACCGTTTTCTGCACAAGTCTCCATCATGCGGGTCATTGTGGTCACGTATGTGTAGAATCTGACACCTACATCCTGCAGATCGAAGAGTAGTATGTCAATATCCTTCATTAATTGAGCGGAAGCTTTTCCAATCTCTCCGTCATAGAGTGATTTGATAGGTATTCCTGTCTTTTTGTCAACAGAGCTTGAAACATGTTCTCCGGCATCTGCATCTCCACGGAAACCGTGTTCAGGAGACATTATTGCAACGATGTTCACTTTGAGGGAAACCAGAGAATCCACAATATGGGTGTTACCTATAATCCCGGTCTGATTAGAGAGTACTGCAACCCTCTTTCCTTTGAGCAGAGGAAGATACTCGTCCAAAGACTCGGCACCGGTCTTAATTGTCTGCGCCTGCATAACTGTTGCAAGAGCTATAATCAGGCCGGTT
>Ga0265297_10000580_pt1 | contig 105860 bp, 108 predicted proteins | sample Munlanlwell13791_FD_192502 | JGI IMG/M metagenome (GOLD analysis project Ga0265297, IMG submission 192502) | Leachate microbial communities from a municipal landfill in Southern Ontario, Canada - Leachate well 137-91 | ecosystem: Engineered > Solid waste > Landfill > Unclassified | place...
AAAATTCATCATAAAAGCAAAGTTCCATCCGTTGTGGATGGAACTTCGTTTAATCGCCCTTGTGCCTATAAGCCGAATTCTGTCTTCTTGTGTTTAACACAAGATGTATGATTATTTGTCTCGACCAAACGTTACCATTTGGTTCAAGCGACAACTCCTCTTGCGAGGCACGTGTCTTGCTCCCAGGTAAGGATTTTGCCGTTGCATTTCTATCTTTCGATAGAACTATTCCCGAAGGAACCCTAGCCTTTCGGCATCGGCGTTTCTGTTCGCACCTCTTAGGTTTCCCTATGCGGGTGTTACCCGCTACCCATGTCTGTCCGAAGACGGACTGAGAGTTCGGACTTTCCTCTCCATCAATAAAGACAGAGCAATCATCCGGCACAATGGCTGAAAAATATAATATCATAGCCATTAAAGATATGCAAATTAATCCTTGACTTTTTATATGAAAGGTGCTATTATTTCAGCCGAATAGCGTTCTTTAACATTGGTGTTAGTTAACAAACGTGCGAAAGCACAAAGGAGGTAGAAATGAACAGTTTATTGTTTCTAATGAATTGTTTTGTGTTCGTTATAGCAACCGCTTCTGTGATATGGTTCTTGGGAAGTCTTATCTCCTACTTAGGAGAAAAAGATACTTTCTTCAGCACCATCAAAGAAGGACAGGTCAAGGTTTCTCGATGCGGTGGTGTTGTAACTTTCTTCTTTGGAAAAATCAAGGATCATATAATTGACGAAAAAACTGGAGAAATTACAAAAGGAAAGGATACCAAATCGGAGAAATTTTGGGAGAAAAAGTTTGGAGTACGCTGGATAGGTTTTTACCCATGGAATACCATCTATCATTACAGATTCAGATGGAATAAATGGGCAAAGCCTGTTGAAAAGACTGACTACGAAATTGTCCCCCGGGACGAAATAGTGGATTCAGTTTACTTTCGGGCTCCATATGCTCTAAAACTTGTCGACCTTGAGACGAGTGATCGCCTTGGTATTACATCAGAAATTGTGTTTACAATAAAGATGAGAAATATCAAGACGGCTCTCTTTCTCACAAGCGATTGGCTGGCAAATACAAGTGCTGAGATAAGTGCGGCAATTCGTGACTTCTTTGGACAACGAAATTACAATGATCTCATTATTATGCAAAATGAAATCAATAGTAAATCCGTTTCCGGAGCTGTCTCTGAATTTGTCTCGGCTATCAAGACGCTAAATACTTCTGGTTTTGGCAATGAAGCATTGCCTGATAAGTTTGGGGTTGAAATTGATGACATTAGTCTGTTATCGATTGAAATCGGCGAACCTAAAGGTGAACTTGCCAAAGCCACGCACAAGAAATACGTGGCTGACAGAGAAGCTGAAGTTGTAAAAGTTGCCGCCGAAGCTGAAGCTGGGAGAATTCGCATGGTTGCTGAAGCCGATGCTAAAAAGATTGAACTTCTCGGAGAAACAACGGCAGGAGCTCTGAGAAAGTTACACGAAGCTCTCGGAATGGATGGAGATCAAATTGGTCTCGTTAAGCTAGCGGGAGCTATCGATGAAGCAGGAACTCAAACTGTTGTGCTTGGTAGCACGGCTAGTCCAATACTTGGGATTAACAATCCGAGTGAAAGGAAAGTGAAAGTCAAATAGGGAGGATAAATATGTTATGGACTATTGTTGGAATAATATTAGGGGTAGTAGTCACAGCTGTGGCCCTTATTGGAGTTAAAAACCTCTCTAAGGGGCGCGGCACGCCTGCAAGTTCCCCATTGCCACGAGAAGGACAAGCGGCAAACGGCTCTCAAAGAGAAATGACATCCTCGAGGTTGAGTAAAATCGGCTGGGGATTCATTATCAGATGGATGTTTATTCCATCGCTCGTTGCATTTCTCATCTGGGGAATGATCTCATGCACAAGTTCGTGCAACAGTCAGGTGAAGCAAAGAGTCGAAAGAATTCCAACCGAAGGACAATTCCGGTGGGAACAACCGTCAGAAGTAATGATTGGTGGACGAGTTCCCGATAAGGGAATTTGTCAGGCTCTTGTCCAGGTGGACAATAGCAATATCTGGCAGATCGTTCTGTCGGATAACCAAGGACGAATTGACCATCTGACTTGGGAAAAAAGTGAACCCTATGGGTCATGGGACGAAGTAGGATCACTGGACAGAGGAAACTGGTGGTTGGAAAAAGTAGGTCGCCGAGAATACCGTGGCTGGATAACCAGTATCAAGTATCCTGGGCAGAGACTCCGAGCAACGCTAACACTAAGATATTGAAAGTATGAGGGCTACACGGAACATGATGTTTCGGGTAGCCCTCTTTTTTATAAATAAAAAGCCCCGCCAATCTAATTGGCGGGGCTTTTTTAAATTCTTTTAACTTGTAATTGTTCCTAAAATTAAATTGATTATTCCTTTTACAGAAAACATTATGAACATTCCGATAAGACCCCACATGATATGTTGCCCTCCCGTTCTTCTTCCCTCCTCGCTTCCGGCATTTTTGACAAACTCAAATACTCCATAAAGGAAATAAATTGTAGCTAAACCAAACAGAACCCAGAGAAGAGGACTTACAATCTCACTATTCACTCTCGTCAAGAGTAGGTCGAAACTTACACTGTTCATATTACTTCAATATAATATTTAAGGATTATAGAGGTATGGTTGGAAGTATCACATTCTGCACGGTTCCTTGACCAGCAAAGGTGTTCTGCAAGATATTTACAAGACCCCAAATAGAGAATATTACGAATATACCAACAACTGCCCAAACAACTTTTGTCTTTGCGTCTTTTTTCTCTTCTTCATCTCCAGCAATTGTGTATCGAATAACTTGCCAAATGAAGTACAAAATAGCTATAGCTCCGAGTAGAGGACCTCCCCATCGAACGACATCTGAGATAAAGCCCATTATACCGTAAAGACTGGTTGTGGCGGCAAAAGCTAGAACTGGAGAAAAAGCGGCCAACCCCAACAAAGAAACTGATAATTTTTTCATATAACTAACTAATTAAATTAAGCTAATAAATTAATAAACGACCCGATAATTTTACCACTCTATTGTATCATAGCAACGAAAATTATCCACAACCTAATCGACTATAAATTATTTAAATCTATGTCCGGAACTATTGTGCTTTGGTTATTCAAATCGAAGCTATTTTGCAAAATATTCACAAGGCCCCACACGGAAACCATTACAAAGATGCCTATAATACCCCAAAGCATATACATCTTACCCTCTCCTCTCTCTTTACTATCCGAACTTTTCATAAACTTTAAAATTCCAAAAATAAACACGATAATGGTTAAAGAAATAAGAATTGGAACCATCGGAACTAAGACACCGTTCATCACAACATTAGTAACTAAATCTTTAAAGGTATCATTCATAGCAAATACAACAAACGGGGTAAGGGCTAAAACAGAAGTCAAAGAAATAATAGTTTTTTTCATTTTAATTTTATTAGTTTGTGAGGGCGTCGGTCGTCCCCTTTATAATTGATGCAATGACCTGTGCTCCAAGAAGCAAAGCTATACCTATTATTGTACCCCATAGAGCTTTTTTCGCAGAAGATATTTTTTCTTGATTACCTCTTGCTTCAACAAACAGATAGCCGACATATACGAGTGCAAGAACACAAAGAATTGCTCCCACCCTCACAATTTCTGACAAGACCAAACTTATAAAATCAACGACATTATCAACCTTTAATGGATTTGAGACAATTCCGCTATTGGAAGCCAAGCCAAAACAAAAAGTTGTAGAAAAAATGGCGAGAAGAACCATAAACGAACCTGTAGAAATTAATATTTTTCTCAATAAATCTTTTTTCATGATATGTTTATTTTAAATACTTCAAGAAATTAAAACCTGATGAGGTATTAGCGAGAACACTCATTATAGTATAAACTATCAGCCACGCGCCCGCAACAAAAAGAGTACCTTTAACGATACTAAAAAACATACCCTTGGCTTTAGACAATTCTTCTGGTTTTCCTGCATTTATAACGATTTGAGCTCCAGACCAAGTCATTCCTATAGCCGCAAGGACAAAAGCTATACTAATAAACCACTGTAATATGCTATTTACCATGGTAATGAGAGATCCGAAGTTACATGGATTACTGGAAGTTCCGTCACAAGGTACAAAACCTGCCGCAAAAGCTAGAATTGGTAAGAAAAAAAATATTGGTAATACAGTTATTGTTGTTTTTTTAAAATTCATTTTATTACATTTATTTTAACAAATTATCTATTTGTCCGCTCGCATCTTTGACAGCGCTCCCCACATCTGACCTACCTGAAGAAATGTCCTCAATCATATTTTGAAAAATCTGTGATGTCTTGGAATAATCTGGATCAAGCCAACCCTTTGACATAAGTGCCGAAGAATTAACTACTGACTTGATTGAATTTGTCGGAGGCAAGGCTAGAAGATCTTTTCTTGCTGACGCATAATCAGTATTTGAGATAAATAAATTTTCTATGTCTTTTGAAGTAAACAAATATATAGTACTCAATGCCTGAGAAATATTTGGCGAATTTTTTAGTATGCCGAAAGCATAAATATTGCCAAATACGGAAGTTTTACCCGCATCAAATTGGGGTATATTTGCCACATCAAAGTTTAGATTAATGTTTTTTGACTTTATATCGGAATATTCGGAAGCAAAACCAAAATACATCGCAAGGTCTTCACTCAAAAAACTTTTCTTTGCACTGGGCAGAGCTCTATTCCAAGAATATACGGCTTTTTTGGGATTTGCAAAATCAGTGAAAAACTTGATAGCCGAACCGGCAAGAGTAAGCTTACTTGCACTATTTGAGGAAGCATCATCCACACCAAGAGTAGATTGTATACTTTCTCCAACTGAATTTACTATAGAATTTCCTACCTGGAAGAGAAGAGAAGAGATTAATTCTTTTGCATTATCTACATTTCTATATTCGCCGAAAGAAACTGTACTTCTTGTAATGTTTGAACTCGCATCACTCTTTGTAATTTTAAGAGCTAAATCAGGAAGTTCAGACCATTTTTTAGGAATTTGAGCTATACCTGTATCCGTAAAAATATCTTTATTAAAATACATTATCATCGGGTCTGTCACAAAAGGGACTGCCAAGATACCGTCTGATTTAATATAAATGTTTGCACCATCTATAAAACTATCTCTAAATGTTCTTTCCTCATAGCTCGTAAAAGGAATAGTGAATAGTTTGTTTCCGTGTTTTAAAATAAAATCTTGTTTAATAAGAACCATATCTGGACCTATACCGTCTGCAAGTGCATTTACGAGATCATTTTCAAATGTATCTTTACTTTTTTCCGTATAAGTCATAGAAAAACCTTGAATTCCGGCTTCATTTAACTTTGAAGAAAACAAACTAAAATCATTTTTACTAATAGTTCCCCATATTTGTAGATTGACCAAATTTCCTCCACTTTGTCTCGCCTTATATGTGGCAAAAAGTACAAGGCCCAAAACGAGGAAAAATCCGCATATTGCAATAAAAATCATTTGGAAATTGTTGCTAGAATTATTCATTTTTATTTATTTCTAAAAATTATTCCATAATGTTGTGTGCCAGCGCCGATTTCTCTATCATATTCAAAACCGTTTTTAATAAAAAGTTCTTTGGCTTTTACGGTATTAAAAACAGAATCAGGATGTGGACCAATTCCTCCGAAAGAACTTGACCAATCAATTAAGAGCACTCTTCCACCTTTTTTAAGAATTCTTTTTATCTCCAAACAAGGATTCTCTTTATTTTCAAATTGAAAAAAGACATTGGCTGCAATAACAGCATCTAAAGACATGGAACGAAGTTTCGTTCCCCCCAAATGCTCCAAATCTGCCCAGACAACATCTATATTTGTTTTATGCTGAGCATTTGCTAGATTTTTAATCTTTAAAAGCAGATCTTTTTGGACGTCTATAGCATAAACTTTCCCATTTCCACCCACAACCTCAGAAGCTGCCAAAGTATAAAAACCTGAACCCGCGCCAAAATCGGCTACAAAGTCTCCGGGGTTTAAACTAAACTTATTTACATTATCTTTTGGATCAGAAAACATCTCGTGATAATTATATCAACAACAAAAAAGTAAACAAGTAGGGTTACAAAAAAAAGTAAAATGTTCCTATTTAAAAGAGGTTAAATAAGTGTAACAGAAGCAATAGAGTCCCCTTCTCGGAGTTTCATTATTCGGACACCTTGAGTTTGACGACCAAGAGACGGGATTTCTTTTACATCTACACGAATTACCTGACTCTTTTTTGAAATAGCGGCAATTTCTTCTTCCGTCTCACGTACAACTCTTGAAGAAATAATCTCACCTGTTTTTGCAGTAACTTTCATTGTTTTTATTCCAGATCCGCCTCTATTTTGAACTTTGTATTCCTTAAGTGGAGTTTTCTTACCATAACCATTTGCGCTTACTACTAGAAGCTCAGGATTTGTATCTTCTTTTTTAATAATATCCGTTCCCACCACAAAATCACCCTTTTTTAATTTTATTGCTCGAACACCCGCGGCATTTCTTCCCATTACTCGGATACTCTTGTCTTTAAAATGAATCGCTTGACCTTTTGAGGTAGCTATCACTATTTCATCTCCTTCAGATACAAACAACGCGGAACGAAGTTCATCTTTGTCGTGCAAATTGATAGCAAGTAATCCATTTCTTCTGACATCTTTGAAACTATCTGCATCAACTCTCTTTGCTACCCCTTCCTTTGTAACAAAGATGAGAGAAAGTTTGAGATTTTTAAGTTCTTTCGGCATAGCTAAAACGGAAGTGATTTTTTCTTCCGGAGAAATAGAAAGATAATTTACGATCGCTTTACCTTTTGTTGCTCTTTTCCCTTCCGGTAAATCGTACATTTTTATCTGATATGCTTTGCCCTTGTCCGAGAAAAAGAGGATGTCATTATGTGAAGAAGCAGTAAGAAAATGGGTAATAAAGTCTTCTTCTTTTGTATCAAGATCAACTACACCCACACCACCCCTTCTTTGTTTTCTGTATTCGTCAGGATTCGTCCTTTTAACATATCCTCCCGAAGTTAAGACTAGGATGCTTTCTTCATCCGGTATGAGGTCTTCATCAGACATTGCGGTCACACCTTGTTTAACAATTCTTGTTCTTCTTTCATCTCCATATTTTTCTTTTGCATCAATGAGCTCTTTCTTAACTATTTCCAAAAGTCTTTTTGGTTTTGACAAAATATCCGTAAGATCTTTTATAAGAGCTTGTATTTCTTTGAGTTCATCTTCTACTTTCTTTCTCTCAAGTCCAGCAAGTTTCTGAAGCTTCATTTCCAAAATAGCATTGGCTTGAATTTCACTAAACTTGAATCCTTTCATCAAACTTGCCCTCGCATCATCTACGTCTTTGGACTTTTTGATAAGTTTGATAATTTCGTCTATATGATCAAGTGCTTTAGAGAGTCCGAGTAATATGTGTTCTCTGGCCTCAGCTTTTTTCAAATCAAATTCCGTTCTTCTTTTTATAACAATTTTTCTGTGGTCTATAAAATAATCCAAGTATGATTTCAGAGAAAGGGTTTTTGGCACTCCATCCACCAAAGCTAGCATATTGTAATTAAACGATTCTTCAAGTTGAGTATGTTTGTACAAAAAATTTAAAACTTTTTGTGGTTGAGCCCCAGATTTCAAGTCAATAACAACTCTTAAATCTTTTGCTGATTCATCACGAAGACCTTTTATACCGTCTATTCTTTTTTCTCGTACAAGATCAGCGATAGCAACAATAAGATCGGCTTTGTTGACTCTAAAAGGAATGGAAGTAATAATGATTTGGAACAATCCTTTCTTATCTTCAACTATTTCAGCAACCCCTCGAGTAACCACACCTCCTCGTCCATTTGAGTAAGCGTGATTCAAATCCGTTTGATTGTAAACTATTCCGCCAATGGGAAAATCCGGACCTTTTACAAATTTTAATAGATCATCGATTGTCGCATCTTTATTATCTATTAGGCAAAGCGTAGCATCTACAACTTCATTTAAATTATGGGGAGGTATATTTGTTGCCATGCCGACAGCAATACCCAAGGTTCCGTTCAAAAGAAGGTTTGGTAAACCAGAAGGTAAAACAGATGGTTCTTTTTTAGTATTATCATAGTTTGGAATCCAATTTACTGTGTCTTTTTCTAAATCACGAAGCATTTCTCCAGCAATTTTAGACATTTTGGCCTCGGTATATCTCATAGCAGCCGCAGAGTCTCCATCTATGTTTCCAAAGTTTCCTTGACCAATGATAAGAGGATATCTGTAGGAAAAATCTTGAGCCATTTTTACCATAGAATCATATACAGCAACATCTCCATGAGGGTGGTAATTACCCAACACCTCACCGACAACTGCCGCAGATTTTCTGGTCTTTGCGTTTGCTGTCAATCCTATCTCTTGCATGGCAAAGAGAATTCTTCTATGAACTGGTTTCAAACCATCACGAACATCAGGAAGCGCTCGGTCCGTAATGACAGACATAGCATAATCGATAAAAGATTCTTTCATCTCGGTTGTAATGTTTCTATCTGTTATCTTGGCATTTATTATTTCTTTTTTTTCTTCGGCCATAATTAGTTATTGATTACTTTCAAAAACATCCCTTTAAAGACGCCCGCGGGATCACTGGATGATACGGTTGCTTCTCTTGAAACTTTATCCATAATAGCCTTATTATAATTTTGAAGCCCATAAAAGAAAATTCCACTTACTATTAAGATTAATACAAAAAAAATTACCATAAACAATATCAGTCTTCTTTCTTCTTCATTTCTTAATTTCATTTTTTATATATTAAACGTTTGTAGACAAAACTACAACTTCTCCTTCCTTGCCTTCAAGTTCTTTTTTCTTGATGGTTAATTTGTCTATCGCTTTTACTCCTTCTTCACCGCTTTCTTTCAAAAACTTTTTCAAAGCATCTTTTTCACCAATTTCTCCATAATGCATCGGTATAATAATTTTTGGTTCTATCTCCACAGAAATTTTATCGGCTTTGGCAGCATCAAGAACCCCATCTCCGCCGATAGGGACAAAAAGAATATCCACGTTGCCAATTCCTTCCACTATTTCTTTTGGCAATTCAACTTCTCCGATCGCTCCAAGAAAACAAAGATTCATATTTTCCAAATTTATGGAATAAACAGTATTTATTCTTTCTTTTCCGCCGTATTTTGTTTTTGAAGAAAAACCTTTTATGGTAATACCTTTTATCTCATATTCGCCAGGACCGGAAATAACAAAAGGAGCTTTTTCCGCAAAAGCTACGACGTCCGCACCATTAAAATCATCATCGTCAACGGAAATAATAGCGATGTCAGAGCCAAATTTTGAGCTCTTGAATTTAGACTCCTTTGAAATAGGATTAAATGCAATAGTGATATCGCCAAATTGCACTTTAAAAAACTCTACACCTTGGTAAGTGATAATCATATGTCTATTGTAGCAAAATAAAAAGATAATTTCAACTTTACAAATTATTTTAATTTGCTACACTGTTCATATTATAAGTTGCGTGAAAGAGTAATCCCACGAGTTGAGGGCTTGGGCCAGACAAAATGGAGCTTTTACACAAAAACAGCGCGCCTTATAGAGGCGCCATTATTATTTTATGGTTAATATTAAAAAAACAGAAGTTATAGAAGATGAAGAAATCAAGGTCGTCAAGAAAAGCGCTTTGATGTCAAGAATTTTCAATGATACAAAAAATTCTCCTGCGACGGATGATGTCGTAGAAGGAAAAGTTATTGGAATTGAAAAAACAAAAGTCTTTGTGAATCTAGAACCTTTTGGAACAGGTATCATCTATGGAAAAGAGTTTATTACAGCAAGAGATATCATAAGAAAATTAAATATAGGAGATGTTGTTTCGGCAAAAGTTATAGCAAGCGACAACAAAGATGGCTACATAGAACTTTCATTAAAGGAAGCTAGACAAGCTCTTATCTGGGAAGAAGCAGAGAAAGCAATAAAAGATAAGATAGTTTTTGATCTTCAAATACAAGAAGCAAACAAAGGAGGACTCATCATTTCATGGCAGGGAATTTTAGGTTTTCTCCCCGCTTCTCAACTCAAATCCGAACATTATCCCAAAGTTGAAGACGGAGATAAAGATAAAATTCTTGAAGAGTTGAAAAAAATGGTTGGACAAAAAATATCTGTTTCCATCATTACTGCTTCTCCTAAAGAAGGCAAGCTGATTTTTTCAGAAAAAAATTCAGAAAGAAAAGAAAAAATCCAAAAAACAAACGACAAGTATAAAGTTGGAGATGAACTCGACGGAGTCGTAACTGGTGTCGTAGATTTTGGAGTATTTGTAAAACTTGGTGACGGACTCGAAGGACTTGTCCATATTTCAGAAATTGATTGGTCTCTTGTAGAAAACCCTCGAGCACTTTACAAGGAGGGTGATGCAGTAAAAGTAAAAGTTATAGAAGTTAAAGATGGAAAGGTTTCTCTCTCCATTAAGGCACTAAAAACAAATCCTTGGGTTGAAGCAGAAAATAAATACAAAAAAGGAGACGAGGTAGAAGCAGTAGTAATAAAATTCAACAAATTTGGTGCATTAGCAAGTATAGAAGAAGGAGTCGCAGGGCTTGTGCATATTTCTGATTTTGGTTCAGAAGTAAAAATGAAATCAAAAATAAGCTTGGGTAAAAATTTCAAGTTTAAAATAAATGCTTTTGACGCAAAAGCACAAAAAATGGGTTTGAGCTTCATAGATACGGAAGAAAAAAAATAGGAACAAAGAAATAGCCCGCGCATCTGATGCGCGGGCCGTTTTAGTTTAAAGAAAAAACCCACCAAAGCAGGTTTTTCCTGTTTATCGTGGGTTTAGACCAACTTTTCTGCTCTAGCAAGGTAAGGAATTTTGAGTTCCCCGTCTCCTCTATCAAAAATCTTTATATGATTCGGGTTGCAAATACAATGATAAGAAATGTACTGCAGAGAATCTTTTATACCTCCTTTGTCCGTAGGGAGTCTCCCTCTCTTAGGAATCAAATCGTTGACTTTCATGATACGCCCACAATTTAGGCACACAATTCGATCACTCAATTTGCATGGTGTATGGTGACTCATCCCCTTTGTCCTCTCTATAATTTAAAACGTCTAACTGTTTTATATTAAGACAATTCCCCCTTTTGATTCTCGTTTAAAAACAATAATTCTGACGAATAGAGTATCATACATGACTTATTTTGTCAAATACATAAAGTAGATAGAAATTTTTATTTTCCATTAAACTCCCCCATTGCTTTTTCTCGTCCTTTCTCAATTATCATTTTGAGTGCGAGAGATGCATCTTTGGCAACTTTTTTCATCACCTCGAATTCACTCTTGGAGAACTTTCCGAGAATCAAAGCAATTACATCCTTCTCTGTTGTTGGCTTTTTCAATTTTCCACTTGCCGTTGCTTTTGAAATTCCCACTCTTATTCTTGTAAACTCTGTCGTTTTTATTGCCTTAATTACCGACTCCACCCCCCTATGACCTCCGGAACTTTTATTGAAAGAAATTTTAAATTTTCCAAACGGTAAATCAAGATCGTCATGAATCAAAATCATTCCGAGAGCATCCTTTTTACTTTTTATCAAACATCTCACCGAATCACCTGATTTATTCATAAATGTCTCCGGTTCCAAAAGTAAAACTTTTGATTTCTCTACTTTTCCGTTCACAGTGAGACCTTTATTTTTTTTATCAAAAACAAAATCAGCGAAATCATTCTTTTTTGCAAATTCATCAACAACAATCCTGCCAACATTATGCCTTGTGTTTTTGTATTCTTCTCCAGGATTTCCCAGACCAACAATCGTATAGTTCATTGTTTTTATTTAATTAAAAAACTTGTGCTAAACGACATTCTATAATAGAATAGTCGAAATGCAAAATACAAAAAGTTTAATCAAAGAGACACTTATAATCGCTTTTATATCTCTCGCAATAGTAATTCCTATTAGAATCTATATAGCTCAACCATTTATCGTTAGTGGTGATTCTATGAATAATACTTTCGTAAATGGTCAGTATCTCATAGTTGATGAAATTTCTTATAAATTTAAAAATCCACAAAGAGGTGACGTCGTTATTTTTAAAATTCCCGAAGAAGCAGTTACAATGTCCAAAAATGTTCTCGGTTCAAAGATATATTTCATAAAAAGGATAATAGGTTTACCTGGAGAAACCGTAGAAGTAAATGGAAATGATGTGACAATTTTTAATAAAGAAAATCCAGATGGATTGAAACTCGTTGAAAATTACGCATTCATAGATAAACTTATCCCCCAGAAAAACACAAAAGTAACGATCAAATTAAAGGATGATGAATACTTTGTAATGGGTGACAATAGGAATAATAGTTCTGACTCAAGGTACTGGGGGGCTCTTCAAAAAGATCTTATCAGAGGAAGACCCGCTATCAGACTGTTTCCGATTACAAAGATAACTTTGTTTCCAGGTGAGGTTGATTATTAAACTAAAATTCAAATCGGATGAAAAAGAAAGAAAATAAGAGAAAAGAAAAAACTCAAAGAAAGGAGCAAAAATTTATAAATTTTTATCCGATAGATAAAAATTTTTTACCCGCGATTTTTTATGGTTTTACAACCACAAAAATTTCTCCGATAACAAAAGAAGATAAATCAAAAGCATCTTCACTGAAAGAGAATTGGGTAAAAGCCAATAAAGATTTACATTGGCTTTTTTCTGAAAATTTTGTCGAGGAAAGAATCGCATTTCTAAGACATTTTACAGAAAACATGACAGGAATACCTCAACCCGCTACGATTGCTTACGAAGCAGACAATCTTGAACAGAGAGGCAAAAAAGCAATGAATCTTGAAGTAATTGGGACCGACAAGAGTATAGCGGAAGCTATTCTTATTAAAACTGCCATAGCAATACTGAGAGAAAATGACGTCAAAGATATAACTATAGACATAAACAGTATAGGAGATAAGGATTCTATGGGAAAGTTTACAAAAGATCTAGTTTCATATTATAGAAAAAATTTAAACGAAACACCCGCTTGTTGCAGACAAAATTTTAAAAAAGATCCTTTCTATGCTGCGTCTTGTAAAAACAAACTGTGCCTTGAAGCAAAAGAAGGAATACCTACCTCTATTACTTCCCTTTCGGATGAAAGCAGAAAACATTTTACAGAGGTTTTGGAGTACATAGAGATAATGGGAATCCCTTACAACATAAATAATTGTCTTTTGTCTGATAGAAAATATTGTTCTCAAGCGGTTTTCGAAATAAAAGGAAAAATTGGAAAATCTGACAAGGAAGAAATTTTCGCTATCGGTTTCAGATATGATGGATTAGCACAAAAACTTGGATTTAAAAAAGATTTGATGGGTGCTGGTATCAAAATCTTTTTGAATAAAGATAAAAAATCCAAACTTATTTCTAAACTTAAAAAACCAAAGGTTTTTTTCATACAAATAAGCGACGAGGCCAAACATAAAAGTTTTGAAGTTATAGAGATTTTGAGAAAAGCCAAAATTTTCGTTTATCACTTTTTGGGCAGAGATAAATTTGGCAGTCAATCGGCCTCCATAGAAAAACTTAAAATTCCATATGTAATGATAATGGGCAAAAGAGAATCATTGGAAAATACGGTAATGGTTAGGGAAAATATTACAAGAACACAGGTTATAGTGCCTCTTTCAGAACTCGCAGAATATATCAAAAAGTTAGAATAGAAAAATTTTCGAACAAAAAAATCTCTTGCAAAATGTCGCGATTATGTTACCATATGAGTCAATATGATAAATATAGAAGTGGAAAAAAATAGCAATGAGAGTAATGCCAGTCTAATTAGAAGATTCACAAAAAAAGTCCAGGGTTCTGGAATCTTACCAAGAGTTAAATCTATCAGATATTCCAAAAGAGATTTATCGTCTTATAAAACAAAAGTAAAGACCCTTGAATCCATTAAAAGAAAGGCAGAAATTATGGAACTTATAAAAATGGGTAAAATGACAGCTATTGTTCCCGGACAAAGAAGAGGAAAAGAAAAACCTGCAAAAAAATAATGCATAAGTTAGAAGAAAGTTTTTCTATAATAAATAAGACAAAAGGCAAACTCCCAAGTTTGCCTTTTGTAAAAATAAAGGAAAAAATCCTGGGAAAAGATTATTCCCTGTCCTTGAGTTTTATTGGATCAAAAACAATCAGATCTTTAAATTCAACATATAGAAAGACAAATAAACCTACTGACATTTTAAGTTTTCCTTTATCTAAAAAAGAAGGAGAAATTTTTATTTGTCCAAAAATAGCTAGAGTTAAAGCCATAAAATTTCAAAGAAACCAAACGAATTTCTTAGTTTTCCTATTTATTCACGGACTCGTACACCTTTCTGGATATGACCATGGTAAAAAAATGGAAGTTGTGGAAAACAAATACAGAAAATATTTCCATATCTAACTATTTTAGGTTATAATGATTTGATAAAACATCAAATCACCAATGATTAAAAACTTTTCAGTCGGAATAGATATAGGAACGTATCAAATAAAAGTTGTAGTTGCTTCTAATTCAAAAGAAACAGGTCAAAAGACCCCTGAGGTACTGGGAGTGGGTTTTGCTGAGTCAAAAGGTTTACGACACGGATATATAATTAATTCTTCTGATGTCGCAAAAAGTTTGAAAATGGCGATATCTCAAGCTGAACATTCTGCCAAAGTAAAAATTCGCGGTGCATATCTCTCCGTCGGAGGTATGGGGCTATCAAGCATAATTTCAAAAGGATCAATAATGACTTCAAAGGCAGATATGGAGATCACAGATGTAGATGTTAAAAACGTCTTAGAAGTTGCAGAAAACGAAATTCCACAAGCTTCAATAATTAACAAAAAAATTATTCATTCCATTCCGGTATCATACAAAATAGACGGGCAAACGATTATGGGCAGGCCAAATAACATGCGCGGAAATAAACTTGAAGTTAAAGCTTTATTTGTCGTCTGCATAGAACAACATTTGGATGATTTGATTAAAGCTGTAGAAAAAACCGGGATAGATGTCTGGGACATAATGGCTTCCCCTATAGCAGGGTCTCTAGTCACATTAAATAAAAATCAAAAAACAGCGGGTTGTGTTCTTGCTAATATCGGATCAGAAACTGTTTCTATTGTAGTTTTTGAAAACAACACTCCGATTTCTCTTGAAATTTTTCCTATAGGTGGGACAGACATTACAAACGACATTGCATTAGGACTTCGTATTTCCTTGAGTGAAGCTGAACAAATAAAAGTTTCTTCGGTAGAACCAAATTTTTCAAAAAAGAAACTGGAAGAAATAATTATGGCAAGATTATCTGACATATTTGAACTTATAGAAGCACACCTCAAAAAAATCGGTAGAAACGGACTTTTGCCGGCGGGAATAATTCTTACAGGTGGAGGTTCCGGTATCGGTTCTATAGAAGACATGGCCAAACTTTCACTAAAACTTCCTTCAAGGATTGCTTCAGTAAATTTTATTTCAAATTCAAAAAATACGCAGATTAAAGATTCTTCTTGGTCAGTTGCTTATGGTTTGGCTACGTGGGGTTTAAATAACATAGGAGATATACCGGAAGGAGTAAGAATTCCAAGTAACGCCGGAAATAAAATAATTGAGTGGTTTAAACGTTCTATTCAGCAATTTCTACCTTAATTTGGAGTAACTTCGAAGAGGCAAAATTCGTCAACAAAAAACTTCTGTAACGTTTTTGTTCTGGCATTTACTCCAAAAATATTACAACATTTTGCACTATTGGGTCAACGTTTCCTTTTTTTAATTTCTTCTGCTATTATTAGGCACAAAGGATTTTGAGAATTTATTTATTAATTTAATCTGCTGTAAAAAACAGCTATCTTTTTAAAATATGCCACAAATTAAACCAGAAATAGAAGCCTTCGCTAGAATAAAAGTTTTGGGAGTCGGGGGTTCGGGAAAAAATGCCGTAAATCACATGATTAACTCTAAAGTAAAAGGGGTTGATTTTATTGCAATAAATACAGATGCCCAGGATTTGCATCAATCACTTGCCCATAAGAAAATTCACATTGGAAAAAACTTAACCAAAGGACTCGGTACTGGAATGAATCCCGAAATAGGAAAAAGAGCGGCAGAAGAAACAAAAGAAGAAATCCAAGAAGCACTCAAAGGTGCCGATATGGTATTTGTTGCAGGAGGCGCCGGCGGAGGAACATACAGTGGAGCTGCACCTATAGTTGCAAGAACAGCAAAAGAACTTGGAATACTTACTGTTGCCGTCGTTACCAAACCTTTTATGTTTGAAGGATTGCAGAGAAGCAAAGTCGCCGAACAAGCAATAGAAGAACTTCGAAAATGCGTAGACGCTATTATCGTGGTTCCAAATGACCGGCTTTTAGCTACTGTTTCTAAAGATACGACTTTAAAATCAGCGTTTGCCATGTGTGATGACGTCTTGAGACAAGCAATTGAGGGTATTTCGGACCTTATTACTACGCCGGGAGTTATTAATACTGATTTCGCAGATATAAAATCTGTTATGGAAAATGCAGGTGCGGCACTTCTCGGTGTTGGAAAAGCATCTGGAGAGAAGAGAGCAGAAGAAGCAGCCAGAATGGCCATCAGTTCCCCACTCCTTGAGGTTTCCATAAATGGCGCAAAAGGAGTTCTCTTCTCTATCGCTGGAGGAGATGATCTTACCCTTTTTGAAATACAAGATGCTGCAAAAGTTATAACGGAATCGATAGATCCAAATGCCAGAGTTAAATTTGGAACAATCTTTGATGACAAGCTTAAGAAAAATGAGATCAAAATTACTGTTATCGCCTCGGGATTTTCCGATGCCCCATCCAAAAAATCCCTTTTCCAATCAATGATACAAAAGGATTCTGGAAAACCAGAGGAAAAGAAAGATAAAAAAGAGACATTTTTTAGCCAATCAGAACAAAAGAAAGAAGAAGAAAACAAAAAAGAAACAAAAGTTGAAGAAGATGACTCCGATTGGGGTTCAGTTCCTGCGTTTCTAAGAAGATCAAAACTTAAATAAGAATAAATAAAGGCAAGAAGATATTTCTGAATTTCGCTTAAGTCCGGGGCTTAGTTTATTCAGAAACATCTTCTTGCCTTTAATAACAAAAATGTCTTATGAGCTTATAATAATTGGTGGAGGTCCTGCGGGAGTTGCTGCTGGCGTATATGCTGCTCGAAAAAAAATTAAAACTCTTTTTATTACGGAGCATTTTCGAGGTCAAAGTGCAGTATCCGGTGAAATCCAAAACTGGATTGGCTGTATTTCCGTATCCGGTGAAAAACTTGCGAAAGATCTAGAAAACCATTTGAAATTTTATTCAAAAGAAATTGATATAAAAGAAAAAGAAACAGTAAAAGAGATTAAGAAAGTCGGAGATATTTTTTCTGTAAAAACCAACAAAGGAGAATACGAAACAAAAACAATTCTGATAGCATCAGGAAGTATCAGAAAAAAACTTGATGTTAAAGGTGCCAACGAATTTGAAAATAAAGGAGTTACCTATTGTGCTACTTGTGATGGACCAATGTTTACCGATATGGATGTCATCGTCATTGGTGGAGGAAATTCAGCTTTTCTTTCTGCTTCTCAACTTTCAGCTTATGCAAGATCTGTGACTATCTTACAAAGAAGTGATTTCCGTGCAGAACCAACAGTTATTTCAAACACTTTTTCAAATCCAAAAATAAAAGGCCTTACAAATATTGATTTACTTGAAATAAAAGGAGATAAATTTGTTACGGCTGTTGTTTATAAAGACAAAAAAACAGGAGAAACTAAAGAATTACCTGCGCAAGGAATTTTTGTAGAGATTGGTGCAAATCCATCCGTTGATTTTGTAAAAAACGGTATTGTAAAACTAGATGAAAAAGAACAAATCATCACCGACCCTAAAACCCAAAAAACAAGCACTTCCGGTATCTGGTCTGCCGGCGATTGCACAGACGGACTTTATAAACAAAACAATATTGCTGTTGGAGATGCAATTAAGGCGGTAGAAGATATTTTTAAATATCTGAAGACCAAATAACTTTTCTTTTATAAAAAATTGTGATAAATTGTAAAACGTTGGGCGGTTAGCTCATCTGGTAGAGCGCGATCTTGACGTGATTGAGGTGAGAGGTTCGAGCCCTCTACCGCCCACAAAAAAATCCCCTTTCGGGGATTTTTTCTTTCACTTTTTTATCTCTCAATTAAAGCTTATCCGTAAGCATTACAAAGTTTGTAATTGTCACGACTCCATTTACAATGGTAAAATTAAATCTAGCGGCTAGAGAAATATGTCCATCAGAATAACTTATTTCAGCAGTATTTGATGATGTAACCACCAAGTTTGTTATTTGAAATTTTCCTCCTAGTACTTCCTTTTGTGGAGAGATATTCGAAATATTCTCTTTCAAATATTTCATCAAAATTCCCTCTACTGAGGTAGCTGAAAAATTTGAACCATAACTTACTTCTTCTGTAGTTGTAGCCGTACTAGTACTCACTTCTCCGTTTTTGGGAGTCCCCTTGTTACCAACCGAGTACCACACAATTAACGCCACGACTACTATTATTATCACTCCCCAGACCCAAGCCATTTTATTGCTTTTTTGTTCTTCCATAATTTTAATAATTAAACTTTACTAAACGACGGCGTTCATTATACCACAAAACACGATAAAAATATCAATGAAGTAAGTCTAATTATTTTTTGCGGAGGAGGTGAGATTTGAACTCACGAGACCCTTTCGAGCCTGCCGCTTTTCGAGAGCGGTGCTTTCAACCACTCAGCCACTCCTCCAAATATAAGTCCGAGAGTTTTTAATATATCAATCTTTTGCCTTTTTTCCAAATAAATGATATATTTTCGAGGCTAGTAATACAAAAAGTACGGCCCTATCGTCTATCGGTTAGGACATCGCCTTTTCAAGGCGAGAAGCAGAGTTCGACTCTCTGTAGGGTCACATTGAGAAACTTAATCGACAGAGAGTAAAATGTCTTTTTGTGTTAAACATTGGTATAATACAAACTATCTTCTTAATAAAATGATTAGAATTATTTTTAAATTGTTGTTCATTATATTCCTTGTAATTGGTCTATTCGGATATTTTAACAAAACATTTGCTTTGTCATCAGATTATTCTTCAAAAACATCTGCATGCATCATTAACGGAACATCGTGTTGTAAAGATGGAAATTGTATAAAGATTTTTGATGACGGTCTTCCAAGTGCTTGTTCCAGCGGAGATTTACCAGAATTTTCAGGGTGTGATACTAGTTGTAAACCAATCACAAATTGTGAAGAAATTAAATGCAAAAAAAGTAAAGATTGCTGGGACAAGAACAAAAATTGCGAAAATATTTGTAAAAATGAAAAATGCGTCCTTGATTCTTTAACTTCAGGCGCTTCTTTAGGATATCCCAATTGCCTTGAAGGTATAGATGTAACTGAACCCCAAGATGTTCTTTGTACACCCGACAAAAAAGAATGTCCTGATGGAAGCTATGTAGAACGAGCAGGCTTTAAATGTGAATTCATGCCCTGTCCTGAAATTAAACTCGGTTTTTGGGGAAAAATTTTAAATTGGTTTAAAAATATTTTTAAATAATAATATTATTAAATTTTTAAAAACATGAATGAAGAACAAAAAAATTTAGAAACAAATAAAAATGAAGTGGTTAAAAAAATTGGAATTGGAGCCAAGAGACAGTTTTCAGAGTTTATAGACTTCATAAGACGACAAGGAATCGTAGGATTTGCTATTGCTTTCATCTTGGGAGGAGCTATTTCTGCCCTTGTAGCTTCTATCATAAGTAACCTAGTCAATCCCATTTTAGGCGTAGTTCTTGGAAGAGCTAAGGACATGGCTGACGCTTACATAAATTTCTTTGGTGGTAAAATTATGTATGGAAAATTGCTCAATGATTTTATCAATTTCTTTGTCCTCGCAGCAGTAGTATATTTTGGCGTCAAGAAACTCGGGTTGGATAAATTGGATAAACCAAAAGTTTAATATTAATATTTTTTTAAAAAAAACATGCAGGTAATTTTGTTATCTATAGCAACTTTCCTTTCTACCGCGCTCGGGGGATTATTTTCAATCAAATACAAAGATAATCTGCATAGAATAATGGGTTTTACCGCTGGAGTACTTTTGGGCGTCGTATTTTTTGATGTTTTCCCGGAAATTATCACTTTGATAAAAGAATACAATTTCGATTCGACAAAAGTAATGATTGCTCTTATTCTTGGTTTTTTAATTTTTCATATTTTAGAAAAAACAATCCTAATACATCATTCGCACGAAGATGAGTATGCCGACCACAAACACCCTCAGGTGGGAATTTGGTCCGCTTTGGCCTTAGCTGGACACAGTTTTATGGACGGTGCCGGTATAGGATTAGGTTTCCAAGTCAGTAATGAAATTGGAATTTTGGTGGCAGTCGCCGTCATAGCCCATGATTTTACAGATGGTATGAATACCGTTACTTTGATGTTGACGCACAAAAATAGTATAGGTAAAGCAAAATTATTTTTACTTTTAGATGCTATTGCTCCCATACTTGGTGCTCTTTCAACTTTATTTTTTCAACCGTCTGAAAGTTTTTTGGTTTTATATCTGGGATTTTTCGCCGGTTTCTTACTCTACATCGGAGCAAGCGATATTTTACCTGAAGCTCATAGTAAAGACAGTTCGCTTAAAACAATAGCGCTCACTATTCTTGGGTTAATTCTTATTTTTATAATAACACGTTTGGTTTGATTTAATCCTTGTTTTAGATTATTGTTCTCTTATATGATTATTTTGGGTATAGAAACTTCTTGTGACGAAACAGCCGTAAGCATAATAAATGTTGAGAAAATCGGAGCAAAAACACTAATAAAAGTGCTCGGAAATCAACTTTTTTCACAAATAGCAATACACGCACAATATGGCGGAGTTTTTCCCATGATGGCAAAAAGATCTCACTCGGAAAACATACTTCCTCTTTTTCTGGAATGCCTGAAAGAAGCAAAACTTTTTCAAGAAGAAAAAAAAGAATTATCTGAAGAAAAAATTTCCACTGTAGAGACGATTCTTGAGAGAGAATTTGAGCTCGCGAAAAAACTTTTAGATTTTGCAAAAAATATTTCTGCACCGAAAATAGATGCGATAGCAGTAACACAAGGTCCTGGACTTGAACCAGCTCTCTGGGTCGGACTTAATTTTGCAAAAGCCATCTCATATCTTTGGAATATTCCGCTCATACCAACAAATCATATGGAGGGACATATTTTTGCTGGCCTGATGCAAAAAAGCGATAATAATTATGAGGTTATCACGCCAGAAATGCCTGCTATTGCGCTTTTGGTAAGTGGTGGTCACACACAGTTAGTACTTTCTAAATCCTTACAAGAATATAAAATCGTTGGTGAAACAAGAGACGATGCCGTAGGTGAGGCATTTGATAAGGTTGCAAGAATTATCGGACTTCCATATCCCGGAGGACCAAAAATTTCTAAGATTGCCGAAAAAGAAAGATTGGAAAATCCAGATAAAAAGACTTCATATCCCCTGCCTCGTCCGATGATTCATTCAAAAGATTTAAATTTCTCTTTTTCTGGATTAAAAACCTCAGTTCTTTACACTGTCAAGAAAATTCCGGAACTTACAGAAAAAATAAAACAAGAAATTGCTAAAGAATTTGAAGATTCAGTCGTAGATGTCCTTGTCGCAAAAACAAAATCAGCAATTGAACAATGTGGAGCAAAAACACTTGTTCTTGGAGGTGGAGTAAGTGCCAATAAAGAAATCCGAAAGAAACTTGCTGAACTTGCAAAAGAGATGGATATTACTTTTTTTGTACCGGAAATAAACGCTTCCACAGATAATTCCCTTATGATAGCCGTTGCTGGATTCTTTAATTTTAATAATCAAAAACCATATTCCGGAGAAGATATGAAAGCAAACGGAAATTTGACTCTAAATTAATAAGTGATAACATTCTTTTTATCCCTAATGGTTGAGCGCAAACAAATAATGCTCAAAAAATCCTTAACTAGGATTCCAAAAACGGGATCGTCAGGCGGAGATTCCCTGTCGCTATGACTGACGAAAAAGGGAGCGCTCGGGGAGAAATCCCGAGTCAAAGAACTGAGCCCAAGTAGTGGCGAGCGAAAGGGCATGCGGTCAGCCCCATCGGGGTTTGGCCAGGTTGGAGGTCGTGTCATTAGGGTTCCCCTTTTGACACGACCATTTTTTATTATTTCTTCCCAAAAAACATTATTTTTGTTATTATTTACGAAATGAACGACAAATTCCTTAAACCATACAATCCGCAAGAAACCGAGCCAAAGATATATAAAATATGGCAAGAAAGCGGTTTTTTTAACCCTGATAACCTCCCAGAAAGACATAAAGTCCCCTATACTATTATGATGCCTCCTCCAAACGTCACCGGTATCTTACACATGGGACACGCTATGATGCTTACGATAGAAGACATTATGATCCGTTTTGAAAGAATGCAGGGTAGAAAGACACTTTGGCTTCCAGGCACAGATCATGCGGCTATTGCTACCCAGGCAAGGGTTGAAAAAGATATTTACAAAAAAGAAGGGAAAAATAGGTATGATCTCGGCAGAGATGAACTTCTTACGAGAATAGATAAATTTGCAAAAGAAAGCCACGATACAATAACTTCACAAATAAAAATACTTGGAGCTTCTTGTGACTGGTCCCGAGAAGCATTTACTTTAGATGAAAAAAGAAATCTAGCGGTTCGTACTGTTTTTAAAAAAATGTACGATGATGGACTTATCTATCGTGGAAACAGAATTGTAAATTGGGATCCTAAGGGTCAAACGACTATTTCAGATGATGAAATAGTCTATGAAGAAAGGGATGCTAAGATGTATACTTTTAAATATTCAAAAGATTTTCCTATTTCTATTTCCACCACAAGACCGGAAACAAAAGTCGGTGATACTGCAGTTGCAGTACATCCCGAAGATGAGAGATATAAAAAATATGTAGGCAAAGAATACGACGCTGTTTTTTGTGGAGTACCGATTCATATTAAAATAATTACAGATAAAAATGTAGAAAAAGACTTTGGTACTGGGGCACTTGGAGTTACTCCCGCTCATAGTATTGTGGATTGGGAAATGGGATTAAAAAATAATTTACCTGTGATACAAGTAATAGATGAAAGAGCGAAAATGATGGTTGGGGAAGAAAATATTAAAGGTAAAAAAGTCACAGAAGCAAGAGAAGTAATAGTAGAATGGCTGAGGTCTGAGGGACTTTTAGAAAAAGAAGAAAATATTAAACAAAATGTTTCTACTGCAGAAAGAACCGGTGGAATAGTTGAACCATTACCGAAACTCCAATGGTTCGTGGCAGTAAATAAAAAGTTTATACTTCCCCACTCAGAAATAAATGAAATAAAAAGCGGAAAAGAAACGACACTGAAAGAAATAATGAAAAACTCTGTAGAAAACGGGCAAATAGAAATTATTCCAGAATATTTCAACAAAACATATTTTCATTGGATAGATAACCTTGGTGATTGGTGCATTTCAAGGCAGATTTGGTATGGGCATAGAATTCCCGTCTGGTATAAAGATGAGAAGATATTTTGCGATATAGAGGCCCCGAAAGAAGCCGGTTGGAAACAAGATGAAGACACTCTTGATACCTGGTTTTCTTCCGCCTTGTGGACATTTTCCACTCTTGGTTGGCCCGAAAAGATAAGGGATTTAGAAATGTATCACCCGACAGATATGCTTGAAACCGGTTATGAAATAATTTTTTTCTGGGTAGCTAGAATGATAATGATGTCCGGATACGTATTAGGCATGATTCCTTTCAAAAAGGTGTATTTCCATGGAACTGTTCGTGACGCAAAAGGCAGAAAAATGTCAAAATCTCTAAATAACGGAATAGATCCAATAGAAGTTGCGCATAAGTTTGGTATGGATGCCGGCAGGATGGCACTAATTGTAGGAGTTGCTCCGGGTACAGACAGTAAAATTTCAGAAGACAAGATCAGGGGCTACAAAAATTTTGCAAATAAAGTTTGGAATATTGCAAGATTTGTTTTTTCAAATACAGAAAATGTTAAATATGATTCAGCTTTTGGAGAAAACACTCCCACAGACAAAGAATTAACAGAGGAAAGAAAAAGAGTACTTGAAGAAATCACAAGAGAAATGAAAGATGACAAAATCTATTTGGCAAGTGAAAAACTTTATCATTACATATGGCATAGATTCGCCGATATCATTTTGGAAGAAAGTAAAAACATATTTAATACTGGAAAAGAGGAGGAAAAAAAATCCAGAAAACAGTTCCTATTGAAAACCTTGGATGAAACACTACGTGCCCTTCATCCTTTCATGCCATTTCTCACGGAAGAAATTTGGCAATATATGCCAATAGAAAACAAAAAATTGTTGATGGTAGAAAAATGGCCGATATAAAATATGTATATTAGTACTCAATTAATCATTACTTTATTCTTTGCTGTTTTAGGAGGTGTGTTACCCGTATGTTTATGGCTTTGGTTTTGGCTTCGGGAAGACAAACTGAAACCAGAACCAAAAACTCTCTTGTTTCTAACTTTTTTGGGCGGAATGATAGGCACAATAATAGCTCTCTTCCTTGAAAAATTCGTCTACGCCTCAAATTTTGTTTCGTTTTTTGAAATCGGATATTTTGCTGAGATAGGAAAATTTTTACAGAGCTTTGTTCAAACAGGAACAACGTTCGAAAAAATTCTTATGGTAACTATCTTTGCTCCCATCATAGAAGAATTGATTAAATTTTTTGCAGGATATTTTATTGCAATAAACAGCAAAGAAAATGATGAGCCCATTGACCCTATTATCTATATGATAACAGCTGCTTTAGGTTTCGTTGCAATTGAAAATTTCTTATTCCTTAGAGAATCACTTTCTAATGTAAATAATACCCTTATATTTAGCGTCCTTACTGGAAATATGAGATTTATAGGAGCTTCAGTCCTCCATACTGTCTCCTCGGCCGTCATTGGAATGTTTATAGGATTTTCCTACTTCAAAACAAAGAGAAAGAAATTTTTTTATACAATATCAGGAATAATCATTGCCATTCTCTTGCATTCTGCTTTTAATTTTTCTATAATTACCAGAGATGGGAACAACACGATGGTTGCGATAGAGTGCGTTTGGATTGCTGTAGTTATTATCCTCTTACTTTTTGAGAGAGTCAAAAAAATAAAACTTAATAAAATATAAATAAGTCGAGATAATTATCAGCTTAATTTTAAATAAAATGAAAAACAAGAAATCTTTGTGGCAAAAATTAACAGGCTCATCAAAAGATGAAGACGATTTTGAGGTAGAAGAAGATGAAAAAGATGATGACGAAGAAAAAGGAATTTTGCAACAGGAAGAAGAAGAGGGGGAGCTTGCAATAGATATGCATCAAACTCCAACTGATATAATTCTCAAAACCATAGTTGCCGGAGTAAGACCAGAAGATATAGATATTTCTATCGCTCGCGATATGGTGACTATCAAAGGTAAGAGAGAAGAAAATCATGACACGATAGATGAAGATTATTTTCATAGAGAGCTATATTGGGGAGCTTTTTCTAGAACAGTCATTCTGCCTACAGAAATAGATGTGGATGAAGCAGAAGCTTTAAACAAAAATGGAATGCTTGTAATAAGATTGCCTAAACTCGATAAAAATAGACAAACAAAATTAAAGATAAAGACAACATAAAATAATAAAGCCGCACAAAAAGTGCGGTTTTATTATTACATTTTTTATGATAAGCTCTCCATATTGCCCTCGTAGTTCAATGGATAGAACAGGCCCGTCCTAAGGGTCTGATGTCAGTTCGATTCTGGCCGAGGGCACAAATATTTCATGTTATTATTTTATCTGCTATAATATACCCATGGATAATGATAAATTAAACTGCATTTTAGAAAAAGTTGAGGAGAATAATAAAATCTTGAGAAAAATGAGAAGAGCTTCCATCTGGGGAAATATTTTTCGGGTCTTTTATTGGGGCTTAATAATAGTTTCCGCGATAGGAGCATATTGGTTTATACAGCCTTTATTGTCCACTTATAGTGAATTATTAAACAGTATTAGTAATGTAAAAAACAACACCTCAAAGATACCGTCCTCCATAAGCGATCTGTTAAAATAATCCTGCCTCTGGAAAAGTTATATTAAATAGTGTAATATCTTAAACATGGAAAAAGGAGCATAAAATACAAAAAAATGCCGAGGTAGCTCAGTTGGTAGAGCATATCCCTGAAGAGGATGTGGTCGGCGGTTCGAGCCCGCCCCTCGGCACAAAATAAAAGAAACCCGAAGATTTTTCGGGTTTCTTTTATTTTGTGCCGAGGGAGCAAGCAAATAGTTTTGCTTGCGTGCGGGCTCGAACGCCGGAGTCATGTTTTTTCACCAGAAAAAAACAGACGGGGCGGTGCCCAACCCGAAACGAGCGACGGCGAGTTGAGAGGTGCGGGAGAGAGCCCGCCCCTTCCCCCTACATCCCCAACTTCTCTCTTATTTCTTCCTCAATAAATCCTTTCACAACTTCCCCATCAATTAAAATAACAGGAACCCCCATTTGCCCAGATTTTTCTACCATTTCTTTTCTCTTTTCTAAATCAGTTAAAACGTTGTAAGCAGTATATTTAATTTTGTTTTCATCAAAAAAATCTTTTGCTAAATTACAAAAATGACATGACGGGGTTGAATACATTATTACTTTTTTCATACTTTTATTATATCACAACAAGTTAATCAACTGAAACAAAAACTTTCTTTTCTGTGCGAGTGGCGAGAATCGGACTCGCGCCCTATGCTTGGGAAGCACATGTACTGCCACTATACTACACTCGCAAAACTACTTAAACCATTCTAAAAACTTGCTCCAAAAATCGCTATTTGAACTATTTGTATTTTTCGTATTTGTTGTGTTTTTGTCCACAATGACTATATTTACTTCACCATTTTTCGCGACACTATATTTACTTCGTATCTCTTCTTCTTTTCCTTCTTCTGTATTCAATTCGGCAATATCATCTGAAAGTATTTGTTTTCTCGACTCCAAATCCGTATATTCTTTTTTTATTTCTTTTAAACTATTTTTACTGCTTAGAGCTTTTACAAAAATTCCCCATGCACCCTTGGACAAAAAAAATGTCAAAAGGAGCAATATGATTAACGTCACTTTTGAATACATAATATTTCTTAGTTTTCTCTTCTGTTGAAAATCCATGGATTTAATGGTAACATTATTTCATAAAAACATTAATCAAACCACAATGCTTTTTGATAAAAAAACAAAGAAAACTATAAAGAGAATATGGGTTGTCGTAGGAGCTCTTCTTATTTTGAGCATGATTTTGCTCTACGCACCGATTTTTTGATAAAAATTAATCACTTTTTACCATCTTCAAAAATACATCTTGAGGTATATTTACTTTGCCTCGAGCTTTCATTCTCTTCTTTCCTTTTTTTTGTTTTTCTCGTAGTTTCATCTTTCTTGTAATGTCTCCCCCATACAAATAGTCGGTAACATCTTTTTGCATCGCAGACATTGACCTTGATGATAAGATTCTTCCCATAGCAACTCCTTGAATTTTGAAACTAAACATTTGTCTTGGAAGAACGGAATGAAGTTTCTCCACTAGGCTTTCAGCCTCTTCTTGAGCTCGTTTTCTCGAAACCACTCTAGCAAAAGCTTGCACTGGTTCATCTGCCACTAAAATATCCAGACGCACGACGTCAGCTTCTTTCAGTTCTGTCATTGTGTAAGAAATAGATGCATATCCAGAAGTAATGCTTTTCAATTCATTAAAAAAATTCCTCATAAGCTCACGAAGAGGCATATTGATAGTCAAAGATGTCCTGTTGTCCCCAAAAGTTTCTGTCGTTTCCACGCTAGCTTCGTGTTCAAAAAGATTTTGTATGATACTTCCAATATATTGGTTCGGTGTAATAATTTTTACAGAAACCCATGGTTCAAAAACCCTTGAAATTAAATAATCATCTGGAAAAAGTGATGGAGAATAAACGGTTTCTTTTTTACCAGATTGATTACTCCCTGACGAATTGGTTTTATATTCTATTTCATAGGTAATACTTGGCAAAGTAACAACAAGTTGTAAGTTAAATTCTCTTTTAAGACGTTCGACAATAATTTCCAAATGTAACATACCGAGAAACCCACATCTAAATCCCCTGCCAAGAGTACCGGAAGATTCTTCCTCATAAGCAAAAGACGAGTCAGACAATCTAAGGCGCCCAAGTGCCTGCTTTAATTCATCAAAATCATCTTGACCCTCGGGATAAATCGAAGCCCAAACCACAGGGCTTGGAACTCCATAACCAGAAAGTGGAGGTGTAGGATCTTTCACAAAGGAAACGGTATCTCCTACGGAAGCGATTCCGGGCTGTTTGATACCTGTTACAATATAACCGATTTCTCCGCTAGAAAGAGATTCCATTGGCACATCGGAAGGAGAAAAAATTCCCACTTCAATAGCATTAAACGTTTCTCCCGCCACCTTAAAAATAAGGGGGGTATTTTTACGAACTTCCCCGTTGAAAACTCTCACATAAACAATAACTCCTCTATGATTTGAATATTGAAAATCAAAAACCAAAGATCTAAAGATTTTTGAATCCGAAAGTTCAGAAATAGGTGGGGGAACTCTCTTTATAATTTCGTTTAATAAATTTTCTACGCCCTCTCCTGTCTTACCAGAAACTTCCAAAATTTCGTCTTCATTAATTTCTAAAAGTTTTGCAATTTCTTTTTTTGTATCCTCAATCCTAGCAAGAGGAGAATCAATCTTGCTAATAACGGGTATTATTTTAAGTCCCTGTTCACGAGCCATATTGAGTGTGGTCAATGTTTGAGCTTGAACTCCTTGAGTCGCATCTACAAGCAAAATAGAGCCTTCCACAGCCTTTAGAGCCCTAGAAACCTCATAAGAGAAGTCAATATGTCCTGGAGTATCTATAAGATTTAAAATGTATTCATCACCACCGTGAGTCCATTTCATGCGCACAGGTTGCATTTTAATGGTAATTCCTCGCTCTCTTTCAAGCTCCATACTATCAAGCACCTGCGCCATCATTTTTCTCTTTTCAATAGTATGTGTAATTTCAAGCATTCTATCCGCTAGGGTAGATTTTCCGTGGTCTATATGCGCGATAATACTAAAATTCCTGATATTTTTCATGTAAGTTACATATTAACAGAAAACTAGAAAAAACCCAGTTAAATATATATTCTCTTGATTAAAGGATTTATCCTTGTCAAGAATTCATAAGTAGAAGCATCCATCAAATTTGAGATATCATCGGCGGAAATTTCTTCTTTTTCACTTTTACCTATTAGGATAACTTCATCTCCTACTTTTACATTTCTAATATACGTGATATCTACCATAATAATGTCCATACAAACTCTGCCAAGAATTTTACATTTTTTATTTCCTATAATTACCTTCCCAATCCCCGAAAGTGCACGTGGTAAACCATGCCAATACCCTACAGGAATTATAGCTATTTTTGAGTCCTTAGCTACTGTTTCTGTGCAATCATATCCAACACGACTACCAGCTTTAATAGCCTTTATTTCACCAATTACGGCCTTCCAGGATAGTACAGGAGCAAGCCTAATTTTACCCTCTGCAAAGGCTCTGGTCTCGCTAGACGGCCATATGCCATAAAGCCCGATACCTATGCGAACCATGTCAAAATGAGCTTCCTTAAACAAGATTGCTCCGGAAGTAGCTGACGCGTGTTTTATAGGATTGAATCCGTTTTTCTTAAAAACTTCTGACCATTTTTCAAACTCGGCAATCTGATTTTTTGTGTATTGCGGAAATGCCGGATTTTTTGCCATTGCAAAATGTGTGAATAATCCAACAACAGAGATATTTTTTATCTTTTTCAATTCAGTCAGAAGTTTTTCCATATCACTCAGCAAAAAACCGTGTCTGTTCATTCCAGTATCTACTTTTATATGAACTTTGATTTTTTTAATTTGGTTTTTTATTTTTTCAATCTCTTTCAATGTTTCAAAATTTGAAACCGTTATCTCAATATTATATTTGATTGCCTCAAGAAGCATTTCTGGTAATGTATAACCAAGCACTAAAATCGGTTTTTTAATCCCCTCTTTTCTTAAAGCAATTCCTTCAACAATAGAGTCCACTCCTAGATAATCTACCCCAAGCTTCTCCTGTTCCTTGGCAAAATCCAAAAGACTGTGGCCATAAGCATTTGATTTCACTACACTCATAATTTTACATTTTTTATCTATCAAATTTCTAAAGATTTGATAGTTGTGAACTATCGCTTTTTTATCAATTTCTATCCAAGTACGTAGGCCCTTTCTTATTTTTTTATTCACAAATTCATATTACAGCAATAAAGAAAGAAATTCAAACAATGTGCAAAACCATTTGCTTTCTCCGGCGCACATTTAAAAATCGGCCTAAGCCGATTTTTAAATGTGCGCCGGGTAGGATTTGAACCTACGTAGCCCATTGGGCGACAGATTTACAGTCTGCTCCGATTGACCACTCCGGCACCGGCGCATTGTCCACTAACAAAAAACATTCTAGCTGATTTTTAGCCAAAAGTCCATACAATAAACTTAAACTGTTTCCATTACATTTGTCATAAGAGATCCCTTTCTTCCCTTTTTTACGTCAAAAGATAATTCTTTTCCTTTCATTCCAACGAGAACAGAACCACCTTTCATTATTCCTTTTGAAATAATAAGTGAGGCAATGGGATTCAAAATTTTATTTTGGATGAGACGCTTCAAGGGCCTTGCTCCGTATTGCGGATTGTAGCCTTCTTTTGCAAGATAAGAAAGTGCTTCTTCAGAAATCTCAAGTTTTATTTCCTTGTTATTTAATCTTCCTCTTACGACGTCAATCTGAATATCCACAATCTTTCGTATTGCTTCCGTGCTTAAGATATCAAAGATAATAATATCATCTACTCTATTTATGAATTCTGGTCTAAAATTATCTTTTAGACTTGCAAGAACTTTTTCTTTTACCTGTATATATTCTGTTTTATTATCACGAGAACTTGCAAAACCAAGCTGTTCCATTTTATCTATGTACTGGGAACCGATATTTGACGTCATTATAATCACAGAATTTTTAAAATTCACCACTCTGCCTTTTGAATCTGTGAGATGCCCGCTGTCCAGAACTTGAAGAAGCAGGTTAAAAACCTCCGGATGAGCTTTTTCTATCTCATCAAAAAGAATCACCGAGTACGGTCTATGACGAACCATTTCGGTAAGATTTCCTCCTTCTTCATATCCCACATATCCCGGAGGAGAACCAATGAGCTTGGAAATAGAATGTTTTTCCATCATTTCGGACATATCTACCCTTATAAGTGCTCTCTCATCGTCAAAGAGAAATTCAGCAAGAGCTTTTGTAAGCTCTGTCTTTCCTACACCAGTCGGGCCAAGAAAAATAAACGATCCTATAGGCCTGTTTGGATCTCCAATACCTGCACGAGATCTTTTTATTGTACTGGAAATTTTTTGTACTGCTTCATTTTGACCAACTATTCTCTTTTCAAGTTCTTCTTCCATTCTATTCAATTTGTTTGCCTCACTTTCAAGCATTCTAGCTACAGGTACTCCTGTCCACCTAGAAACAACTTTCGCTATGTCTTCTTCTGTAATCTCTTCTTTTAAAATTCTTCTGGTACTTTGTAATTTTTTTATTTTTTTTGTTTTTGTCTCAAGTTCTTTTTCAAGCTGGGGTATTTTACCATAACGGATTTCAGCTACCTTTGACAGGTCGGCTTGAATTTCGGCATTATCCGCTTCTACTCTAAGCATTTCAAGAGTTTTTTTGATTTCTTTTATCCCCGTAATGGTTTCTTTCTCTGTTTTCCACCTTATCTCCACATCAGAAGTCTTTTCTTTCAGATCGGCAATTTCTTTTTCTATATTTTTTACTCTTGTTTCTGTTTCTTTTTTCTTACCACCTTTTATCTCTCTTTTTAGAGCTTCTTTTTCTATTTCAAGACGCATAACTTTTCTCCTCGTTTCTTCCAAAATTGGTGGCATATTTTCAAGAGAAATTTTCAGAGACGAAGATGCTTCATCTATAAGGTCTACGGCCTTATCCGGTAAAAATCTGTCGGTAATATATCTCGCACTCAAATTGACTGCCGAAATAATAGAATCATCTGTTATTCTCACACCATGATATAACTCATATTTTTCCTTTAGACCTCTCAGAATTGCAATGGCATCATCAATAGATGGCTCACTAACAATAACCGGTTGAAACCGTCTTGTAAGAGCAGGATCTTTTTCTATTTTCTGATATTCTTTCAAGGTAGTCGCGCCAATAGTTCGTAAATCTCCTTTTGAGAGAGCTGGTTTAAGCATATTGGAGGCATCTAACGAGCCCTCTGCAGAACCTGCTCCGACAATAGTATGAATTTCGTCTATAAAAAGAATAATTTTTCCTTCAGATTTCTCTATTTCTTTTATAATTCCCTTAAGTCGTTCTTCAAATTCTCCGCGATATTTTGTACCAGCAATAAGAAGGCCTATGTCCAAAGAGACAAGTTCTTTATCTTTGAGTGATTCTGGTACGTCTCCAAGAGCCATACGAATTGCCAAACCTTCGACTATCGCTGTTTTTCCCACACCTGCTTCCCCTATTAAAATTGGGTTATTTTTTCTCCTTCTAGATAAAATTTGAATAATTCTAGATATTTCATTGTCCCTTCCTATAACTGGATCAAGTTTATTGTCTCTGGCAAGTTTTGTTAGATTCCTGGTGTATTTTGAAATCGATCTATATTTTTTTTGCGAATTATCCGTTTGCCAACTTTTATTTGTTTTGAATTCATTTACAAGTTTAACAACTTCAGTTTTTTCTATCTTAAATTTAGAAAGTAAATCTCTTGCACTACATGGAATATTTAAAATTGCCAAAAAAAGATGCTCTGTTGAAATAAAATTATCCTTGAGTTCAGCTGAGACTTTTCCGGAGTTATCTATTATCTGCGCAAGATCCGGAGTGAGAAAAAGCTGATACGAAGGAGCCATAGTAGTAGAATTTCCTCCCACAATTTCAATAGCTTCAAGAACAGAATCCGTAAGCAACACAATATCTACCTCAAGACGTTCAAGGATAGAAGAAACCGGACTGTCTTCTTGCATTACAAGAGAAGCAAGCAAATGCAAAGGGCTAACATGACTTTGGCCTCTTTCCACAGCAAGCTCATGCGATCTTCTGATAGCTTCTTTAGCTTTTGTTGTAAAATTATTGATTGGTGGCATATTTGAGTCGATTATAAAACTCTCTTGATAAAAAATCAAATAGAACGTCTTAGTTTACTTTAGGTCTTTTTATTTCCTTGATAAGTCGGAAATAGCTGATTTTACAAAACTAACTGGTGCGAAAAGATTTGTAAGATTGTTTGAAGGAAAAATAGTTTTTATACCGACAAGATCTCCGGAAAGATTAAAAATTGGACTACCTTCCAAGAGATTACTCTCGGGAAAATTTGTTTCTATATAAGAAACCTGATTGTCGGATGAAGTAGAGGTGCTTTCTGAATCTGACTTTTGCCCTAGACTAGATACTGTACCCACTGAAACAACGTTTTTTGATTGACCACCGACAAGTATAACGGCCTGTCCAAGTTGCACATCCTCAGAATCAAGTGTGAATATTGATAATTTTGTGCTTGTTGCTAAGTCACTGACTTTGAATAAGGCTATGGGATTTGAAGATGAAGAATACGCCAAGTCCAAAGTATGCACCTTACCATCAGATAAAGTAGCGAGATATTTTCCACCATCAATTACAAAGTTATTGTCTGTGGCAACTATGCCTTTATCAGAGACTAAGGCCCCCAAACCTATAAAAACATTAGTGCCCTGTGCTTCCGCACCAGAACTTTTTATCATATACAATCTTACAACATTGTCTTTATTTTTATTAACTGCCTCCACTATACGATCATCTTCAGTAATGACAACTGTTTCTTTGACTGTTACTGTAGAAGTAGACGGGGTAGAGACAACTCTTTCAATAGTTTTCTCTACTACTCTGTTTATAGTCTGAATAGCAGTTTGCGGCGCTTGGTTCATAAGAGCCACTGTCACAATACCGGTAGCTATAGAAGTGACAAAGCTCACAAGAAGAGCAAGAAGTATAAGTTGTTGTTTATTAAGCTGTTCCATAATAATCGTAAGATATTATAACATTTTTAATATATTTAACAAATTTTTAATATCCCCTATTTTAGTATCTCTTCCAAGAGAAAAACGCAAAGCGGATTCTGCACGAATACGGGCGTTCTCGTTCTTATTATTTTTCAAAGCTATTTCATAAATAACCTTTGAATATCCCGAGTTACTTCCGCAAGCACTTGTAGATGAGCAGATTACTCCTGCTTCATCAAGTTGCAAAACCATAAACTCTCCGGATTTGCCAGGGATTGAAATGTTAATGTTATTGGGAAGACGTTCAGCGATAGAACCATTTATAATTGCAGAGGGGATAAATTTTTTAAGTAACTCAAAAAATTTATCTCTTAATTTTGTCACTCTTATTGTTTCCTTCTTCCTATTTTTTTCCACGAGTGTTATTGCTTCCGCAAATCCGGCAATAAATGGTACATTTTCCGTACCACTTCTCATTCCGTTCTCTTGTCCTCCGCCAAAAATTATTGGTTTTATATCTACCCCATCTTTTATAAAAAGCGCCCCCATACCTTTAGGTCCATATATTTTTTGAGCATCAATTGTCATCATGTCTACGCCAAGTTCTAAAACATTCATATTTAAATACTGGCACGCTTGGCTTGCATCAGTATGAAAATATGGATAATTTTTTTTAATGTTTAACTCTTTTCTTGCATGACGGATTTCTTTTGCAATTTCCTTGATAGGCTGAACCACACCAATTTCACTGTTAGCATATCCAATAGATATTAAAGCGGTATTCTCATTTATCATTTTTCTTAAATCTTTCGGCTCGACAATTCCTAAAGAAGAAACAGGTAGAAATTTTATTTTTACTCCAGCTCTTTCAAGTTCCTTAAAACATTCAAGAATGGAACTATGTTCTATTTTGGTTGTTATTATCTCCATTTTTTTGGATTTTTTGTCATTCTCCATTAATTTTTTCATCAGTCCAAAAATTGCCAAATTATTTGCCTCAGTTCCACTGCCTGTAAAAACAATTTCTCTGCTATGCGCATTCAAAAAACTTGCTATAATTTTTCTTGATTTTTCTACTGTTTTTTTGGCAATCACACCCAAACTATATATAGAACTTGGATTTCCAAATTCTTCTATAAAGTATTTCTCCATCACCTTCCGAACCCGTTTATCCACCGGAGTTGTAGCTGAATTATCTAAATAAATTTTATTCATCTATGAAAATGTAACATTTTTTGCAAAAAACTGGAAGTATAGTATAATTTATTTCATGTTATTAAATGATTATGTTTTAATAGGAGCTCTTGCTGTCGCTCTTATGTCCCTTTTTTGGGCTATACGTCTTGAGATTAAACTTCACAGAATTTTAGGAGATAAAGGCAAAAATCTTGACGAATCAATTTTATATCTAAGAAAAGACGTCGATCACCTTAAGCACTTTGCCAGTAAATCTTTAGATAATTTCAATACTATTTCTAAAAAGTTGAAAAAAACCGTATCTGGACTTGAGACTATCCGGTTTAACCCATTTAAAGGTAATGGTTCAGGAGGAAATCAAAGCTTTGCCACAGCTTTAGTAAATGAAGATGGAGATGGTGTGATAATATCTAGTTTATATTCATCAAATCATGTAAGTGTTTTCTCAAAACCAATTAAAAATATGGCTTCCGAATATGAACTAACCATTGAAGAAAAAACTGCCTTGCAAAAAGCTAAAGAAAGTATCTAGCCCACTAAAGTTTTTGCCAATGCTTTGTGTTCTGAGCACAAAGCAGAAAATGTAGATTTTACAAATAGCCTAAAAAGTGGTAGTTTATATATAGTTTTCAACAAGCTAAAATGGAAGGCACAAAATTTTCATTGGCAAAAATTTTTTTGGGTAAATATGGTAAAAAACACAATAGACAAAGGCATATTGGAGCGTCCGCCTGTTATTTGCATAATGGGGCATATTGATCATGGAAAATCAACTCTTTTAGATTATATTAGAAAAACAAATATTGTAGACACGGAAGCAGGGGGAATTACTCAGAGAATATCCGCTTACGAGGTAGTTCATAATGGCAAAAAGATAACTTTCTTAGACACTCCCGGACACGAGGCATTTGGAGCAATGAGAACCCGAGGAGTAAGTGTCGCAGACATTGCTGTACTTGTAGTCTCTGCCGAAGATGGAGTAAAAAAACAAACATTGGAAGCCCTAAAATGCATAGTAGGAAACAAAATTCCATATATAGTTGCCATAAATAAAATAGATAAACCAGGGAGCGATATACAAAAGACCAAAAATAGCTTAGTTGAAAACGAGATATATATTGAGGGATATGGTGGAAATATTCCTTGTGTTCCTGTTTCCGCAAAGACAGGACAGGGTGTAAACGAACTCCTTGATATGATGTTACTTGTTGCAGAAGTTCAAGAACTAAAAGGTGACATAAATAAAAATGCTGAGGGAGTAGTAATAGAAGCATTTCTTGATAAGAAAAAAGGTGTTACAGCAACACTTGTTATTAATGATGGAAAAATCAAAAGTGGTATGTATGTTGTTTGCGGAGAAAGTATAGCTCCAACAAGGATGATGGAAAATTTTTTGGGTAAAAAAATCACTGAAGCACAGTTTTCCTCCCCTGTGAGAGTAATCGGCTTTGATAAACTTCCGGATGTAGGAAATGTCTTTAAAGTTTTTAAAAAGAAAGATGATGCCTTAGAATATTCTAAAATGCAGAAGAAATCCGTTTCTAAATTTGCAAAGTATGAAGAAGATAAAGAAAACGACAATCATCTTAATATAATTATTAAGGCCGAAGTTTCGGGAACTCTTGACGCCATTAGTCATGAAATTAAAAAAATAAAAAATGATAAAGTAAAAGTTCGGGTTGTAAATTCTGGAATTGGCGACATCTCAGAAAGCGATGTAAAAACAGCCTCTGCCAAAGCGGGAGCAGTAATAATCGGTTTTGACGTTAAGGTCGCGCCCACAGCAGTAAATCTTGCGGAAAGAGATGGTGTTTCAATAAAAATCTTTGATATTATTTATAAACTTACAGAGTGGTTGGAGGAAGAAATGGTAAAAAGAACACCAAAAGAAAAAATTGAAGAAATTACCGCACGAGTAAAAGTATTAAAAATTTTTGGAACAGTTAAAGATAAACATGTCTTTGGAGGTAGAGTAGAAATGGGAACGATATCTCTTGGAAATGAAGTAAAAATATTACGAAGAGACGAAGAAATTGGTATGGGAAAAGTAAAAGAATTGCAAAAAGAAAAAAATAAAGTAAGCGAAGTCACGGAAGGAATGGAATTTGGTTGTCAGATTCAAAGTACTATGACAATCGCCCCGGGAGACAAATTGGAAGTGTTTAAAATAGTAGAAAAATGATAAATACTAAACAAGAAAAAATCAAAAATCAAATAAAAGAGGTTGCTGCTAAATTTATTCAAAAAGAGTCAAACGGACTATCTCTCATTACCGTTACGAACATACAGGTTTCAAAAGATGAAAAATATGTTAGTATATTGTTTACGGTTTTTCCTGAAGACAAAGAATCTGATGCTATAGATTTTTTGAAGAGAAAAAGATCAGAATTCAGAGATTTTATTAAGGAAGAAACGAGATTAGCAAGAATTCCTATGTTTGATTTTGAAATAGATAGAGGCGAAAAGCACAGACAAAAAATTGATATTATTTCTATAAAATCAAAATAATAGCGGCCTGGTAGCCAAGTGGTAAGGCAGAGATCTGCAAAATCTCTATACGGCGGTTCAATTCCGCCCCAGGCCTCCCTAAAACATGGTAATTTGTTTTAGTTAAAAATTGCCCGGGTGGCGGAACTGGTATACGCGCACGACTTAAAATCGTGTCTCGAAAGGGATATGGGTTCGACCCCCATCCCGGGCACACCACAAAATTTAAATAATTTTGTGCGATAATAATGCGCCCATAGCTCAGCTGGTAGAGCAGGTCCCTCTTAAGGACAAGGTCGTAGGTTCGAGCCCTACTGGGCGCACAAATAAAAAAATAAATCCAAATTTATTTTTTTATTTGTGCGAGCCGGAGCGCGACGGCGCGAGGCGGGGTCGCGCAAATTTTTAGCAAAAAATTATGCGCGACCACAATATTTTATTGGGCGAGTGGTGAAACGGTAGACACGCTAGCCTTAGGAGCTAGTGCCGCAAGGCATGGGAGTTCAAGTCTCCCCTCGCCCACAGATTTAAGACGCCTTCGGGCGTTTTTAAATTTGTGGACAAGAAAGCAAGCAAATTATTTTGCTTGCTTTGTGAGACTTGAAAGACGGAAGTTAATTTTTCAGCAGAAAAATTAACTGAGTCAGGGTCGAGAGTTTCTGTGAGCGACGGCGAACAGAAAACTCGTGACCAAGTCTCCCCTCGCCCACTTTAAAAACAAAATATCCGCCTCCTAAAAAGGAGGCGGATATTTTTACGCAACTTAAACTATTTCACATACACCCCCCACACAAGCTAATTCTTTTTTTGCGTCACTATCATCCTGCTTTTCATAAGTCATAATTTTTGAAAAATCTATCGTTCCAAGTTTTCTCACCATTTCGTTATATCTCTTTTCATCTATCTCTTCATAAGGAGCAAGTTGATATACATGATCGTTGCGTGGAAGAAATGCCAACCCCCCAATAATATCCCAGTTATTAAAGATCCAATTTGCAACTTCTATCCATTCGTTTTCCCCAACATAAATGGTAACAGAAGGATTGTGTTCTGTATAATGTACTTTAACCATTTTCCAATATTCAAGTTGTTCAATAGCTGTAAGATCATCCTTGAAAACAGAATTCTTTGGAGCTTTAATAGGAAATTCAAAAACATACGTTGTAGCGGTTTCCTTTGATTGTCCAACTTCGGGAAGATAAGGAATGCCTTGATCCCTCAACATTTTGAAAAGCGAATCTGTACCAGTAATTCTAATTCTTCTAATGTAGAAAGGAGCATATCTAGGGTGCATTCCAGATGCACAATCTACAGTCTGGGATACAGTTCCTGATGGTTTTACACTAGTAGCACAAGTAGAAGGATTTATCTTAAATCTTTTTGCGTAAATTGCATTTGTTTTTAAAACTTCTGCCTTCATTTTTTCTAACATCTTCTCGTTACGTACCACTGGACAATCCCACTGACCAGTAATAGAAACTCCAAGAAGTCTTTCTTTCTCACAATTTTCCTTCCACTCTTTTGATAAATAACCAAATTTAGTCAGAGTCGCTTGATATGTTCCCAAGATAGTCGCAAGCCTTGCTTTTTTCAACAAACTTTTTTCGTCATCTTCAGATCTAGCAACTACTTCTGAAAGATTACAGAATTGTTTTGATTGTAAGATTACTTCTCCACAAGGGTTTGACCCCAAATTACTAATAATCCCTCCGATAGCTTTTAACCTTCTCTCCGGTAAAGTTTTTGCAAGTCCGGCACGATTAAAAATTCCTCTTTCTCCAGAACCACTTTTCATAAGAGCTACCCATTCATCCATAAATTCTGCTGAAATCGGTTTGTGTATATAAACAGCTGAGTTGTTTGCTATACTTCTCTGTGGTTCTGTAAGATAAAATTGACCCTTTTTTGCGTCTCTCATTGCATCATCATCTAAGTCTGAAAGAGAAATAAGAGCACTCCTTCTAACACCCCCTGAAACCACACAATCACCTATACAGCAAACAATATCGTGTACATCCAAATTTGTCAGTCTTTTCCCTTGTCTAGCCAATACTTTCTTCTTAGCAATAGCCAATAATCTTATTAGAGGATCCGGACCAGATGATTTACCTCCCATTGTTTTTAGTCTTGCACCGGCAGGTCTTAATAATGAGAAATTAAAATCAACATCGTTTCCTTCGTACCATGTTTTCAAACCAAAAGCGAGTGAATCTGCCCATCCTTCTTTATCATCTGGTATTACAAAAGTCGGAAGTTTTTTACCGCTCTGAAATTTTATTTGTGGAAGTGACTGAGCATTTTGACTTTCAACAGAAAAACCAACCCCGGTTCCACTCATAGACAAATACATTATCTCTGCAAAATCTTGAATACATGACGGAGCAATAAAAGAACAATTATAAGCACAAACATTTGATCTATCGACGGCAGGTCCTGCAAATTGCAAGAGACGCATTGACGGCATAATTTCTTGTTTTAAAATTGCTTCTCTCAATTCTTTATATTCAGAATCTTTCAGAGCATTCTTTAACTTACCTTTCATAAAATTGATGTATCTATCTACTGTCTCAATCCATGTTTCTCTTCTACCCTCTTCTTCTATCCACTTTGAATAAGTTCTATAATAAACAAATTCTCCAAGTTGGTTTTTAAAATATTTTTTACTTTCTTTCGCAAGATCTTTAACTTTTTGCGGAACACTGACACCTACTTCTCTTAATTTGTTTCTTTCTTGTCTATAAATAATGTATTCTTTTGCAGTTTTTACATATTCGCTTAAAATAAGCTCTTTTTCAACTATATCTTGGACACCTTCAACTGTGGGAATGAAATCTTTAAACTTTTTTGTAATACGGACAAGCTCTGCCAAAACCTTATTTGCCACTATACCCGCCTCTTCGTAACTTCCTTCACCAGTAATTGTCATCGCCTTATTGATAGCCTCTGTTATTTTTGTAACATCAAACGGAACAACCTGTCCTTCTCTCTTTCTTATATTCTTTACAATCTTACTCGTGCCTTTTACTGGTTCCTTTATTTTTGCCATGACAATTTAAAAAAAATTAAAATAAAATTATTAATGTGTATCAATTTTACAACATATTTTAGATTTAAAAAAGCAAAAAACAACCTTTTTAAGAAGAGAAAAATGAAAAAGGGAAAGTGTAAAGAAGAAAAAAAAATTAATCCAAAAAACGACTAGCAATATGGTAAATCTCAGGGTAAATTTTAGAGTTTTAAAAAAGAGGCATTTTTTGTCTTCTTTAAAAAGACAAAAAATGCCTCTTTTTTATCTAAAATTTCTCTTATTGTGTTAAATTTGCTCTATCACCAACTTTTATTTGATTCTTATCTACAAAACCAGCGGGTACTTCCAAAACATATTTTGAAACAAACTCTTCACCAAAAATTTCCGGGTATGTACTTGTCAATAAACTCTTTTTTATTCCAACTACCTCAAAATTTTCATCAATAAAAATAATATCTATAGGAAAATACATTTCTTTCATCCAAAATCCATGGTTTCCTAAATCATTAAAGATGAAAAGCATTCCCTTACCGTCTTCTAGGCTCATTCTTCCCGAAAGTCCTTTCATCATTTGCACTGAACTACTAGCTATTTCTATAGAAATAGTGGTACTAGCTATTAACAGGTTTTTTGTCCCGTTTTCTATTTTGTTTTTATCACAAAAATCAGTCGGTATCATCCTAGGCAAATTAAAGTTTGAGATAATTCCCCTTTCTCCACACAAAATTTTATCTTTTTTTTCTATAAAAATATTAAAAAATAAATAAATAAAAACCCCGAATGTTATTAAACCAAAAATTATTTTTGTTACTTTCATGATTTCGGCGGAGACGGCGAGATTCGAACTCGCGGGAGCTTTCACCCCACTCGCTTTCCAAGCGAGCGCACTAGACCACTATGCGACATCTCCTTTCAAGACAAGATAACACAAAAATAAGAAAATAAAAACTTATTTTCTGTCTCCTAAAAGTGCTTCCACTCTCGCTTGCACCGGTGGATGCGTACTAAAAAGATTTCCAATTCCTTTAGAAATACTTGCTCCTCCAAAAGGATTAGAAATAAAAAGATGAGCTGTGGCAGTATTTGCATTTTTCATTGGAGTGCTTACTTGTGAAATTTTTTGAAGTGCAGAAGCCAGTCCCTCAGGATATCTTGTAAGAAGCGCACCGGAAGCATCGGCGAGAAATTCTCTCTTTCTAGAAATTGCTAGCTGAATAATTTTGGCAATTATAGGAGAAAGAATTATAAATATAATACCAATAATAGCTAGTATTCCTCCCCCTTTATCGTTATCACGCCCCTTCCCCCCCATACCGCCTCTCATAAAAATGTTTGCAAGAATAGAAATAAAACCAACAAGTACTACAATGGCGGTAGAAAGTAAAATGTCTCTGTTTCCGATATGTGAAAGCTCGTGGGCTATTACACCTTCTAGCTCAGTTTTGTTTAAAATTTGTAAAAGTCCGGTCGTAACAGCCACCACTGCATGTTCTTTATTTCGTCCTGTTGCAAAAGCGTTTGGTGATGGATCATTTATAATATAAACTTTTGGCATTGGAAGTCCTGCGGTAATAGAAAGATTCTCTACCGAGTGATATAGGTCCGTATAGGTATCGTGGTCTGCGAGTTTTGCTCCTGACATCGCCAAAACAATTTTGTCTGACCACCAATAGCTAGCAATATTCATCACAATGCTAAAAATAATTGCAAAAAATAAAATTCCAGAATTATTATAGTAGCTACCAATAAAATATCCAAGTCCTATGATCACTACCAAAAACATGGCCATTAAAAACCATGTTTTATAAATATTTTTATCTTGTTGTGTATAAAGAGTGGCCATAATCGCACAAGTTTGTGTGATTAAAACTTTACTTCCACTGGTTGTTTGGCTGCTGCTTCACTTTCATCAAGAGTAAAGAGTTCCATTTTTACAAAATGAAAAAGCTTACTGATAAGATTATTTGGGAACGAATCAACTGCAATATTTAAATCTCTAACATTTCCATTATAGAACCTTCTGGATGATTGAATTTTATTTTCTGTGTCTGAAAGCTCGCTTTGTAAAGAAAGAAAATTTGCATTAGCTTTTAAGTCCGGATAGGCCTCAGCCACCGCAAAAACCGACTTTAAAGCGCTGGCCAGCATATTTTCCGCTTTTCCCTTGTCTGCAATATTTTGCGCGCCCATGGCAGCAGCTCTTGCTTGGGTAACTTTGTCAAAAGTTCCACTCTCGTGAGATGCATAACCTTTTACTGTATTTACAAGGTTAGGAATAAGATCATATCTTCTCTTAAGCTGAACATCTATGTCAGACCAGGCTTCTTTAGCCCTATTAATAAGAGTAATAAATCTATTATAGGCAAAAACAGCCCAGATAACTAAAACTAATAAGATTCCTAATATTATATATGGTGTCATTTTTTTATAAAGATTAAACGGACGAACTAAAAGTTGCCGTGGAATTCATTATACCATAAAATAAAAAGTAAAGAAAATTGTTTGCCTTTTTCTTTCCATATGCTAGAATATCCGTACAATGTTAATTTCGGCATTACCGTATATACAAATAATACTTTCTGTATTTCTCGTGGCTTCAGTCCTTCTGCAAAGATCAGAGGCCGGAGTTGGCGGATCTTTTGGAGGTTCAGATAACTGGAATTCTGGTTTTCATACTAGAAGGGGCTTTGAGAAATTTTTATTTAATTTTACAATAGTTTTGGCTATTCTTTTTGCCGTTTCTTCTTTTGCAAGCTTACTGTTACAATAACCCTTGCATCAAAAAGGTACTTATCTATTGCAATTTTAAGTTAAATCGTCATTTATTTCTAATTTAATGATAACAAAAAAACAAATCAAAGAAATCTTTGTAAAAAGATGGAAGATACAAGGTTCTGAAATTTTTGGCAAAATATTCCACTCTTACAGCCCCACGGGAAAAGTGATTTTTCTCGTGCTTTTTGTAACTTTTATATTATCTTCCTTAATTCTACTCAATAATGTCAGCAAACATTTTATGGTAGAAGTACCTACGGAAGGTGGAAGTTTAATAGAAGGCCTGGTAGGCGCACCTAGGTTTATAAATCCTTTACTTGCAACAGCAGACACAGATAGAGACCTCGTTTCCCTTATTTACTCAGGTCTTATGAAAGAAACTATAGATGGCGATGTCGTAACAGACCTTGCAAAAAGTTATACCATTTCAAAAGATCAAACTGAATACACCTTTACATTAAAAGATGGTCTATATTTTCAAGATGGCACAAAACTCACCACAGAAGACATTTTATTTACTATCAATAAAGCTCAAGACCCGAATTTAAAAAGTCCTAAAAGACCTTCGTTTTATGATGTAGAGGTAAAAAAGATAAGTGATAGCGAAATTAAATTTACTTTATCAAAACCTTATGGTGCTTTTCTAGAAAACTTAACTTTAGGAATATTACCAAAACATATTTGGGAAAATATGGACAATAATCAATTTACCCTTAGTCCTTACAATCTGGAACCCATTGGCTCAGGTCCGTACAAAATCGCAAAAGCAGACACAGTAAAAAAGGGACTTACTTTCTCGTCAATATATTATGATCTTGTCCCGTTTAAAAAGTATGCCAGTGAAAAAGCCAAGATAGCTAAATTAACTTTTAAATTTTATCAAACGGAAGATGCAATAGTGACGGCATATAATGGTGGGGATATAGAATCTCTCTCAATCTCTGTTGAAAAAATAAAAGACTTAAATCTAAAAAATGAGATTGTAAAAACTCTGCCGACATCAAGAATCTTCGCTCTTTTCTTTAATCAAAATCAAGCTCCGATATTTGCGAACAAAGAAATTAGAGTCGCATTGGAAAATATTACAGATAAACAAGAAATAGTTTCAGAAACCTTGGGAGGGTATGGAAATACAATTGACGGTCCTTTTTCTTCCGACTCTGAAGGAATTGCAAAAATGACAATAGAGAATGCCAAAAAACTTCTAGAAAAAAATGGTTGGAAAGCAAATAAAACAAGCGGAATATATGAAAAAACAATAAACAAAGTTAAACAACAATTGTCCTTTTCTATCTCAACTGGAAATTCTCCTAGATTTTTGAAAGCAGTTGAAATATTAAAAAAACAATGGGAAAAAATTGGCGCAAAAATTGATATTAAAGCCTTTGAACAAGGTGATCTTCAGCAAAACGTGATAGCTTCCAGAAAATATGATTCTCTATTTTTTGGAGAGGCCACAGGTAGAGATATGGATATGTTTCCATTTTGGCATTCATCTCAAAGAGTAGACGGCTATAATATAGCAATGTATACTAACAGTAAGGCGGATAAGATAATAGAAGAAGCGAGAGCTATTTTAGATAAAACAAATAGAATCAAAAAATATAAACTATTTGAAAACGAAATAGAAAACGATATTCCCGCAGTATTTGTTTATTCTCCAGAATATATATATATTATTCCAAATAAAATTAAAGGCACTTCTTTTGGCAGTATTGTTGTCTCAGGAGATAGATTTACATCCATACCGTCTTGGTATATAGAGACAGATGGAGTATGGAAAATTTTTACAAAATAATCTAAGTAAATTCCTATCCGACTTAGTCGGACGGATAAATAAAAATGGAAAAAAACATCATAAATAATAATCCTCAAAACGCAAATCAAGATGCTGATCATAAGTTGGTAGTTAAAAAAAGATTGGTCTTTGTTAGAAAAAATAATAATTATACTTCTCCAACAAACAAACCTTCAGAAGTAAACCATGCGAGTACAGATAGACAGGGATCTTATCATGCTTCCGTTCCTCATATCCACGATGCAACAAACACACCTCAAAAAAGTCATTCTTATCATTCTCGTTCAGGCAATATATCTAATGGTCCTAGAAAACCTTTCAATAAATCCAGACCTCCTCAAAAAAGAATGGGGACAAAAAGGATTCCTGAACAAATAAACAAAAAGGTTGCGGAATATTTTATACCGCAAACCGGTGAAAACATAAGAATAATCCCCCTTGGTGGAACAGAAGAGATTGGAAAAAACATTACAGTTTTTGAATATAAAAATGACATTATTATAATGGATATGGGTTTTCATTTTGGAGATGAAAACACACCCGGGATTGACTATATAATTCCAAACACAAAATATCTTGAGGACAGAAAAGATAAAATCCGAGCCGTTATTATTACGCACGGACATCTTGACCACATAGGTGGAATTCCGTACATAATGGAAAGAATCGGTAATCCCCCACTTTTTACTCGAGAACTTACATCCCTTATGATCAAAAAAAGACAGGAAGAGTTTCCTCATTCTGCTCCACTTAATCTAAAAGTAATCGAGAAAGATTCAAGTATAAAACTTGGCGAGCTTTCCGTAGATTTCTTTTCGGTAAATCACACTATTCCAGATTCAATGGGAATAAAGATTCATACCCCCCATGGAAATGTTGTCAACCTAGGAGACTTGAGAGTAGATAATGTAAATGGAGTTGCTACTGAAGAAGAAGAAAAATATTACACGGAGAAATTTAGCAAACATGACACCCTCGTTCTACTATCCGATTCTACAAGTTCTGATAACCCCGGTTGGAATGCTTCTGAAAAAGAGGTGTGCAAAAACATTGATAGCATAATTAAAAATAATACAAGAGGAAGACTAATTATAGGGACATTTGCCTCTCAAATAGAAAGAATGATAAGCATGATAGAATCTGCAGAAAAATACGGAAAGAAAATCGTTGTTGAGGGTAGAAGTATGAAAAATAATATAGAGATCGTGAGAATGGCCGGAAGACTGAAGGTTGGAAAAGACACAGTGATTAACGTAGAAGATATGGAAAATTATCCCCCATCAAGGATAGTGATACTTGCAACGGGAGCTCAGGGAGATGAGTTTGCCGCTCTTATGAGAATGGGTGGCGGTTCACACAAAAATGTCAAAATAAACAAAACAGATACGGTCCTCCTTTCATCTTCCATTGTTCCTGGTAATGAAAAAGCTGTTCAAAAATTAAAGGATAATCTTGCAAGACAAGGAGCAAAAATAGTCACATATAGAACGTCAGAAGTATATATCCACGCCTCAGGACATGCAAAAAGGGGTGAATTGGAATGGATTTATAAAAAAGTAAAACCGACATTTTTCATTCCTATACATGGAAGTCATTTTATGTTGCGAGCAAATGAAGAAGTAGCCGTAGAATGCGGTATTAAACCAGAAAACATCATAGTGCCAGACAACGGAACCATAATAGAGATTCAGAACAATGGCACAAAAATAGTTACTCTTCGAGAAAAAGCTCCCGCAAGCTTGGTCATGGTTGACGGTTTTTCTATCGGAGATGTTCAGGAAGTTGTCATTCGCGATAGACGAATGCTCGCTCAAGACGGAATGTTTGTTATTATTGCAAATATAGACATAAGAAGTGGAACACTAAAAAAGTCCCCGGATATTATTTCAAGAGGTTTCGTTTATCTTCGAGAATCTCAAGAATTATTGAAACAAACAAGACATATTATCAAAAAGACAATTGAAGAAAATATGGTGGGAATGAATCCGATAAATTTTGATTATTTGAAAGATTTGGTTACTGACAATGTCAGTAGATATTTGTTTCAACAGACAGCCAAAAGACCAATGGTCATTCCTGTTATAATTGGAGTATAAACATGAATAAAAAAACGACGTTATTTTTCCTCTATATTACAGGTTTCCTTTTTGCATTGCGTTCTGCAATACCTACCTATATAAACTCTACATTCCTTTCCGAAATAGTTTCTGAAAAAAACATCGGTTTTGTGTACGTTGTTGGTTCAATATTCACAATTATTCTTTTTTTGCTTCTACCAAAAATCCTTAGAAAAACCGGAAACTACAAACTGGCATTATGGCTTACTGTAATAAATATAATAGGTTTACTTGGTTTGTCTTTTATCTCAAATCCCCTACTTCTTTTATTTTCCTTCATAGTGAGTTTAATTTCTACCACTCTCATAGGGTTCTGTCTTGATATTTTTGTGGAAAGAAACACAGACGACAGAACTACAGGAAAAACGAGAAGTTTTTTCCTTACAAGTATAAACCTGGCGTGGCTTTTTGCTCCATCAATCGCCGGATTCTTGGTTGGAGTTGCCGATTACTCAAAAATGTATCTTTTTTCTACTATAATTATGCTTCCAGTAATGCTCTTGTTCATTGTGAATCTAAGAAAATTTAATGATGCCGAATATAAACCATTCTCTATTTCAGAAACATTTAAACAATTAAAAAACAGTAGGGATTTATTTTCCATAACTAAAATAAGTTTTTTGATAAATTTCTTTTATTCGTGGATGATAATATATATTCCTGTATATCTAAATAAATACATCGGCTTTGATTGGAAAGAAATTGGTTTGATGTTCTCCATAATGCTTTTGCCTTTTGTTCTTATTGAAATACCTCTTGGAAAACTTGCTGACACTAAATTCGGTGAAAAGGAAATTTTATCCATAGGATTTTTAATTATAGCCGTAGCCACTGGGATAATAAGTTTCATTGATGAAAAGAATTTTATACTTTGGGCACTTATCTTACTTATGACAAGGATCGGAGCCAGTATGGCTGAAATTATGTCGGAAACATATTTTTTCAAAAAAATAGACAGTTGTGACGCAAATATCATAAGTTCATACAGAATGATGAGTCCTTTGGCTTATATTATAGGGCCTATTTTTGCTTCTATACTTTTATATTATTCTCTTGATATAAAGTATCTCTTCGTAATTCTCAGTTTAGTCATACTTTATGGGCTTAAATACACCTTAAGAATCAGAGATACAAAATAGTTTTTTATATTTTTCTTGCCTCAATAAGCATAAACAAAGGAATTTCTTTCCTTGCTTTATCCTCTGCTCTTTGTCTAGGACCTTCTTGACTTTTCTTGTTTGAAATCCATTCTTCAATATTTGATATATAAAAACCGGCTTTTCTAAGTGCTTCAGAATATGTCTGAAGCGGTCTATGAAAAGAAATTGTTTTTTCACTATCTTTGATACCCGGATGCATATTAATTTCTATTACAGAAGAAGACATATATTCTTCTATTTTTCTATATTGTATCTTCTTTTTATCATCAAATTCCCAATCGCTTTTTTGGGGAATTCTAAAACTTGGATGATTTAAAACAATAAAAAGTTTACCGCCGGTTTTCATAATTCTCCCGGCTTCAGAAAAAGTTCTTCCAATATTTTCAATGTTTTGTATTGATAAAATGAGAGAAATTTTATCGAAAGATTCGTTTCTTAAGTTTAAAAGATTCCCCGCATCAGAAACAAAATAATTTATCGATTTCGGAGAGTTTTTTTTCGCTTTTTCTATAAGTTCACTAGATATGTCCGTTCCGGTAACAATTGCACCTGCTTTATTGAACGCATTTGCAAAAAATCCCTGCCCACAACCAATATCAATAATATTATCGCCTTTTCCGATACTCATCGCCTGCAAAAGATTTGGCAAAATCAGTGTCTTCTGATAGCTATCGTCTTTTTGTACCAGATCGTCGTACCAATCTGCTACTTTTCCCCAAGATGTTTTGTTTTCTTTCATAATATTATTTGGAAAAAGAAACTGGTACTTCAAAAAATTTATCTTTTACAGGATCACCGGAGGGATTATCATTTTTAAACACAATTTTTCCATAACTGGTTGTGGTCGGAACAGAAAACATTATTAGAGAATTGAAAGGTACAAAATTCTCAGTCATCCAGTCGCTCTCAGCAATTGCTGTGCTTGTTGCTAAAATATTTCCATCTGAATCTTGAATCTGTATAGGAAAGCTCGCTTCAAAATACCAGTTTCCCCTTGCCTTTCCAGATATTTTTACATTATCACCTATTACAGAATTTGCCTTTGGAGTATCTACTATAATTTCTCCACTTTGATCCATAAGACTGGAATCTTTTTTCCTACCCCAGTCAAAAATCAGAGTAGCAGAAACCAAAACTATCATAGCTATTGTTATTACAGAAATTAAATATTTCATTATATCTATGTTACTCTTTCGGCAATTCACATCCACTGACCTTTGCTATATCTTCAAGAGTGTCTCTACCTTTAATTTCTCGCCCGTTTGTAAAAATCCAGGTTGGGTAACCTTCTATTCCCTTATCAAGACACAGCTTTGCATTTTCCGGACACTCAACATATTTTATATATTGAAAAGATGAACCAAACAAACCCTTCTGTATTTTACAATTTTCACACCAGGCAGCCCCATACATTATTGCTCCCTTGCTTGTTAAACATTTTGCAAAATTATCATATTCTCCTATCACAGTAGAAGAAGCCGTCGTAGTTGCTAAAATATTGTTACCTGATTTTTTACCGGAATAAACATACAGCCCTCCGACTGCAACAATTAAAAAAAATATTCCAGAAATTATTATAATTAAATTTTCTTTATTCATCGCAACAATCCACTAATTTGCCAACAATGTCTTTCAGAGTCAATGGACTCTCTTCTTTTTTGGCCATATCTTTAATATCGCAAACTTCAAGCACTTTCAACCGTAAACCAAAGAAAATAGAATACATTTCATATGCTTTATCATACATTTCTTTTGCTTCTGTTTTATTCCCCGATGAATGAAGTTTGTTTCCAACTTCTATAAGTCGCATTGTAGCAGAAAGTAAATGCTTGGAGATACACCATGTTTCACCCTCTGTCCTTGGAATCATTTTCGCAAGAAGTTTGGTCCTATTTGCACGAACTTCTGCAAGAATATCAAAATACTCTTGTTTCCCTGTCTTTTGTGCAGTAAAAAACATATGTTCCTCTATACCAATAAGATTCATAATAGCAATGCTCAAATCTTCATCCGTAGTGAGATCTACTCCCCCATTTTTCTTCGCTTCTTCAACTTTTTTAATTAAAGCATCTATCTTTTTTTGTTCTTCATTCATCCCGTTAGAGATTAAAGTGTTATGAATTGGCACTTAATCTGGTTTTATTAAATAAATCCTGTTAAATAGAGAACTCGAATTCTCTACGGAAACAATCTGATTGTTTCCTATCTCTAACGGGATTCATGCCTTAAATTATATCATAAAAATTACGGCTCCCAAAACAATCATAACAATAGCTGTCCAAATACGAGTATTTTTTGAACCTTCTTTCCTGATCGTATTCACTGTATCTAAAACTTTTCTGTTTACAGCAATAAAAAGCAAAACGACAAGTGGTGCAATGAAAATAAAGTTGTAAAAAATTAAATACCAGAATCCATTCCAGAAAGCCACTTGATCATGAAGCAAACTTAATATAAATAGATATGGACCCCCAGTACATGGAAATTCACTAAGTCCTACAACAACTCCGAGTATAAATGCCGCAAAGAAACTTGCCTTATTTATAAGACCCGCGATCTCACCCTTTGCAAAAGAAGGAATTTTTAATTTAATTGGAAAATTTGGAAAAAATTCATTGAGAGCCGTGATAGCTCCCGCCAATATGATAAGAATTGCTCCAATTTTTGAAATAAAATGAGGAATATTGAAAAAACTTAATACTTGTAAAGTTCCAAGTCCTATAAAAGTATAGATAAGAAAAATTCCAAATACGTATAAAAATCCAGCGGTTAAAATATCTTTTCTACTTTTATTTATGCTAAACAAAAAGGCTGTGGTTATGAATAGCACAGAAAAAGCACATGGGTTAATGCTGTCAATAATTGCCGCTAGAGCTACAATAGAAAGAATAAAACCATGATAATCGCTTATATTTGGAGCATGAAAATGTAAGAGCCCAAAGGCAGATGCAAATAAAAAAGCTATAATAGCTATGAGAATAATTAAACCAAAGACATTCCCTTTTTTCATCTTCCTGATTCTACCAGAAATGACAAATAAAGAGAAGTTTTACCTATTATATACAAAATTTAAAAGAGATTTTGCATTCTTACCCATATTGGGAAGTTTATCTAATTTAAACCAACCAGCTTCAGCTACTTCTTTCCAATCGGTGTGTACTTCCAAACTACTAACTGTTTCTTTATATACGGATACAGTGTCTCTCTTATACTCATGGTTAAAACAAATATCTCCAATATATTCTGGATTATTTAATTGAATACCCACTTCTTCTTTACATTCCCTAATTACTGCATTTAAAGGTGTTTCACACTTGTGTATTCCTCCTCCTGGAAAGGTCCAGGTATTTGGATAATATGTTTGGCGTATCATAAGAATTTTTCCTTCATTAAATATAAGAACTTTCACTCCTCTAGTTATAGGACGCACAATAAACCAATATGTTCTAAAAAGTTTATTAAGAAATACTGCAAATAGAGAATTTCTCATATTCAAAATGATACCACGTTTTTAATCTATTCCAAATTTTTATTACCTTGAATAAAAGTACTTTTTTAGTATACTTGGCTTTGTATTGCGGGATCGTCTAACGGTAGGACGTGGCTCTCTGAAAGCCAAAATTTTGGTTCGATTCCAAGTCCCGCAGCTATTATAAAATAAAATTATGAAATGGTATTTTGCTTCACGTATGAAACACAAATCAAAAATAACCGACATTTCCAAATTCCTTAAAGATAGAGGGGAAACTGTAATTTCCGAGTGGATTTATAAAGATTCTCTCAAACCGTATAAAGAAAATATTTCAAAAATTCAACCTTTCTCGGAAGAAGTTGTTTCCTCTCTTCTAGATACAGATATATTTGTGTTAATTAGTGACCCCGAAGGCACCGATATGTTTATTGAACTCGGTATTTGTTTAGCGAAAAAGATACTGTCAAAAAATATTAAAATATATATTGTCGGAGAATATTCTAAGCGATCTCTTATGCAATTACATCCTTCGATTATTCACGCTAGAAATATAGAAGAAGTATTTAATATCGAAAAAATTGATTTGCAAGGTGTCAAAATATCTGTTTTTAACTTCTAGTCTTTTAAATATTTTACAACCGCAAGGTAACTGGACACAGCTCCGAGAACAATTCCGGAACCAAGAACTATAAATAAAATCTGTAAGAAATTCGCACTAAAATACCCGAGAAAACTAAAACCTGCAAAATAAGTATCGGTAAGTCGTAAGAGCCAGAAAGATCCAAGTGCAAATATCATAAGTGCTATAGCAGAAGCAATGGCTCCGCACAAAACTCCGCTTACCACAAACGGACCTTTGACGTATTTACTGCTAGCACCGACAAGTCGCATAACAGAAATTTCATCCTTGGAAATAAAAATTGCAAGTCTTATGGTATTGAACGTAATAATGATAGAAATTAAAATAAATAAGAGTGTAAACCAGAAAGCAATCCTCTGAGACGAGTTTATTATTGTGTTCAGCTTATCTATTACTACTTTATTTTGTTCATAATTAACTTTGTCTATTATGGTCTTACCATCTTTTGACAAAACATCTGGACTTTTCAGATATTCAGCTATACCAGCATACTGAGAAGGATCTTTTGCTTTTATGTTTAAAGATGCACCAAGAGGATTCTCATCAAGTAAGTCTAGGGCTTGAAGAGTCAGCGTATCATTCTTGTGTTTATCTCTAAAATTCTGTAAAGCTTCCGCGCTTGTAGTGTAAATAACCTTATCTACTTCAGGAAGTCCTTTTAAGGCGTTCTGCATTGAAAGAATATTGGATTCATCCGCACCAATGACAAAATAAACATTGATATCTACCTTATTTTTAATTTGTTTTAAGGTATAATCAAAAAAAGCTCCGGAAAAAACTACCCCACCAATTATAAGCAAGGTGATAGTCATCACGAGAAGAGAAGAAAGCGATACAAAACCATTTCTCCAAAAAGATACAAAGCCTGATTTAAAAATTCTTTTTATACTTATCCAGTGCATATTATTTTATAAAATATATTTACCCTCTTTATCATCTCTGACAATTTTACCATTTTCCATGCTAATTACCCGCTTGCCAAGAGAATCGACAACTCCTCTGTTATGTGTGGTCAAAATCACGGTAGTGCCAAGATCATTTATTTTTTTTAAAATTTGAACAATCTCGTGCGTATTTAGCGGGTCAAGATTCCCTGTCGGCTCGTCGGCTATTATAACATCCGGTTGATTAACTATAGCTCTCGCTATTGCTACTCTTTGTTTTTCCCCACCAGAAAGCTCGTGAGGAAAGGCAAAAGCTCTTTTACTAAGATCAACTAAATCCAAAACTTGAGGAACATCCGAACATATTTCCGTATCGCATCTTCCAGAGACTTCCATTGCAAAAGCTACGTTTTCATAGACAGTTTTGTTTGGTAAAAGGCGAAAATCCTGAAAAACTGTACCGATTTTTCTTCTAAAATTATGAATTTCGTCATGTCGTAATTTATGAACATCTTTGGATTCAAAAAATACTTTTCCTTTACTCGGTTTTTCTTCGGCAAGAAGCATTTTGATCAAAGTTGTCTTCCCCGCCCCCGAATGTCCTACGATTGAGACAAATTCTTTAGGCTCTACGGAAAAACTGACTCCATCAAGAGCCACAGAATCGTCGGAATAAACTTTCATCACTTTATCAAAAAAAATCATCCCTGTTATTGTATCATATTTTAAAAAAACAAACTAAATATCACTTTCCGCGGCTATAAACTCGTCTAAATCACCATTCAGAACTTTTTCTATGTTATGTGTTTCCACATTTGTCCTGTGATCTTTTATCATTTTATACGGATGAAAGATGTAAGAACGAATTTGATTTCCCCATTCTATTGAAGTGGTTTTTGACACATAAAGACCAGCTTCTTTCTTTTGTTTTTCTTCCTCTCTCATTTTAAAAACCTTTCCCTTAAGAATTTGCAGTGCTTTTTCTTTGTTTTGAGCTTGAGAACGTTCACCGGAACTTGTAACGGAAATATTTGAAGGTATGTGGACTATGCGCACGGCTGTTTCTCTTTTATTTACATTTTGCCCCCCCGGGCCACCAGCTTTTGACATCTCTATCTTTAATTCATTTTCGGGAATTTCTATGTCAGAAAGTTTTTCTAATTTTGGTACAACTTCTACCAAAGAAAAAGATGTCTCTCGGAGACTTTTTGCATTGAAAGGAGAAAGACGGACGAGACGATGCACGCCAGATTCATTTTTCAATTTTCCATAAACCCCCTTTCCATTTATTTCCAGAGTAATATTTCTATATCCTCCATTATCGTTTTCATTTGAATCTAAAATTTTTGAAATCCAGTTTTCCTTGGCAACAAATTTTAAATACATTTCAAAAAGAATTCTTGAGAAGTCTTCCGCATCATCTCCTCCCGCTCCGGAAAAAATAGTCATAATGGCGTCACCTTTGTCATACTTGCCTACACCGGAAAGTTCGGCTTTTAGGTCATTGAGTTCTTTTATCATTGTCTGGGCTTTCTGTTTATCACTCCAAAAGTCCACTCGCATCATTGCAAGTTCTATTTCCTTTATCCTTTTTTCAACTTTTTCTTTCATCTTTGAGCCGAAGGTGAGAATCGAACTCACGTTTCTACTTTACGAAAGTAGTGTTCTACCACTGAACTAATTCGGCTTTTTTCTTAATAAAACTTTCCCCTCTTTCGCTCTATTACTTAAAACCCTGTTTTCTCTCCCTCTTCCCCTATTCAATCCTGCGTATGTGGAAGTCAAAGCATCACAATTAGGACAAATTAAACGTAAATTACTTTCACAATTATTACGCCAATTACCATCAATATGATCAGCAACCAAAGGAGAATATCCTATCTTAACATTAATTTTCGCCCAACCACAGAGACAACATCTGTTATGATGTTTTTTTCTTAAATAACGTTTAATATGACGAGAAACTATCCCCAATCCCTGTAGGCCAACAATCTCTCCGGATTTCCATTTTTCAATATACAATTTATATTGATATTCTGACTGGCATTTATTGCTACAATATTTATATCCGGATCTAGCAGTTTCTTTTTTACAACATAAACATTTTTCTCTGGGTTTTTTTGGTAACGACATAGGCATTCAGTTTAACAAAAATACGACCAATGTCAATATAAAAGATGGACGTAAATTAATTATATTTTGGAGCCGTTGATCGGGATTGAACCGATGACCTCGTCATTACCAATGACGTGCTCTACCAACTGAGCTACAACGGCAAAACAACACTTCGTAAGAATAGCTTATTTCTTAGTTTTTTTCAATTGAAAACGAGTTCTTATTGGAAGACAAAACAACCTAGTGATTTTAATTATTCCGCTACCTCTAGTTCCACATAGAATTGTGAGCCCCTACCTTCTCCCTCAGATTCTGCCCAAAGTTTACCGTTATGAGCTTCTACCATTTTTCTTGCAACATATAGTCCAAGACCTGTACCAAGAATGTTTGTTTTATTGGCATCTTTTGCGCGAGAGAATTTTTCAAAAAGTTTCGGTAAAGTTTCTTTGGAAATTCCAACACCAGTATCTTTGACAGAGAATCTTACTACTTTTTTACCATTTGAAACGATGCTTTCGACAAGAACTTTAACACTTCCCGATGGAGTATATTTCAAAGAGTTATCTATAAAATTCAAGACGACTTGTTTTATCTTTTCCTTATCAGCATTCACCGTAAAATTGTCTCCAACGACATCAAAAGAAAAAGACAATTTGGTTTTTGCTATGGTTGGCTTCAATTCTTCCGTTACATTTTTTACAAGCTCGCTAAAATCAACTTTGGCAAAATCATACTTCATCTTTCCTTGTTCAATCCTGGAAATATCAAGAAAATCCTCCACAACTCTTTCAAGGGACTGTGATGATTCAAAAATAATTCCTACTGGTTCTTTTATAGAAGCCGACACTTCTCCAAAGTCCCCTTCAAGTATCATAGAAGCATAACCTTTCAAAGCAGTAAGTGGTCCACGGATTTGATGAGTCGTAAGTGAAACAAACTCCGTCTTGAGCTCATCCAGCTCTTTTAATTTTTCGTTTGCAATTTCCAGATTTGAGTTTGCACTTTCTAGATTAAAATTAGTCTTCTCCAGATCTTGTGCAAGTCCTTCAACCTGTTCTCTAAGAAAAACTTCTTTTTTGACACTTCTGATAATCAAAAGACCTAGAATTGCTGTAGTGACTAAAGTTATAGAAGTGAGTATTCTATTTGTGTTGTTTTGTATGAAGAAAAACTCCGAGCCGATAAGGATGACAGAAGCCCATACCAATGCTTGGGCACTTATAAGTTTAATATTGAAGGCTTTGAATTTGACTATAAGATACGCAAGAAAAGCTATAAAAATAGAAACCCCGAACAGCCCATATTGCGATATTTCCCAGTTATCTGTAAAACTACTTATTAAACTTGTCCAAGAAAATGACAACAGAAAAAAAGAAATTCCAATCAAAAATAAAGAATTCCTTAATCTTTGTTGTTTGTTCTTTTTAATTTCATGTAAGATTATTATTAAAGCAATTATAGATAAAATAATTTGTAACACATAAAAATAAATAATAAGAGGGCCTTGTGTACCTTCACAATTTATCAAATCAAAAGAAATTAAGGCATATCTTGTTGGTGCAAGAACTAATATAGGTAATAAAGATAATATCCCTATAATTTTGTATTTAAATAATAAATCTTTATTTTTAACAAAAACGAACACAAAATAGACAGCTACCAAATATAGTAATGTGTCTGTTATATAAGTAATAGACCAGGGTAACATTATTGAGCCACTGGTATTATTAACCCATGTAAGAATATCGAGTAATTTCGTTATAGAAAATATAATAGACCAGACAAACAACAAAACGGTTGCTCTATTTTTAACACTTAATAAGACAAATAAAGAAATTACCAATGTAGCTATTATTGCCGTAAAGTGTGAATAATAAAGCAGTTTTGGAGCTTCACTTGAGAAGAAAATACCGATTGGTGCAGATGCATCTAGACAAAACATATTTTATTATATTAACTTATCTATTTTTTTTTGTAAAAACCATTGAAAATAACCTTTGTATTTTTTTTGTAATTCTGGAATTTTCCAATCATCTTCGGTTATTTTTTTTCTACAGTCTTTTGAGCCACATCTACAATTAATAGTAAAATATGAATTACTATCTGTGTTGGAATTCATACTCATAGCATAATCAAATGTAATTTCTTCGTTTCGTTTGATCATTCTAATGGACCTCATAAAAATCTGCCCATCAAAACCGGTGTTTGGATTACATGAGTGATTCACATAGTGTTCAGGCATTTTCCTCAAATCTGAAGCATTTCTTGGACCAATAGAAAATTCGTCTGATATTTCAATAGGTTTGTCCGCAACAACACCCTTAAGATTATTTTCATCTTCAATAGTTAAAATATAACCGCCCATCACAAAAAGCATTTCTCCTTTTTCGATATCTTCCTTAGCAAAAACTCCTATGCCATATTTCTTGGTATCTCTAACTTCTAATTTAGAATTCATCCATGAGAAATTTCTTCCTTTTTTTTTCATCCCCATATTATATACTCCTTTTAAAAATTATGCTATGATTTTAATGTGAAAGAGAGAATAGAAAAAGACTTAATTGTTGATTTTAATCCACCCACTAAGAAAGGGCTGTCTTTTGTTGAACTTAAAAAGATGTTGGGCTTTTGGCAGAAAAAACTAGATATGGACAACTGGAAATTCAAATTAATGATTGTTGATTTTCAAAAGGATAACGGTTATCGTCAAAGTGGACACTTTATAGCTAATGTGAAGAAGAAAACTGCAACTATACTAATGACTTGGAATCCGTGGAGAAGAGACGAAGAATATACTCTAGTTCACGAGATGATACATGTTTTAGTATATGATTTTGATAAATTTAGTGAAAACAAAATAAAAACATTGTCTAAAAATAATACAAAAATAATTGATTCATATTTTGAAAAGTTAGAAGAGACCGTACACCATCTAACAAGAGCTATTTTAGGAAGAAGTGACAGATAAAAAGTGCCCAGCTTCTTCAAGCTGGGCACGTAACAAAGTCCGGAAGTTCAACTTCCGCGACAACAACTGGCTCCGCTTGCACGGGGCATACGAATTCTGATTACAACCGCCGTTTTAATCCGTTTCATGTTGACCTCCTTTCCGTAAGCTAATATAGCACTTTTTCTACTTTAATGCCAAACTCTCATTACGTACCAGCAATTGTAGAAACTTTTTGGTGTTTCTCACCCAATCAAGACAATAATCTTCCTTATTCCTCATCCTCTTCAATCTGCAACCGCCCATACAAAGCGGTATAAAAGCACACCGCTTGCATTTTTCGTCGTTAAGAGGATTACTATTTACCCAACTGCTATTGGACACGTTATCGAACGCAACCGTTCCAGACAAAGAAACTTTTCCTACTTTGCTTTCTTTGTCCGCTTGACTACAACGAAAGACTGAGCCGTCTAGACTGATTATCATCCTACCCGGATATTCTCCAATACATAAACTTAGCACTCGGAGTTTTTCAGTTGCCGGAAAGGATCTCCAACCATTTTGGACAGCATAGAGATACGCATCCAAAATAGCATTAGCTCTTTCCTCTCCCTTGAGACAAATGCCTTCGCAAGGATTTTCTTCAGAAGAAACAACTGCTTGTAGACTTAGTTCAACCCGATTTTTCAAACCCAGATTTTCAAGAGTTTGAATCATTTCAATAACACACTCCTTGTTTAGTTTTATCAGGTTCATCCTAACGACAACATGAAGTCCTGCATCAACCGCACGCTTTACATTACCGACAATAACGGCGTGTGTAGGTTTTCCGTTCTTTAAGGGTCGAGATGCATCGTGAGAAACTTCAGTTCCATCGAGAGTTACAATTACTGATGACACCGGAGTTCTCGATAAATACTGAACTTTGTCTTCTGTGAGAAGATATCCGTTTGTCGTTATAGAGTGCGAATACTTCAGATTCTTTCTTTTCGCGATCTCCATAAATTGGTCGTTAATCTTCTTCAACAAACCAAAAGACAAAAGAGGTTCTCCTCCAAACCAGTCAATTTCGATTTTCTTTGCTGTCCTCGATATCCTTTCAAACAATTCCACTACACCCCGTATCCTCGGCGAAGATATTTCTTTACCTGTTTGGTGCTCAAAACAATAGATGCATTTGAAGTTGCATTTCAAATTGAGAATTATGCTTATCGCGTATTCGTCAACTCGAGACTTTCTCTCTTCAACCAATTTTGTAATCCGTTGAAGTTCGTCTGTTAGTGCTTCCACCAAATAACCATCTTCTGTCATAGCAGTCACATACTTGCGTGGAATCAACGAGACGTTGCTCTGTTCAAGTGCAGTTAAAATGACTTTCGGACGAATATCAAAAACCGACACCGCACCCGATAATGTGTTGTAAAGTAACAACGAGTCATTATCATCTATAGACCAAACATTAAACATAGAAAATTTCATAGGAATTTCCTTTCCGTGGTTGTTAAAGAGCATATTCATCCCAGACCATCCGAGATATCTATTGTAAAGGGTAGCAGGGGTATAGATTGAAGTCAAATCAGGTTATTTTTATTTATATGATAAAATGTTATTGATGAAGCAAATAATTTATATTATCCCCGGATTTGGTGAAAGTTTAAAAGATTCTCCTTATTTGGAATTGATAAGATATCTTGAATTAAAAGGTTTTAAAGTTGTTTTTTATCAACCAAAATGGAAATGGAATACGATAGAAAGATGGCTAAACGATTTTAATAAAATTATCGATAAAAATAATCAAAATAATTCTATAATTCTAGCATTTTCTCTTGGCGCATACATCGCTGTATTATCTACAAAATTTCACACTTTTTCAAAACTAATTTTATGTTCTTTATCTCCATATTTTAGTGATGACATTAAATTTATACCCCAAATAGCAGAAAAAATTCTTGGTAAGAGAAGGTTCACGGCTTTTAAGAAACAAGGTGTTCCTAAAGATACACAAGTACCTGCAATATTCTTATATGGTTTAAAAGAAAAAGAATTATTTCCAAATAGTGATAGAAAATATTTTGATTTATGGAAAGGTAAGAAAAAGAGAATAATTGTTTCAAACTCAGACCATGATATATCTAATCCAAATTATGTTAGAGAAATTAAGAATCTTTTTTCTTAGTTTATTTTGAAAGCTTTTGTACAATTGCTTCCATATCGGGAAAGTTATCCTCAAACGTTTGATCGATTTTTTCTGTATTTATAGAATTATAAACATTTTGTATATATACTCTTCTTGAAAAATTTTTAATAAAAAATAGATCTATAATTCTTTCTTTTTGCCATTGTTCTATTTTATATTCAAGAATATCTTTTTCGATTGCAAGATGAATAATCTCGTGGATTATCGTTCCCAACATCCCAACATTCCAACGTTTATTTAAATTTATAATTACAGTATTTGGTAAGTTGTAACTACCCCCTGTACCATATTTTGTAAAATATATTATATACTCATCTTGTACAAGAATAGAACTTTTTGAAAAACTATTTTTTATTTCCTCTAATATTTTCCCCCAATTATTAACTAAAAAGGTTTCATTCTTTTTATAAATTTCTTCATCATATTCAGATATAACAGCATTTTCTATTTCTTTATCTGAATAATTTTTGAGTTTTTCCACATCTAACACTTTTGGGAAAGAAAATTTTTTATATTCATATTTATTCTCAACAAACCAATCTATTTTTTTAATTGTATTTATAACCCGTTGAACATCTAACTCTTTATTGTAAATTATTTTTATTTTTGACACTTTTTATTTTAAAAAATTACTTAGTTAAGTCAAAACCCCCAATACCAGCCAAAAGAAATTCTTTACCTGCTAAATATTTTTTAATAAATAAATTGACATCTTCTACAGTTATTAATTTTAATATATTTATATACTCATCCAGCAAAATTGGGTCTAATTGATCAGTCAATTCCTTCATTATTGAAATATTCACCCAAAAATTGGCGGTTTCTGATTCAAATCTTAGATTTCTTAAAATATTTTTCTTGGCTCGTTCAAGTTCATCATCATTAATTCCCTTTTTAATAATTTTAGTAAATTCTTCTTTAATTATTTTGACAACTTCTTGAGTATCCTTTACTCTACAGTTTGTATTTACTGAAAATGAAGTCCACTCTGAGTTGTAAAATACATTTGATTCTACTCCATAGACCAATCCTCTGTCATATCTTAGCGTTCTAAACAATCTGGAAGTAATCCCTCGTCCAAAAATATGATTTAAGAGATCACCAGAAACCATACCTATTTTATCCCCAATCGGAGTAATTCTAGTTGATAGACTTAGATAATTTTGCTCTGGATTTAAAGTTTTTTTAAATAATTCCTTTTTATCTGTAATAATTGGAAGCTTCACTTTAGCACATTCAATTGGACGACGAAGATTATTTATTTTATTAATAGAATCAATGACTATTTTCTCATCAAAATCACCCGATATAAAATATGCTACTTGTCCGTTTGTAAGATACTTATCTCTATAATTTATTAGGTTTTCTCTAGTAATCGTTTTAACACTTTCATCAAATCCCGTTATTGGATTTTCAATATTTGTTCCCTGAAAAAGGAGTACTGACTGTAAATTGTAGATATTTTGTGACGGATTAGATGTCGTTCTTGTCTGCTCGGCTAAGATAGCCCCTCTCTCTTTTTCGATTATATCTGGTGCAAAAATTGATTTATTTAAGGTTTGGTCTACTATCTCAAACATTTCAGATAAATCTGTTTTGTCAGCTAAATCAATAGTTAGCCATAAATTCTTTCTATTTGTAAAAGCATTGCTTCTAGCACCAATTTCTTGAATTTTTTCATTTAGAAGAGCTTTCGTTGGGTACTTCTCAGTACCAGAAATCATCATATGTTCACAAAAATGAGCCAAACCCGGCTTATCTTCATCATATTGAGAACCTGCATAAAAATACACCCTGAAATAAATGGGACAATTTGGTTTATAAAAGGCATAAAGTTTTACACCATTCACGAGAGAAATTTTTTTATAATCAACCTCAAAAAAATTAATTTTCATTACTGTCATATTATAACATTTATTTTGTTGTTTTTAAGCCTTATTTGTTCTATACTTTAATATAATAATGAATATTTTATTTATCTCAGGTGAGTGTATTGCAGGAAATTTGGCTATTTTATTGAAAAAAGAAGGCCACGATGTGAAGCTTCATATAAAAAATAAGAATGACCGACAGAACTTTGACAATTTGGTGGAAAAAACCAATTCTTGGAAAAAAGAATTGAAATGGGCTGGAAAAGATGGTTTGATTATTTTCGATGATGTTGGCTTGGGTAAAATACAGGATTCCCTCAGAAAAAAGGGGTATAAGGTTTTTGGCGGTTGTGAAGAAGCAGATAAGCTAGAAAAAAAACGCGAATTTGGGCAACAGATTTTTAAGGAGTACGGTTTGAAAACCGTAGAATTGAAAGATTTTAATGATATTGAAGAAGCTATCATTTTCATAAAAAATAATCCCAAAAAATGGGTTGTAAAATGCAATGATCACAGTAGAAAGTTTTTAACGTATATCGGTGAATACGAAGACGGCAGAGATACTATCAGTGTTTTAAAGAATTATTATCACAATAAATATATTAATCGAGAAAAAATTACTTTGCATGAAAGAATTGACGGAATTGAGATGGGGGTAGGCAGATATTTTAATGGTGAAGATTGGGTGGGTCCTATAGAGATAAACCTTGAACACACCAAAATGTTTCCAGATGACGTAGGGCCTGTCACCAGTGAAATGGGAACTTTAGCCTGGTATGAGAGCGACGAAAAAAATAAACTGTTTGTTGAAGTTTTAAATAAACTTAAACCATACCTTCAATCAATTGATTTCCGAGGTGATTTTGAAGTAAATTGTATAATAAATGAAAAAGGAGCTTTTCCACTAGAAGTAACCGCCAGAATGGGGACTCCCATCATACATCTTCAAGGTGAATTGAACATTTCTCCCTGGGGCGAATTTTTATATGCCGTGGCCACCGGAAAAAAATATGATTTAAAATATAAGAAAGGTTTTGGTATTGTAAACCTTATTGCTACTCCCCCATTTCCATATGGTAAAAAACACAGCAAAGAAACTTTGTATGGTATAAATATATTTTTAGACAAATTATGTCAAAAAGAAATGTGCAGTTTACATTTTGAGGGAGTATCCATGAGAGTTGGTAAAGATTTGGGTCAGCATTTTATCTCAGGTCATGACGGTTATATCGCCTACACAACTGCTGTTGCCGACACGGTAGAAGAAGCGCGGAAAAAAAGTTTGAATATTATTAAAAAAATAGTCATACCGAAAGCTTTTTATAGAAATGATATTGGCAAAGACTTTGAAAGAAGAATTCCCGATCTGAAAAAATGGGGGTATATTAAATAAATCTATAAAAGAAAACCGCCTCTGGGATTATCCATGAGGCGGTGGTTTAAAGATTTGCGATTATTCAGGCGGATTGCTCCACCTTTTGTTTATTTCGCTTCTCGCTTACTTTGCCGATAACGAAACCGACAATAGCGAGAAGAATGAGTGCCGTGCTCAGAATGGTAATTGCCACGCTAAGCTTAGCTCCCATCGTTTCAAAGATTTTGACTCCTGACCAGCACACTGTGGACCAGAATACGTTGCCGATAAGCACAGAGGCAAAGAAATTTTTCCAGTCTTTCTTTACCATCTTTCCATACTCATGTGCCCCTTCGCGCAGGAATATCGTCACGATGAACGGATCCTGAGCAAGAGACAGAATGACAAGCTGTGCCCACTGGCTTTTCTTGAAAAATCGAGCAATAAAACGATTCGCCCGAGAGTTTTCAAGCTCACGCGTCTCTTTGAGTGTCTCAATTCCTATCCAGTCTGTTCCAGACCAGTCATAGAATTTGAGAGTCAGAAGACAAATGAGAATTGATGCCCATATCATGATGTGTGCGCCGATCAGGAAACCCTGAGTACCCATTACGAACGGATATAAGATGCTGTCAAAACCCTGCACCATAAGCTCGTTGGCTGTGAGGCCAATAAATATGGTACCAATCCGTTTCTTCCACGAAACGTTTGAAGTAGCCATTTAAGGCCTCCTTTCTTTTTTTTATTACTTTAAACTATAAAAGAACGCGTACAAAAAAACACTGTAGATACCTGCCTACAATACTAGCATAAAGTGCTGTAAAAGTCAAGCCTTAACAAAACTAATTAATAACTTCCATTAACAGAAGAGGTAGAACACTCTTCCCCTTCAGAAAGGGTATCTGCCGAACAAGAAATTATTTCACAATCTTTTTCTCTCTCTTTACAGACGAGTGGATTACAACCTTCCACAGCTGAATCACAAAGCTCTATGTTGTATGCTTTTTTGTTTATTATTTTGTAATAGTCAATTTGAGCTGGACAATCGGCACCTTCACAAGGAGTATAAAAACAGCTTTCTGTTTGAGGATCACAACTTATGTGGGCCATTATTATATAATCTTTTTTGACAATATATTTATAAAAAGTTATACCGATAGAAGCAACAAGTAAAATACCGAATATCCAAAACAAAACCTTAGATTTTTTATCCATAAAGTAATTATATTATATCCATTTACCTTATACAAGATTTTCTGCAGTTGATTTTATTTCTTCGGATTAGCAACCCTACCTAAGAATAGAATATCTCCATTATCTTTATCTTGAATAATAAAGACAAATGGATGATCTGTACGAAAGATAGGAACTGGTTGTGGCATAGCCGTTCCCGCCATACCAATACCTGTTGCTGCGGCTGCCTCAGTTCCCTCTTCATTCACATCCACAAACGCTTGATGAACAACTGTTTGAATGGAAAGATTCTTCGTGCCATCCATACCAGAAAAATCTGCGCTATTTGTGAAAGCGGTTGACATACTCATTTTTTTCAATGTATCACTCATAAAATATTTTGTATCAAAAGTAAATTTGGGTATGAAGACATCGACACGTTGCTCTGTAAGTTTAGATTTCCATTCATTTATTTTTTCCAAAGTTAATGAGTTTTCAAAGGAGGAAATATTGTCATTTTTGGGAAGTAGAATCATCATTGATAACTTATCTCCCTTATATGACATTTCAAGTACTTGTAAAATATTGTCTTCAGTATAAAGGAATTTGGCATCTTCACCTGTCTGTTTCATCATTGGAACCTTGACTGTACTTGAAGAATTCACTCGGAAATCTTCGTCTTTTGTTTGATCTTTTTTAAATTGTTTATTCCAAGTTCCTTTAAAGTAAATTGCGTTTGTCAGCACAAGTTTATTTGAGCTATCTAAAGAACCTTTGGGAAACAAATCTTTAATTTTGTTGTTGGTTTTACTTTCTACCCAATTATTTATTATTTGTCGTGTATCTTCTGTTGAGTTTTTGAAATCTACGTTAGTGGCTTTTCCGCCATAATATTTTTCTATAGTTGTAAAATAATCATCTAAGAATTTATAATCATTTTGTGCCCATAAAGCGTTGGCGGTACTAAGTTTGTATTTAGAATCTGTTTTATTTAGTTCATTATAGATTGCTGCAAAAGCTGGCCTACGAACATTGTCTTCTATGGGAAAACGAAAAACTGCTTGTATTTCGTCAGCTGTCTTTCCTTTTGCACCCTCATAGACCATCGCAAGGGCTGTAGAAATACTATAAGGAGAAAAGAATAGATTTCCGTCTTCTTTTTTTAGTTCAGAATAGAGATCTAAAGCAAACCGATTATTGGCATTTATCACTGAAATTATTCCGGCTGGAGTTGCTTCTTTGTCATCAATAATAGAAATTGGTTCTGGTGTATGTTTTTGGTTATTAAAATAGTAAACGCTTGTTCCACCAACTATTAAGACTGCGACTAATGCTATTAATAATGGAGCGATAAAACCTTTTTTTGATTTTTTCATACAATTAAAGTATATCAAATTAATCCAAAAACACTATCAAGGAAGATCCGCGTAAAGTAAAATCGCCTTTCGGCGATTGTTTTTGCGCGGACGATGGGTGCTGACCCCACGACCTCTCCCGTGACAGGGGAGCGTTCTACCGTTGAACTACGCCCGCATAATTTTAAAATAACATAAAAAATGGCCAAAATCAAACGTTATTTTGTGTCGATGAATGGAATCGAACCATTGTTTGAGGCTTATGAGTCCCCCGTTCTACCATTGAACTACACCGACATGTTCATCAATATAATATATTTTTGAGGAAAAAGAAAGAGAGCTGCACATATTTATGGAGCTCTCTCTTTTTGTTAATTGTTGCGGAGGTTGGAATTGCACCAACGCCCCAAGGTTATGAGCCTTGTGAGATACTACTTCTCCACTCCGCGATAATAAGCATAAGTATAACAGAATAGAATAAATTAGGCAAGTTAGATTATTTTGAATTCTTTAAAAACCGTTTCATAAAGGGCTATTACTCTCTTCACCTCTCTTTGATTTATTTGGAAATCAAGACCGGAGTGAGCAATGGCATTTCTTATTTTGTGGGCTTCCCAAGCATTATCAAGAGTTTGAAAATCTCCTTTCTCCACAGCTTTTAGTTTCTCCCCTATCGTATCACCCGGCAAAGACATGTTGTCTAGAAGATCTCCGAGGATAACATCTGACGAAATTATTGCACGCACCCAATCATTCTCTGCTTCGGAGTTTGCATATTTCAGTACTTCCTGCCATTTTAAAGCAAGAATACCTTCTTCTTTTTCTAATAACTTTTCAGAAACGGGAATTTTCAAATATTCTTGAATTTTCGCCAATTCTGCTTGATATTTTACCCACCAAATAGTGGATAAAATTGCAAAAGCGATAGTAACAAAAATACCGAAAATTATTGACTTTGCAAAAAGAGAAATAAGAAAAGATGGAAGAAGAGAAGAGTAATAACCTATTTTATCAAAAGTGATCGGATCTGTTAAAAGAGTCGGAAAAAAATATGAAAAAACCGCATAAATTGAAGCTAAAATTATTAGAAAAGTAATTATAAAATTCCATCCATTATCAGTACTTCCTTTAGTTTTTTTCTTGTCGTCAGCCATTGTTATATTCTAACAAAAAATCACTCACAAAGAAAATTTTTGCTAATTTCAAAAAGAACATTTTCACAAGAATGGTTTGCAACAAATTGCAATCCTATCGGCATTTTTTTCCCATTTATCGTTTTGAAACCGGATGGTACTGAGATAGCAGGTACACCAGCAAGATTTATTGGCACAGTAAAAATATCCTCCAAATACATTTGAAGAGGATCGCTTACCTTCTCGCCAATTTTGAAAGCCACGTTTGGAGCTGTCGGAGTTATTATCACATCCACCTTTTCAAATGCCTTTTTATAATCGTCACGGATAAGTCCTCTTACAAGATTGGCTTTATTGTAATAGGCATCATAGTATCCGGCCGAAAGAACATATGTTCCTAAAATTATTCTTCTTTTAACTTCTTTGCCAAGACCCTTTTCTCTTGAAAGAAAATAATCTTCTATACCATTTTCTCCAGAAACTTTTTTACCGAATCGCATGCCATCATATCGTGCCATATTTGAAGATACTTCTGCAGGAACGATCACATAATAAACGGCGAGAGAATATTTTAAGTTTGGCAATTCTATTTTTACTATCTCGTGTCCAAGTTTTTGTAATTTTTCTATTGATTCTTTAAATGAACTTAGTACGTCTTTATCTATTCCATCTACTTTTAAAAAATCATATGGGACACCAATTTTCATTTTGATTTTTTTGGCATCAGTTTTTTCTTTTCTTGGAAAAATTTTGAGAGATGTTGAATCTTTTGAGTCATTCCCTTTTATGACATTGAAAAGGATCTCTGTGTCTTCCACTGTTTTTGCGATAGGTCCTATTTGATCAAGCGAAGAACCCATAGCCATAAGACCATATCTAGAAATCATTCCGTATGTTGTCTTTAGACCCACAAGTCCACAAAAACTAGCAGGCTGGCGAATAGAACCACCTGTATCCGAACCAAGAGCCGCCAGAGCTTCATTTGAGGCCACAGAAGCCACAGCACCGCCTGAAGACCCTCCCGGGACTCTTTCTGTATCTATTGGGTTTTTGGTTGGTCCATATGCAGAATTTTCAGTGGATCCTCCCATTGCAAATTCATCCATATTTGTCCTACCAAGAAAAACAACCCCTTCTTTTTTTAATTTTTCTATCACCGTGGCATCATATGTGGCGGTATAGTTTTCCAAAATTTTTGAACCTGCTGAAACTTTTCGCCCCTTTATTAAAATATTATCTTTTATGGAAATTGGGATACCGGTTAGAAGTCCTGCTTTACCGGATTTTATAATTTCATCCGCTTTTTTTGCCTGATCTAAAACATCTGCATAAACTTCAAGATATGCGTGTATCTCATTGTCTTTCTTTTTTATTTCATTTAAATAAGCCTGCACCAAATCTACGGCGGTGTAATCGCCTTTCATTAGAGAATCGTGAGCTTTCGTTATTGTTAAATTTTTTAGATCAATATTCATATTACTTACAAAATTTTCTTTACTTTAAGATAATTATTCTCGGAGTCAGGCATTTCATCAATAAGAGCTTTTGTATGAAATCCAGACTTAGTTTTATCTTCGTCAAGTCTTGTGACATTCCTATGTTCGCCCGCTTTTTTAGAATCGGACATTTTTCCGGATATTTCTTTTAATTGTGCTACGTAGCCCAAAATAGGGTCTATCTCATTTAAAATAGAGGTTTTTTCTTTATCTGTAAGCTTTATCCTTGCAAGGGTAGCAAGTTTTTCAATATCCTTGATTTCTAACATAGGAATAATATAGCATTTTCTTTGTTTTTTTTCAAAAATTATGACAATAGATTTAAAAAACTTTTTTCATCAAGGACTTTTACTCCAAGCTCTTGAGCTTTGCCTATTTTAGACCCAGGATTTTCACCGGCAATAAGATAAGAGGTTTTTGAAGAAACAGATTCGGAAATATCTCCGCCCAGAGCGCGGATTTTGGCTTTTGCTGAATCACGAGACATAGTAGAAAGAGTTCCAGTGATAACAAAAGTGAGACCGGAGAGTTTCTTTGCACCCGCAAGAGATGCGGGTACTTTTTCTATTTTGACTTGCGTAAGCAAATTGTCTACAAGTTTTTTATTTTCCTTATCAGTAAAGAAAGCAACTAATGATTGTGCTACTATATCTCCCACTCCGTTTATTTTCTGTAAATCTTCTATACTCGCATTTCTAACTTTTTCTATCGTTTTAAAATTTTCCGCTAAATCTATTGCGGTCTCCTCGCCCACTTGTGGTATAGAAAGAGAAACAACAAATCTGGCAAGTGTAACTTTTCTCGCTTTTTCTATTGATAAGAAAACATTTTCCACTGATTTTTCTCCAAATCTCGGCAGAGAAAGTAAATCACCTTTTTCCAGTGTAAAAATATCCGGAAATGTGGAAATTAAATTATTATCCATCAGCGCATCAATAATCTTCGGTCCGAGTCCATCCATATTAAACGCCTTTTTTGAAACAAAATGATAAAATTTTCTTTTTTGTTGAATAAAGGAATCTTTGGAGATACATCTCCAAGCAGCTTGTCCAGGGATTCGTTCTATCCTCCCGTCTCCGCCACAAGCTTCTACTTTTTTTGGAAATACAAAAATTCTTTCCTTTCCTGTACGTAACTCTTTTACTACTGAAACTATATCTGGAATCACATCCCCAGCTTTCTGTAAAATCACGGTGTCTCCAATCCTCACATCTAATCGCTTTATCTCATCTTCATTATGAAGTGTAGCTCTCGAGACCAAGGATCCCGCCACTCGGACTGGAGCAAGCTTTGCTACCGGAGTAAGAACGCCAGTTCTGCCAATTTGCAAAATAATGTTCTCAACAATAGTTGTCACTTGTTCAGCAGGAAATTTGTAGGCTATTCCCCATCTTGGCGATTTACCAGTATAGCCAAGTGTTTCTTGAATTTTCCTTGAGTTTATTTTAATCACAATTCCGTCAAGACCATAGTCAAGTTTATCTTTATCTTTTTCCCATTTTTTATAATATTTTTCTACTCCATCTAAACTGTCATATACTTCATGATGTGGATTTGTCTTCAAGCCAAACTTAGAAATAAGATCAAGCTCTTCACTCTGCGTTTTTGGAATTTCCTCACCAATTTTTTCAATATCATATATGAAAGAATCTAGTTTTCTTTGTGAAGCAATTTTTGGATTAAGTTGTCGAATAGAACCTGCCGCTGCGTTACGAGTATTGGCAAAAAGTGCCTCTCCGACTTTTTTTCTTTCTTTATTTATCCTCTTAAGTTCATTTTTTGAAAGCCAACATTCTCCAACAACAATTACATCCACAGGTTCTTTGAGTTCAAGGGGAATACTTTTGATAGTTTTTAGATTTTGCGTTACATCTTCACCTATTTTTCCATCTCCGCGTGTCGCGCCCTGAAAAAACATCCCGTTTTTATATGTTAAAACGATTTTTAGTCCGTCTATTTTTAACTCGCAGCAATACTCCAGCTTTTCGTCTTTTAAAGACGGTTCCTTAGCTATCATTCTTCTGATTTTTTCATCCCATTTTCCAAGTTCGTCAAAATCGAAACAATCATCAAATGACCATTGCTTCACTTCGTGTTTAACTTTTATAAATTCATCCAAGGGTTTACCGCCGATTCTTTGTGTCGGACTTACTGGAGATTTTATTTCTGGATACTTTTCCTCAATTTCTAAAAGCTCGTGGATCAAAGAATCGTACACTTCGTCTGTAACCTCAGGCTTATCCAAAACATGATAAAGATATCGGTATTTATCCACCGTTTTTATAAGTTTTTTATATCTCTCTATTATTATTTTATCTGCCTTCATTTTAGTAATTCTGTAAAATTCCTCTTTCTAATCGTCTGCCTGATGAACCTGTGTTGTGGCCTTGAGTATTAAGAACAGAAGTGACGCTGTTTGTATCCGGTCCAGATGTATTAAATGTTTTTATCAAAGAAAGATCCGCCATTGGCTTAGTGTCATCGCCATATTTTAAAAATTCTGGAATAGTAAAGGTGTATGTATTTCCAATTAAAGTATAATTTCCATCCTTTATAAAATTAATTACATTTCCATTACAGGTGATTGATGTCCGAGCTGTAGGATTTCTTACTAAGGGATTAGATTCGCATCCATCACCAAGACAATATGGAAAAGCCGCTTGTTTAATGTCCCAATAAAGTGCACATTCTCTCGCACTGTCAGCTGCATAAAAAGCAAGTTGAGAATCTTTTGCTGATTGAGATATGGCGAGCTCTCTCAAAGAGACACTAAAAATTGAAACCCCGATAAGCATCAAAATGCTTGCTGTAAAAACAGCGAACAATAATGCAAAACCCCTATTATTCTTTTTATAAGTTCTCATCATAAATTACCCCAATAATTATAAACATATGAACCGATTCTAAACTGTTGATCCGCTCCTGTACCCCACTTTATAAGCACATCAATATAAGCTTCATCTGCTGGTTTGCCTGTTGTTTCATCATTAACTCTTTTAATTTTTATATACCTAAAAAATTTAGACGAAACACAAGTAGAACTATCTCCTACTCCATATCCCAAAAATTGACCCCCAACAGATCTCTCTATACACATTTGTGGACTAATACTGGAGCTCAAAAGTCCATTATGAAGAGTATCTACATTACAAACGAGATCGGGAGTACTACCGATACATTCTATTCCCCCTAGCCCAGAAAGCCATTCGTCTGGCAAGGTTTCCCCAAGAGCATTTGCTTTTACTCCGTTTGAATCGCGAACATTTTTAATATATTCTATTGCATCTTGCGCCAAAAAAGCTGCGATCATTTGGTCTTTAGAAGAAATTGCGGAAATTAAACCTTTTTGTGCGACTACCATAGGGCCGGTCACTGCAATCATTAAAATGGAAATCGCGACAAGAGACTCAACCAATGTAAATCCATTGGTACATTTATATTTTTTTGTTGTTTTGTCTTTAATTTTCATTTTTTATTTATTCTTTCATTGCCCTTTGTGATGCAGTCGTCTGCAAACTAAATTTTGATTTGGCGTTTGTTATGCTACCAGCTTCGCCTTCCATTATTATTATAACTTTCGGTTGAACATTGCCATCTTTAATAGCGTAAAATGCTAAACTCAAAATATTAACCTCCGGAGAAGTTATTTGCGAATAATTAATAGGAAAATTATCGCATGATTCTGTGCATTTGCTCAAAAAACCATTAATTTTGTTATCAACGTTAGGGGGTGTAAAACGGTAGTATACTCTAACACCGGAAGGAGAAATATAATTTATCGTGGTATTGTCTGTGCCATTATTATAATCACTCCCCATTCTTATGTCTCTGGAAATACTTTCTATTACAAAATTCACGTTGCTAACGACGCTTTGTATTGCCCTTGCTTTTCTGTTTGCATTTATAATGGACATTAGAGCACTCATCGCTACAGTTACAACCATCATAAAAATCGCTACAGCTACAAGCATTTCGACAAGAGTAAATCCTTTTTTAAAACTTTTATTTTTTAACATATATATCGCCTAAAGCTGTTACTACAATACTTGTCGTTGCATTATTGGCAGAACTTATTATTATTTTAGCAATCTGACATTTATGTCCGCCACATGAGATTTCACCACCGGTGCCTACCGCAATAATAGCATCTGGGTTTGGTCGTCTAAAAATTATGCTTACTGATTTATCTAAATTTACATCATATTGAGTGTCACAAGTGCTTTCATTGAGACCGACACACACACTTTGTATGAAACTCCCTCTGGTTAGAGTATATTTTTTTACGCATTCTGGATCTCCTTTAGGGCAAACGGGGTTACTATTGGGAATATCAAAATAATTATTGTCATTAACATCAGAAAAAAGGATATAATGTTTGTTATCAACCCCGGGGTCAAAACGAATTCCGTATCCAGAAAATTTTGAGGCCGAACCCGCAGAAAATTCTTTTACATTTACACCATAAGTTTGTGCCTCTCTTATGGAAAGAGCTATATCATAAGCTAAATTATTTAAAAGAATTGTGCCGTCAAATTTTGATTGACTACTTATCATTATACCCGTAAGCGCCACAAAGACGACAAGAACCACCATAAGTTCTATGAGAGTAAACCCTGATTTTCTGGACAGATTATTTTTATCTTTGCGAAAAAACATTTTATATTTTTAAAAAATTAAGAAGAAATAACGAAATAAGTCTTGCAAATGAAAGAAATCAAAACGAAAAAAATATTCCACAAAAACCGCAATAATAATGAACGGTGCGAATGGTATCTCACTCTTAATTGTAAGCTTTTTTGACAATAAATTCAACTTGCCAAAAAGAATCACAAGAAGAGAAAATGCCGCACCAATCCAAAAGGATAAAATTATAGCCGAAATTCCCGAAAAAAGACCGAGAAACCATCCAAGACCCAAAGCTAATTTTGCATCTCCAAAACCTATCCATCTCCCCGAAGAAATTACCCAAAGAATATAGAAAAATAAAAATAAAATCGGTCCGGAAAGAATATCTAAATAAAAAGGAAAAGACAAAACATGATTAAAACCGATAGAATACAGAATTCTAATAAGGGAAATGATTATGAAGGAATAAACAAGTCCGTCGGGAATTATTTTATGGCGAAAATCGTAAACGGCTATGATTAAAAGAAGGGGAAAAATTGAGGCGTCAAAAACAAAAAAAATCGGACTTTGCCAAAATACATGAAAGTATAAAAAAAGAAAAATAAGTCCGGACATCATTTCAACTATAGGATATTGAAAAGATATTTTACTTTTACAGTATCGGCATCTGCCTTTTAAAAAAAGAAAACTAAAAAACGGCACTAGATCATACCACATTAGCCGATGCGAACAGGAAAAACATTTTGAACTTCCTTTTACAAAAGAAAGCCCTGTACCATATCTCAAAATAACAACGTTAAAAAAACTGCCGATAATCACTCCGAAGCAAAAAACAAGTACGGGAAAAAGCCATGGAAAGAAATTATTGGGGTCTAACATCATAGATAATATTGGAACTAGAAGAAGCGTTAATTCTAAGATCGGTTGGAGTATAATTATTAATAATACAGAGCAAATCTCCCTCAGAATTATAACTGGATCTTGAATCATACACTGAGGTTTTTGATTCTAGTTTAGTATATAAATGATAGCTGTTACAAAAAGAATTTTCCTCGGTCTTAAATAGAGGGACATAGTAATATCCATGATTGTTCTGATCCCCGTTTGGAGGAATAAGATCATTTGCAGTAATTTTACCGGGAGAAGTAGCAGGTAAAGGAGATGGCCCTGAATATAAATCGGATAATTTTTGAGGATATTGTCCATACAGATTATAGTAGTATTCCAAGCCTAGTTTTATTTTTAATATAGCGGAAATCCTTTCTTGATCTCTACTTTTTGATCTAGTTTGATTAACAGAAACATATACAATAGTTGTAAGAACAGACATAATTCCAATAACTACGAGGAGTTCAATAAGCGAAAATCCTTTCTTATTTTTCATATCATAAATTATAACTTAAAAAACACAAAAAACAAAACGGGATTTCTCCCGTTTTGTTTTTTGTGTTTTTAAAAGATAAACTTTGTTTACCCTTATTTAACCGCCTCGCAAGTCGTAGCATTTCCGATCTGAGCTGACGTTGTACCGACGAAACCTGTTCCATCCACGCACCAAAAGACATTAGTAGACGACTTAAGAGCAGATGACGCTGCCCAAGTAGTAGAATCTGTATCAACACAACCTCCTTGTCCTCCCGCTGTGCTCGTTGCAGCTGTCAAAAGTTTAGCAAACTGAGGATCCACACACACACCTGAGTATGTGTTGTTCGTATCATAGAATATAGCTGCTTGTGCGGGAAGTTGTCCAATCTGCGCTTTTACGGCAGCATCAGAACCTTTAGATCTAGCTGAATTTAAGCTAGCCAAGACGACTGATGAAAGAATACCGATGATGGCAATGACCACCAAAAGCTCAATCAATGTAAAACCTTGTCTTTTCATAAAATTAAATTTTAACGTTAAAACTAAATCTGTTAATAAAATCGCTTAATGTTTTTGTGCAAAAACTTGCTCAGGGCTTCTTTACAAAAACACAAATGAAGTTTCCCGTCGACGAGAAATTAAGCTTACCAGACAATTATAACATTAAAAAACGAAAGCAAATAAACGAGATGTGGACAATTATAATAAGGAAAAAACGAAAGAAAAACCGTTTAAATACCGGAAGAAATGTTGTAAATAGGGATAAGAACAGATGCAAGAAGGAATCCTACCCCTAAAGCAAGAAGAACTATCATGGCTGGTTCTATAAGGGAAACAACGGCATCTATTGCAGTAGTAACCTCCCTTCTATAAAAATTTGAAAGAGTTTTTAGAATATTTCCAAGTTGTCCAGTCTCCTCACCGATTTTCACCATTTGTACAAAAATTCCCGGAATTTCTTCATACTTTCCAAGTGCATCAGAAACAGAACTTCCTCCTTTTACATCTTCTACGGCTTTTAACAAAATACTGCGGTAAACTTCATTATCTACGACAGAAGAAGTAAGATCAAGACCTCTTACGACTGGAACCCCCGAAAGAAGCATCGTGTTCATGTTATCTGCTATCCTCGAAAGATAAAGTTTGCTATAAAGTTTTTTTACATATGGAGTGGTTACTTTCGCTTCATCCATCGCATATCTGCCAGCTGGCGTCATCAGGTATCTCCAAAGGAAGAAACCGAGAACAAGAAGACCGAGAACAAAAAATATTCCGTAATTTACAAGAAAATCAGAAAATCCTACGACAATTTGCGTATAAATAGGCATCACTTGACCAGATTCTTTGATAATCACACTAATTTTAGGAATTACAAATACAAGCATGAGGGACATAACTGCGACAAAAGTAAAAACAACAAAAATCGGGTAGATAAGAGCTCCTTTTACTTTGGAAGTGATCTCATAGGTTCTATCCAAATAATCAGCTAGATAAAGAAATGCTTCATTTAACTTTCCTGATTCTTCTCCTGATTTGACCATGTTTATATAGAAAAGAGAAAAAACTTTTGGATGTTTGGCGAGAGCATCGGCAATAGGACTACCGGCTTGTAAATCATTTACAACTTCTCCCAGAACCTTTCTTAGCGCTGGATTTTCTGACTGAGATGCGAGAAGTTGAAAAATTCTAAGTGCCGAAACCTGAGCTTCAAAAAGAGTCGCCATTTGTCTAGATAAGATAACAACATCTTTATTTGTAATTCTGTCAAAGAAAGCAATGTTATCAAAAATGGAAATACCTTTACCTTCTGGAACAATAGAAGCAACTGTAAGTCCTCTCTTTTGTAAAGAAGAAATAGCAACTTCTATATTAATAGCATCTATAGTACCTTCATTTAAAACCCCGGATACGTCTATTGATTTATATTTAAAAACCATACTTTATAATAATTTTTCTAAAACTCTTGAATTTAAGGAATACATATAAGCATTCTCAATGGTAATTTCTCCTCTATTTACAAGATCTGCCAGGGATCTATTCATATCTATCATTCCTTCTTGTGAACTAGTCTCTATAACTGAATCGATCTCGTGAATTCGGTTTTCTCTGATTAAATTTGAAACAGCACTATTATTTATCAAAAGTTCGTACGCCGGAATAAGCCCGCCTGAAATCCTTGGAATCAATCTCTGTGAAAAAATTCCGGTCAAGCTTCCGGCAAGTTGAACTCTAATCTGACTCTGCTGATCGGAAGGAAAAGAATCTATAATTCTTGAAATGGTCTGAGCAGCGCTATTGGTATGAAGAGTAGAAAAAACTAAATGACCTGTCTCTGCAGCCGTAACAGCGGTAGAGATTGTTTCCGCTCCTCTCATTTCTCCAATAAGCACCACATCTACATCTTGTCTAAAAATACTTTTGAGAGCTGTTCCAAAATCGGCGGTATCAACTCTTACTTCTCGCTGGTCAATAATTGCTCTCTTCTGATCATAGACATATTCGATTGGATCCTCGATAGTGATGATATGCTCCGGTCTTGAAACATTGATATATTCAATCATTGAAGCCAATGTAGTGGTTTTACCATGCCCCACAGGTCCCACAACCAAGAAAAAACCTTGCGGTTTATCGGCGAAAGAAGATAAAACCGTCGGAAGATGGAGATCTTCTAAGCTTCTAATGTTTTTAGGAATCAAACGTAAAGCAATGCTGATAGTTCCTTGTTGAAAATATGCATTTCCTCTAAATCTTTCTCCTGTTTCATAATTGTAAGAAAAGTCCATTTCTTTATTCTGCATAAAAAGAATTTCCTCTTCTTTAGAAAGAAGAATAGAGAGAATGCCTTTTGTATCCTCCTTTGTTAAAGATGCATTTTTTACAAGAGGAATCAAAAAACCATTTACCCTGATTGTCGGGCTTTTGCCTTCAGAAAGATGGAGATCTGAACCACCTTCTTTTATTACAGTCTGTATAAAATCATCTAATTCTTTTTTATAATCCATATTTTTTTAAATCTATTTCACTTTTTAACCTGCTTATGCAGTTAGAGTGAATTAGGATTTTTTAACTTTTTTATAAATTTGTTTGATTTCTTCCACGACTTCAGAAGGGATCGTGGTCGCTTTCACTATGTATCCATTTATTCCATATTCTTCTGCCTTGCTGATATCTGAGGCTAGACCTTGATTTGTAAGCATTACGATAATGCTATCGTTGCACAATTTTTCCTTTCTAAGGTTTTCCAAAAAAGCGAATCCGTCCATACCCGGCATGATAAGGTCGAGCAAAATGATATCTGGAACAAAACCATTTCTGATTTTCTCCAAAGCTTCAAGTCCAGAAAGAGAAGAAGTGACCGAAAAACCGCCCGCTTCAAATTTTATCGCGTACATATGTACCAAAAATTTGTCATCATCAATTATCAATATTTTCTTCTTTTCATTCATATGTATATTATAACAAACCCTGCCGACTTTGCCATAAAGGTAGGACGAGTATTATAAATCGTTAACTGCTTCGAACGGGATCTCTTTATTCATTGCTTTTATTATAGCGTCTTCTTTCATAGTAATCATGCCTTTTTTCCTGGCTATTTTATAAACTTCTGACTCTACTGGATTTGTCAAAATTACTTTTTCTATATCAGAATCCATTTTAAACATTTCAAAAACCGCTATTCTACCCCTTGTACCACTAGGACATAGATTTGTGGTTTCCAAATTGTAGACATTCTCGGTTTTTGGAACAACACTTTTAAATTCATCCGGAAGGTCTTTAAACTGATTTTCTATCATTGCTTTCACACTACCCTCTATCTTAAGGGGAGTTCCTGTATCAGGACAAATCTTTCTGACAAGTCGTTGCGCCATCGTTAAAATAAGAGTCGGCGGAATAAGGTAAGGATCAACACCCATATCTATAAGTCTAGGTACCACACCCGTTGCCGTGTTCGTATGGATTGTGGATAAAACTAAGTGACCTGTAAGGGCAGCCTGAACTGCGAGTTGAGCCGTTTCCTTGTCTCTAATTTCTCCGACCATTATTACGTCTGGGTCTTGTCTCAGCGTTGTTCTAAGTCCGGAAGCAAAAGAATAACCAATTTCTGGAAAAACTTGCGATTGACTCATTCCATCTATGTTGTATTCAATCGGGTCCTCTAAACTCAAAACATTTTTTTCATCTCTGTTTATTTCACTTAACATGGAATATAGTGTTGTGGTCTTTCCAGAACCGGTAGGACCAGAAATTAAAATCATTCCGTATGGTCTTGTAATGGCTTCACGTATCATTTTTAAATTTTCTTTTGAAAGACCTGTTTCTTCGAGTGTTTGAATACCTTTTGTTTGATCCAAAATTCTCATCACAACTTTTTCCCCATAGTATGCTGGAAAAGTAGAAACTCTAAAATCTATTTTTCTGCTGTCTATTTTTGCAGAAAATCTACCATCTTGAGGTTTCCTCTTCTCATCAAGTTTCATATTGGAGAGAATTTTTATTCTGGCAACAACCGCTTGATGAACCTCTATAGGCAAGATTAAACTGGTATGTAAAATACCGTCTACTCTAAATCTGACACGAACTTTATTTGCCATATGTTCAATATGAACATCGGAAGCATTACCCTCCGCCGCATACCTCAAAATAGTTGCAACGATTTTTGTTACGGGAGCATCTTCTATTATCTTAGTTTCTGTTTTCGAACTATCCCCGCTCTTAGAAAATTCTATCTCTTTCAGATCAGACGATAAATCAGTTTCAAGCTCTGATAAAGCTTTTGTAACTTCTCCCGAAAGACCTTTGTAACTTTCCAAAACTTTATTAAAATCATTTTCGGAAATCAAAAAAATCTTAAATGGGAGATTTAGTTTCCCGGTAATAAAAATAAGAGCGTCTCTTGCCTCCATATTGTCAGGATCTACCACACCAACTTCGAGAACTCCTTCTTTAAGAAACAGGGGCGCAATCTTATAATGAGTTACGGCATCCTCCGAAATATATTTCAACACAGAAAGAGGAATGTTCTGATTACTCAAACTTATAATAGGTATATTGTAGTATTCACCTTTTATACGCAAAGTGGTCTCCTGCGGAACACCCATTTCTTCAAGAATTTTCTCTACAGAATCACCTGTCTCTTGAGCTTTTTTTTCTGCAAATTTTGCGTCATCTTTTTTGATTATTCCTTTTTCTATCAAAAGATCTAGGATTGCCATATTATTTTTTTGTTGAAGAAGATACTACACTGTTTATTTCTGATTGATTTATAGGAGCAAAAGGATTTAATCTGCCAACCGGCTGGCTTATAAGTGTAACACTGGTATCTTTCAAATAAAGAAAAACTGGTGACTTAAAAATACCGTCGTCTAGTTTGACCAAGGTCATTTTTCCCAAGAGTTTTAAAATTTCTTTTGCATTTATATCTTCCGACGAAGAAGTAACTTGAGACAAAGAAGATGAGTTTGTATTATCTTGTTTATTTAAAAGATAGTTGAAAGCAAACCCTAGAATTATGATCGTTACTACCAATATAATAATATTCTTTTTATTCATAAATTTATTTTAGCCAATATGTATTTATTGTGAAATTAAAATCATAAAAACCGTTGTCTGCGGAAGCAAAAGATACATTGGAAATATCAATAATTCTCAAATTATCTTCAAGATCACGGAGAAGAGTCAAGAAATTATCGTATGTGGCATTGACGCTAAAACTCAGGGAAACGGTACCGTATGGAGTATTATCAGGTCCAACGGCATCAGATTTTTTGACAGTTGTTCCAACAGAAAGGTTTTTTATGCTTAAATTTCTTTGTGATGCAATATCGCTGATTTCAAGAATTAATTTTAGATTATCTATATTGTCCGGTAAAAGTTTTGTTAATCTTTCCATATCAGCAAGAGAAATACTATTTCTCTTGTCAGCTAGTAATTTTCTATTTGCTAAAACCTTTTGAGAACCGTCTAATGATTCACCATATTTTGCAAACTCATCTCTAAGCTGTATTACTCCGTAAGTGGAATAATTGTCTTCTGTGTACCCCAATCCCCCTTTGTAATTTGGATTTACATATCCAAAAAATACTCCGACTGACAAAAGAAATATTACGATTGGTAAAATAAAATTCATAATTTATTGTTGAAAATTAGTGCTATTTTCATATTTTGCAAAATCTGGAACAACAGAAGCGGAGAAATTGAAATTTACACTGCCGTCAACGGCTAAATTCAAGCTGGAAAATATCGGGCCTTCTATAACCCCTCTGTATTCTGTCTTGCCAAATTCATCTGCTTGAAGTGCAAGAGTTTTAAAATCTTTTGCCTGACCAGACAGGTCTATTTTCAAAATAGGATTTCCGGAACTATCCGTCCCTTTGGCGGAAAAAGTAAAACTTTTAAATCTGACATTTTTTAGAGTCCTTGATTCTATAAAATCAAAAATTGGAGACACTGAAAGATGATTCTTCACTAAATCATTCGCTACTTTTATTCTAGAATCCAACCTGATAATAGACTCGATGGTAGCTGTTTCAAAATTATTTTTATTGGTTTCAATCGCCGTCTTTTCATTGTTGATTTTTGTGATAAGAACCTTTTTTTCAAGGTATACCCACCCTGCCACGCTTAAAGATACTATAAACAAAATAATTGCAATTAAAAGAAAAAGTCCAACAGAGGGTTTTCGCGTAATTCCTTCTGTCACGGTTTTTTTGGGGATAAAAGATGTTTGAAATTTTGTTTCCATCTGCCTTATATTATACTACTTTTTTAAAAACAAGCACGAGGGAAGTCTGTGGATTACTGCCTTTAAAGAATATAAATACTTTCTATAATTCTTGAAGACGTCTGATGGCAAGACCTATTGCTACGGTAAATTCTGGGCCCGCGCTTTTTAATACATTTTCCAAAAATGCCGGGTATTCTACTTTTGAAAATGGGTCCGCTACTACAACCGGTGTTTTAAAAGATATTTCTGCTCTCTCTTTAAGCCCTTTTAAGAGAGCTCCTCCTCCTGTAAGAAAAATTTTGCTAATTTTTTGGCCATATTTCTTTTCGTAACTTAGTATAATTCTGCCGACTTCAGAAAAGATATAATCGACGGTAAGAGAAGATATTTCAACCAAGTTGGTATTATCTTTTGATGAGATAATTCCATTTTGTCTTTTTATTTTTTCTGCCTCATCAAAGGAAATTCCCATTGATTTAGAAATTGCCAGAGTAATGTCTTGAGAACCTTTATTGAGAATGTGAGACGATTTTAAAATTCCTCTTTCTACAATATAAACTTTTGAAGAACCCGCTCCAATATCAAGAATCATCTGAGGTAAAAGAGATGGATCCATAACAGATCTCATACCGCTAAAAAGTTCGATTTCTGAAAAAGAATTGTCGAGTCCAGAAAGTTTAGCAATATTTCTATTTCTCTCAAGAGCATCGTTGTGAATAATTACTAAGAGAACTTCCGTATTGCGAGGTGTTTCGGTTTCTACTTTTTCTCCATTTTCAAATTCTGAAACTATGTTGTCATTTTTGGGGATTATCCAATAATCTAAAGTGACTTCGGAAATTGGCACCGGAATATATTTCCTAGCTTCAAGAGGAATCATTTCAGAAAGCTGTTTTTCCCCCATTTGGGGTAGCCCTATAAATTTTATTAAACTGGAACTGACAGGAATAGATATTCCGCTTTTCTTTGTTGTAGAGTTTGACTCTCTTATGAGGTCTTTCACTACTTCGGAAAGCTTATCTATACCCAGAACTGTGGATCTACCCATTTCAGTATTGTTGTAAGGGCCCAAGGCAATTTCTCCATATGTCTCAAGTATGGCCCTGCCTCCCTTTTTTTTCAATTGAACAATCTTGGCAGCGGAAGAACCAATATCGATACCTATAACGCTTGTATCTCTAGAGCCAAAAAATGAATTGAAAATTTTTTCAAATGGATTATTCATTTTTAATTTAAAAAAATGTTAATTGTATTATATCATATATATAATATGTTTGAAAAAACAATAGAAATGATGTTTACAGATCTCATAGATTTACTTTTTCCTAAAAAAGAGAACGTCAGAGAACTTGAAGAAATGAAAATCGTAGAAATATACAAAAAAATTCCACCCGCGAAAGATATCTCGACTAATTTAAAGGCTGTTTTTTCATATAAATACCCATTTTGCAAAACCGCAATTTGGGAGATTAAATATAAGGCAAATAAAATAATTACAAGAAAATTTGCAAACATTCTTTACGAAGCCATCTTGGAAGAAATGTCGGATATTATACTCTTTAATGGCGGACAAAAACTAACATTGGTGCCTATACCGGTAGATAAGAAAAGTCTGAAAGAAAAAGGATTTAATCAGAGTAATCTTTTGACACAGAAAATTTTTGAAATAGATGGAGGAAAAAATTTTGCAGTTGATTTAAATATTTTAGAAAAAATAAAGGAAACCGAACACCAAGTCAGAGTTAAGAACAGACTGAAACGACTTGAAAATTTAATAGGATGTTTTTCTGTAAAGAATCCCTCATATGTAAAGGGAAAAAGTTTTATTGTAGTAGACGATGTTATTACAACTGGTGCCACAATGACTGAGGTTGAAAGAGCACTGAAAACAGCTGGTGCAAAAAATGTTTATGGATTTTCTATCGCACATTGAAATTCAAAAAAATTTTACTCCCAATAAAAAATATGTTAGCTTTATTGAATAAATGGAGAGTTGGCTGAGTGGTCGAAAGCGCCTCACTGCTAACGAGGTAGGGGTCTAAAAGCCTCTCGTGGGTTCAAATCCCACACTCTCCGCCATATTGAATTTTCGCCGATTTCGGAAAAAGTTGACTGTTCTGCTACTCTCTCGCGTGGGCGATTCTTTTTTCGGCGGAATTTGAGACTGTGCCAATTTCGTTGGCACGCCACCCCAAAATTAATTGACCACTTCCCAGTATTTAACCAAACTCCTTTCATTTTCCAGCACTTTTTCCATTTGAGCAATAATCAAATCTTTACTCTCTTTTTTATTTATATTCGGCGGATAAATAGAAGCTAGAGGCAACAGTAATTCAGTTGACTTTTTATATCCTGTTGCAAGTTCAGTATAACCCTGTTCCTGAAAATACATAAAGGCGAATTCCCGACCCAAATATATTTTTTGCGAAAATTCAATAATATCCGCTCCTTCTTTCAGATTTTTGATATATCTTTCCATAATTTCCAATGATTCATTAACTGTGTATTTCATTTTTAGCATCAAATCTTTGTCACTGATTTTATTTCTATTGGGTGTGAACCAAAAAACCGTATGCGTTAGTCCCGAACCAACTGAACAGCTTATTTTTGGATCAACACGGCTAACATCACTTGGATCGGGAATAATGACAAACAATTCCTTTTCGTTATAACCCTCAATGACATTATAATCGTTATGACAGGGCGAACCAGAAGTACCAATTGGTATACTGGATGAAATAATCTGTTTGTATTCATCCATTGGAGGGTTAAAAAAATATGTTTTAAAATCGCCGTTAAGTTTTTTTGTTTTGTCTTTCCATGTCCCCATACCATCGTTGCTGAAAGCAGATATTCGCACATGCGGAATAAACCCTAAATTGCTAGCTGCCGTAAGTAAAATATCCGTTGACTCACCCATAAGACTCGTAGATATACCCCCGTTTGGTCCTTTGGGAAAATAATAATTAAAACTAACTGCATTTCCCTGATAAACAAATACTTTCCAAAATTCAATGTTCGGATCAAAGTGTTTCAAAAGCATGGTGACAGCAGCAAGATAACAATTTCCACCCACTTTCTTTCCATACTTTGTCGTTTCGTCTTGATCAGAAATATGAATTAAATTCATTTTATATTCCGCCGGATAAGAATAAATATTTTTTGTAAAGTAAAAATAACCAAAAGCTGCCAAAATAGTTAAAGCGATGGGAGTAATAAAGTAAATTTTTGTTTTGGTCATATTGTTATTTTGACGTAATTTTCGGCGAAAATTTGAGACTGTGCTAATTTCGTTGGCGCACTACTTTGATATTAAATTAACATAAAACTAAATAAATTCCTAAAGCAAAATATAAAGCCCAAAAAATACTTGTGACCAAACTCCACTTGACAATAATGTTATCTTTTTCTAACATATAGATAGTTAGAAATAATTAACAAATAATATGACTTTAAAAACATATAATAAAATAAGGATCGGAGTAGTTATTGTCACAGCTTTTATATTTAGCCAGTCTTTGGTTCTTCGTAATTTTTTCATACCAATAATGGTCTTGGGTTTGTCATCTCTCACACTCTTTTATCTAAGAAAGAAGGTAGTCGAAGTTATAACAGACGAAAGAGATTATCAGATTGGTGGAAAATCAGCGTTGCTTACCATTCAACTAACATCCTGGATCGGGGTAATTATTATGTTCATTTTATATGCTCTTAGCAACACAAATCCTTTTTATCAACCTATAGCTATGACGCTGGCTTTTTCGATTTGTATTTTGATGCTTACTTACTCAGCTATTTTCAAATATTATAGTAAACACAACTTCAAAGATGAAAAACGAGATTAAAAAATTTAGAACCAGACTCAACATTACTCAGGAGGAGCTGGCAGAGAAAGCTGGAGTAAGGCGAGAGACTATCGTTTTTCTTGAACAAGGAAAATACAACCCTTCTCTTAAATTGGCGCTTAATATCGCGAAAGAATTAAAAACTCCAATCAATGAGTTATTTTCTTTATCATAAAAGCGTTTTTTTGTTATAATATTAATAGCTTATGGATATAAAAAGTAAAATTTTACATTGGAGTCCTAGAATTTTAGCAATATTGTTTGTTGCTTTTTTGTGTTTGTTTTCTTTTGATGGTTTTAATGAATTTAACGGATGGAAATCAGTCTTAGCAGTTATAATACACCTCGCAGTTCCAGCTATTGTTTTATTGGCGACAATAGTAGCTTGGAAAAGAGATTTGACAGGCGCAATCGTGTTTTGCGTTCTTGCGATTTATTATGTTTATATGGTTGGACTTGATCGCCACTGGAGTTGGTATGCGTCCATATCTGGTCCAGCTTTACTTACTGCACTTTTATTTTTCATAAATTGGCTATATCAAAAAAAGGCAATCAGAAAGTAAGTTTTTAATTTAATTTTATGATTTACGAACATTCATTAAAAAATAAAAAAGTATTACTGTTTATTTTTGCTTTTTTTTTGGTGGTAGGTATTTTTCTTTTTTTATACTCATCAGTTATCTTTCAAGAAGGCAATCCTTGGCCACAGATAAAAGGGATTAGTCAGTTGAATTTTACTAATAAAGATATTGTTAAATTGTCTAAGCCGGGAAATGTATATATGACCAAAAGCAAGAATGGCCAAGAAATTATCAAAGATTTTATGAAAGACAATGGCTATGATTACATAGAACAAATAGGGTCAGGTTATTTTTTCAAATCTTCAGCTGGAAAAAGTGTTGTTGTCCACAAATATTACAGTCATTATTATTCGCTTTGGAACATTACTGAAAATGTTGAAGATAAAGAAAATAGCCTAACTGAGGGATTAAGAGATTGTCTGCCTAAAAGTGACACTGCCAGTCATGAAAAATGTAATGAACTGTTAAAACAAATAACTGATTATAATTCCTGCGTTGAGGCCGGTTTTTCAATAATGAAATCAAATCCTCCTCAGTGCGCAACGCCTGACAATCGAATATTTATTCAGAATGATTAGTATATCCATATATATTAATATGGAGTGGAATTATTTCTATACCCTTCCGTAATCATCTTCCAATCTAACAATATCTTTTTCGTCAAAATCACCAAAAGAAATTTCTAGAACCTGAACATTACCGTCTTTGTGTTTGAGACGATGTTTAACTCCAACAGGAATTTCTATCTCATCACCTGTTTCCATTTCGACAGTTTTGTCTCCGACTATTGCCCAAACCTGGCCTGTTAAAACTTTCCAAAACTCTTTTCTTTTCTTGTGATATTGCAAGCTGCATTCAGCACCAGAATTGACTCGCAAAATTTTAACGGTAGACGCTTCGTTTAAAGTAAACTGCTCTTCATTACCCCATGGGGTTTTTATAAAAATTTTATTCATTTTCATTAATTATTTTTCTAATAAGATTTTTTGTTTCATCAACACTATTTACTGAAAAGGTTTCAACACCTGTTGTTTTTACGGAAGCGTCATTACCACCAAAGAACAAGGCATCGCCGACAAACAGAATTTCTTCCTTTTTATAACCGAATCGGGTTAAAATCTGATTAATAGCAAAAGCTTTGTTAATATTTTTCTGTGTAATATCAATGGAAGTAGAACCGCCAATAGCTACATCAAATTCCGGTAAAAGTTTCTTAAGTTTATTCTCCAAAATTCTTCTTTTGGTATAATCTCTGTCCCATTTTTCTTTTTCAATCTGTGGCGCTTCTTGGCCCAAAGCAGAAAAAGTAAACTCTGCTCCACGATCTTCCAGTCTTTCTCCAAAACATTTTCCTGAAAGAAAATCCATTTCGTTAGAAACAATTTCTATAGCTTTCATCACCTTAGCTTTATCTTCGTTGGAAAATATCTTTGAATAAACCATTTGCCAGGCACCATTTTTAAATTCATACATAGCTCCTCCTTTGGTAGGAAAAATAATCAATTTTTCCAAAAGACTTTTGGAGCAAGAAAGATACTTGAGAACTTGCTTTTCAAACTGAGAAAAGCCGCCTCCCGAAATAATAGCTACATTCTTTTTTTGGAGTAGATTGCTAAAAAGTGTTGACATTTCCTCATCTAAAGAATCTTTACTGAGAGCCAGAGTTCCATCAAGGTCAAATACTATGATCTTTTTCATTGATTCATTATAGCCGACTAAGGTTATTCAAACAATAGACAGCCATCCAACGGTAGACTACCCTTTTGGTAATGTGATACAATATTGGATGAAAATTCGCTTTGATGAAGGCGTTACTTTGTTGACAAAAAATGAAGAAAGAAATTTCAAAAAAGAAAAAAAATAAAGAAGGTTTAGAACCTCTAATTTTTTTCAATTTTAAAAAAAGAATTTTTGTCATGATGCGTCAAAAGTTGGATAAAAGTAAATTTATTCTATTATCAAACAAAAAAGACTCAAATAAAGAATTCAGTAAACGAGGAAAAAAAGTCCATTTTGATTCTAAGAAATTTGTAGTGGATTTTTCTAAGGCAAAAGATTTTCATCTAACTGAATTCGGCAAGGAATTAGTTTTGACTTTTAATGACCGCAATCAAACTTTTTTATCTTTTTCTAAAGATAGCATAAAGTGGGTCATAAAAGGTGCCCTGCCAAAAATCATTAAAAGCGGGTGCCTTTCTCCTTGTAAAACTAGTGAAGGAAAGTTTGCTTACTTCTATAGTAATAAAGAAATAAAAGTTGCTTATTCTTCTGATTTGGTGAATTGGAAATCGGATGAGGTTCCTCTTATTAAACCAAGAATTGGTTTTTTTGATAAAGACAACTTGCAAGTAGTCAGTGCTTATCTTTCTGAAAAAGGAGTTGGCCTAATCTACGAATCGTCTTTCCAAAGTGACTGGAAACGACATTTAAAAACTGGCTATATACTTTTGGCCAAAAATAATTTATCAAAAGTGATTTGGCGTATAGACTCCCCGCTTACAGAAGGATCTATCCCAGCTGGTGGATTAGCTTCTATTTCTTGTTTAGGTACTATTCTTAAAGAGGGAGTTTTTTATATATATTACAAATCTGGAACAAAGATGTTTATCATTTCCGGAAGAGATCCTCTTTCTTCACCTATTGAAACTACTCATAAACTGATAAGATCTACAAAAAATCCTATTATTTGGCCGAAAAATACCCTTAAATGGCAATCCATGGGCACTTTCAATCCTGGTGCTGTTTGTCTGGATGCACAAGTCCATTTGGTTTATCGTGCCGTTGGAGACAATGGTTTATCAACTATCGGTTATGCTTTATTAGAGGATGGCTTGCATATCACAAGCCAGTCTGACCAACCTATCTTTCTTTCTCAGTCAGCGTCCGAATTTTCAAAAAAATTACCAAAATTTGTTTACGAATCCGGTCCAGGAGGTCTTGGAGGCAGTGAGGATCCCAGACTAACAAAAATAGGTAAAACTATTTATATGACTTATGTAGCTTTTAATGGTTATGAAGCTCCTAGAGTTGCGATGACTTCCATTCCTGTTAATGATTTCTTGAACAGAAAATGGGCTTGGCACAAACCGATTTTTTTGTCTAAAAGGAATCAAACACAAAAAAACTGGGTTCTTTTTCCAGAAAAAATTAATGATAAATTTGCTCTGCTTAGCAGTCTAAGTCCGGAGGTTCACATTTTCTATTTTGATAAATTACCAACTTCCGATATAGAACTGGAAAGTCAATTTGGAAATAAAACAGGCGCAAGACGTTGGGATAATTTAATGCGAGGTGTGGGCTCTCCGCCTATTAAAACTGAATATGGGTGGCTTGTTTTGTATCATGCCATGGATGTCCGCGATCCCAACAGATATAAAGTCGGCGCAATGATTTTAGATTATAAAAACCCCGAGAAAATTCTGTTCCGATCTGCCAATCCAATTTTGGAACCAGACAAAAACTATGAGAATGAAGGTTATAAAGCCGGTGTGGTATATGTTTGCGGAGCCGTGGTAGTGGAAAACACATTATTTGTCTATTATGGAGGTGCAGATACTGTAGTTTGTGTTGCAACTATTCCATTCCAAAAGTTTATGAAAAGTTTAACAACAAAAACGCAAGAAGAAATCTCCTGCCAAGAATTTTCCTTAGATTAAAGTTTGGAATTTTACAAAAAATACTTTTTTAATAGAATTTGTTATAATATTATTATAAACAAATTATTTCATGTTTTTTGTAAAAAGATCTATAAACAATCCGCTAATAGTGCCCGATGCCGATGAACCATGGCAAGCTGAAGCGGTTTTTAATTGGTGCCCGTTTCAAGAAAAAGGCTTTACACGTTTTGTCTATAGAGCCATGTCGGCCAAAGAATTTTCTCATAACGTTAATCTATCGGTATCCGTCATTGGTTATGCCGAGACAAAAGACTTCGTCAACTTTACATCTCGCAGACAGATAATTTTTCCAGAATATGATTGGGAAAAGTTTGGTTGTGAAGATCCTCGTATGGTTAAAATTGGTAAAAAATATTACATTTTTTACACAGCTTTATCAGATTATCCTTTTGACGCAAATAGTATAAAAGTAGCATTGGCTATTACCGAAGATTTTGAACATTTTGAAAAGCATCTGATTACGCCTTTCAATGCAAAGGCAATGACTTTGTTCCCGCAAAAAATTAACGATAAATTTACAGCTATTTTGTCAGTAGACACAGATAATCCTCCGTCAAAAATTTCTATAATTCAGTTTGATAAAGAAGAAGATATGTGGAACAAAGAAATTTGGACAAAATGGTATAAAGATATCGATAAATACAGAATTGATCCGCGAAGATTTGACACCGACCATATAGAAGTAGGGGCTCCACCTATAAAAACAAAAAAAGGGTGGCTATTAATTTACAGTCATATTCAAAATTATTTTAAAGAACATAAACAGGGTTTTTATTCTGAAGATACGGTGTTTGGCATAGAAGCTCTTTTACTTGAGACAGAGAACCCGACAAAAATTATTGGGAAAAGTCGCGGAGCGATTTTTAGCTCCAATGAATCATATGAAAAGTTTGGAAAGGTTCCGGGTGTTGTCTTCCCTTCCGGGGCTCTCATAAAAAATAAAGATCTGGAAATTTATTATGGTGGAGCAGATATGGTCTGTTGCCTAGCTACAGTTAATTTAGAAAACCTTTTGGCTAGTTTATCGTCCGGAAACATGGATAAATTCATTAAACGTTATGATAAAAATCCTATACTTCTTCCAAAACCAGAAAATGCTTGGGAAAATTATGCCGTCTTTAATCCGGGAGCTTTTCAAGACGGTAAAACTATAAATATAGTTTACAGAGCAATGTCGTCCGAAAATACTTCTTTCTTTGGTTTAGTCACAAGCAAAGATGGTTTAAAAATCAATTCTCGGCTAGATCAACCCATTTATTCTCCTCGTGCCGATTTTGAAAGCAAAAAGCAACCAGGAAATTCCGGCTGTGAAGATCCGCGGTTAACCCTTCTAAATGATCAAATTTACATGTGTTATACGGCTTATGATGGAATAAATCTGCCAAGAGTGGCCATCTCTCATATTTCTCTGCTAGATTTTAGAAATAAAAACTGGAACTGGAGTAATCCCGTCTTAATTTCTCCGGATAAAGTTGATGACAAAGATGCTTGTATTTTCCCAGAAAAGATTGATGGCAAATATCTTTTGATTCATCGAATCGGTAACGATATTTGCGCTGATTTTCTGGAATCGATTGATCCGCTCCCTGAAATTTCCATGACGGGAACCCCGATTGTTTTACCAAGATTAGGAATGTGGGACAGCGAAAAAGTCGGCTTGACTGCCCCTCCGATAAAAACAAAAAAAGGATGGCTGCTTCTTTATCACGGTGTTTCCAAGAGTCGCCATACTTACCGGGTTGGTGCTGTTTTGCTTGATTTAAAAAACCCGTTTTTGGTAATAGGCAGAACCGACCAACCAATTTTTGAACCAAGAGAAAAGTATGAACTGGAAGGACAAGTACCCAACGTAGTTTTTCCTTGCGGTACGGCTCTCATTAAAGATAAACTCTTTATCTACTATGGCGGAGCGGATAGTGTCATTGGCGTAGCAACTGCATCTCTAAAAAAGCTTTTGAGCATGTTTGATTAGACAAATATGAAAAAACTAAAAATAGTTTTGATTGGTGGACATCCAAAAGGTTTTGACGAACCCTTCCATGTTAAAACCAAGTCCGGAAGAATATTGAGAAAAATTACTGATAGTTTGGATTTCAACCCAATTTTTTTTGACTTATGGAAAGATCAGAAGGAAGAAGATTCCAGGATATTAAAATCTTTCACAAAGAAGAAACTCGATTATTTTATAAAAAATAATTATACTTTGATTGCCTTAGGAAGATATATAGAAAAGGCTATAAAAGGTAATGACTATCCTTGTATATATTTACCACATCCAGCGAGTAGGGATGCCAAATACCTCAATATCTTAAAAAACAAGCTGTTTAAGATTGCCGATATGGATTATCAATATCATTCATCAATCTAATCTTTATTTCCCCCCAAAGAATCCCCCTCTTCATCGGACTCACCATCATCGTTATAAGAAAACCTTTTCATTTTTTTCTCAAAATACCACATAAGGGTAAAAACAAGGAGCGATAAAATTGTAACTATACCCGCAAGAGCAAAAAAACCAAAACCTGAAGCCATACCCACTCCAGCTGAAATCCAAAGTCCAGCCGCAGTAGTAACCCCGGTAATTTTTGATGATCTGTGCCACACAAGTCCCGCACCGATAAAACCAATACCAACAATTATTTGCGAAACCATCCTCAATGGGTCTGCGTTCACAGCGCCAAAATAAAGCGTATCAGCCATAATAGAAATTATTACAAAGAGAGCTGAACCCATTGAAACAAGAGCGTATGTCCTCATTCCCGCTATTTTTCCGGCAAAAGTCCTCTCTAGTCCCAAAAGTCCACCGAGACAAACCGCGACAAGTAAATTAAGAAGAATGTCAAAATTTGAAATTAACATATTAATTATATTAAACTATTAATGATTAATTGTATCATATCCCTGCAAATATCTCCGTCACAAAGTTATATTACGTAAACCCCTTCATAAAGTGCCAAAAAACGTCTTAAGTCCGGACAAAGACGTTTCAGGTTATTTTGCGGAGAAGCTATTCTAAAAACACAGAATATAAATTTTTTGATAGAATACTAATTATGAATTCTGATTCATTAATTGAGAAAAACTTTCGTTTAAATGATAGACAGAAAATTGCCTTGAAAAAACTCGGTTTAAAAACTTTAGAAGATTTGCTGTATCACTTCCCCACAAGATATGGTGACATTTCAAAAATGCAAAATATCGCGAATCTTGTTGCCGGAGAAAACGCCGTTATTTTTGGAAAAATTTCTGGACTTAAAACCGGTAAAGCTTTTATTAAAAAAACCCCAATTGCCGAAGCAGTCATTGAAGATGAAACAGGAAAAATAAAAGCTATTTGGTTTCATCAGCCATACATTGCAAAAATGATACACGAAGGAGCTTTTGTGCGAGCTGATGGAAAAATATCCGAAAGAAAAGGGGTTCTTGGGATGATGAATCCTAAAATTGAATCCGTAGCAAAAATCCCCATTGGCGTTGGAGATTCCCTATTTAATGGCGAAAGTGAAAAGCATTCTCTTTATCCAGTCTATCCAGAAAGCAGGGGTGTTTCATCAAATTGGGTATACCACGCAATACAAAAGATTTTTTCTTCAGGCATTCTTGATTCAATAAAAGACCCGATTCCTGAATATATTTTAAATACCTACAATTTGCCAAGCTTAAAAACGGCAATGATTTGGATTCATTCTCCTCAAAAAGAAAGTGATGCGACTTCTGCAAGAAAAAGATTTGCTTTTGAAGAAGTTTTTTTTATTCAACTGGAAAGACATAAATATAGAATAGAATGGCAGAAAAATCCATCCTTCATCATAAAAACACCGAGGGCAGATGTGGAAGGATTTATAAAAAGATTCCCATTTGAAGCGACAGAAGCCCAAAAAAAAGCGACTTTTGAAATTTTTGAAGATTTTAAAAAAGGTTATGCTATGGCACGACTTCTAGAGGGTGATGTCGGGTCGGGAAAAACTGCTGTTGCCGCCACAACCGCTTTTGGGGTAGTAACTACGAAACCCAACGGAAAAAATTATGGGAATTTACAAGTAGCATATATGGCTCCGACAGAGATTTTAGCAAAACAACACTTTGAATCTTTTATAAAATATTTTACATATCTTGGAATAAGTGTTGGTCTCATCACGGGAAGTGGATGTAAAAAATTCCCTTCAAAAGTAAATCCGAGAAGTTCAACAGACATCAGTAGAACTCAACTTTTAAAATGGGTGGCAAATGGAGAAATTCCTATTTTGATCGGTACACATGCTCTCATACAAAAATCCGTAAAATTTAAAAATCTCGCATACACTATAATAGACGAACAACATAGATTTGGGACAGCCCAAAGACAAAAATTAACAAAAAAGGAAGGCCTAGTGCCTCATCTTTTATCAATGACAGCTACTCCGATTCCAAGGACATTGGCTCTCACTATTTATGGTGATCTGAATTTAACATTAATTGATCAAATGCCTTCCGGCAGAAAAATAATTATTACTGAAGTTGTTTTTCCAAAAGAAAGAGAGAATACTTATGAAAAAATTAGAGAAGAATTAAAATCCGGAAGACAGGCTTATGTGATTTGCCCAAGAATTAACGAACCTGATCCAGATAAAGAAATGGTGGTAAATGCAAAATCTGTAGTAGAAGAAGCAAAACGGTTAAAAGAAAATATTTTTCAAGAATACAAAATTGGAGTTTTACATAGTAAAATGAAACCTGCGGAAAAAGACAAAATGATGGAGGATTTTTCGGAAGGGAAAATTCACATCCTGGTTGCGACTTCCGTAATTGAAGTGGGAGTTAATGTTCCTAATGCTACAAACATAATAATAGAAGGTGCTGAAAGATTTGGACTTGCTCAACTTCATCAACTAAGAGGGAGAGTACTACGAAGCAATAACCAGGCATATTGTTATATTTTTACCGATACAAAATCGGAAAAAACCACAGAAAGAATGAAGGCCTTAGTTACAGCGAAAAACGGATTTGAACTTGCAGAACTTGATCTAAAATTCAGAGGTTCGGGTGCTCTTTCCGGTACCAAACAATGGGGTATCACGGATATAGGTATGGAAGCAATCAAAAATATAAAAATGGTAGAAGCAGCTCGTGCTGAAGCTATAAAAATGCTTGAAGATGATGAAAGTCTTTCCTCTCATCCACTCATAAAAGAAGTTCTTTCTCATAGAAAAAAAGAAGAAATTCATTTCGAATAATGATTGCGAAAAGAAATTTTTTATTATCCCAGTAGCGAAGAATCAGAATTCTTGCTACGGGACTGCATAATTTAGTTATGGTTACATAACTAAATTATTTGTAATATTACTTTTTTTTTGTTAGATTTATGTTATTGCGCGTGTAGCTCAGTTGGTAGAGCGCGGAGCTTATACCTCCGTGGTCCCAGGTTCGAGCCCTGGCACGCGCACAATTCTAAAATGCCCTTGAATGGGCATTTTAGAATTGTGCGAGCCGGAGGCAGACGTGCCGAGGCGGGGTCGCAGAATTTTCTAGCAAGAAAATATCCGTGACCACAACTGCAAAAGAAAACACCCTCAGATTAAGGGCGTTTTCTTTTGCAATGTGCAAATCAAATCCGTTCTATATCTCCACCGGATCCCCAATCAACATGACATTCGTTGAAGTTGAACAAGAAGAAAAACGTTCAGATCCATCACTGTCTACTCTTGTAATATCCACGCTGACGTTTTTTGTTCCTATGGTTGTATATATCTTATTCCAAGTATTACCGGATGGTGATGATGACATATCCGTAGCAGTCCAAGTATAAATACAATTACCTGGGCAACCCATTGTTTCAGGAGTCTCCACTGTCCAATTCACCATTTTATTAACTCCAGGGCGACCAGATGGTATTTTTGCAATAGTACAATCACCAGCAGATAGTATAAACCTAGCTGTAGTACTTGTACTTAATTTCAAAGAGGTAAGAGAACATAATGGGTTGGAATAAACACCGGCACAGGCCCCTGTCCATCCTTTAAAACGGTGAGAAGATGACGTGGTTGCAGCTGTAAGATTAACCGTTGTGCCATATCCAAAATCATTATTACAGGTTGATGAAAGGCAATTCATTTTTAATCCGTTGATTCCTGCTTTATCACTAGTAACTTTTCCGGTACCTTCAATAAAAACCGTAAGCGTCACAGGACATCCTCCGGAAGGAACTGCTTGCACCCCTACTGCTGGAGAAGAAGTTGATTCATACTGCCCATTATATGAAGTTACCTTGAACCAATCTGCTGTTGAAGCCGCAACATCATAATATCTGGAAGATGTTGAATCAATACGGATCCAGCTTCCTCCTGTTAGTTTATATACTCTGTAACCTTCAATAGAAGATACGCCTGTCCAAGAAAGGTGTGTTATTCCTCCACAAGTTGAAGATGATGTTGCAGTCAGAATAGGAGCACCAAGATCTGTAATAGTGGTTCCTCCTCCGCCACCACCTCCGCCTCCACCCACACTGTTAGTACAAGAAGAAGAAGTGACGGGAGAAACCCCGCTTGAGGTGATTTTTACCGTAGCATTTTTTGTTCCTGTAGTTGAGTAAGAAGCTGTAACAGTTTTAGTAGTACCAGAGGCATCTCCATTCCACAAATATGTATATGTTCCATTTCCTCCTGTTGGATTTGCAGTCCAAGTGACTAAACTTCCTTTAGTTGTGGTTGCGGGAGAAACTGAACATGTGACAGAAAGAGGTGTGAGGGGCTTAGTTTCAGAACATGATACGTTACCACCTCCGTTTGAACCATTGCAGTTCCAGGTGTACGAACTTGCACCATTAACATTATTTGCGCTTGTACCGACAGAACAGTTGTAGTGGGTTGCAGAACAAGCTCCGTTAACTTTGGCTTCAGAACATGATGCGTTAGTACCTCCATTTGAACCGTTGCAATTCCAAGTGTACGAACTTGCACCATTAACATTGTTTGCGCTTGTACCGACAGAACAGTTGTAGTGGGTTGCAGAACAAGCTCCGTTAACTTTGGCTTCCGAACATGATACATTTCCTCCTCCATTTGAACCATTGCATCTCCATGCATATCCGCTCGTACCGCTTTCGTTGGCTACGCTCGTACCGGCAGTACAACCATAGTGAGTTCCTGAGCAAGAACCGGTGATAGCTGCTGGCTGTCTACTTGCTGAACATGAAGCATTGGCTCCCCAAAATTGTCCTAGACACGTCCAAGATACAGAACCTCCAGGGGCAGGAAAAGCTCCATTATTGGAAGGTCCCTTAGAACATTGAGAATAACTTCCATAACCTGTTTCGGTATTAGCAAAAGTCCTCCCGTTAGCATTTCCACATGCTCCCGTTATTTTTACATAATAAGGCTGATACCCTTGCAAAATTGCAGAATTACCCCAATCATAATCCCATGTTCTAATGTCAAGTGAGATTGAGTGTTCACCAACAGGGCCAGAGACTGAAAGATTAGGAATTGCAATAGCGGCATACAAAACTCCGGGAGCATATTGATCTCTGTGTGCGGTGGCTGAAACTGAAACACCTTCCCTTGTAGCGGTCAAAGATAATTCTTGAGCTCGATTATTACATGCATCAGCATTGACTGATATTGTTAAAGGCATTGTACTTCCAAGTTCATAAAAATTATATTGAATTGGTGAATTAACAAATAAATTATAAATTCTTGTTCCAGGACCCTGCCATGCATAATAAGTCTGAATAAAAGCTTTTGCTCTCTCTAAATACACAAACAATCCAGCAGTTAACACAAGAAGTGAAAACAGAATAACAAGAATGACTTTTTTCTCTCTCCATTTTTTAATGAATATAAGTATAAGAGCAACGAGAAGAATAATGATTGAAATACTAATAGTTTTAATGTTGAAGTAATCTCTCCAGTCAATCTGGTTCTTTGTTAAATCAAAGTTCTTGGAAAGAGTAGCTTTGTATTCTGTAATAGTTTTACTATCTCTTGAAACCAATACTTCTGCTCGGAGAGCAAGGGCATTTCTTTCTGCAGATATGGTGATAACTTTTTTGTATTCTACATTGAAGTCTGTTTTATCACCATATTCTGCTACTAATTTATCTTTTTGATTAAATATTTTAACATTAAGATCTGCTGGAGTTGAAGATGCAACTTTACCTGTTAATATATCAAACGGCGCTCCAGAATAATCTAGTTTCAACGTAAGTATATCCCCTGTTCCAACGGATTCTTTATCACTTGTAAGATTATTTATAGTTACTATGTCTCCAAAGATTATGTACCTAAAATCTAGAGCTGGTGCTACTGCGTTTTTCGCAGTATCAAGCATTTCAAGTTTCCCCACATATACTCTTGGGGTGTAGTCAAAAGTAGGAAGTTCTATCTTTAAATCAACACTTGAGTTTGGTTTAATTGTTATTGAGCTTTCAGTAAATTCTTTCAATACTTCTCCCACATCTGATCTATTTTGTATTTTTACCGTCGGTGTGGCTGTTATCGCATTTTTGGTATCATTCTGAAATGTAGCAAAAAGATATGCTTTATCTCCTTCGTAAATCATGGGTCCTTCTTGTACTCCAAATCCATTCTTTCCGACTTCTATATGAGTAGAAAGGAGTTTCAAAAATCCTGTTCCTCCCGTTATCTTGATCATTTTGTCGTTCCATCCTAATCCCGCTCCATTTTGCATAGCTAAATGGACTTGGATTCCTAATCCTTCTCCACTTATTGCTTTTGGTATTATGTATGTAAAGTCTAATGTCCTTTTTTCTCCTGGAGAAAGATTGAATGGTCCTGTCATCTCTGTTCTATCATATTGGGTCTGAGGTATAGTATTTTTATAGTCACCCATGAGAAGAACCAAATAGTATATGTTTGATATCGCTGTGGTTTCTGAGTTTAAGATAGTAAAGGTTCCCTTCACGGTGTCTCCTGCTTTGTATTCTTCTTTATCTAAAGTTAGATTTTCTACATATATTCCAGGAAGGGTAACCATTTCAGTCTTGGCCTGTGTAAGAACTGGTAGTAAAGCGACTGAAGATAAAATAGATAGAGAGAAAAGAACAAGTAAAAAATTTTTCATATGTTTCATCCGCCTTGGGCGGAATTAATAAAATAAGTTAATAATAAATCGGACCATTTATAATAGAGTAATTATAAAACAGAAAGACTCAAAACACAAAGGCCTATCGTTTGGATAGGCCTTTGTGTTTTGAGTCTTGAGAACTTTCTAATCTTGATGCTCAATATCTTCTTTCTTCTTTGGTATAATACCATTAGCAATTAATATCTTTTCGAAAGCATCTTTTTCTATTGTTTCAACATCCATAAGCGTCTTTGCAATATTATCAAGAGCTCTTCCATGCTCTCCTAAGATTATCTCCGCTTTTTCCATTGCTTCATCTATTATTCTCGAAACTTCCGCATCTATTTGAGAATTTACTTTATCAGAATATTCTCTATCTCCTACTCCATGTCCAAACATCGCCCTGCCTCCGTCACCTTCAAGAGCCACTGGTCCAAATTTGTCAGACATCCCATACTTTGTGACCATATCTCGAGCAAGTGCGGAAGAAACTTGAAGATCATTTGAGGGTCCCGTCGTAATATCTCCAAATATCTTTTTCTCCGCTACATACCCTCCTAAGGAGACAGCGATATCATCTAAAAATTCTTTCTTTGATTGAAGACGTCTTTCCTCAAGGGGTAATTTCAGAGTATAACCCGCAGCTCTTCCGCGAGAAATAATTGAAATTTTGTGCACAGGATCGGCATAAGGAAGAACGGATGCAACAAGTGCGTGACCCGCTTCGTGATAAGCAGTAATTTCTTTTTCTTTCTTTGAAAGCAGATGACTCTTTCTTTCTGGACCCATCATCACTTTCTCAATTGATCTCACCAAATCAAACTGCGAAACTTTCTTTCTATTTTCCCTTGCGGCAAGTATTGCTCCCTCATTCATCAGAGAATACAAATCCGCACCAGAAAAACCCGGCGTTCTCTCCGCAATAATTTTCAAATTCACATCCTCGGCAAACGGTTTTTCTTTGGAATGTACCAGAAGTATCGCTTCTCTGTCATTTCTATCCGGTAAATCAATCACCACTCGCCTATCAAATCTTCCAGGACGAAGAAGTGCGGGATCAAGTACATCAGGTCTATTTGTCGCGGCCATTACTATTACTTTTTCATTGGGCTCAAATCCGTCCATTTCTACAAGAATTTGATTTAATGTTTGCTCTCTCTCATCATTTCCTCCGCCCATTCCAGCCCCTCTCACTCGTCCAACAGCGTCTATTTCATCAATAAAAATAATTGCCGGTGCGGTAGATTTTGCCATTTTAAAAAGATCTCGGACGCGAGAAGCACCAACTCCTACAAACATTTCCACAAATTCAGAACCGGAGATAGAAAAGAATGCTACGCCGGCTTCACCGGCCACAGCTCTCGCTAAAAGAGTTTTTCCTGTACCCGGTGCTCCCATAAGTAAAATACCTTTAGGAATTTTTGCGCCAATTTCCAAAAACTTTTTTGGGTTTTTTAGAAAATCTACTACTTCCGCAAGCTCTTCTTTTGCTTCCTTGGCTCCTGCCACATCTGCGAAAGTTATTCTTTGTTTTTTATCGCTTGGTAAAATAATCCTAGCTTTTGATTGTCCAAAAGAAAATGCCTGCATACCGGGACCTTTTATTTGCCTTGATAAATACCAAATAAAGAAAATAATAAAAATTATAGGTAACAAAAATGGTGAAAGTTCTAAAACCCAATACCAAAAACCCTTATCAGTAGAAATATCTATTTTTACAGCATCTAGTTTATCCCCTGAAACTTTATAGTTTGAAAGTGTATCGGTAAGAGCAACTCCAATCTCTTTCTGGGATGTTTTTATTACAGGAGTACTTGTACCAAAAGCATTATAAGTAATTTCTAAGTTGTCTCCAGAAACCTTAATTTCTTTTACAAGGCCAAGAGAAATATCCGATGCAAGTTGCGAAATAGGAATATTCTCTTTTTTCAAACCATTATCAAAAAGCAAAGAAAAAGCGAATGAAATAATAATTATCACAAGAATTGCATTTGTAACTTGCGTCAAAAATTTCATATTGTTTCCACCAAAAAAATTCCCCCTCTTTTTTCCTCCCTTTTGTGGAGTTTTTTGAAATATATTCATAGAAACATTATAACACATTTCGCTGTTTTAAAAAAGTTTTTGGAAATTAATCTCGTAAAAGATAACAAATTAATTGACAATATTCTTTGTTAAATATATAATAATATTAGAAATGAAATTAGTTTGATTTCATACCAAAACGTGGTGAAAACTACATCGTGTTCTTTAAAAAAGGAGAAAATTAGAAATGAAACTAGGATTTAGTCTTGTGTTCGTGATGTCGATAGTCATTGCCTTAACAATCAATGCTATTGCAACAGTTATGCCAGTTTCCGCCGACTTCGACGGAGATGGCAAAACGGATATGGCAACCTATATTCCAGAAACAGGAAAATTAACTATCTCGTTATCCAGTAATGGAGAAATAGGATCTGATTATATATTTCAGAACTGTATACCGGTAACTGCTGATTATGATGGTGATCACAAAGCAGATCCGGCAGGATATGATATAAAATCAGGCAAGTGGACAATTCTGTTATCTGGAAATGGCTATGCTTCCGCATGTGGATATGTCCCCAAAGAAGCTATACCGGTACCTGGTAACTATGACAGTGACGGTAAGACTGACCTTGCAACATTTGATGAAAAGTCAAAGACATGGACTATCTTTCTGTCCAGTATCGGTTATGAAGAGAGAAAGTTTCAATTTCCCTTGGGTGTGGGTGGAACTATCATTCCTTGCCCAGGTGACTTTGATGGAGATGACAAGATCGACCCATCTGTGTATATTCCGGAAATTGGATATTGGGTGATGATGTTATCCGGCAACGAATATATAATTCAAGCGGAATTATATATAGGTCCAGGAGGCACACCACTAGTCGGTGACTTTGACGGAGATGGTAAAGACGAGCCGGCACAATATAACCCGGAATCAATAAGCTGGGATTTCATGTCATCTGGACGTAATATCAGCATATCTACATGGATGTGGAATATAAAACCGGGTGGTAGTCCAATCATAGGTGATTATGATGGCAACGGTGCATCTGATCTTACGATAGTAAATATGAATTTGTGGCATGTTATATTTATTTCTACGGATCCACCTATACCAGGATGGTTTTCTTCGCAACTTATAACTTTCCAGTTCCCCTAGCTCACCTAGTGGGCAAGAAAGTAGTTACAAGGTCTTGTGCATCTGATTTTGATGCACAAGACCTTTTTTAATATTTTAACATATATAAATCATTGCCAAATTAAATATAATACTCTGGATTAAAAGGATAAAAAAATGCTAAGATAGCAATATGAGTGAAAGCTTAATCCAAAACAAAAAAGCATATTTTAATTACGAAATTTTAGAAAAATTCTCAGCAGGAATTGAACTTTTTGGTTTTGAGGTCAAAGCCCTCAAGGAAAAGGGGGGGTCTCTGGAAGGGGCTTATACGATAGTACGCGGTGGTGAAGCATATCTCGTCGGTGCAAATATTACTCCGCTTCAACCCAAAAATGTTCCTGAAGATTATGATCCAAGAAGAAATAGAAAGCTTTTACTAACTAAAAAAGAAATAAAAAAACTAGGAGACGCAGAAAGTCAAAAAGGATTGACAATAGTCGCTGTTTCGGTGTATAATAGCACTAAGAAACTCAAGGTAGAAATTGCTATTGCAAGAGGTAAGAAGAGTTTCGACAAAAGGGAAAGTATTAAGAAACGAGAACTTGATAGAGAAATCAATAGAACATTGAAAAACGAGTGATCGTCGGTTTTTTAAAAAAATATCGACAATTCTCAATATATTGGGGATGATCGGCCTAGACAAAAGACCGGTACTTCTTTGCGCAAAGTGGAGCAACTCTGTTTATCTCCTAAAACTGACAGGGATCATAAATGCAAATCGCATTTCAAAGATCGTTTCTCCATTCTTCGGAATGAAGGACTTTCAATTCGCTTACGCTTTAGCCTAAGCGACATCGCCTTCCGTAATATCTGATAGCGGAAAAGCGGTGTAATATAATCAGACAAGAAAATAGGCCTTCTCTGCCCTATCTTCGAGATTAAGAGATCAGTAAAAAAGCATTTTGTTTATTTTGAACTTTTTTACTTAAATCTGCTTCGGCAGGAACAAATAATCTAAACTTTGTAGACCCATAGAGAACTATCTTTTGCACGCGAGTTCGATTCTCGCCATCTCCACCATAGTGAACTCGTTGTAAAAAAATCGTTCGTGCTGCGCACGGCGACATTGGTTTCAGCCAATAAAGACCAGTGTTTTTTGAATTTTACGGAAAGCGTTTGGGCGTGCAAAAGGCGGTTCGAGCCAACATTCGTCAGAAATGACTTCATTTCTAACCAGTTGTCGCTTGAAACCCATTTTACGGCCTTATTTCCCAATAAAACCCAGTTTTTCAAGGGTTCGAGCCAACTTGCCTTTGCCTTCTCCAAGGCTATCAATCGCTGCTCCAAATCCGTCTTTTGTTGAATGAGCGGATTTTTTATTTCCTTGAATTCTTGAAGCTCCAGACTGCCGTCAACAAAAGCGTTGTTCACCCTGTCGAGACGTGATTTGAGAGCAGCGAGTTCCGATTTGAGGCGGTCGATTTGCTGCTGTCTGACGCAGCAAGCCTCAGCTTCCCATGTCTCGATCTTGGCGAGAAACCTTTCTTTCCACTCATCCGGTATGGTAGCAAGTTGTGTGTTGCGCTTTATTTCTTCGGCAAAATCTTCCTGTCGCATGAAGTTTTTTTCTTCACACGTCCTGCCTTTGACTTTGTGCGTGCAACGATAATAGCGGAATTGCAAGCCGCTCTTTTTGATGTGGCGTTCCCCGGTGACGGAACATCCGCATGAGCCACAGGTGGCGAAATTAAGGAACATCAGTCCCTTGTCGCCGCGATGTTTTCGCGGCTTGCTGACCATTACACGAGCTTTCTGAACATCATCAAACATCTGCTTCGTAATCATCGGGACGTGCGCGCCTTGGTGCATCTCCCCCTTGTGAAGAAACACGCCGTAATAAAACGGATTTTGAAACAGCCTGCTAATCGTATTAATTCTTAATGACTTCTTACCACGCTCGCCAACAAGTTTTTGCGCCATTGCTTCGCGTTGGATGGCGGCAAGCGTGTATTTGCCTGTGGCAAAAAGATGAAAAAGCCGTTTTGCTTTTCGGAAATTTTCCGGGTGCGGCTCGATGGTGCGGAGCTTGGGGTCATTGACGTATCCCAACGGCGCTTTGCCGGAATAAACGCCTCGGCGGATTTTTTGCCGGATTCCACGACGGATGTTTGATGAAAGATCGCGGACATACTGATTGGCGATTCCGAATTCGAGTGCTATCATTAGCACATTGTCGGTCGGCAGATAAGTTTTTTCAAACGTGCGTATTTCTTTGATGGCTTCGCGTTGAAGCAAACCGATGATCTTGCCACCGTCATCAAAGTTTCGGGCCAGCCTGTCGAGTTTCCAACAGAGGATCGCATTCGCTTCTCCGCATTCGATTCTGCGAATCATGTCGTTGAATGTTTCCCGTCCCGGAGACTTGGCGCTCATGCTTTCCTCAAAGGTCTCCACAACCTGAAGTCCGTTTGAAGCGATGATCTCGTTCATCTCGGCAAGTTGCGCTTCAATCGAAAGTATTTGACGGTCGTCGTCCTCGCTGGACTTTCGGCAGTAAATAAAGTATTTATTCATGCAAGCAGTATAGCAGAGGACAAATTAAAATGCCAATAATAATTTTACAATGATAACCGACAAGATCGCAACAATCCGCAAAGAATTTCGTCGTTCATCAGAAGCGCGATATATCCACCGGCTGCATGGCGTGCTCTTGGTGTTGTCCGGCATGAGTTCTGTTCAAGTGGGCAAGCTTTTACATAATCCAAGACGCAGCGTGTCTATCTGGGTTAGCAAATTCAATAAATACGGAGCGAGCGGATTGGAAGATGCTGAAAAACCGGGTCGCCCCGCAACATTAAATGCCGTCCAAGAGCGGGCCATAGAAGCCGCGCTCAAGAAGTCTCCTAAAGAATCCGGGATGGAGGGAGATGCTTGGACAGGCGCACTTGTTGCGACTTTTATAAACAAGCGTTATCGCATACAAATGACCATGCGACATTGTCGTCGCATTCTAAGATCGGTTGAAAGTAAAATGGCTTTGGGAAGGTGACGACAATGTGAATTTCCGCATCCGGTATCGTGAGAATATTTTGGCTCGCGCATTCATGGGAATGCGGACAAGTGTGAACGTGTTTCCGCCTTTTGCACGCCCAAACGCTTTCCGTAAAATTCAAAAAACACTGGTCTTTATTGGCTGAAACCAATGTCGCCGTGCGCAGCACGAACGATTTTTTTACAACGAGTTCACTATGGTGGACCCTATTGGACAAAGTCCGAACCTTTTTTGATGAAAATGCAACCGATTAAGCCTTCCCCACACCCTTCCCCGCATAGGGGAAGGGTTGCGTTCTAAAATAACCCTTTGTTT